>Ga0213881_10000100_pt1 | contig 69118 bp, 69 predicted proteins | sample BarmaccoBMER_R08_FD_160104 | JGI IMG/M metagenome (GOLD analysis project Ga0213881, IMG submission 160104) | Barbacenia macrantha exposed rock microbial communities from rupestrian grasslands, the National Park of Serra do Cipo, Brazil - ER_R08 ...
CGGGTGATCATGACCTTGACAGCATCATCATCCCAGGCCATAGGGCACCTATCGCTATTCCACAACCCGTGTCGCACCACTACTCGCGGAATCGGGTCAGAATGAGCCTGATCCGCGAGCGCGCCGAGTCTATTACCGGCTTGCTAGCACCACTCAGCAGGTTCTCATGACCACACCGGATAGTTCTCAACGTCCCTCCACCCCCGGATTTTCGTGCCTCCTGTCCCGCAGGAGCACCAAGATCGACCAGTCATGCTTCGATTACAAACAGAGGGCTACGCAGCGGAGCCATCAAGAGCACCGGTGCGCTACCACCGGAGGCCTACGGGCACCAGAGGATGGCATAAACTTACTTGTCGAACCAACTCGCTTACGCGACGAGCTACAAATAGTCTGATCGGAGAACGATGTTTGAGTACATGGCAATCCACTCGCGAATTGTCGTCACAGGCCCGCAACGTTCGGGAACAACTATTACCGCAAAGATGATCGCTCATGATATTGGACATCGTTATGTGGACGAGGCGGAATTCGCAGTTTACGACGTGGAGAAATGGAGAAAAATTGTCACAGAAGAAGATCGCGTGGTCGTACAATGTCCTCATATGCTAAAAATAATCGTTGATTCTCCACTGCCCGACATCCTCGTAGTACTAATGCGGAGGAATCTCGAGGATATTCATAACAGTGAGCGTCGCATCGACTGGGAGTATCGATTTAGAGGTAACACGCGGGAGTTGGCGCTGTTTGGGCTAGTCGAGGGTGACTCTGCTCAACTGAAATACGATTATTGGGACTCGACGAGCCCGAAGCCCGCGAACTTCATCGAAATTGATTATGAGTCGCTTCGGAATCATCCACTTTACGTCGCCAAGGAGCACCGTGTAAACTTTCATTGCAAACAGACCGCAGTGTAAAATTTAGTGCCCGACAGTTACTCGGCCAAGTGAACGGTCCTCGACGGACGAGGAGAACCGCAACCGGGAGACGGGGCAGCTTCATCCTGACCGATGAGGCCCACCAACAACACGGTCGAGGTAGGAATGATCACCGGACCGAGCCAGCAGGCGTCCCACGTCGTCTGGCACAGCACCAAGGTCAGCCGCGAGGAACGACCCACCCGGGGAATGACCGTGTGGCTGACCGGATTGCCAGCGTCGGGCAAGTCCAGTATCGCGGCCGAGTTAGAGCGACGGCTGGTGGCCTCGGGCCGACCGGCGTACCTGCTCGACGGGGACAATCTTCGGCACGGGTTGAACGCCGACCTGGGATTCAGCCCGGCCGACCGCGCCGAGAATGTGCGGCGGGCAGGGGAGGTGGCCATGCTGATGGCAGACGCCGGGCTGGTCGCGGTGGTTTCGCTGATTAGCCCCTACCGCGCTGACCGCGATCGGGTGCGAGCCGTGCACGAGAGCGCCGGGCTGTCGTTCGTCGAGGTCTTCGTGGACGCGCCCCTTGAGCTCTGTGAAGCCCGTGACCCCAAGGGCATGTACGCCAGGGCGCGCGCGGGCGAGATCACCGGGTTCACCGGGGTGGACGACCCGTACGAGGCCCCACCCACTCCGGATCTGTGGTTGCGACCCACAGACGGCAACGCGGCAGCCCAGGCCACCGCGATACTCAACCTCATCGAACGATGAGGTAGGGGTCACTGGTAAGCGCGCGTAATCACTGTGCTCAGCCCCCCTGTCAAACAAGCAACCCCTCCTACACGATTTACCAAGGCGCGAGACAAGTAAGATACCCAAAGAATACCTTGTTTATCCCGCGACGGGATCGACAGGATCACGACCGTGATGTCATTTGCCACTGCGTCTCATCTACGGCATCCGTCCCCACTTAGCGACGAACGACTCACGGTCACGTTCCGTCTGCTGGATCAACTCGATACTCTCGTACGTCTGCACACTGCGATAGCGGTGTTCGACCGCCGCGTTCGGAACGGTGACGACAGTGCCGTGCTGCGCGGCCTGGAATTGGATGTCGTCGTCGCCATACCACCACACGAAACGTTCATCCGCGCGGATCCCTAGTTCCCCGGCAAGCACGAACGCAAAACCGGTGATCTTGTATTGGGTGTTCGGGTACGCCAGAGTGCCAGACGATGCACGCAGCGCGGATGTGACCCGTGCGATCCAGTCTGGCGGCACGATCACATCGTCGTTCAGCACCGCAACGTTCCATGCTGGCGCGTTGCCTGCAACCTTCACTGCGTGATCGAGACCCCGGTTCCACCACCGAGAGATGTTGCGGGGACCGTCGTCCCGCACAATCTCCAGATAACCGTACTGTGCCAGGTGATCAGGGGATCCCGTATCGACCAGGATCACCGCGTCCACCTGTGGGCGGATTGCCTCCACGCACTCCCAAAGTGTGTCTCTTCCCCTCGTGGGGATCACCGCATATGTGGTGATCATGCGCGGGCCCACGCGTACACATCACCAGGGTCCGGGTTGAACGTCACCTCATACTCGGCGAACAAGCTACCCAGGGTATCCCGTAGCTCGTTGGCGTAGACATTGTCGTACCACTCGCCCGGCTCCGGAAGCGCGCCACCGCGGGTGCCGTCAGGTGGTCTCCCGTCCGATACGCAAGTGACGACAAGCGCTCCGCCGGGACGCAGCGCATTCCTCGCGGTCTTGAGACACGAGCGCCACTGCTGCACATGCTCCAGAAGCTCGGTGCACATCACCACATCGCATTTCCGGTCCGGTGTCCAAGTGGTAGCGTCGGCGACAATATCCACGCCAGGCCCCGGGTTGAGGTCGAGACCAGTTTACGCGGCGTTGGGGAGCAGGCAGGGCCTTCGTCAAAGTCGTGGCTTAGTTGATCACCTTCTTAGTCGCTCATTGACATGTCTGCCAAAAACGCACCGGCCGGCTGATCCGTCCGGTAGCGCAGTACGTTGGGCACCTGTCACGACGCCGGCGGGACGTGCCTAACCGGCTGCTCATAACCCAGAGGTCGCAGATTCGGATCCTGCCCCCACCACCACTGCGGGCCTCTGGCCAGCAGCCACCGTGCCGCTGCATCGGGTGGACTGACACGGCGCGGTTCGCGTGCACTTGGTGGCTGTGCCGGATGGGTGTAGTGACAACCGAGTTGAGGGCGCGGCGCAAGCTCAGCGCGATGAAGCGTTGCGCTCACCTGTCGGCACTGCGGGTCACGACCAGAATGCCCGCCGTTTGATGCAGGTACAACGGAGCATACGGAATCAGCCCGGTGGTTACTGGGTGGCAGCAGCCGACCCCTCCGCAGCGAGTGAATCACTCACCGGAACAGCATATTTGTCGCAGGTGAGGCAGATAGCGGTCCTGTCTGACGGCGCTGCGCGCCTGGTTGAGTTCGGGTTTGCCGGGTGGGCACGGATTCTCTCTACTCTTGCCGAGAACGGTCCCCAAGCCCTTATCGAGGAGGTCCGCCGCGTCGAGGCAACCGATCCACGGAGCGACCGTTGGCCACGGTATAAGGCGCACGACGACGCCACTGCCGTATACGTTCGGTTCTATCCTCGTCAAACCGTTCGCTGACCCGCCGTAGCTTCGTCGATCGACGAGATTCCCTTCAATTAATCTCCCGACAGCCGGATGGTGATGCACTGTGTGACTACCCAAGGCTCACTCGCAGCCCTTGGTAGGCCAGGCGGGCGGTCAGGTACTGCACCGTGCATCGTTGGATGACGAAGCGCTGGCGCACGTTTATATGGCCCACCGCACGGCTTCAACTTGGCGAATTGACGGCGCGCTTGAAGCGTTATGTCCAGTGCTGGGGCTGCTGATCGGCAAATATCGTGGATTCGAAAGCGAGTGGGTAATCTGGGGCATCCTCGGCCAGAATCGTTACCGTGGGTCGGTTTCGGCGGCGTCGGTATTAGCTGAGCTGCGCGCATATCAGAATGGCGCGAGCGACCTCGTGGAGCCGGAGAAGTAACATGTGGTCACGACGCTGGTCGTTTCACCACCACCGAGATCTGCTGATGGCGCCGCGCGCCTGGGGCTCACGCCGCTGAATATGCTTCTAAGCAAGCTTTTCAAGGCGTGCCTCTCACTGGATATGTCGGTTCTCAGCTTCCGTGCCCGGTGCGGCACTCTCCCGCCACCAGCGGTAGGCGTTAACTGCTGCTGTAACTCCTGTGGCGGCAGCAACAGCCCCGGCCGCTAGCGCAATACCAACTGGCCCGGAAAGTGCTGCTATGCCGACCACTGCTGAACCAACTGTAGCGGCACCCCCCGTAATTGCCAACGCCTTAGTTCCAACAGTGGGCTCAGTTCCAACGGTGGGCTTATCTGTATTCATAAATACCAACCCCTGACGTCACTGCGGCCAGTAGAACAAGAATCCCGAGGGAATTCGCGATCAGAATCCAACCTATACCCTTCGGTCGAATCTCCCTAGACTGTTAGCTTTCAGGATGATTTGGAAAGTGGCGGTTGCGATCGCGATCGTAATCGTTGTCACCAACTGTAGCAAGTGTGCCCAACCTCCGTCTTGATGGCGGTAACATCCCGCTCGCAGCGGGGTCCTGCATAGTTATAGTTACTGCTCGGCTAGCGCCTATTCAGAAACGTCGCTCCCCAAGCACCACTCCTCAGAACACTCGATCGGGTGGTTTGATCTCTCAGGATAATGTTCTGTACCGGACACGGCGGTAGCACGGGCCTCAGATCACCCGAATAGCCTATTTTATTTCGGGTTGTACTTGCTCGTGTACTCTCCGTTCTGCCGCCACGCTCTTCCTGTGACTAACTGAACGCGTGTGCTCACCGAAGGTGGCAAGAAACGATCCGGACCGACGCCCGCAGCATCGACGGCTCACGCCCTATTCATGCCTTGTAGGCGGCCGGTTGCGGGGACCCGTGGGTGCATCGTTGCTGGTCAGAGTCATGCCGTCACCCTGCGTGCGTGATCTCTTAAAAGGATCCCATTGTGGGTTCGACTCCCACCGGGGGCACCCTGGCGGCGGAGATGGCCTGGATGAGCCTGTCGTGGAAAGCTCCCGCGTGTGACAAGGGTTGTGATCGTTGGTGCGGGGATCGTGGGTGCTGCCCTGGCCGATCAGTTGGCTGCTCGATGGGGCGGTGAGGTGGTTCTCATCGAGCGGTCGCGGCCGGGCTGGGGGACTAGTCGTACCAGCTTTGGATGGCTTAACGCCAACAAGAAGCAGCCGCGCGCCTATTTTGACTTTTCGGTCGAGGCAATGCGTGACTGGAGGCGCCTGGCCCGCGAGTTCGGCGAGCCGTCCTGGTATCAACCGGTCGGGAACCTTGCCTGGGCGAGGTCGCCGCAGGCGCGTGAGGAGCTCGTCGAACGCGTGGAGCGGCTCCACGCGTGGGGATACGGGGCTGAGATCATCACCGCTTCCCGTGCCCGGGAGCTTGAGCCGAACCTAGCGATCCCCTCGGACGCTGAGATTGCGTTTTTCCCCGATGAGGGATACGTCTGTGGTTGCCCGGCAGCGCAGGCGCTTGTTGCGCGAGCTACCTCCCGCGGGGCACAACTGATCACGGGTGTGGAAGTGCGCGAGCTCGTCACGAGCCACAGCCGGGTCACCGGCGTGTGTCTTGCCAACGAGGAACGAATCGCTGCGGAGACGGTGGTGTGTTGTGCCGGGTGGCGAAGCCCTGAGTTGCTCGCACCGTTGGGCATCGACCTGCCCGTCGTCCCCGCGTCCCCGCGGGGATCGCCGGCAGGGGCGCTGGTGGTGACGATCGAGGGCGTCACACCGCGGCCTGCTCGTGTCATCCACGCCCCTGAGCTCGATGTGCGCCCGACGGGCGAGAGCCGGTTGCTCCTGGAAGCCGAGGACATTGATGTCCACGTCGATATGACCAGTGGGGATGACCATCTGGATGAGCGTGCAGGGGAGCTTCGCAGGCGAGCGGGGATGCTCGTCCCCGCAGCCCTGTCGGCCACGATCGTGGAAGTGTCGCTGTGCGTGCGGCCTCTGCCGCTCGACGGCTATCCCCTGCTGGGACCGGTCTGCGATCACCGTGGTCTTTACATCGCGGTAACCCACAGTGGGATCACCCTCGCACCCGCTCTTGCTCGCCATGTCGCCCTCGAACTCCTCGGCACCGAGAGTCCGATACTTCGGCATTATCGCCCCGACCGTGGCGGGATTGCGGCGCTGGCGCGAGAGCAGGGAACGTCCGGTAACCGCTGACCTCACACTAGGTAGCCGGTCGGGCGTGCTCTGCAAGCGGCACCGACGCCGGCACTTTCGGGCGTTGCCGGGCGCAAGATCCGCGTTATGCCAGTTATTCCGTGTCTCGTTGCCGCTTCTGCGGGTACGGTGGTGAGCGACCGTCCACAAGGGTTTACGAGGGAGGGGGGTCACACAGGAGGGATCTGCGATGGTGCTCAGAGGTGTGGCAGGGGTAGCGGCTGCGGCGGTGATGGCGCTGACGGCATGTTCTAGTTCGGGCGCTGTGACCACGTCCGACACCACATCGACCGCGGCGAAGGGGCCGGTGAACGTGCTCTACGCTGGCTCGCTGGTCGGTCTGATGGAAAACAGCCTCGGCCCGCAGTTCGACCAGGCCACCGGGGATCACTTTCAGGGCTTCAGCGCTGGGTCCGACGCGCTGGCCCAGCAGATCAAGGGCAAGGTCCGGCAAGGTGATGTGTTCATCAGCGCCAGCCCGTCGGTGAACGCGGAGCTGCAGGGTGCGGCCAATGGTAACTGGGAGTCCTGGTATGCGAAGTTCGCCTCCGCGCCCCTGCTGATCGGCTACAACCCCCACTCGAAGTTCGCTGCAGACCTGAAGTCCAAGCCGTGGTACCAGGTGATCACGCAGCCCGGCTTCAAGCTGGGCGTCACCGACCCCAAGATCGACCCCAAGGGCAGGCTCGCCCAGCAAGCGCTGAGCGAGGCCGCCACGAGCTACCACGATCCCGGGTTGCCCGCTGCCGCGCAGCGCAACACCACCGTGCTCCCGGAGACTGAGCTGGTCGGCCGGCTGGAGTCCGGTCAGCTCGACGCGGGCTTTTTCTACAGCAACGAGGCGACTGAGCAGAAGATCCCGACCATCAGCCTCGACCCGGTGCGCCTGGCCGCCACCTACACCGCGACCGTGCTGAACAAGGCTCCGAACCCCGCGCCGGCCACTGCCTTCGTGCAGTACCTGCTCTCCCCGACAGGCCAGGCGCTGCTGAAAAAGGACGGCTTGACCCCGATGCCGCCGACCCTGTCTGGTAACCCCGCCGACGTGCCACCGGCACTGAAATCGGTGCTGCGTGGTGGTGCGTAGCCCGGCCCGCACGCCCCTCAGTACGCCCCTGCCCTGGCTGGCTGGGCTGCTGACGCTCTACCTGGTCGCCCCGGTCCTCGCCTACGTGATCCGGGTGGCCGGTACCCCGGCCAGCGCGCTCGCCACTCCTGGGCTCGGTTCGGCGCTGGCCGTCTCGGTGGAGACGGCCAGCATCTCGACCGTGATCATCGCCGTATTCGGGATCCCGCTCGGCTACCTGCTCGCCCGCACCTCCGGGCGGACTGCGACGGTGCTCGGGGTCGCGGTGCAGCTACCGCTCGCGCTCCCACCGCTGATGAGCGGCATTCTGCTGATCTACCTGGTCGGCCCGTACACGTTCCTCGGGCAGCTCTTCCCCGGCGGGTTGACCGACAACCGGGTCGGCATCGTGCTGGCCCAGACGTTCGTGGCTGCACCGTTTTTGATTGTGGCCGCCCGGTCGGCGTTCGCGGCGTTGGACCCGGCGCTAAACGATGTGGCCGCCACGCTCGGGCACGGCCAGTGGTCGCGCTTCGCTCGGGTGGCCGCACCGGCCGCCGCTCCGGGTATCGCCGCCGGTTTGCTGCTGTCCTGGCTGCGGGCCTTCGGTGAGTTCGGGGCTACCGTGGTGCTCGCCTACCACCCCTTCTCGGTGCCGGTGTTTACCTACGTGCAGTTCGGCGCCACCGGGATCGTCTCGACGCTGACTGCGGTCGGGGCCAGCCTGGGCGCCGCTGCGGTGGTGCTGCTGGCGGCCGCCTACCTGCCTCGGGCGCACCGCCGACGCCCGGTACCAGCGCCGCTGCCGGCGCCGCGCCCTCCCACCACCTCCGCCAGCCCGCTGCTGACGTTCGACCTGAGCGGCCGGCTGGGTTCGTTCCTGGTGGAAGTCGCGCATACCACCGGGAGTGGCCGGCATCTGGTCATTCTCGGGCCGTCGGGGTCGGGCAAGAGCCTGACGCTGCGGATGTTGACCGGGCTGATCCGGCCCACCGGCGGCCGCGTGTGTCTGGACGGTGTCGATGTCACCGCACTGCCGCCGGAACGCCGCGGGTTCGGCTACGTCCCGCAGGACGCCGCCCTGTTACCGCACTTGCCGGTGTGGCGCCAAGTCATGTTCGGGGTGGGGACTGAGCCGGGGCTGGCCGCCTACTGGATCGGTCGGCTGAGGCTGAGCGGGCTGGAGGGTCGGCTGCCCTCCCAGCTTTCCGGCGGCCAGCAGCGCCGGGTCGCCATCGCCCGTGCGCTGGCCCGCAACCCTCGGCTGCTGCTGCTCGATGAGCCGTTCACCGGCTTGGACACGCCAGTTCGCGATGATCTGCGCCACCAGCTGCGCCACTTGCAGCGCGACACCGCGATCACCACCGTCATCGTCACCCACGACCCGGTTGAGGCCGCGTTGCTCGCTGACGAAGTGCTGATCCTCAACCGCGGCCGGCTGGAGCAAGCCGGCCCGCAACCGGCGGTCTTTGCCCACCCAGCCAGCCCGACCGCTGCCCGGATGCTCGGCATCCGCAACCTGCACGTTGGTCGGCGGGCTGGCCCCAGGGAGTTAGAGACCGGCCGGGTGCGGATCGGATTCGCGCCCTCCGCGCTGCCAGCCGACACCGCACCGGACGCGGAGGTGACCTGGTGTATCCGCCCGGAGCACCTGATCTTGGAACGCCTGGCTGAGGGGAGCGGATCCGGGGGACATCCTGGCACGGTCCGTGATGTGGTCTGTCTTGGTCCAGTCGACGAGGTGCTGGTAGCCCTCGACGGTGGTCCCGAGCTGACCGCACAGACCGCAGCCGGTCATCACCCGGGGCTCGGCGCCCGGTGCCGGCTTACGCTGCCGCCCGCCTTGGTGATTGTCTGGCCAGACCGGGGCATCCCGACCCCGGGCGGCGAACAACCCCCCCAGCGGCGCACCGAGGACTTCACCATGCCGGGCCTCTACGACCTCTTCAGCCAACCTCCCCGCTAACCCCTCGTCCCGGGGCGATGGTTAAAGGGCAGGCACAGCGGGTATCTCGACTTTAGAGGAGGAAATAGCCATGGATGAGCGCGACGAAGAGACCCCGCAGGAGAAGATCGAAAAGGCCAGGGGTGAGTCGTTTCCGGCAGGTGTTCCAGAGGACGCGGACCTAGGAACCGGGCGGGAGAAGGGGAAAGGCCTGCCTCCCGGTTCGGTAGGGAAGGGACAACAGACGCCGCAAACCCCCGCCACCTGAGTGTGGTCTCGCCGATAGCCCCGGCAGGCCTGCAGCCCCTCTATACTTTTGCGCCTTACCGGGCGTTCCACTTCGCTCGGCTGGCCGCAGTGGGGGAGGCAAGAGGATGGGCGTTGTCCGCAGTGGAGACAGGGCCTCCGGGGCTAACCGCATCCGGGCGGAGTTCGGCGAACGAGTTGCGTTCCCCGCCGCGGCGCGGGTAGGTACCCGACACGTGTACGCCATGGGGGCCTTGGCGGCGCTGCTGTTCGGTTACGACAACGGCATCATCGGGGCTGCGATCTTGTTCATCCCGCGCGATCTGCCCTTCTCCCCGGCGCTGGAGGGTGTTGTGGTGAGCGCGGCGGCGGGCGGGGCAATGGTGGGTGCGCTGGGCAGTGGCCCGGCGGCCGATCGGCACGGACGGCAGTGGGTCCTGCTGGCTGCCGGGGTGGTGTTCACCTTCGGAGCCTTGGGGGCTGGTGCCGCCGGCAGCGTCCCCGTGCTGGTGCTGTTTCGCTTCATCCTGGGGTTGGGGATTGGCATCGCGTCCGTGCTGGTGCCCCTTTACCTGGCCGAGATGGCACCTGCCCAGGACCGTGGTGTGATCACCTCCCTCAACCAGTACATGATTATCGTGGGCACGGTCCTGTCCTCGGCCATCGGGTATGGGCTGGGTTTTCTCGGCTCATGGCGGTGGATGTTCTGGATCGGTGTGTTCCCCGCGCTGGTGCTGACGGTCGGCATGATTGCCGTGCCCGACACCCCTCGGTCGCTGGTCCGGCGGGGGCACGCCGAGCAGGGACGCGCTGTCCTGATGGGCTTGCGCGGCGACGCCGCTCGTGCCGAGGGCGAGTTCGCCGAGCTGATGGCACTCGAACGCCAGCAGCGCGACACGCCGACCAGGGGCCGACTGTCGGCCCGCTGGGTGCGTCGGCTGCTGGTGCTGGGCGGGCTGCTGGCCATCTTCCAGCAGATCACGGGGATTGGCGCGATGGCGTACATCCCGACGGTGCTCGCTGGGTTCGGGATGTCCACGCGCACCGCGTTGCTGTTCGGCTTCCTGAACGGACTGCTGAACATCCTGACCATCGCCCTCATCGTCCGGGCCAAGGTCGTCGACCGGCGAGGTCGCAAGCCCGTCCTGCTGGCCGGTCTGGTGGGCATGTCAGCCAGTTTGTTCGCTCTCGGGGCGGCGGCACTGATCCTCCCGGTCCAGTCGCGCGCGTTATTCGTCATCGCGATGGCTGCGTTCGTGGTGTTCACCAACACCTTCTCCGCTACCTGGGGCCCGGTGCTGTGGGTGGTGCTGGCCGAGATCTTCCCGCTTGCCACCCGGGGGGTGGCGATGGCCATCGCCACCCTGTTCAACTGGCTGACCCAGGTCCTGGTGTCCCTGACCTTCCCCCCCTTTACCGCGCTCGCCGGGGCAGGCATGGTCTTCCTCGCCTACGCCGCTACCGGTGTGGTGATCTTCCCGATCGTGTGGTGGATGGTGCCGGAAACCAGGCAACGCAGCCTGGAATCACTGGAAGCGGCGTTCTGCACCGGCGCGCACTGACTGAGCGACTGGTCAGAGGGGGTGACGCGGTGGATATGAGTACCCAAAGTCTCTTGTGCAGGCGCCAGTCTGCTGCAATGCTTACTTAGCCCAAACGGGCGAAGGTATGCGGGCGGCCGCATGGGGGGTGGGCGGCCGCCCGCACGAACCGGGAGCTCTGCGCGAGACGGAAACAGGCCCCTCAGGCCGACACGACGACCGCGTAGCCCCCCAGACCGATCAGCCGCGACCCGGAGATGGTCTCGGCCTTGGTGATCAGCGAGGTGACCGCACCCGTCTCCGGATCGAAGTCCACGTCGGTGACTGAGCCGAGTTCCATGCCTCGCTCGGTGAGTACCCGCTTCCCGATGATCTCCAGGTCGTTGTCCTCGGCCCGCTGTTCCACGGTGTCGCGGGCCGGCCGGATCACCGTGTCGGTAGCGACCGTCACCGCGTCGGGCCCGAAACTCTGGAGGTCCTCCCAGGCGAGCAAGGTGCCGGCACCGCTGACCTTGCCCAATCGCAGCAGCGCCACCCTGGCCGGCCCGGGCAGCACGACGAAGCCGTCCACCCTGGCTACCCGGGTCGCGGTGGCAGTGCTCACCACGTTGTGTTTGCGCGTCTGGCTAAAGAGCATCGTCGGTTCCTTCCCGCAACCGGGACCGGAAGGCTTCCACCGCCGCCCCGAACCCGGCTAGGTCCTCGGAGACGAACTCGGTGGCCGCCGCGGGTACGATGAGGTTCTCGCCCGAGACCGCCATGGTGTTGGGCAGGGGAATGAACACCCGCCGTCCCGCCGTGCCGAGCGCCTCGCTGGCCTGGACTTCGTAGCCCACCACGTCCAGGCTCCTCCCGCTGTGCAGCACGACGTCCACCACGCGCCCAAGATCCCGCCCCTTGTCGGTGAGCACCCGGTCCTCTAGCACGTTTGCTTTGTGGGCTTGTTTGCGTGGCGCGAGCTCCTTTGCTGGGATCAGCACCGCCTCGTCGGCTACCATCACGGCGTCCCGGCCCACGCCGTGCACCCCGCTCCAGGGCAGTGAATCCTTGCGGGACCGGCTGAACAACCCCGGATTGCGCAGGGTGAAACCGGCGATGCGACCGCCGGTGCGGTCGAAGACGACGTCTTTGATCTCGGCGACCAGCTCACCGCCCAGGGTGACCACCGGGCGGCCGGTCAACTCGCTGGCCCGCAGCAGCAACATGGGGGTCGGTGTGCTCATTTCGAGTCGCTCCGGCCCGGGTCGCTCAGCCCGATCACACCGCCGCGTCGCCTCCTGCGCTGGAGGACGGCGGCAAGTGTCATCAACACCAGCACAATAACCAGCGCCAGGATCACCCAGCCCCACCAGGCCATCGCTACCTCCGTGTTGTCTGGGCTGTACCGGGTGCTTCCTTCGCGCACAGTAACGCGTACGGATCCGTGCTTGCTCGCTGGCATGTCACTCAGCGGGAGTAAAGTCCGACTGGCGGGCCGGGAACCGGACCCGCTGCAGGAGCGTTGAGCCCGTGACGGTCTGCAATGCCCACCTGGAGGAACCCTCACCTGGAGGAACACGGTGCGCACCACCAGTAACCCCGCATTCCGCAACCTTCCCGTGGGGGGCGGCGGTTACGCGGGCTTCAACTCGGCCCCCGCAGCCTTCCCGGGCGCTGAGCCCCGCTACGGCGGTGTCCTGCCGACTGCCAGCCGACCGATGACCGTCGATGATGTGGTCACCAAGACCGGCATCACCCTGGCTGTTCTGGCAGTCACCGGCACGGCAACCTACCTGAGCGGATGGTGGGGGCTCGCCCTTCCGGCCGCGCTGATCGGTTTCGTGCTTGCGCTGGTGGTCATCTACAAGAGAGTGGTCAGCCCGCCGCTGATCTTGACTTACGCCGCCCTCGAGGGCGTCGTTCTGGGCGGCATTAGCGGTGTGATTGGCGGGCAGGTCGAACGTCTGACGGGTAGTGGCTCCCTCGTCCTGGAGGCGATCATCGGCACGGTGCTGGTGTTCGCCGGGATGTTGGTGGTGTACAAAACTGGCGCGGTGAAGGTCACCCCACGGTTCACCAAGTGGGTCACCGGTGCCCTGATCGGGGCGGTCGGTCTGATGCTGGTGAACCTCGTCGCGGGCTTCTTCATCCCCGGGGGCCTTCAGCTGCAGAACGGCGGTCCGCTGGCGATTATTTTCACCCTGGTCGTCATCGGGATCGCGGCGTTCAGCCTGCTGCTCGACTTTGATGTTGCCGATGAGGCGATCCGGGTGGGCGCACCGCAGCGCACGGCCTGGTACATCGCCTTCGGGCTCACGGTGACCCTGGTCTGGTTGTACCTGGAGATCCTCCAGCTGTTGTCCTTCCTCCAGAACGAGTAGGCATACCGCGCCGCAGGCGGGCGGAGACTCCGGTGTACTACGCCGAACACATCATCGATCTGGTCGGCAATACCCCGCTGGTGCGGCTGAGTTCCGTCACCCGGGACGTCACGCCGCTGGTCTTGGCGAAGGTGGAGTACCTCAACCCTGGCGGCAGCGTGAAGGACCGGATCGCGCTGCGGATGGTCGACGCGGCGGAACGATCCGGCGCGCTGCGGTCGGGAGGCACGATCGTGGAGCCGACGTCGGGCAACACCGGTGTCGGGCTGGCGATGGTTGCCCAGCGCAGGGGCTACCGGTGTCTTTTCGTCTGCCCCGACAAGGTTGGCGCGGACAAGCGCGACGTGCTCAAGGCCTACGGTGCCGAGGTCGTGGTGTGCCCCACCGCCCTCGCCGCCGACCATCCCGACTCGTATTACTCGGTGTCCGACCGGTTGGCCCAGCAGATCGACGGGGCGTGGAAGCCCGACCAGTACTCGAACCCGGAGAACCCGGCCAGCCACTACCACAGCACCGGCCCTGAACTGTGGGCGCAAACCCAGGGGCGGATCACGCACTTCGTCGCCGGCATCGGCACCGGCGGGACGATCTCGGGAACTGGACGCTACCTCAAGGAAGTCAGCGACGGCCGGGTGCAGGTCATCGGCGTTGATCCGGAAGGCTCGGTGTACTCGGGCGGCAGCGGCCGGCCCTATCTGGTGGAGGGTGTCGGGGAGGACTTCTGGCCCGGCACATATGACCGGAGCGTCTGCGATGAGATCATTCCAGTCTCGGACACCTACTCCTTCACCATGACCCGGCGGCTGGCCCGGGAAGAAGGGTTACTCCTGGGAGGATCGGGCGGGATGGCAGTGGTGGGCGCGCTGCAGGTCGCCTCCCGAGCCGCTCCCGAGGCGGTCATCGTGGTCCTGCTGCCCGATGGCGGGCGCGGCTATTTGGGCAAGGTCTTCAACGACGCCTGGATGGCCACCTACGGTTTCCTGCCCCCGGACTCCTCCGGAGCGACGGTCGCCGATGTGCTGGTCGGCAAGGACGGCACCTTGCCGAAGCTGGTGCACACCCATCCGAATGAGACGGTCGCTGAGGCAGTGATGATCCTGCGCGAGTTCGGGGTCTCGCAGCTGCCCGTGGTCGCCGCCGAGCCGCCGGTGATGGCGGCTGAGGTGATCGGCGCGGTCAGTGAGCGCACCCTGTTGCAGGCTCTGTTCACCGGTGACGCGCAACTCGCCGACCGGATCGAGGAGCACATCGCGGCGCCGCTTCCCACGATCGGTGCGGGTGAGTCGATCGGGTCCCTGATCCGGGCCTTGGCCGACGCCGACGGCGCCATGGTCTTGATCGACGGCAAACCGGCGGGGGTGGTCACCCGTCAGGATGTGCTGGGGTTTTTGGCCGGCCGCTGAGCAGTGAGACGAGCTGATCCGCTAGCGTGGCCGGGCACCACTGCGTCAGGCCACCCTAGCGAAGGGGTTGGAACCCGATGACGACGCCCCAGCAGCCCCAACCGCGGCAGCAGGATCCTAGCCGGGATGTGGATAGCGCCTCCGCTAAACAGCCCCTTCTGTTCGTTCCCCCACCGCAGTTCGGGCGATGTGCTGATGCTACTGCACGTGCTACTGCACGGCGACAGGCCGCCCCCTCGCAGGATCGTCAGGCGGCGACCAGCTCGCCGACTCCTCGCTCACAGCCCCATGGTGGCCAACCAGAGCTCGCGGTCCCGATGCCGCCCAACCGCGGCATCGGGACCGCGAGCTTCGTGATCCACTATGTAGCTCCGGTGATCGTGTTGAGTCTCCTGCTTTCTCTCGGTGTGATCATCGGCAACACGGTATGGCGCCTGGTGCTTGCCGCGGCGGGTTGCCTGGCTCTGCTGGGCTTTGGTGTCTGGCCGTCCCCCGGTCGAGACAAACGCGGCAACCGAAGATCGCGGCGGCAACGGCACGCCGTAGGCTAGCGAGGTGACAGGCTTCACGACTCGCGCGATTCATGCCGGTCAAGACCCGGATCCTCGCACCGGGTCGGTGATCGTGCCGATCCACGCCACCTCCACGTTCCTGCAGGATGGTGTTGGCGGGCTACGCGGCGGATACGAGTACGCGCGTACCGCCAACCCCACCCGCACCGCGTTGGAGACCTGCTTGGCCGCGTTGGAGAGAGCGCGGTACGGGCGGGCCTTCGCGTCCGGTATGGCGGCCAGTGATGTGCTGCTGCGGGCGACCTGCCGGCCGGGTGAGCACGTCGTCATCCCTGGCGACGTCTACGGTGGCACGTTCCGTTTGATCGACAAGGTGTTCCGCCCCTGGGGGATCGAGCACACCGCCGTGCCGCAGTCCGATCTCGACGCCGTGGCCGCCGCGATGCGCCCGACCACTCGGTGGGTGTGGTGCGAAACGCCCACCAACCCGCTGCTCGCCATTGCCGACATCGCGGCGCTGGCCGGTATCGCGCACGCGGCTGGCGCCCGCTTGGTGGTGGACAACACGTTCGCTACGCCGTATCTGCAGACCCCCCTGGAGTTCGGCGCGGACGTGGTGCTCCACTCGACCACCAAGTACCTGGGCGGGCACTCCGATGTGGTCGGGGGTGCCCTGATCACCGATGATGCCCAGTTGGACGAGCAGGTGGCCTTCCTGCAGAACAGCGCCGGCGCGGTGCCCGGGCCCTTCGACGCCTGGCTGACGCTGCGCGGGATCAAGACGTTGGCGGTGCGCATGGAGCGACACTGTGACAACGCCGAGCGGATCGTCGCGGCGCTGCAGGCACACCCGGCGGTCACGAGCGTCCGTTACCCCGGCTTGGGCACCCATCCTGGCCACGAGGTAGCCGCCAAGCAGATGCGCCGATTCGGTGGGATGGTCTCGTTGACCGTGCGGGGTGGCGCCGCGGCGGCGTTGGCGGTGTGCGCCCGGACCCGGGTGTTCACGCTGGCCGAGTCGCTGGGTGGAGTCGAGTCCCTCATCGAGTATCCCCACCGCATGACGCATGCCTCCACCACCGGAACGCAGCTGGAGGTACCCGCCGAGCTGCTCCGGCTGTCGGTAGGCATCGAGGACGCCGAAGATCTCGTCGGGGACCTGCTCGCGGCACTCGGGTAGCGCAGCGCCCCGAGCTAGCCCCGAGCTAATTGCCGAGCTAATCGCCGAGTGGTTTTTGCGGCGGTGGCGGGGACTGCGGCACGGAGGGGGGTGCTACCGGTAAGTCGGCGCGCTGCAGGCATCCGTCGATGAGCTGCACGCCATCGGGCACCAACACGTAGCTACCCGGCTCGGGACAGCCCGCCCGCTCGGCCGTCACGACAGCGGCGCCAGCGAGCAACGCGGCTACCCCAGCCGTGACCACCACCGGCATCCAGCGGCGGGCCATCCCCACCTCCCAAGGCTCGCACGGAACGCGGTGAGCGCTGGCGCGCTGAGGTGATGGCTCAGCGCCGGAAGGGTTCAGCCTTGACGACGGCGACGGTCATCAAACCGCCATTAGGCAACTCATAGTGGCGGTCTTCGCCCTCGTGTGCGCCGATGATCGCCTTGCCCAACGGAGAGTTGGGCGAGTAAACCTCCAGGTCGCCGTGGGCGACTTCCTCCAGGGAGCCGAGCAGGAAGGTCTCGGTCTCGTCGTCATTCTCATAGCGCACCGTGACGACCATCCCCGGCGCGGCGACCCCAGACTCGGCCGGTGCCTCGCCGACTTTGGCCACGCGCAGTAGTTCTTGCAACTGACGGATCCGCGCTTCGAGCTGGGCCTGCTCTTCGCGGGCGGCGTGGTACCCGCCGTTCTCCTTGAGATCGCCCTCCTCGCGGGCGTCGTTGATCTTCGCAGCAATGACTGGGCGGTTGGCGACCAGCTCGTCGAGCTCCTGCTTGAGCCGGTCGTAGGATTCCTGGGTCAACCAGGTTACCTGGGTTTCGCTCACGGTCATCACTCCTCCTGATCCGACGTCCGCTACTGCGGGGCGGAGCACACCGTGCCGCTGGCTGGCAGCCAACGGCCGGAACGGAAAAAACACGGCCCTGCCCCGGGGCCGTGCGTATCCTCCACGGTAACATGAGGTGTCCGACTCGGCCTCAGTCTTATGGGTGATGCGGTCCGGATCGTGCCTGTTCAGTAGTGGGGTCTAACTTAGGAGAGTGTTCCCGCTGCCCGGATATCCCGCCTGAGGGCGGCTGAGGAGGGACGAACAGACATCCATGACTGAGCAGCTGCGAATGATGGCGGTGCACGCGCATCCCGATGACGAGTCCAGCAAGGGCGCCGCGACGATGGCTCGATACGTCGCCGATGGGCACGACGTGATGGTAGTCACCTGCACCGGCGGGGAACAGGGCAGCATCCTGAACCCGTCGTTCGAGCCGGCAGATCTGGCTGAGCACCCGGCGCGGATGAGGGCGGTCCGCCGCCAGGAGATGGCCCGCGCAGCGCAGATCCTGGGCGTGCACCACCGTTGGTTGGGTTACCTTGACTCTGGGTTTCCCGAGGGCGATCCGGCGCCGCCACTACCGGAGGGGTGCTTCGCGGGGGTGCCCCTCGGGGTGCCCACCCAGGATCTGGTCCGGGTGATTCGCGAGTTCCGGCCGCACGTGGTGGTGACCTACGACGAGACAGGTGGCTACCCGCACCCAGACCACATCCGGTGCCACGAGGTGTCGGTCGCGGCGTTTGACGCCGCAGGTGACCCGGAGTGTTTCCCCGAGGCCGGGATGCCGTGGCAGCCACTGAAGCTCTACTACGTGCACGGCTTCACCCGCCAGCGGATGCAGTTGCTGCACGATGCACTGCTCAGCTCCGGCGAGCCCTCGCCGTTCGGTGAGTGGCTGGCGAAGTGGGACGCATCGCTGCCGGACATGTTGGAGCGGGTGACCACCCAGGTGCGGTGCGCCGAGTACTTCCCGGTGCGCGACGAGGCGCTGCGGGCACACGCGACCCAGATCGATCCGGCGAGTCGGTGGTTCTCGGTGCCCCACGCGCTGCAGGCGCAGCTGTGGCCGACCGAGGAGTATGAGCTGGCGCGTTCGCTGGTGGACACCACACTGCCCGAAGACGACCTTTTCTCCGGTGTCCGGGAGCGGGTGCACGCATGACCCTGCTGCTGCCCGCTGGTTTCGCGGCGCCGACGGAGCTCTCGGCCATCGCCGGGGTCCAGGCGCCGCCCCCGAAGCCAGGGCCAGCGCCTAGTGGGCATGGCGTGGAGTTCGGCAAGGCCGCGCCAGCCGGTCTGGTGGTGCTGCTGCTCTTGCTCGTGACCGTGGCGCTGCTGGTGCGGTCGATGAACAAGCACCTGCGCCGGCTCCCGGAGTCTTTCGAGGACGATTCTGCCCCGGGGCCGCGTGCGGAGTAACGGTTCCCCGTTGCCCCCGGGCTAGGGAGGATGGCCGACATGGTGAACCGGCTCGCGAACTCTACCAGCCCCTACCTGCTCCAGCACGCCACCAATCCGGTCGACTGGTGGCCGTGGTGCGACGAGGCGTTCGCCGAAGCGGTGCGGCGTGACGTTCCCGTGCTGCTGTCCATCGGCTACGCCGCCTGCCACTGGTGCCACGTGATGGCGCATGAGTCCTTTGAGAACGCGGACATCGCCGCAGTGATGAACGCCAATTTCGTCAACATCAAGGTGGACCGGGAGGAGCGCCCCGACGTTGACGCCATCTACATGGAGGCAACCCAGGCCGTCACCGGCCACGGGGGATGGCCGATGACGTGCTTCCTCACCCCCACCGGTGAGCCATTCCACTGTGGCACCTACTACCCGCCCTCGGCCCGGCACGGATTGCCCGGCTTCCCTGAGCTGCTCATCGCTGTGCGCCAAGCCTGGGCCCACCGCGGTGATCAGGTTCGCCAGGCGGCCGCGCGCATCGTCGGGCAACTCACCGAACGGGCGGCGCCGCTGACCGAGTCCGCGGTGGATGACCGGGTGCTGGCCGCTGCGGTGGACGCCCTGGCCGCCGAGTTCGACCAGAAGCATGCGGGGTTCGGTGGTGCCCCGAAGTTCCCCCCCTCGATGCTGCTGGAGTTCTTGCTCCGCCACCACGAACGGACCGGCTCGCAGGCGGCGCTGTCCATGGCCCAGCGCACGGGCGAGGCGATGGCCCGGGGCGGGATCTACGATCAGCTGGCCGGGGGGTTCGCGCGCTATTGCGTCGACGCCGCCTGGGTGGTGCCGCATTTCGAGAAGATGCTCTACGACAACGCCCTGCTGTTGCGCGCCTACACCCACCTGGCCCGGCTGACCGGTTCGGTGACCGCCCGACGGGTGGCCGAGCAGACAGCAACGTTCCTGCTGGACGGGCTGGGCACCGCGCAAGGTGGTTTCGCGGCGTCGTTGGACGCCGATGCCGAGGGCCAGGAGGGCGCCAGCTACGTGTGGACCCCCTCGCAACTCATCGACGTGCTGGGGGCTGACGATGGTCAGTGGGCGGCGGAGCTGCTCGCGGTGAGCCCGGCCGGAACGTTCGAGCATGGCACGTCGGTGTTGCAGTTGCCCGCCGAGCCCGATGACGCGCCGCGCTGGGAGCGGGTGCGTGCCGCGTTGCTCGCTGCCCGGGCCGCCCGCCCGCAGCCGGCCCGCGACGACAAGGTCGTCACCGAGTGGAACGGGATGGCGATCACCACTCTGGCCGAGGCAGGCGGCGTGCTGGATCGTCCGGAGTGGATTGCTGCGGCGGCCGCCGCGGCGGAACTGATCCTGGGCACGCACCTGGTCAATGGCCGGCTCCGGCGAAGCTCCCGCGATGGTGTGGTGGGCCAGGCCGCCGGGGTGCTGGCTGATCACGCGTGGTTGGCCGAGGGCTTGCTCGCACTGCACCAGGTCAGCGGTGAGAACCGCTGGCTGCACGCCGCGCTGTCCCTCCTGGAGCGGGCCCGGGAACATTTCGCCGATCCAGACCACCCCGGAGCCTGGTTCGATACCGCTGGTGACGCCGAGGCGCTGTTCCGCCGCCCCACCAACCCGACCGACACCGTGATCCCAGCAGGAGCCTCCGCGCTGGCCTCCGCGCTGGTGACCGCTTCGGCGCTGACTGGCTCGGAGTCTTACCGCGAAGCGGCGCAGGCGGCGGTGGGGCGGGCCGGGATGGTGCCGGCCAAGGCACCGCAGGCTGCTGGACACTGGCTGAGCACCGCCGAGGCGCTGGCGCACGGGCCGGTGCAGGTTGCCGTGATTGGTGCCGCCGGGGATGCGGCCCGCACTGCGCTAGAGGCTCGGGCCCACTGGGCGGCACCTGGTGGAGCGGTCGTGCTGGCCGGGGAACCCGGTGCGGATCATCCGATGCTAGCTGGGCGGGACCTGGTGGCGGGCGCCCCAGCGGCCTACGTCTGCCGGGGATTCCTCTGTGAGCGGCCGGTGAGTTCCCCAGACGAGCTGCAGGCGCAGCTGCAAGGCCGAATTGCCGGCTCGGCCGGCTAAGTCGGCGGCAGGAGAGTCGATCACAGGCTACGACGGCTGTTTTTCGCTGTCGGCGTACCAGGCGCTCTCGACTCTGTAACGCTAGTAATGCTGTAATCGTCCCAGGCGAGGGCGAGTGAGAGGACGACGCCATGGTGGGACGAGGACGGCCGCACGGCATGCGCCCCGGCAGCCGGTGGTATGGGCGGGGCGGTTGGCAGCAGGCTGACCTTCCGCTGGCCGACGATGCCAAGGCCTGGTTCACGGGGCGGTTGCCAGATGAGTGGTTCACCGGTGAGGTCGAGGTCAGCGTGGACCGCGAGGAGATTATCGTTGTGGGTGAGCTACCCGCGCTGAGTGAGGAACTCACCGACGACGCTGAGCGGGCTGCCGCCGAGGCTGGCCGGATCAGCAGGTTCCGGGAGGACTCCCGCGGTGAGCGGATCGAGATCGCCCGGCAGGCCGAGCACCGCTACCGGCGCAAGGTGGCCTGGGGAGCCCGGCTGGGTGGCACCGAGGAGATGTTTACCACGCTGTCGGTGCCGGTGATGACCCGATTGCGGCAACCCGAGCGTCTGGTGCTCGACACCCTGGTCGACGCCGGGGTGGCACGGTCCCGGTCGGAGGCACTCGCCTGGGCGGTACGACTGGTCGGTGAGCATGCCCAGCAATGGCTCGGCGAGCTCAAGCAGGCCATGGCCACCGTCGATGACCTGCGCGCCCGCGGTCCCGAACTGTAGCCAGGACGGAAATAGCAGAAGGCTATCCGGCCGGAGCTTTAGGCGTCCATTCGAGTGAATAGGGTAACTCGGATAGATGATAATCGGACCAGGCGTCTTGTCAGCCAGCGTATCTATTATATCATACTTCCTACGCAGGGTGGGTGCCGCAACTATCACTGTGAGGTACGCGATGTCAACGGCGCTGCTTGATTTTTTCACTGATCTCCACATCGACCCAGCCCGGAATCGTGACTTCAGGGAGGCGCTGGTCGACGCGATGACCAAGGCGGGGCTGTCCGCGACGGAGCAACAGGCGGTTCTCGGTGGAGACGTAGACACTGTGCGTAGGCTGTTGAGCCCTGAGTTCACTGAAACTGCGATTGTCAGCACTCTTTCCGTGTCGGTGGAAACGGAGTGATAACTGACATCGATGACTCTCCTCACGGGGAGTCTCGCGCCGGTGGTGAACTGGTCATCGTGGGCACCGGCTACCGGGCGCTCGGTGATCTCTCGCAGCAAGCGCGGTCGTACCTGCGGGCCGCGGACAAGGTTTTCTACCTCATCGGTGAACCCTTGCTCACGCAACACATCATCAAGTGCAACCCGTCGGCTGAGTCTCTCTTCCCCTTCTATGCCAAGGGCAAGCCTCGGGTCGCGTCTTATCGCGAAATGGTCGACCGCATCCTGTGTGAGGTGCGCCAGGGATCATTAGTCTGCGTCGCTTTCTATGGTCATCCTGGTGTCTTCGTTAATCCCTCGCATGAGGCGGTTCGCCAAGCCCGCGAGGAAGGCTTTCGGGCGCGCATGTTGCCCGCCCCCTCCGCTGAAGACTGGCTTTTCGCCGATCTAGGGATCGATCCGGCTAGAGCTGGGTGTCAGAGCTTCGAGGCGACCGACTTCCTTCTCCATGCCCGGATTTTCGATCCCGCGAGCGTCCTCATCCTCTGGCAGGTAGGGGTTATCGGAGCCCAAGACTGGCCAGCTGGATACGACCACAGACCCAATACAAGGGTTCTCACAGAGGTGCTTACCCGCACGTACGACGCCGACCACGAAGTCATTATTTACGAGGCGTCCTCCTACGAGGTGTGTGAGCCACGAATCGAGCGGGTGCCGCTGGCCAAGCTCACCGCCGTCGAGCTGAGCGCGATCTCCACGCTGGTAGTTCCGCCCGCGGTTCGGCGTCCGGCCGACCGGCAGATGGCCCAGCGGCTCGGTTTTGTCTGACCTTCGGAACTGCGCTCACCGGGGACTGGGGCTCACGGAGAGCAGTCGCCCGGCCAGGCCGCGTGAGCGTCTCGTGAGCCGGTCAGCTATCGCGCGCAGCACCACCGAGGCTGGCGAGGTGGGATCGGCGAGCACCAACGGAGTGCCCGCGTCGCCGGTCTCGCGCAGTCGGGCATCCAAGGGCACCTGACCTAACAGCGGGACCTCGCTGCCCAGCGAGCGGGTCAGCGAGTCGGCCACTACCTGGCCCCCGCCGAAACCGAACAGGTAATTCCGGGAACCGTCCGGCATCGGTAACCACGACATATTCTCCACCACGCCGATCAGCCGCTGGCGAGTCTGCAGGGCGATCGCCCCAGCCCGCTGGGCCACTTCCGCGGCGGCCCGCTGCGGAGTGGTGACCACGAGAATCTCGGCGTTGGGAATCAGCTGCGCTACCGAGATAGCGATGTCCCCGGTGCCCGGGGGGAGATCGAGCAGCAGCACGTCAAGGTCCCCCCAGAACACATCGGCGAGGAACTGCTGCAGCGCGCGATGCAGCATCGGTCCCCGCCACACCACCGGAGTGTTGTCCTTGGTGAACATGCCGATTGAGATGACCTTCACGCCGTGCGCCGTCGGCGGCATGATCATCTTTTCCACCTGAGTGGGGCGGGCGGTGGTGCCGAGCATGCCCGGCACTGAGTGGCCATAGATGTCGGCGTCGACCACCCCGACCGACAGGCCCCGGTCAACCATCGCGGCCGCCAGGTTCACCGTCACCGAGGACTTGCCAACCCCGCCTTTACCGGAGGCCACGCAGTACACCCGGGTCAGCGATCCCGGCTCCGCGAAGGGGATCCGGGGCTCCTCGGTGGTGCCGCGCAGCTGCCGGCGCAACGCGGTGCGCTGGGTGTCGCTCATCACGTCCAACTCCACCTGGACACCCCGCACGCCCGGCAGGGCGGACACTGCGGCGGTGACCCGGGACGTGATGGTCTCGCGCATAGGGCAACCGGCGACGGTGAGCCATACCGCTACCCCCACCGTTCCGTCAGCGGCCACGGTCACGTCCTTGACCATGCCCAGCTCGGTGATCGGCCGGTTAATTTCGGGGTCCTGGACCCCGGCCAGCGCGGTTCGAACCGCGTCGACCGACGGGGCAGTCTGGGTAGAGGCCACGGATGGCACCGACCTTCCGGTTACGTGTGGGCTCCTCCCATGCTAGGCGCTGCCGAGTTGGTCAGCAGGCTGCCGGGTAACCTGAACGGCAGGCTGGTACCTGGCCGTACGTCACGGAAGGTGTCCTCATGGCCCGTCTCGCCCAGACACCTGGTCTCACCGAGATCCAGCGGGAGATCCTGGCCACGGTCAAGGCCTTCGTCGACAAGGAGATCATTCCGGTTGCTCAGGAGTTGGAGCACACCGACACCTACCCGCAGGAGATCGTCGACGGGATGAAGGAGATGGGCCTGTTCGGGCTCACCATCCCCGAGGAGTACGGCGGTCTGGGGGAGTCGCTGCTGACCTACGCCCTGGTGGTGGAGCAGATCGCCCGAGGCTGGATGAGCGTCTCAGGCGTGATCAATACCCACTTCATTGTGGCGTACATGATCAGCCACCACGGCACCGACGAGCAGAAGCGGGACTATCTGCCGGGGATGGCGGAGGGCAGCATTCGCGGTGCCTTCTCCATGTCGGAACCCGAGCTGGGTTCCGACGTCGCGGCGATCAAGACGAGGGCCCGCCGCGACGGGGACCACTACATCGTCGATGGCGCGAAGATGTGGCTGACCAATGGCGCCACCTCGACCTTGGTGGCGACCCTGGTCAAGACCGAGGAGGGTGCGGCGAAGGCACACCACAACCTCACGACGCTGCTGGTGGACAAGCCCACGGGCTACGGTGAGGTCGTTCCCGGTCTCAGCGTGCCTGGTAAGATCAACAAGATGGGCTACAAGGGGGTCGACACCACCGAACTGGTGTTCGACGGCTTCCGTATCGGAGCCAACAAGGTGCTGGGTGCGGCTCCGGGCAGGGGTTTCGTCCAGATGATGGATGGTGTCGAGGTGGGGCGGGTCAACGTTGCCGCCCGGGCCTGCGGCATCGCCATCCGTGCTTTCGAGCTCGCGGTCGACTACGCCCAGCAGCGCAGGACCTTCGGCAAGCCGATCGCGCAGCACCAAGCGATCGCGTTCAAACTTGCGGAGATGGCCACCAAGGTCGAAGCCGCGCACCTGATGATGGTCAACGCCGCCCGGTTCAAGGACTCCGGCGAGCGCAACGACGTCCAGACCGGGATGGCGAAGCTGCTGGCCAGCGAATACTGTAAGGAGGTCACTGAGGACGCCTTCCGCATCCACGGCGGCTACGGCTACTCCAAGGAGTACGAGATCGAGCGGCTGATGCGGGAAGCGCCGTTCCTGCTCATCGGCGAGGGCACCAGCGAGATCCAAAAGACGATCATCAGTAAGGGGCTGCTGAGGGAGTACGCTGCGCGAAGTTGAGGTAAACCGTGAGCGTCCCGCAGCGCGAGCGACTCCACGATTGGATACCGTAGGGGAGGTGATGCGCGATGACCAGTCCATTCAATAGCCAGAGCCAGATGCCTGGCTTGCCTACCCCGCCCACCGGCTGGCCGATCGGCTCCTACGCCACCTACGCTGAGGCGCAGCGCGCCGTGGACCATCTCGCGGACAACCAGTTCCCGGTTGCCGAGGTCACGATCGTCGGGGTGGATCTCATGCTGGTGGAGCGGGTGCTGCGCCGGCTGACCTGGGGCCGGGTCATCGGTCAGGGGGCGGCGTCGGGCGGCTGGTTTGGCCTGTTTGTCGGGGTACTGCTCAGCGTATTCGCTGCTCACGCGGGGGACTGGCGGCTCCCGATCCTGGTGGCGATGGCCACCGGCGTGGTGTTCGGCGCGGTGTTTGCCGCGGCTGGCTATGCCTCGACCCGTGGCCGCCGGGACTTCGCGTCGGCCAGCCAACTGGTCGCCGGGCGTTACGATGTGCTGTGCCAGCCGAGACATGCCGAGCAGGCTCGAGACATGCTGGCCAAGCTGGCGATGGGCCCCGGCGCGGCAACTGCCTGATCTCAGCGGGGTAGGCAGCACCACTGGGTGAGGGCTTCGTGCAGGCCAGTGACCAGGGGCAGACTCGCCAGGGCTTTCGCGTCGCACCAGCGGGCATCGCCAGCGTCATCGCCGGCTCGTAGCGTTCCGCCGGTCACCCGGCAGTGGTAGTCGTGGATGTCGAACACGGCCCCCTGTGGTGTGGGGCGTTGCACCTCTCCCAGCAAGCGCGCGATCTCGACTGCCAGCCCGGTCTCCTCGGCCACCTCGCGGATCACCGCCTGGTGATCTGTCTCACCGGGCTCAACCCGGCCTCCGGGCACCGACCAGCGTCCCCGCCCCGGCTCGTTGGCCCTTCGGACCAGCAGCAGCCTGCCGGCGTGGTCGAACACCACTGCCCCGACACACCGAACCCGCTGCTCGGGTGACCCCGTCATCATCAGCGACGGTAGTACTCTCACGGTGTGATCGGTCGCCATACCAACGTCTTGCTCAACCCCTCTGTGGAGCGGCGGGTGATCCGGGTGCGGCGGCACTGGGCGATGTTGACCAAGCCGATACTGCAGACCATCGTGGTCGTGGGCGTCGCGTTCGGGCTGTCACTGCTGGTCAGTCGCCTGAGCCAGGGGCTCTGGCTGGTGCAGTCCTTGCTCTGGTATCTGGCGGTCGCGGCAGTGATGCGTTTCGCCTGGAAGGTGCTGGAATGGTGGCTCGAGCTCATTATCGTCACCGACAAGCGATTCATGATCACCAGCGGCGTCCTGGAGACGAAGAACTCCATGATGCCGATCACGAAGGTGACCGATATGAGCTTTCTGCGGCCGTTCATCGGCCAGATACTTGGTTACGGCACGCTCCGGGTGGAGTCGGCCGGGCAGAAGCAGGATTTGGAGCATATCGAGTACGTGCCCAGGCCGGAGGAGGTCTTCAAAGCGATCTCCGAGCTAATCTTCGGTGAGAAGAAGCAGGCCCGTTCCCACATGCTGGAGCCGCCACGCGGCGCCCGCCGCAGGGCTTGGCGCTTCGCGAGACGGTCTGATCTGCGGTAGCGCGGTAGTCGAATAAAGTCGGCGGTTGTGCGTATCGACCTGCACGCCCACTCCACGGTGTCCGACGGAACGGACACCCCCGCCGAGCTTATGGCCGCCGCCGCTGCGGCTGGCCTCGATGTGGTAGCCCTGACCGACCACGACACCACCGCCGGGTGGGCGGAGGCGCTCGACGCGCTGCCCACGGGCCTCCGGTTGATCCGGGGCGCGGAGTTCTCCTGCCTTGCACCAGACGGTAGGGGCGGGCGGGTTTCGGTGCATCTGCTTGGGTACCTGTTCGATCCCGCCTCAGAGATGATCATCTCTGAGGCGGCCCGGCTCCGGGATGAGCGGCGCGCCCGACTGCGTGCCATGGCAGATCGGATGGCCGCCGACGGGTTCCCGGTAGATCCCGACGCGGTGCTCGGCGGTCTGCCGCCGGAGACTCCAGCCGGTCGGCCGCATCTGGCCCGAGCATTGGTATCCGCTGGTGTCGTGGGCAGCGTCGAGGAGGCTTTCCACCGGTTCCTGGGCAGCGGAGGTCCGTACTACCTTGGCCGGGCCGACACCGACGTCGCTACCGCGGTCCGGATGGTGCGTGCTGCGGGCGGAGTCCCGGTCCTGGCACACCCCGCCGCCCGCCGCCGCGGGCCGGTGATCGCCCCTGCGGTCATCGCTGAGCTCGCCGCTCACGGGCTCGCCGGAGTGGAAGTTGACCACCCCGACCACACCGGCGACGAACGGGCTGCACTGGGCGACCTCGCGGCCGCGCTGGGCCTGCTGATCACCGGTTCCAGCGACTACCACGGCGCGAACAAGACGGTGTCGCTAGGTCAGGAGATGACCGACCCGCAGGTGCTGGAGCGGATCGAAGAGCTGGCAGCGGGTAGCCCAGTCACCGCGGTGACTGGTTGAGCTGATGGTCGACCGGCAGCCAGGCCGGTCGTGCCGGCGGGTACGGTAAGGATGATGGCACAGCGAGCGCAGGGAGAGCTGGAGCTCGGCGGTCTGCCGCGCCCGCTGGTGCGGGTGACTCCCGCCAAGCTCGCTACGTGGAGTGGCTGCCGTCGGCGCTACCGGATGGCCTACCTGGATCGTCCCACGCCGGCCCGGGGCGGGGCGTGGGCGCACAACACGCTGGGTGGGGTGGTGCACACCGCGCTGCGGGCGTTGTTTGACCTGGCGCCCGAGCAGCGCCGTGCGCACACTGCGGCCGCCTTGGTGGCGACGCACTGGTCGAGTGAGGGTTTCGTGGACCACGCGCAGGCCGCCGACTATCGCAGCCGCGCGCAGGACTGGGTGGCCCGCTACGTCGACGAGCTGGACCCCGAGCTGGAGCCGGTGGGGGTCGAGCGCTGGGTTTCCGCGCCGACCCAGCGGATTGTTGCCGAGGGGCGGGTGGACCGCATCGACGAGCGGGACGGCGAGCTGGTCGTGGTGGATTACAAGACCGGTCGCCAGGGGCTCACGGTCGATGACGCTCGCACTTCGCAGGCGCTGGCGCTCTACGCTTTCGCGGCCGGGCGCACGCTGCGTCGGGAGTGCCGGCGAGTTGAGCTGCACCACCTGCCCACCGGCATCGTCGCCGGATGGGAGCACACTAAGCAGTCGCTGCGCAGGCACCTGCAGCGCGCTGAGGAGGCCGCCGAGGAGATCGCGCTGGCCACCGACACTCTGGCCGCGGGAGGCGATCCGGAAACCCTGTTCCCTCCCGCTCCTGGCCGGGCCTGCTCCTGGTGTGAGTTCCGGCGGCACTGCCCCGAGGGGCAGGCCAGCGCACCGGACCTGCAGCCCTGGGCGCTGCTCGCGCCATGACCGTCGACACCGAGCGTGCCGGGGTGCGTGTTCTGCGGGGACTCTCCGGTGTGCTGGCGGGGGGCCTGGTCGCGCTTGCGATCACGGTATGCGTGGCGCAGTGGCTGGCCAGCACCTCAGGCCGTCCCGGTCTAGGCATGGCAACCGTCGCCTGCCATGTGCTCGCGGCGCTCTCCGCCGTGGTGTTGCAGCTGGCGGCAGAGTGGGCCCCACGCCGCGGCGCGGCGTTAGCTTCCTGGGCTGTCCTGGTGCTCGCGGCCGTTATCCTCTGGTTCGGCTGGTGGGCCTGAGATCTGGTAGGCCTGGGACCTGGTGGGCTTGGGCGCAAGGTCACAAGGCTGCCCGGACCCGCTCCAGCGCCTGGCGCACGATAGGCCCGTGTCGCCAGCGTTCGGGCACCTGCAGTGCGGCGGTGCGTAGCCCCCGCAACACCACGGTGGCGGTCAGGTCGGTGCTGGGCAGGCCGGGCAGGCCGTAGAGGCGGCGCGCCCACCGGGGCAGCAACACGAACGCCAGCCCGGCCACGGTGGTCCAGAGTGGACGGGCGGGGGTGGTCAGCTCGGTCCGTAGCGACAGTGGTGGCGCCATCAACCACAGCGCGGTTCGCCGCGCCAGTGGAGAGGAGCGCAGCTCGGGGCGCACCTGCTCGAAGTACCTGATCAGTGCGGCCCGGTCGGTTGGCACGTCATCAAGTCCCACCAACTGGGCGGCGCGCACCTGCTCGACGAGAAACCGGTCGGCCTCAGCGCCAGTCAGCGCCAGTCCGCCGCGGCCGACCGCGTCGAGAAACGAGGACACTTCGGTGACATGCACCCACCGCAGCAGATCGGGATCGGTCGCGGCGTACCTCCCGCCGGTCACCGGGTCAACACCGCGGATTGCCCGATGCACTGCGCGGACCCGAGCGGCCGCTGCGTCGGCTTGGACGCACGTGCCGAAGCTCACCGTGGTCACGTACTGCGCGGTGCGCTGCAGTCTCGGCCAGAAAGCGGTACTGAAATCCGTGTGCTCGTACACCGCTGCCATCGCCAGCGGGTGCAGGGCCTGCAGGAATAGCGCGCGGATCCCACCGACACCGGCAGCCGGATCCGCCAGCACCCGCCACGTCACGCTACCGGGACCGAAGTAACCCATATCGTCAGCCACGGCTACCTCCTCCACTGAACAGGTCACCGGGGCCCCGGGTTCGGCGCGCAGCGCCGCGAGCGGGGCACCGAGCACGGTTAACCGCACCCGGCTGGCGCTGTGCGGCGTGATTTGTGCTGCCGTCACCAGGTGGAGCTTACGAGCCCTTCGCGCAACGCGACCAGCATATCGCCGCGTTGCTCCAGCACAACCCCGCCGGAGCTGGCGGTAGCTACCGGACCGCGGTAGCTACCGCGGTCCACTGGCAGCGTACTGAGCTGCTGACCTGTCGCGGTGTCGAGCACGGCCAGCGCCCCGGGCACCGGCAGCAGCAGCCGCCCGGCGACCTCGGAGCCGGGGCCCAGAGATCCCGGCCGGATCCACTGTGGCCGCAGCTCCCCGGTGTCCACCGCGACCGTGGCCGAGCCGGTGAACCAGTACACCTCGGTCGTGGTCTTGGTGACGTCGACCACGCCAGCGGGTGGATTGCCGCGTAGGTCGGTGTCGGGGATGGCCAGCGGGTGCTCGGCAACGGCTTTGCCCTGCTCGTCGAACACCACCAGCCGGGCCGGGTCGGGCAGTGCCACCGCCACTCGCTGCCCGTTCACCGCGATGACCTGGGCCTGCCGGCCCGGGAGCAGGACACTAAAGATCACCTCGGGCCGTTCTGGGTCCCGGGGATCAGATCGTTGCACGGTGAGCCGCGTGCGTTCCCCGGGACACTGCTCCACCACGGCCAGTTTCTCGGCGCTCGACCTCGCCGGGCCCGCGTTCCCGCCGCCCAGTGCCATCGACCCGTGTAGGCAATCCGGCCGAGGCTGGGTCGCGGGCTGCGCTGGGGTCGGCAGCCGCCCGTAGGCCAGTGTTCGCACCAGGTCGGAGCGCCATACCTCCAGGTAGCGGGCTCCGCTGGCGGCCAGGTGGTCACCAGCGGCGACCAGACGGGTCGGCGCCTGCACCGGGCCGGTGCGTTGCGGTCCACGCTGGCCATCGGTCCAGTTCAGGGCGGTCACCTCGCTGCAGGTCTCGCCCCGCCGGTATACCGCCACGACCTGGTGGAACGCGGCGGCCACCGTGCACAGCGACCGGTCTCGCCGGTAGCTCCAGCGCAGCGCGCCTGAGCGCAGGTCGCGGCCGGCGACCATCCCCGCGGCGGCGGTGACCACCGTGTCGCCCCGCACCAAGGGGACCGGGGTCGCTGAACTCGGCGCCCGCCACGCCTCGGTCAGTGCCGCGGGGAGGTGCGCCGTTGTCCCTGGCGCGATCGTGGAAGCCGGGCCGGGAGCAGTGCTCAGCGTGGTGCGTCGCGCGTCACTGGCCCACCACAGGGTGCTCCCCACGGCCAGCACGACCAAGGCCAACACCGCTGCGGCAGTCAGGTCCCACCGGGTGCGGCGTTCGGGCGCGGGGGGCATCTCCAGGCATCTTCAGACGCTGTCAACCCGCGGCGCGAGGCTGGCTGCCGTGCTCCTGGGTGCCCCGTCCCCGGCCACGTCGCTGGCGACGGCGGCGCAGCCGGGGCTCGCCCTGCTCCCCTGGGTATTCCGCTGGGGGCGCGGTCTCGATGCTGGGAGCGACAGGCTCTCCGTTGCGGGTGCGGCGCCTGAGGCGACGGACTGCGGGGGCCGCTCGCTCGGCGGACCCACCGCGCAGGCTACGCCGGGTGCCGGTGACACGCCGACCGTGGATCCGGCCCTCGGAGTCGCGAGGCTCGGCTGCCAACCCGGCTCGGGTGCGCCGGGTCAGCGGCAGTCGCCCGGTGGAGTCGGGGGGGATATCCAGGTCGCTGAACAAGTGCTCGGAGGTGGAGTAGGTCTCCGCGGGCACCGGCATGTGGAGGCCGAGAGCGTCACTGATCAGCTTCCAGCGCTCTTCCTCGTCCCAGTCGACGAGAGTGATCGCCACGCCGGCGCGCCCGGCTCGACCGGTCCGTCCGATTCGGTGCACGTAAATCTTCTCGTCTTCGGGGCACTGGTAGTTGATGACGTGAGTCACCTCCGGGACGTCGATGCCACGCGCGGCGACGTCGGTGGCGACCAGCACGTCCACCTTCTCCGAGCGGAATGCCCGCAGCGCCTGCTCGCGCGCTGCCTGACCGAGATCACCGTGCACTGCCGCAGCCGCGAAACCGCGCTCGGTGAGCTCGTCGGCCACCTTCTGCGCAGTGCGTTTGGTCCTCGTGAAGATCATCGTCAGACCTCGCTCGCGGGCCTGCAGTGCTCGGGCGAGTAGCTCTATTTTGTCCATCGCGTGCGCCCGGTAGACGAACTGCCGAGTCCGCTCGTGGATGGCGGTGGCGTTGGGCTCCTCGGCCCGGATATGCGTCGGCCAGGTCAAGAAGGCGCGAGCCAGGGTGATGATCGGATCCGGCATGGTGGCCGAGAACAGCATGGTCTGGCGCTGGTCGGGCACCATCCGCAGGATTCGTTCGATGTCGGGCAGAAACCCCAGGTCGAGCATTTCATCAGCCTCGTCGAGGACCAGCACCCGCACCTTGCCCAATACCAGCTGGCGCCCTTCGGCGAGGTCTAACAGCCGGCCCGGGGTGCCGACCACCAGGTCCACTCCGCTGGCCAGTGCTTTGATCTGCCCTTCGTAGGGCCGGCCGCCGTAAACCGGAAGAACCCGCAGGCCGAGCTCCCGGCCAACGGCGGCGAGATCGGCGCTGACCTGCAGGCACAACTCGCGGGTAGGCACGACGACCAAGGCGTGCGGGGTGCCATCGGGCGCGATGTCTCCAGTAGTGATCCGCTGGATCATCGGGACACCGAAACCGAGCGTCTTGCCGGTACCGGTGCGGGCCTGGCCGATGAGGTCGTCGCCGGCCAGGGCCAGCGGCAGGGTGAGCTCTTGAATGGCGAAGGTGCGCTCGATGCCTGCGGCCCGCAGGGTCCGGACGATCTCGTTGCGGACCCCGAGCTCGGCGAAGGTAGGGGAGTCATCCCGGACGGGAGCACCAGCCTGCAACGGACTGGGCAGGCCGGGTTCGTCGATATCGATCGGATAGACGTCGCTCACGGGGTTGGTGGTGCCCACGGGGTTGGTGGTGCCCACGGGGTTGATGGTGCCCACGGGGTTAATGGGGCACAGTGTGGTCTGGCTGACGGTCAGCGTGATCGCCTCTCTCGTACCGGCGCGTCCGCCGCCGTCTCGCTCGACCAACTCCGCGCTGCTGGATGGCGCACCAGAGCCGGGACCGACGACACCAGGTCCGCGCTCACTGTCCTACGCTCGGTGGCCGGTGCCACCGAACCGGGCGTGTGACTAGCGACCAAGGGTCGCTAGGGGGTTTGACTAGTGGATCGTCACGCCCTGTAGGCACATTGTACCCCGTCCGCACGTCGACTTTATGCGTGAGGCCGCACACCCAGCCAATGCGGCACTACGCTCGCCGCCGTGGACATGGCACGTGAGGGCATTATCGATCTGCTGGGGGTCCTTGCCTACGGGGAACTGTCGGCCTTCGACCGGCTCGCCGAGGACGCCCGCCATGCTCCCACGTTGGCGGGCAGGGTCGCGATGGCCGGCATGGCGGCCGCTGAGATCGGGCACTTCCGGCAGCTGGAGAGCCACCTCCGTGGCTTGGGCGTCCCGGTACAGGACGCGATGCGTCCCTTCGTCGCGCGCTTGGATGCGTTCCATGCCTCGACGGCACCCCGGTCCTGGCTGGAGTCGCTGGTGAAGACCTACGTCGGTGACGGGCTGGCGGCGGATTTCTATGGCGAGGTGGGTGCCTGGTTGGACGACGTCACCGCCGCGCTGGTCAAGGAGGTGCTGGCCGACACCGGGCATTCGGCATTCGCCGAGCGGGAGGTGCGTAGTGCCTGCGAACGCAGCCGGAGAACCCGCGACCGGTTGGCGCTGTGGGGGCGGCGGCTGCTCGGCGAGGCGGTAACGAATGCCCGGCACGTCGTGGCAGAACGAGAGGCGCTGGCTGATCTTATCGTCCGTGGCTCCGGGGATCGGGCCGGCCTCGCCACGCTGATTCGTCGGGTGGAGATGCTGCACGGCCGTCGCATGGTCGCTCTTGGGTTGGGGTGAGGGCCCGCGCACCGCTCGACTAGCCTGGACCCAACATCGATCACACTGTGGAGGTTCTGGCGTGGAGATCAAGATTGGTGTCGCGGACAGTCCTCACGATCTGACGGTGTCCACCTCGGACTCGCCGGAGCAGGTGGAGGCGCTGGTCCTCGAGGCTATGCGCGATGCCCAGGGAATGCTGACCCTCATTGACGACAAGGGCCGGCGGTACATGGTGCCGACCTCGAGAATCGCCTACGTCGAGATCGGGCCCGCGGACACCCGCCGGATCGGCTTTGCGGTGGGGGGTTGAGTCCATCCGCCACGCTAGGCTCGCCGCGTGTCCCGGCTGCTCGTAGTAGAGGACGACGAGACCATCGGCAGCGTGCTGGAGTCCAGCCTGCGCGCCCACGGGCACCAAGTGGCGTGGCAGCGCAGTGGCCGGGGGGCGCTGGGCGCCTCCCTGGAGACGGACTTCGACCTGGTGCTGCTGGACCTCGGGCTGCCCGATCTGGATGGTGTCGAGGTGTGCCGGCAGTTACGTGCCGGCAACCCGACGACGGTGCTGGTGGTCCTCACCGCCCGGACCGACGAGATGGACGTCGTGGTCGCTCTCGAGGCCGGCGCGGATGACTACCTGACCAAGCCGGTGCGGCTGGCCGAGCTGCTGGCCCGAGTCCGGGCGCATCTGCGGCGGGTGGCGCCGGCCACCCCGGGAGCCCCCCCGACGCTCGTGGTGGGGGACCTGCTGGTGGATATCGGCAGCCGGCGGGCGAGTGTCTCCGGCACGGAGATGCCGCTGCGGGCCAAGGAGTTCGACCTTCTCGCCCGCCTCGCGGCAGCGCCGGAAGTGGCGATCAGCCGGGAGACCCTGATGGAGCAAGTGTGGGACGAGAACTGGTTCGGTCCCACCAAGACTCTCGATGTGCACGTCGCCGCGCTGCGCCGCAAGCTGGCTGGGATGGCCTCGCTGGGCTCGGTGCCCCGGATCACCACCCTGAGAGGCCATGGCTACCGGCTGGAGGTGCCCTCGGAGTAGCGCCCGTCGGATGAGAGGGGGAGTTCGTGCGGACCCGGATCGTCGGTCTCGCGGTGCTTGCCGCGGTGCTTGCCATCGGTCTGTTCGGGGTGCCGCTGGCCGCTGGTGCGCTGAAGTATGCGCTGAACGACGAGCGGGTAAAACTGCTGCGGATCGCCGACGGCGCGGCGGCGGCGGTCACGGCAGACGTGCTCCGCGGCAACACGCCGACCGAACTTCAGGAACCCCGGGACGGCACACACCTCGCGGTCTACGTGGACCGTGGCCACCGCATCCTGGGCACCGGTCCTGAGGGCGGGGACCCAGCGGTGCATCACGCCCTGCATGACGGTGAGATCAACACCAGGGACGTCGACGGTGACCTGGTCGTGGCCGTGCCGGTGACCCATGACAGCGATGTGATCGGCGCGGTGCGTGCTGCCAGCTCGCGCGTTGCGATCTACCGGCAGGTTGCGCTGGTGTGGTTGGGCATGCTCGGTCTGGCCGGCCTGGCAATCGGTACGGTCTGGTTGGTCGCCCGCCGCCAGGCCCGGCGGCTGGCCCGACCGCTCGAGGAACTCTCGGAAGCAGCGCTGCGTCTCGGTCAAGGTGACTTCAGCGTGCGAACCACCCCGGCGGACATCCCCGAGATCGACTCGGTCGGCGCGGCGTTGAACAGCACCGCCGGACGCCTGGACGACATGCTCGCCCGCGAACGCTCCTTCTCCGCGGACGCCTCCCACCAGCTTCGCACCCCGCTGACCGGATTGCGGCTGCGGCTCGAAGCGGCCCTGGAGCACCCAGGGCAGGACCTTCACCACGCCATCACCGACGGGATCGCCGCCGCGGACCGGCTGGAGCAGACCATCGAGGAGCTCCTTGCCCTGGCTCGGGATACCCGCAGCTCCAACGCCACCCCGCTCGATCTCCCGGTGCTACTCGCGGAGATCGAAGCGGGCTGGCATGATCGGCTGGCCGCCCAGGACCGCGCGCTGCGGGTGGCGGTGGACCCGCATGCCCCGGTGTCCCTGGCCTCGACTGCGGCCGTGCGGCAGGTGCTCACGGTGTTGTTGGACAACGCTGCCACCCACGGCTCGGGCACCGTGTCGGTGGCGGTGCGCAATGCTGCCGACGCGCTGGCCATCGATGTGTCCGACGAGGGTGCCGGCATCACCGCCCCCGAACCGGAGCTTTTCACCCGGCGATCGCGCCTTGCCGACGGGCACGGCATCGGCCTCGCGCTGGCCCGCAGCCTGGCCGAGGCGGAAGGCGGCCGGCTCCGGCTGACCCGACCTGCCCCCCCCACCTTCACCCTCCTCGTCCCTGCCCAGCTATAGCGCTTTAGGAGAGTGCAGCGGGAAGCCAGCCAGGCCCTTCCAGGCCAGAGATGCGGTCAGCGCGACTGCCTCCTCCTTGGGAAATTCGTGCCGGCGGGTGAGCCAGTACCGTGCGCTGTCTGCGCTGATCCCGACCACGCCGACCGCGACGAGCCACGCGCGGTCGGCGTCCAGCCCGGCATCGGCCGCCACGGCCTGCGCGATGGCCTGCACGCAGGCGGTGTAGGCACGCTCCACGACGGCTTGCGCGGGAGGTTGGTGACGCACGTCAGACTCGAGGACCAGCCGGAAGGCTTCATCGTCACTGTCGACGAAGTCGAAGTACACCTCGACCGCGTTGCGCACCCGCTGCCCGTTGTCCTCGGTCTCCTCGATGGCTTGCCGGACCCGGCGGATAAGCTCGTCAGTATGGCGCTCCAGCAGCGCCAGATACAGCTCGAGCTTGCCGGGAAAGTGCTGGTAGAGCACTGGCTTGCTGACGCCGGCGCGTTCGGCGATATCGTCCATGACGGTGGCGTGGTACCCATTGGTGACGAAGACGTCGGTGGCTGCGGCGAGCAGTTGAGCGCGACGCTCATCCCGGGGCATTCGCACCCCCCGAGGCGCGGTATCCGCCCGGCTCGGTGCCGTCTCGGTCATCGGCGTTCTGCACCTCCCGTCTGATGCGGCTAAACCCTACTCGCCGGTATCCCACCGCCACGTGGTGGAGGAACCGGGCAGTCGGGTGCCACCGCACCGCCGTAGCGGCGCGGTGGCACGGCGTTGCATTCGGAGTGGTCGCATTCGGAATGGCTGTGCCATCCTTGCGCGGTGATCCGCCCGACGCGCACCGATCCCGCGGTCCGTGCCCCCTGTGCGCACCGCCTGGAGTGGTCGGCGGATTCCCGCTCTGCTGATTCCTTCAGAGCGGATTCCTCCAGAGCCGAGGAACAGCCGCTGGTCGCCTCCTGGGATCCCCGGCCTCAGCCCCAGCCGTTGTCGCCGTCCCGGTCCCATGCGGCCAACCCCCCTGGTCACAGGCGCCTGGCTCGGGCGGTGTCCATCTACGGCTGGCGAATCTACGCGCTGCCCATCCTCGTGGCGCTCACCGTGGTGGCGGTGCTCGACGCGGCCAGATCGTTGTTCCTGCCGTCGAACCAGGCCGGTGTGCTCGGCTCGGCAGCCAACCCGCTGATCCCCAACCCGCGGGGAGGCCCCGGTTTTGCGGCGGCCAAAGCGTCTGCTGAGCTGCCCGGTGGCGGGCCGTTCACGGTGCGGGGGGCCGGTACCTGGCGAGTGATCCCCGGCGCTGGCGCGCCTTTCGGGAAGGGCCGGTTGTTCACCTACACCATCGAGATCGAGGATGGGGTTGCCCTGGAGGGCGGCCCGGCGGGCTTCGCCACCACAGTGGACAGCACGCTGCACAACCCCAAGAGTTGGATCGGCAGTGAGCGTTACCAGTTCCAGCGGATCGATGACGGTCGCATCGCGGCCCTCCGGATCAGCCTGACCTCGCAGGAGACCACCCGCCGGCTCTGTGGCTTCCAGATCCCCTTCGACGCGTCCTGCTGGAAACCGGAGGATCACCGGGTAGTGATCAACGTTGCGCGGTGGGTCCGGGGGGCGGTGGCCTTCCAGGGCAACGTGGTGCAGTACCAGCAGTACGCGATCAATCATGAGGTCGGGCACGGGCTGGGCTTTGGTCACATCGCCTGTGACGGACCCGGGCACTTGGCGCCGGTGATGATGCAGCAAACCTGGGGGGTGGCCGACAACTACCTCGCGGCGCTGAGCACCGACCACGTCACCGCCGACGGCCTGGTGTGCCAACCCAACGCCTGGCCCTTCCCCACGGTCGACTGAACCTCAGTTCGCGGGAAGAGCGGGCCTGCTGGGGACGTTCCATCTCCTGCCAAGGGCACGGAGTTGTACCGCGTGCCCGAGGGCACGGAGTATATCGCGTGCCCGAGGGCACCGACCACGGTGAGGAGCGTTGTCGATGAGCCTGCCGCCACTGGTGGCGCCTGCCGCGGAGCTGACCAGGGAGGAAGTGGCCCGCTACAGCCGTCACCTGATCATCCCTGAGGTGGGGATGGACGGTCAGAAGCGGCTGAAGAACGCGAAGGTGCTGGTGATCGGCGCTGGTGGGCTGGGCAGCCCGGCCCTGTTGTACCTGGCCGCCGCTGGCGTGGGCACACTGGGCATCGTCGAGTTCGATGAGGTCGACGAGTCCAACCTGCAACGTCAGGTGATCCACGGCCAGTCCGACATCGGCCGACCCAAGGGGGAGTCCGCCCGGGACTCCATCCGGGAGATCAACCCGTTCGTCCAGGTGAACCTGTACCAGGTGCGGCTGGACTCATCCAACGCGCTGGGTATCTTCCGCGACTACGACCTCATCCTGGATGGCACCGACAACTTCGCGACCCGTTACCTGGTCAACGATGCCGCAGTGTTGCTCGGCAAGCCTTACGTGTGGGGCTCGATCTTCCGCTTCGAGGGCCAGGTATCGGTGTTCTGGGCGGATGCCCCCGGCGGGCAAGGACTGCAGTACCGCGACCTGTACCCCGAGCCTCCACCCCCCGGGATGGTGCCTTCCTGCGCTGAGGGTGGCGTGCTGGGCGTGCTCTGCGCGTCGATCGGTTCGATCATGGTGACCGAGGCGGTCAAGCTGATCACCGGGATCGGTGAGCCGCTGCTGGGCCGGCTGATGGTGTATGACGCGCTGGAGATGAGCTACCGCACCGTCAAGATCCGCCGGGACCCGGCGGGCGAGGCGATCACTGAACTGATCGACTACGCAGAGTTCTGCGGCGCCGTCAGCGAGGACGCCGCCACTGCGGCGGCGGGTTCGACCATCACCGCCGTGGAGCTCAAGGAGATGATTGACTCCGGCAAGGACTTCGTCCTGATCGACGTTCGGGAGCCCCACGAGTACGAGATCGTCAGGATCCCGGGTTCCACGCTAATTCCCAAGGACCGGATCATCTCCGGTGAGGTGTTGGCCGAGCTGCCTCAGGACAAGCCGCTGGTGCTGCACTGCAAGTCTGGGCAGCGTTCCGCCCAGGCGCTGGCCGCGCTGCACAAGGCGGGCTTCCGGGACGCGGTGCACGTCGGTGGTGGGGTACTGGCCTGGGTCGAGCAGGTTGACTCTTCGCTGCCCATCTATTAGCGCGCCCATCTCTCTACGGAGAGTGGCGATCCGGCTGTTAGGGTGGGCCGGGTGGCTGATCCCAACAACGATCTCGAAGCCCGCGTGACGGCTCTGGAGAGCCAGATACGCCTGGTGCGGGCCGATGCCGCCGCTGCTCGGGTGCTCGCGGGCGGCGCGGATCGGGATGTCTCCGCATTGGCGGCCAAGCTGGACGCCCATACCCGAGTACTCAACGCACTCCGGGAGACTCAGCTTGAACAGGGCATAGCGATCGGCGAGCTGAGCCACCGGGTAGACGGTCTAGAGCACGAGATGCGTCAGGGCTTTGCGATGATGGCTACCGGGATGGCGCGGATCACCGCGCTCCTCGAAGACCCCAGCTGGACTAGCCCTCACGCTACGTCCGCCCCGCTGTGTGAACGGGAGTTCCCAGACTTGCAACACACAGCAACATAACGAACATAACCGGCACATAGCGTCGCTCGTCGTACCCACCAGTTGGAGGCGCGATGAGCACGACCGAGCGGACAGTATCGGCACAGCCGGCTCACGGGGCGGCTCGCGGAGGGCGATGGATCGACCACTGGGAACCGGAGGATCCCGGCTTCTGGGAAAAGACCGGTAAGCGGGTGGCGAATCGGAACCTGTGGTTTTCGATCCTTGTCGAGCACATCGGGTTCTCGATGTGGACCGTCTGGTCTGTCCTGGTGCTCTTCATGGGCCCCGCCTACGGCGTCGATCCGGCAGGTAAGTTCTTCCTGGTATCCCTCCCTTCGTTGGTCGGCGGGCTGCTCCGGGTTCCCTACGCCATGGCGCCGGTCCGGTTCGGCGGGCGTAACTGGACTATCATCAGCGCGTTGTTACTGCTCATTCCGACCGTTCTGGCAATCGTCGTGATGCATCCGGGAACGCCGTACCTGACTTTTGTGATCGTCGCCGTGCTCGGTGGCCTGGGCGGCGGCAACTTCGCCTCATCGATGGTCAATATCAACGCCTTCTTTCCGGAGGGTCGTAAGGGCTGGGCGCTCGGGCTCAACGCCGGTGGTGGAAACATCGGCGTGCCCGTGGTGCAGTTGCTCGGCCTGGTGGTGATCGCGACGGTCGGCGTCGCCTATCCCCGGCTGGTGCTCGCCCTCTACGTCCCGTTGATCCTGATCGCCGCGGTGTGTGCGGCACGGTATATGGACAACATCTCCTCGGTCAGCAACGACACCGGTGCGCTGCGTGAAGCGGTGCGGGAGGCCCAGACCTGGGTGGTGGCGTTCCTCTACCTCGGTTCGTTCGGCTCGTTCATCGGCTACAGCTTCGCCTTCGGCTTGGTGCTGCAGACCCAGTTCGGCCGCAGCCCGCTGCAGACGGCCGCGGTAGCCTTCATAGGACCACTGATCGGCTCGTTGATCCGCCCGGTCGGTGGCTGGATGGCAGACCGACTGGGCGGCGCCAAAGTCACCCTGTGGACCTTTTTCGGGATGGCCCTGGCCACTGGTGTAGTGATCCTGGCCTCCGAGCAGAAGTCGCTACCGTTGTTCGTGGCCGGTTTCCTTGCCCTGTTTGTGTTTTCCGGAATGGGCAACGGATCTAACTACAAGATGATCCCGTCGATCTTCAATGCTAAAGCTCAGGTGGCGATCGCGGCTGGCGAGCCTCGGCAGTCCGCGTTGTTGAGGGCACGCCGGCTGTCTGGCGCGGTGATCGGGATCGCCGGCTCGATCGGCGCGATGGGGGGGTTGCTCATCAACGTGGCCTTCCGGCAGTCCTTCCTCACCGCAAAGTCCGGAATACCCGCTTTCTGGTCGTTCCTCGTCTTCTACGCGGCGTGCATCCTCGTCACCTACATTGTCTACCTCCCCCGGGCGCCCTTCACCGCGATACAACAGAGCCCGGCCTACGTCCAGGTGTGATGAAACAGGTGTGATGCAACAGTACGGAAACACCGCGTTCACGAAGCGCGCTCACGATGTCATTAAGGCGGATTGCTGGTGACCGGGGAGGGGACCCCGGATCGGGTGTGCTTGCTGGGCAGGAGGGAGCAGCGCGATGCGCACTGTCGTTGTTGCCGGCCATGGCATGGTCGGCCACCGGTTGGTGGAGGCTCTGACCGGCCGGGATGTCCAGCGGCACTGGCGGATCGTGGTGCTCGCCGAGGAGATCAGGCCGGCTTACGACCGGGTGGCCCTCTCCTCGTATGTGGACTCCTGGGACGCCGAGGCGCTGGCCCTGCCGGCGATCCAGGACGACCGGGTGGAGCTGCGGCTCGGTGACCCGTGCGTGCGGATCGACCGGCGTAAGCGCACTGTCCACACGGTCTCCGGGTACCGGGTGGCCTACGACGCGCTGGTGCTGGCCACCGGGTCGGCACCGTTCGTGCCTCCGGTACCTGGCCACGACTTACCCGGTTGCTATGTCTACCGGACCCCGGAGGACCTCGACGCCATCCGCGCGGCGGCGCAGCGCGCGATGCGCACCACGGCGCTCGGCCGGCGCTCCGGGGTGGTGGTCGGCGGTGGGCTGCTCGGCTTGGAGGCCGCGTACGCGCTGCGCCAGCTCGGACTGTCTCCGCACGTGGTCGAGATCGCGCCCCACCTGATGCCGATGCAGGTGGACGAGGGCGGCGGGGCGCTGCTGCGCCGGTTCATCGAGGGCCTCGGGGTACGGGTGTACTGCGGCCAAGCCACTACGGCCATCGAACCCGACCGAGGGCGGATGCTGGTCCGGCTTTCCGATGGCACCGAGCTGGACACCGACGTCGTGGTGTTCTCCGCGGGAGTACGCCCGCGCGACACACTGGCCCGTGACGCGGGGTTACCGCTCGGGGAGCGCGGTGGCGTGTTGGTCGACGTGTGCTGCCGCACCTGCGATGGAGACATCTGGGCGATCGGGGAGTGCGCCGCGATCGAAGGCCGCTGCTACGGATTGGTCGCACCCGGCTACGCGATGGCTGAGGTGGTGGCCGACCGGCTGCTCGGCGGCAACGCCACCTTCCCCGGTGCGGACACCTCCACCAAGCTCAAGCTGCTCGGGGTCGATGTCGCCAGCTTCGGGGACGCTCACGGCAGGGCGCAGGGCGCGCTGGAGGTCGTCCACAACGATCCCGTCGCTGGCCGCTACGCCAAGCTCGTCGTCTCCGACGACGCGCGGACCCTGCTCGGCGGGGTGCTGGTGGGTGACGCCACAGCCTACGGCACGCTGCGCGCGCTGGTCGGCGCCGAGCTGCCCGCCGACCCCGGTGCGCTGATCTCGCCCTCCGGTGGCGAGCTCGACGCGAGCGCGTTGCCGGCCGGCGCCCAGGTGTGCACCTGCCACGCGGTCACCGTCGAGACGATCGGCGCGGCGGTGCAGGAGGGGGCGAGGACCGTGCCCGCCCTCAAGGAGTGCACGAAAGCGGGCACCGGTTGCGGTTCCTGCGTGCCGATGTTGAAGAAGCTGCTCGCCGCGCAGGGGGTCGAGCAGTCCAAGGCGCTGTGTGAGCATTTCTCGCACAGCCGGGCGGAGCTGTTCGAGATCGTCGCCGCCACCCGGATCACAACCTTCTCCGAACTGGTCGCCAAGCACGGCACCGGCCGCGGCTGCGACATCTGCAAGCCGGCGGTGGCCTCGATCCTCGCCTCGCTGAGCGCGCTGCTGTCGCCCGGAAGCCACATCCTGGACGGCGAGCAGGCCGCCCTACAGGACACCAACGATCACTTCCTGGCCAACCTGCAGCGCAACGGCACCTATTCGGTGATCCCCAGGATTCCTGGCGGTGAGATCACCCCGGAGAAGCTGATCGTTCTCGGCGAGGTGGCCCGTGACTTCGGGCTCTACACCAAGATCACCGGTGGGCAGCGGATCGACTTGTTCGGTGCCCGGGTGGAGCAGCTGCCGGCGATCTGGCGCCGGCTGGTGGACGCCGGGTTCGAATCGGGGCATGCCTACGGCAAGGCACTGCGCACCGTCAAGTCCTGCGTGGGTACCGACTGGTGCCGCTATGGGGTGCAGGACTCGGTGGGTTTGGCCATCTCACTGGAGCTGCGGTACCGCGGGCTGCGCGCCCCGCACAAGGTCAAGGCCGCGGTCTCCGGCTGCGCGCGCGAGTGCGCCGAGGCCCGCGGCAAGGACTTCGGGGTGATCGCCACGGAAACCGGCTGGAACCTCTACGTCGGCGGCAACGGCGGTTTCCGGCCCCGGCACGCCGAGCTGCTGATCTCCGACCTGGACACCGAGACGCTGGTGCGCACCATCGACCGGTTCCTGATGTTCTACGTGCGCACCGCCGACCGGCTGCAGCGCACCGCGTCGTGGCTGGAGGAGCTGGAGGGCGGCCTGGACCACCTGCGAGACGTGATCGTGCACGACTCGCTGGGGATCTGCGCGGAGCTCGACGCCGCCATGGAGGCGCACGTGGCCGGTTACTCCGACGAGTGGCGCGGCGTGCTGGAGGACCCGGACAAGCTGGCCCGGTTCACCTCGTTCGTTAACGCGCCGGGCGTGCCCGATCCGAGTATCGAGTTCGTCCAGGAGCGTGGTCAGCCAACGCCGGCTCATCGCCGGGACGGCCAACCGGTTCTGATCGCCGGTTCGAAGCTGGCGGTAGGGGCGAGATGACCGCGCCGGTGCGGGCGCACTGGACCGCGGTGTGCCGCTACGACGACCTCATCCCGGAGCGGGGGGTGGCGGCACTCGTTGATGGCAGGGCGGTGGCGGTGTTTCGCACCCACGAGGGTGCCCTGCACGCCCTGTCCAACCTGGACCCCTTCAGCAGGGCCTCGGTGCTCTCGCGGGGGATCGTCGGCGACCGCGGGGGGCGAGCGACGGTGGCCTCACCGGTCTACAAGCAGGTCTTCGAGCTGGCTACCGGGGTATGCCTGGACGACCCCAGTGTCTCGGTATCGACCTATCCGGTACGGGTGGTCAACGGCGTTGTGGAAGTCTGCTCTTCATGACCACGGTGTCGTTATGACCACAGCGTCGCTGCGGCCAAGATCCGAGCCACTGCCGCTGGCGGGATTCACCGTCGGTGTCACCGCGGCCCGACGGGCCGAGGAGCTGGGTGGCTTGCTGGAGCGCCGGGGCGCTGAGGTGGTGCACGCACCGGCGATCCGGATCGTGCCCCTGGCGGACGACACCGAGCTGCACGCCGTCACCGAGCAACTGATCAATCACCCGCCGGATGTGGTGGTGGTCACCACGGGCATCGGGTTCCGCGGATGGGTGGAGGCCGCCGACGGGTGGGGGCTGGGCGAGATGCTGATCAGTGCGCTCCGCCACGCCACCCTGCTGTCCCGAGGGCCCAAGTCGCGCGGAGCGGTCCGGGCCGCGGGACTGACCGATGCCTGGTCGCCACCCTCGGAGTCCTCAGCCGAGGTGCTGGAACACCTGTTGGCTGGTGATCTCGAAGGGGTGCGAGTCGCCGTGCAGCTGCACGGTGAGCCGCTGCCGGACTTCGTCGAGGCCTTGGGTTGTGCGGGGGCGCGGGTCCTCCAGGTGCCGGTCTACCGGTGGGTGCCGCCGGAGGATCTTGCGCCACTGGACCGGCTGATGGGGATGGTGCTGGAGGGTGGGGTCGACGCGGTGAGCTTCACCAGCGCACCCGCCACGGCAAGCATGCTCCGCCGGGCCGGCCAGCTCGGGATCCTGGAGCCGTTGCTGCAACGCCTGCGCCGGGATGTGCTCGCCGCCTGTGTGGGGCCGGTCACCGCGGGCCCGTTGGTGGCCCGAGATGTGCCGACCGTGCAGCCTGAGCGCTCCCGGATCGGTGCGCTGGTGCGCACGCTGTCTGAGACACTGCCGGCCCGCTCACCACGATGGCCGGTCGCGGGGCATGTGCTGGAGTTGCGCGGGCATGCCGCAGTGGTCGACGGGGTGTTGCATGCTCTGCCACCCACCCCGATGGCCCTGTTGCGACTGTTGGCGGCCCGTCCCGGCCGGGTGGTGCCGCGCGCTGAACTGCTGTCCGTGATGCCTGCGGCTGGCGACGACGAGCATGCGGTGGAGACCGCGGTGGCCCGGTTGCGGGCCGCGCTAGAGACCCCGCGGCTGGTGCAGACCGTGGTCAAGCGTGGCTACCGGCTGGCCCTGGATCCGGGAGACTGCCGGTGAGCGTGGTCATTGCGGGGCACGGAACTCAGGATCCCGCTGGCGTCGCGGTGGCGCGCCAGTTGGTGCACGTGTTGCGCATCCGGCTGCCCGCTCGGCCGGTGCTGCTTGCCTTCGTCGATGTCCTCGGCCCTGGGGTGCGAGAGGTGCTCGCTGGTGCGCCCGGTCCGGTCACCGTCGTTCCGGCGTTCTTGAGCTCCGGTTACCACGTGCGGACCGACGTGCCGCGGGAGGTGAGCGCCACCGGCCGTCGGGACGTCACCATCAGCGCTGCTCTCGGTCCGCACCTACCGTTGGTGAGCGCGGCGGCCGACCGGCTGCGGGAGGCAGGGTGGCGCCGCGGTGACGCGGTGGTGCTGGCTGCGGCGGGCTCATCGGATCCGCGGGCGGTGGCCGAGGTGCGGGTGGCGGCCCGTCAGCTGTCCAGCCTGGTCGGCGGCCAGGTTCGGGTCGGGTTCGTGGCTACCGGAGCACCGAGGGTAGCGCCCCTGGTCGCCCGTCTGCGGGCCGCCGGAGAACCCAGGGTCGCGGTGGCCTCGTGGCTGCTCGCCCCGGGATTGTTCCATCGCCGGCTCGCCACGGTCGGAGCCGATGTGCTGGCCGCGCCGCTGGGCGCGCATCCGGAGGTGCTCGCCCGGCTGGTTCAGCTCGCCAAGAGCGGGGCGATGCTACGCAGCGCGTGAGGCGGGGGAGAGTTTCACGGTCACCCGCAACGGCAGGCCGGTCGCGGAGCTGATTCCCCACCAGGCGGATCGAGCGGTGCGGCGCCGGACGGTAGGCGAGTTGCAAGCGGAGTTCCGCCGGATGACTCCCGTGGACAGCGCGCGGTGGCACCGGGAGCGTGCGGCACCATGGCCGCCGCGATCCGCCGGGCTGGTCGCAACCCGCGCCCCCGGCGGATGGATGTGAGGATCGCCGCGAGGGCGGCGGCTCACGCGATACCCCTCATCATCCGGGACCCCGACGGTTTCACCAGACTGGAACGGCTACTCGACGTCGTCGTGGTCTGACGCTTGCCGGCGATGCACGGACACGGCGTACGAGCTGGTACTGGTGAACGGATCGCGACCCCAGGTGGCATACCGGGCCTCCAGGACAAGGCCGGCGCTGGCGCACCAGGCGTCGTAGTCCGCCACGCTCGGCCAGCCCTCCTGGAACTGAAACCCGGCGATGAGCCGGCCTCCGGACGCCAGGTGGTGGGCACACGCGATGACCGCCGCGGCGCGGCGGTCGCTGGCCACGAAGGGAACGACGTTGCCGGCAAGCACGACGGCATCGAACCGCTCTGGCAGGTCGAGCTCGCTGAGGTCAGCCTGCACCCAGGTCAGCTCGGGTGCCTTCGCGCGGGCCAAGCTGATCATGCCCGGATCAAGATCAGCGCCGACGGCCTCGAGCCCGCGGCGCGCCAGCTCGATGGCCACCCGGCCGGTGCCACACCCCGCGTCCAGCACGCGGCGAGGGCCGTAAGAGAACACGAAATCCGCTTCGCCATGGAGCTTCGCGCCGGCGGCTTCCAGGCACCGCCAGCGCTCGTCGTAGCCGGTGGGGCTGACCTGCTGACGCCACTGGCCCCAGCTCTCAAACGGCGACCCGGTCACTCATTGCCCCCGTGCTGGGCGCTACGAACTGAACCTGAGGAGGGGCACGTCGTACAACGCTGGCTCCCGGGTACGGAGCATGGTGGGAGCGGTGATCTCGACGAGCAGCATCTCGACGAGGAATTGTACCCGGGCGGAGAGAAGATGACTGGTGTGGCCGAGGGCTGAGCGTTCCTTGAGGCCGAGGCTGGTGTGAATGTGAGGCAGCACGCGGCCGGTCTGGGGATCATGGCCAAGGGTGCCACAACCGAGGGCTTCGACGTTGGTGAGGTGGACCTTAGACCAGATGGGGGCACCGGGGTCAGTGAGTTTCTCGCAGGTGCCGCCGATCTCGGCTTCGGCAAACCCAGCGATGAACATTGGGATGTAGCCCTGACGGATGTTGTTGGCGGTGCAGAACGCGGTGAGGGTGTCGAAGAAGTCGTCGCCGTGGTCGAAGGCGATGCCGAAGGTTCGGCCGGTTGTCAGTTCATGGCTGCGCACAGCGCTCAGCCTGGCATAGCGAGGCGCCACTGGCCGCGTCGAAGGCCGTCACGATCTCGTGGTGATCAGCGCCAGCGGCGACCAGCACGTGCAGCAAGATCCGGGCTTTGTACGGACCGAGAAACCCGGAGTTGATCAATCTTCGCTCCTGAAGATCACGCTCGGAGCCGGGGAAACCGTAGGTGCTGCGCAGGACCGGGCCAGCGCCGGTTCGCGACGCCAGCACGATCGGCATATGGGAAGCTAGCTCAGTGAGTGGGCCAACGAACGCCGCAGGCACGTGTCCGACTCCGAAGCCGGCGATGACAAGGCCATCGAAGCCGCTGTGCAGGCGACATAGTAGTTCAGCGTCGTCCCCGAGGCATGCGGTGATCAGACCGATTCGAACTCCCCGTGCGGGTACGGGGTAGGTTGGCCCGGCCAGGGGGCGCGCTAACAGATACGGGCTCCCCTCGACCATCCGCCCAATCGGACCAGTGTCCGGGGAGGCGAACGCGCCAAGACTCATACTGTGCACCTTGTGCACATGCTTGGCGGCGTGGATCTCGTCAGCCATCACGACTACACACCCCACACCGGTCAGGTGCAATTTCGGGGTTGCGCAGGGCGCCGGTGACCACAACTGGTCCGGCTCGATCGACGGTCAGGTCGAGGAAATATGAGGTCTCCTCAATCGTGTCAGTGCCCTGCGTGATCACGACCCCGTCCGCCTCGGCGTCAAGTTCGTCCCGCACGGCGGCCACAAGTTGGGAAAGATCGTCAAAGCTCAACGAGGCGCCGGGCAAGCCCCGAAAACTTTGGGCGGTGATCTTAAGGTCCAGCTCGGACAGTCCTGGCACTGCTGCTAGCAGGGCGGTGGCGTCGAGGGTAGGTACCACGCCTGCGCCTTTGTCCGCCGAGTTGGTCATGGCAATGGTGCCACCGAGGGAAAAGACCGAGACGGTCCGCTGCGCTGGGCGCTCTGGCACCCCTCCGACCCTAGCCGCCGGATGTTGGCTCGTGGCGCAGGGAGGCAACGTACCGGCAGGCGGCGTCGACGCCATCGGTTGAGAGCAGCCGGCTTCGGGGCCGCGCGAAGTCCCGGCAAGTGTAGGCAGCTAGTGCGCTGCAGCGGTTCATCACCCAGGACCAGCTGATACCGAGATAGTCGGCGAGCGCGGCCAGTCGAGCGGCTGGGTTGGCCGCGTCGCTGAGTCCATGTGCTCCGGCGTGTCCGATGACGTCGCCGAATGCCTGTATCACGGAGGTGGACCGAGTCCTATCGACGTGCCAACGTCCTTCCATGCGTACCCAGTTCGCGATCACGGCTTCTGAACCAGTTGCGAGAGCGAAACCGTCCATTTGGGACAAGGCGGGGTCTGGACAGAACTGTGTACGAATACCAAGCGATTCCATCAGTGCCGCAGCGAGTAGAAGTAAGACGCGCTCGCTAAAATGTGAGTCGAGTACTGCAGACTCCGGGACACAGAAGGTTCGACTAGTGGGCTCCGAGGTGCCAGCGAATATTCGGCTGGTCGTCTGAAGGTACTCGAGCTTGTGCTGGAAGAATAGCCACGTGGACGCTTCCTCGCCGCGCTGCTCCCTGGTCCAGAAGACTGGCCGATGGGAAAAATTTCGGGTGCTGCTGATGATGAAGCGCGCGCACGACTCCGAGCCAAGCCACATTTGAGAGATGGTCGATAGCTCGGCGAGCTCGTTGCTCGGGATTGCCGAGTATTTCAGCTCGGCGGGGTCGCGAACGCGTTGCCGTGCCTGAGCCAGAGTACCGTCGTCGTTCAATAATGCTTCGTCCAGGTTGGCCAGCGCCCACAGGATTTCAAGAGTGAGGTCATCGGCCTCAAACGATTTTGGAATCATCACTGTGCGGCCGGGAGCTTGTTTGCGTGCAGCGACAACGTCCAACAATGCATGCGTGGAAATAGACTCGCCAGGGATCGAAACAATGACTATACCTCGTGGTACTGACGATATAAACTCCCTCAGGGGTCGCAATCGTTGATCGGCGATGACCACGGCGTGGTACGTGGACCACGACGCCTCGCCACGGTGCACTGGAAGAGTGGCGCCGCCAAAAGCGTGACCGCCTGGGAGTTCCCACTGCCATGCCATGCCCTCACTGTTGAGCACCATAGCGGCAGATGAACCTGGCAGGTTACGCGATAGCGTCTGGGCGAGGTCGGCTTCTGCGCCGCGGTTCTCGTCACCGTCTGCGGTGAGATTGAGCTGACCGCTGGACTTGATCGGTAGTAGCACGGGTCGACCGTCGATCACGACGGGCATCCTGACCTCGTGGGCAACCTTCGGTGGCTTGCGGTCCAGCGGTGCGGGTACCAACGCGGACAGTGAACTCCCGGTCCTCAGTGCCGCATCACACCTAGCTGCGAACATGGCAGTCGGTGCCTTGCGGCCATTTTCGATCTTGGAGATGTAACCGGGGTCGTAGTGCACCAACTGCGCGAACTCCTTCAGCGACAAGCCGCGTTGCTGCCGCAACCCGCGCAGCTCGCCACCGAAGTTCGGCTGCTCCATAGGCGCTCCCGTTGCTACTTGTCTTGGTTGCCCTTACCGCGAGGGCAACGGGCAACCCCTAGATCACGAAGAGTGTAGCCCGCGAAGCTACCGGGCATGACCATCACGCAGGCAGAACCTGTGGGCAACCACTAAACATCTGTCCGATTGAGGACATCTGGCAGGACAAAGCCAGCACCGACCCACACAGGCCGAGGCGAGCTGTGCCCAGCAGCCCTACGGCGTGCTGCTGGTGTGCGGGCAGGGAGTCGAGAGCAAATGAAGCAAGGGCAAGGCAGGTACGTGGCGCTGTGTTGGGGCTCCATCCCGGCCAGGGTGGAGGTGTATCCGGTGGGGCTGACTGACAGTCCGGCTCTGGTGATCGTGAGGCGGCTGCTTGACGAGCTCAGGCTGCGTGGTTTTGAGTTCCGGCGGGCCGCCCTGGGTGTGGACGGGCCGTTGGCCGGCAACCGGACCAGTGGTAACTCGGTGCGACGCAGGGTCGCTCAGGTGGCTCGTGTGGTGGGCGCGCTGGCGGTGGTCGCCGGTCAAGCCGTCATATTTCGCCTGCTGCTTGTTCAGGGCGGTATGTGCCTCATTGCCGGTGGATGTCGTTCATGAACACCGTGCATACAGAAACGTCAATCAAGATCAGCGAAGAAGCGCATATCCCCGGCGTTAAACTGTTTGTGCCGTTTTGTTATACCCAAGGCTGCCAGTGGATAGGGAGCATCCATTTTGATAAGCTGTCTGCCTATCGGGAGGGCCAAGGCCACCTGGACGAAGTCAAACCACATCGCGGTCCGGGTGCCGGGTCGGGCAGCTCGCCGTCGGTGCAGGGTACGCAGCGTTGAATGGCGAGACGCGTCGACTAGGATACGAGTGATATCCCAATTCAGGCGCGCTTCGATGCGTGTAGTTAAGACAACCTTGGTTGCGCTCAATGAGGTGCCGACCGGGGAAACGGAGCCGTGAACGCAGCTACCCGGCCCCGACCAGGTCTGCCCGGCGTGCCACCGCAGCGGAAGTGTCTGGTGATGCGGTCGCTGGTGGGTGGACCATGACCGGCTCGGCGCTGGTAGTTCACCGTGGCCCCGCAGGGAGACTCTGTCCGCGTGCCGTGTCAGGAGCGTCGTGGCCAGCCGCATCAGGGAAGATGCACCTGTGACCTCCTTGCCGGACGTGGCCTGCGGCGCCACCTGGCGTTGTCGAGAAGTAGGGCGGTCTTAGGTGACACCTGACGAGCTACGTGATCGCATCCTCCGCTGGGAGGACCCGCATACCGACTTCAAAGAATCCGTCGACAACAACAGCGAGCTGGCCAAGGACCTCGTGTGCTTCGCTAATAGTGATGGCGGACAGTTGGTGATCGGTGTTGCCAAGGATCGCAGCGTGGTCGGCGTCCCCGATACCGATCAGCTGCTCTTGAGGGTGGATGACGTCGCATTCCAGAGCTGCTCACCCTCGTTGACGGTCGTGCGGGAGGTCATCAAGCTGGACGGTAAGGACGTCGTTGTGCTCAACATCCCGAGGGGTGATCAACGGCCCTACTCCACTCGCGACGGTCGTTACTATTTTCGGTCGGAGGAGCGGTGCCGTCGGGCTAGTCGGGAAGAGTTGCTGAGGCTTTTTCAAGCGGCGTATTCGCTGTTCTACGACGAAAAACCGCTCCCGCGACTCACGCTGGTCGACCTGGACCTTGACGCGGTCACCCGATACCTCGTTGACACCAACCAGGTAGATCTCGATGACGACCTAGTGCGGCTGTTGCGGGCATGGCGCATGTACGACGGCTCCTCCCCAACGGTGGGTGGGCTTGTGCTTTTCGGCCGAAATCCGCAGGCCGAGCTGGAATCGTCCCGAGTCGTCGTCGGTGCGCTTGCCGGCGCCGACATCGGGGACAACTTCGTGGATCGCAAAGACTTGTCCGGTCCGCTACTCAGCGTCATCACTCAGATCGAGACGTTCCTGCGGCTCCACCTCAGGACTGGGCACGAGATCGTCGGATTCGAGAAGGAGAAGCGCGAAGAGATCCCGCTGGCGGCGTTGCGCGAGGCGGTGGTGAACGCGTTGGTCGAGGTAAGGTCTCCTGGGCGTCCGCCGAACAGCGTGGACGCCGAGGCGATGCGGGCGGGTGTGCACGTTACCCGCAATCCACACATCTACAGCAGGGTCGCGGCAGCCGAACTCGCCACCCGCGCCGGTACTGGAATACGGCGCATCGCTCGACTGCTCCGTCAAGCGAATGGCACTAGTCTGGGCATCTCCATCAGCGACGCTGAGGTCGTCCTCACGCTGCCACGGGGAGCGAGCCCGAGCACTTAAAGAAGTGTGAGACCATAGAACTCGTGACAGCGAACCCGCATCAGCCCACCCTTATCCTCTGGGATATAGACCGCACACTCGTCACCACCGGCGAGGTCAGTCGTGAGATTTACGCGAGGGCATTCGAGGAGATCGTTGGTCAGCCGCTGCGTGAGCTGGCTGACATGGCCGGCCGTACTGAGCAAGCGATCCTTGTTGATACCTTGAGTCTGCACGGAGTTACGAATCCTGAGAGTAGTTTCGATGACTTCTATGCGGCGCTTGCCGTTGCTGCTGACAAGTTGCGCGAGCGCATGCGCGTAGTCGGGAATCGGTTGCCTGGTGCCGAGAAGGCACTTGCAGCGCTAGCAAAGCCGAACGTGGTCCAGACGGTCGTGACTGGCAACATCAAGCCGATTGCGGTGACGAAGCTTGAGGTGTTCCATCTTTCAGGGTACATAGACTTCGAGGTGGGTGGTTATGGTTCAGACAGTGATACCCGTCCGCCGCTCATCCTCCAGGCATGGCAACGCGCGCAGCATAAATACGGCCAAGTTTTCGCAGCGGATCGAGTAGCGGTTATCGGCGATACGCCACTGGACGTGGCGGCTGCTCGCGAAGTTGGCGTCCGTGCCATCGGTGTAGCAACAGGCAGTAGCGGGATAGAAGATCTCATGGCGGCGCAGGCCGACACGGTCCTCCCTGACCTGACGGATACCGAGGCAGTTATCCGGGCGCTCTGCCCAGGAGCGCCGCGCGCTGGCAGATCGTGCCCGGCGTAAAATGGGTTTCCAAATACCTAGGACGAATGGGAAAGGTGCACGATGAGCCTGGACCCGACTTTGCCGGTGGGCAGGCGGATTCAGCTGCTGCGGGAGCGACGGGGACTCTCGCGAGCGGTTGTTGCTGGTCTGTGTGGCCGGAGCGAGAGTTGGCTGAAAAAGATCGAGCAGGGCACGCGCCAGGCGGTGCGGTTGCCGATGCTGCTTCGGCTCGCGGAGGTTCTCCGGCTCGATGACCTGACCGAGTTGACCGGCCAGCACCTCCCGCTGGCGGTATACGGAAAGCCAACCCATCAGGCGATACCCGCGCTGGAGCAGGTCATGACGACCTACCCGCTCGGAAGCGAGACTGAAGCGGACGTTGACCGGCCGCCTTCGGTCAGCGAGCTACAGAGCAGACTGGATGATGCACACACGCTCTGGCGTACCTCCCGCTATCCCCGCACCGAGGTCGGCGCGCTCCTACCCTCTTTGCTCAGGGAGACGCAACAGGCCGTGCGCGTGCTGGACGGCTCGGAGCGACGTGCCGCTGCAGATGTGCTTGCCGGAACCTACCAGGCCGCGCAGCGGATCCTTGCCTATCAGCCCGTGCCAGAATTGGTGTTCCTCGCCGCCGATCGGGGCATGGCGGCTGCTCAGGAAGCCGACGATCCTCTCGCCATTGCCGGGAGCGCATGGTATCTGGCTCATGTGTTCCGGGATTCTGGGCGGCTGGACCAGGCTGAGCGCGTGGTGAAAGATGCGGCCGAGCTAGTAAAGCCAAGCCTTGACGATGCTTCCAGCGAGTATCGGGCAATGTGGGGCTCCCTGCAGCTCGCGAGGGGGTTAACAGCGGCCTGCGACTACGACTACGACTTCGGCACGGCGTGGCATTTCTGGGATATAGCCGACGAGATCGCACAATCGCTCGGCGGAGACTACTGGCATCCATTGAACGGGTTTGGCCCGGTGGATATGCAATTCTACGGCGTGCGTATCGATGTGACCTTGGGGCGGTATGGCGACGCGGCACGCCGATCGGAGACTATCGATGTGGACTCGGTCCCTTCCCTATCGGGGCGGTCACGTTACTTCATTGAGCTCGCCCGTTGTTATCTCGCCCGGCGGGATGATATTGCCGCGTGTCATCTCTTGTTCAGGGCTTATCAGGAGTCGCCGGAGTATGTGAAAAACGGTCGATTTGGCCGCGGTATCGTCCAGGAGCTCATGGAACGCAACCACTCGGCGGTAAAGAGCGAGGTACGTGACCTGGCTACCAAGATGGGCCTTCCTACCTGAGGGCAGTTCGCCATAAGGTCCGCAGTGTGACAGGGGACAGATCGTCCCCCTCAGCCCGACCCCCCGTTTCCACCTCCGGTGTTCTCCGGTCCTGGGTGCCTTGAAGGAAGACGCCACGCAGACGGGGTTGAGAGCACATGAAGCACGGGGCAGCCGGGGGTGGAGGTGGTATCCGGTGGAGGCTGACAGCCCGGATTTGGTGATCGCGAAGCGGCTGCTCGACGAGCTTAAGCTACGCGGCTTTGAGTTCCGGCGGGCTGCCCCGGGCGTGGACGGGCCGTTGGTCGGTAGCCGGCTTAGTGGTGACTCGGTGGATGTCGTCCACGTCGCAGGATTCAGTCGCGATTGCTCGGCTTGGCGTCAGCGGACATCGTCGCTGATCCTTCCCGGGGGAGCGCTGGTGGAGCGTCGGGTGGAAGGCAGCGCGCTCGATGTGCTCAATGAGGTGCTGGCCTGGGAAATGGAGCCGTGAAGTGGAGAATCGTTGGTCCCCAACCGGGCTGGGCGATGTTACTGCCAACAATTCAGAAGCGAGGTGCAATACCCAGATTGAGACGTTCTTGCGCGGGTACGGGTTAGCGGCGTGCGGGTGGTGGTGCGGAGGCCTCCCAGGCACGGGCGTAGCGGTGCGCTCCTGGGCGGGCAGGGCCACGGCTGCGGTAGACGATGTAGGGGCGGGTCAGGTAACCCAGGGGGGCGCTGAAGACGTGCACTAGGCGGGTATAGGGCCAGATGGCCAGCAGGGTGAGCACGACCAGGTTGTGGATCTGGAAGCTGATCGGGGTGGCGGCCATCAGCTCGGGGTGCGGGTGGAGGGTGAACAGGCTGCGGAACCAGGGTGACACCGTCGCCCGGTAGTCGTAGCCGCCGCCGATCAGGTTGCTGCCCACGGTGTTCAGCATCCCGGTGCCGAGCGCGGCGGTCAGCAGCAGGTACATGACCTTGTCGATCGAGGTGGTGGCCTTGCGCACCGCCGGCACGGTGCTCCGCCGGTACAGCAGGATCCCCAGACCGGCGAGGGTGGCCAGGCCGGAGAGCGTGCCGACGGACACCGACAGCAGGTGGTAGGCATGCTCCGACACGCCGAGAGCCGCGGTCCAGCTCGCCGGGACGGCGATGCCTAGCACATGGCCGCCGAGCACGGCCAGCAACCCGAAGTGGAACAACGGGCTGCCCCACCGGAGCAGCCGGCGCTCGTACAGCTGGGAGGACCGGGTGGTCCAGCCGAACTGGTCGTGCCGGTAGCGCCAGATGTGGCCGAGCAGCAGCGAGGTGAACGCCAGATACGGCACCGTCACCCACAGCAACCTGGTCACCGGCGTCCCCCCAGATGCTCCGGCATCCTCGGGTCCACCCCAAAGGGCTCCAGACCCACCTGTTCCTCCGGTGGCCCCTGCGCGGCCAGCTCAGCGACCCGACGCCGGTCGGCGACGTTGATCTCCGGGAGGGTGGCGCACACTGCGTCGAGCACCGTCTGGTACGGCGAGGCGACCTCGTGGAGGGACAGCCTGAGCAGTTCCATCACCGGCCGGTACTCGAGGAGGAGCCGCCGGCCGACGACCGGGTCGAGGGTCGCGGCGAACTCCAGCACCACCGCCAGATGGTCCGGCAGCTCGTGCTCACCCAGGGTGGCACCTGCCGCGCGGTAGGCATGCTTGAACCGCAGCAGCGCCATGCCCCGTTTGCGCGTGTCACCATAAGCGTAGTAGCTCAGGTGCAGGCAGTGGCGGCGTCGCAGATCGAAGGTCTCCACGTAGTGCGCGGCCAGCTCGATCGGGGATGTGCGGCGGGCCGCCTTGAGGAACGACACCAGTGCGGGTCCCGCTGGCGCGGGCAGCGAGATGGCCAGCGCGTGCAGCGCATCGAACATCCCCAGGGTCTGCTGGGTCGGGTAGTCCAGCAGCAGGGCGGCGATCCGCCATACCACACGCTGGTGCCAGGTCGGGGTCATCGCGGGCTGCCATGGGTTTCCGGTGCGGGGGCGAACAGGCCGTTCGTGCTCTTGCCGTCCCAGTTGAGCAGGTTGATCCGGCGCGCCTTGTTCGCCGGTGCGGCGGCGCCGTTGGTGTCGGTGAGGTGGAACTTGTCGTCCATGGCGTCGAACGCGGTCATTCCCGGACCGCCCTCGCTGCCCAGGCTGCACCCGGTGGCCAGCGCGTCCAGCCGGTGTGCGTCCGAGCCGGCCGCGCTGGGGATGACGTAGCGGTGCTCGTACTTGGCGATGGCCAGCAGCCGGTACATCGCCTCGATCTCTTTCGGCGTCAGGCGCACCGACTCGGCGATCTCCGGGGCAACCGGCTCCCCGAGGTTGACCCGGCGCATGTGCGCACGCATCGCTGCCAGCCGCTGCAGCGCGGCGCGCACCGGTCCCACATCTCCCGCGGTGAACAGTTCGGCCAGGTATTCCACCGGGATGCGCAGCGTGTCGATCGCGCCGAAGAGGTTGCCGGCGTCCTCCCCGTCATGTCCGGTGCCGGCCAGCGCATCCACTACTGGGGACAGCGGCGGCACGTACCAGACCATCGGCATCGTGCGGTACTCGGGGTGCAGCGGCAGCGCCACCTGGTAGTTCACGATCAGCTGGTACACCGGGGAGGCCTGCGCCGCCTCGATCCACTCCTGGGAGATCCCGGCTCGTTCGGCCTGCGCTACCACCCGCGGGTCGTGCGGGTTGAGGAACACGCCCAGCTGCGCCGGGTAGAGGTCCTTCTCCTCGGGCACCGACGCCGCGGCCAGCACCGCGTCCGCGTCATACAACACCACTCCGATGTAGCGCAGCCGCCCGACGCAGGTCTCCGCGCAGACCGTGGGAATGCCCACCTCCACCCGCGGGTAGCAGAACGTGCACTTTTCCGCTTTGCCGGTCCTGTGGTTGAAGTAGATCTTCTTGTACGGGCACCCCGTGACGCACTGCCGCCAGCCGCGACAGCGATCCTGGTCGACCAGCACGATGCCGTCCTCGCTGCGCTTGTAGATCGCGCCGGACGGGCAGGATGCCGCGCAGGACGGGTTGAGGCAGTGTTCGCAGATCCGCGGCAGGTAGAACATGAACGTGCGCTCGAACTCCAGCTTCACCTGCTCAGAGAGTGTGGCCAGCACCGGGTCGCCCCCGAGGTGCTCCGGCCCGCCGCCCAGATCGTCGTCCCAGTTGGGCCCCCAGGTGACGGCGGTGTCCTCGCCGGTAATCAGCGATGTGGGCCGGGCCACCGGCGTGGTGTCCATCGCCGGTGCCGACACCAGGTTCTGGTAGTCGTAGGTCCACGGCTCGTAGTAGTCGGCCACCGTCGGCAGGTCAGGGTTGGCGAAGATGTTCAGCAGCCGCGTGAGCCGTGAACCGGAGCGCAACGTGAGCCGGCCACGCTTGGTCAGCGTCCAGCCGCCCTTCCACCGCTGCTGGTCCTCATAGCGCCGCGGATATCCCTGCCCGGGCCTGGTCTCGACGTTGTTGAACCACGCATACTCGACGCCGCTGCGGTTGGTCCAGGCCTGTTTGCAGGTGACGCTGCAGGTATGGCAGCCGATGCACTTGTCCAGGTTCATCACCATGGCCAACTGGGGCATGATCTTCATCAGTAGGTCACCTCCTGGCTGCGGCGACGGATGGTGGTGACCTCGTCACGCTGGTTGCCGGTGGGGCCGTGATAGTTCATCGCGAACGACTGCTGGGCGTAGCCGCCGATCAGGTGGGTCGGCTTGATCATCAACCGGGTCAGGGCATTGTGGATCCCGCCGCGCTTACCGGTCTTCTCGATGCGTGGCACGCCCACCGCGCGGTCCTGGGCGTGGTACATGAACACGGTGCCCTCGGGCATCCGATGGCTGACGATTACCCGGGCGACCACCACGCCGTTGCGGTTGATCGCTTCGATCCACTCGTTGTCCTTGACGCCGATCTTGGCGGCGTCCACATCGGACATCCAGATGCTCTGCCCGCCGCGGGAGAGCGTGAGCATGTGCAGGTTGTCCTGGTAGCAGGAGTGGATGGACCACTTCGAGTGCGGGGTGAGATACCGGACCGTGACCGACTGATGACCGTTGAGACCAGCCGCTCCTATGGGAGGCTCGCCACAGTGTCCAATTTTCGGCTCGCCGAACAGAGCGGTCATGTCCAAAGGTGGGCGGAAGATGGGCATCTGCTCGCCGAGCTCGGCCATCCAGTCGTGGTCGAGGTAGAAATGCTGCCGGCCGGTCAGGGTGTGCCAGGGCTTGAGCCGCTCGGTATTGATGGTGAACGGGGCGTAGCGCCGGCCGCCGGTCTCGCTGCCCGACCACTCCGGCGAGGTGATCACCGGTACCGGCCGGGCCTGGGTGTCGGCGAAGCTGACTCGCTTGCTCTCGTTCTCCGCGGTGAGGTCGGCGAGCGTAGTGCCGGTGCGGCGCTGCAGGGCGCGGAAGCCCTCGGTGGCCAGCCGTCCGTTCGTGGTGCCCGACAGCGCCAGGATGGCCTCGCAGGCGTGGGTGTCCTGGGCCAGCGACGGCCGCCCGGCGGCCGTCCCGGAGAGGACTGCGCCGTTGACCGCCTTGAGGTAGTCGACCTCGACGTCCGGATGGACGGTGACGCCCTTGGTGGTCAGGCCGACGCGCTCCACCATCGGCCCGAGCGCGGCCATCTTGTCCCCGACCGCCGGGTAGTCGCGTTCCACCACAACGATCCGCGGCATGGTCTTGCCGGGTATCGGCTCGCACTCGCCAGCTTCCCAGTCCAGCACCCGCCCGCCGGGCTGTGCGGTGGCATCGGCGGTGTCGTGCTGCAGCGGCATGGCCACGATGTCCTGGCGCACGCCGAGGTGCTGACCGGCCAGCCGGGAGAAAACCCGGGCGATCCGGTGAAACGCCGCAAAGTCGGTCTTGGCCTCCCATGGCGGGGGGATCGCCGGGGAGAAGGCGTGCACGTAGGGGTGCATGTCGGTGCTGGACAGGTCGTGCTTCTCATACCACGTGGCGGCCGGCAGCACGATGTCGGAGAACAGCGTGGTGCTGGTCATCCGGAAGTCCAGCGACAGCAGCAGGTCAAGCTTGCCGACCGGGGCCTGCTCCCGCCAGGTGACCTCCACCGGGCGTACCCCCGTGCTCTCGGAGGTCTGCAGGTTGCAGTCGGTGCCGAGCAGATGGCGCAGGAAGTACTCGTTGCCCTTGGCTGAGGAGCCGAGCAGGTTGGCCCGCCACACCGTCAGGCACCGCGGGAAGTTCTCCGGCGCGTCCGGGTCCTGGCAGGCAAACCGCAACTGCCCGGTGGACACCCCGTCGAGGACGTACTGGGCGGCGTCCTTGCCCCGGCGACGGGCCTCATCGGCCAGATCCAGCGGGTTGCGGTTGAAGGTCGGGTAGCTGGGCATCCACCCCAGCCGGCTGGCCAGCGCGATGTTATCCGCCGTAGTGCGCCCGGCGAAGCGTCCCGTCGCCAGCGGTGAGGCCATCACCTCAGCGGTGAACGGGTCGTAGCGCCACTGGTCAGTAGCCAGGTACCAGTACACGGTGCCCTGCATCTGCCGCGGCGGGCGCTGCCAGTCCAGGCCGAAGGCCAGCGTCGAGGCGCCGGTGAGCGGCCGGCACTTCTCCTGGCCGACGTAGTGGGCCCAGCCGCCGCCGTTGACCCCCTGGCAGCCGGTGAGGATCACCAGCGCCAGCAGCGACCGGTAGGTCTGGTCGGAATGGAACCAGTGGTTGGTGCCCGCACCCATCAGGATCATCGACCGGCCGCCGGAACGTTCGGCGTTGCTGGCGAACTCCCGGCCGATCCGCGCCGCCGCGGCCGCCGGCACCCCGGTGATCGGCTCTTGCCAGGCCGGGGTGTAGGGCTGCCCGGCGTCGTCGTAGCCACGGGGCCAGGTTCCTGGCAGACCTGGCCGGTGCACCCCGTACTGGGCCAGCAGCAGATCGAACACCGTGGTGACCAGCTTGCCGGCGACAACCCGGGCCGGCACCCCACGGCGCAGCACGCCGGGCTCAGCGGTGTCGAACCGGGGCAGGGAGATCTCTGCCACCTCGCTGCTGCCATAGGTGCTCAGCAGCGGGTCCACGGTGTGCAGCTCAAGGTTCCAGCGACCCTCCCCGGAGCGGGTGAACCGGTGGCCCAGCGAACCGTTCGGAACCACCGGGTCACCGGTGACGGAGTCCAGCAGCACGGTCTTGAACTCAGCACCCTCGCCGGTATCGCCCAGATCGGCCGCGGTGAGGAACTTGCCCGGAAGGTAGGTGTCGCCTCGCTGGTCGAGGGCGACCAGGAATGGCAGATCAGTGAAGCGCTTGAGGTAGTCGGTGAATCGCGGTGTCTGCCGGTCGACGAAGAATTCTGTGAGGATCACGTGACCCATGGACATGGCCAGTGCGGCATCGGTGCCTGGCCGGGCCGGCAACCACTCGTCGGCGAACTTCGTGTGGTCGCCGTAGTCCGGCGATACCACGACCACCTTCTGACCTCGATACCGGGCTTCGGTCATGTAGTGGGCATCCGGGGTGCGGGTGACCGGGACGTTGGAGCCCCACATGATCAGGTAGCTGGCGTCGAACCAGTCGGCGGACTCGGGCACGTCGGTTTGGTCGCCGAATACCTGCGGGGAGGCCACCGGAAGATCGGCATACCAGTCGTAGAACGACAGCATCGCACCGCCGATCAGGGAGATGAATCGGGCCCCGGCGGCGTGGCTGACCATCGACATCGCCGGAATCGGCGAGAACCCGGCAACCCGGTCGGGGCCGTAGCGTTTGATCGTGTGCACGTGCGCGGCCGCGACGATCTCGACAGCCTCCCACCACTCGGCGCGAACAAAGCCGCCCCTGCCACGCGCCGCCTTGTACCGGCAGGCTTTCTCGGGGTTATCGACCACATCGGCCCAGGCCAGCACCGGATCTTTGAGCCGTTGTTTCGCCTCCCGGTACAACTCCAGGAGCGTGCCGCGCACGTAGGGGTACCGTACCCGCGCGGGCGAATAAGTATACCAGGAGAACGACGCACCCCGCGGGCAACCGCGGGGCTCATATTCGGGCTTGTCCGGGCCGATCGACGGGTAGTCGGTCTGCTGCGCCTCCCAGGTGATGATTCCATCCTTGACGTAGATCTTCCACGAACACGAACCGGTGCAGTTCACCCCGTGGGTCGAGCGCACCACCTTGTCGTAGGCCCAGCGGTCCCGGTAGAAGACGTCAGCCGACCGGCCGCCGATCTGGTGTAGTGTGCGCAGATCAGTGGAGGCCTCCCCGCGCTGGAAATGCTTGCCGAGGCGCAGCAGGGAATCAGCGAAGCTGGTGTCCATGCCGACGCTCGCGCTACTATCGGAGGTATCGAGCACGACCCCACCTCTTCTGGTGATAATGTACGTCCAGGGGGCTAGCCAACTCACCTTAGACGGTGATTTCTTGACCTTCAAGAAGGACTGCTAGCACTCACATCATCACCGCGATGGCTGTGCGACCTACGTAACATTCCGTTCATATATTCCCGATCCGTCGGCTAACGTTCGGTCCCCCCGAGAGCTGCGATAACGCACCCAACTCCACGAGTCGCTCATGTCTCGGGAGGATGTGCGCTAGAGGCGAGTAACAGCGCTGTCTCACACAGTTTCCAGCCAGTTTACATACCGCAACGTGTCGGTTACTTCATCAGGGTGGGCTTCGGTGTGCGCTACTTCGGGAAGGAGTCGGGCGGAACGTCAACAACTCGCGAATTACCGTTTAGAGTTGGGTACAGCACTACCGTAAGGTGCATATATGTGATTTCATCTTGCGTTTCCGTGGTCGTGAACGTTGCGGGCTTGTCGAAACGCTGGAAGGTGCATGACCGCGTGAACTCATTGCCGTCCCAGTCCGTCCCGCTGGTGAAGAATATGTCGTACGTGCCATCCGGAATATTGGTCATCCGAGCGGTCTCGCCGCGTGTGACGTAGAACGACCCTATCGCCCTTCCGTCCTGCCCGAGTGTGACAACGGAGTCGTGGTCTGGGACATTTTCTGCCGTGATCTCACCCCTGCCCGAACCAGGGGCACGCAATACCGTTCCGTTATTCTCCCCGCGGTCCGGTAATGGTTCCGGGGCGGGGAGGGCTGCGGTCAGGTCAGCTCCTGCAGGCCCGAGCCTCGGCGCCACCCGCCGCAGCGCATCGGCTCCGGGCAGGGAGCTGAGGGTGGCCATGACTGATGGTGCGGCGCACAGTTCCTGCGACTGGACCTGGGCACGGACTCCGGAGAGTTGACTTGCGAGCGCCTCGAGCGCGGAAACGAGATTTGACTGTGCGGCGGCGTATCGGGTCGGGGGCCCGATGGTGGTGAGTCGCTGCGCGGCAGCGCGGAGGGCGGATGCGGCTGAACCGACCTGGCTTGCCAGCGGCACAAGAGGCGGTGCCGCCTCGATCCTGTCGAGCGCCGCGGTCAGCGCGCCCCCGTCTGCCCGCAGCTCCGCCTGGTAGGCCTCTGGCGAGAGGGGTGTGGCGTGCGGGGAACCCGGCAGCGGACCACAGCTGCTCACCATGATGCCGCAGATCACCGCCGTCGCCAGCCGAGGGGTCAGGCGGCGGATGGAGCGCAGACGAGGGTGGTCTCTAGACGTGTTCATGATTATTTCGTAGCGGACTCACTTCGGGAAGGGTCCCAAACGTGTTTCGACAGCGCTACCTGCGTCATGAGGCCTATCCACCCTGAGTTTGCCGAGTTCGACACGGGAGCTGTCCGTGGCTAGATGAACAGCCCTGACGTCTGCATAAGGTTTTTACTCAACTGGTCGGCACTACGTAGGGGGCGCGGGCACCATGCACCAGTGGTGGAAGTCTGGAGTAGCGGCCGCAGCGGTGGTGGTGACCTTGCTGGGTGGGCTGACCAGTGCCGCGGTCTGGCCACCACCCTCGGGCGCAGGCCCGTGCTCGGTGACGAAAACAGCTAACGTGGCGGTGCCGATGCGCGATGGCACCATACTGCGCGCTGACGTGTACCGGCCAGCGACGTCCCACGCAGTGCCGGTGATCTTGATGCGCACGCAGTACGGCAAAGAGGCCGCGCAGGTGCAGCCGTCGCGCTACCAGCGTCCGAGCTGGTTTGCCGCGCACTGTTACCTGGTGGTCGTCCAGGACGTCCGGGGACAGTTCGCCTCCGGGGGCACGTTCTCGGAGTTCACCCCCGACCGCACCGATGGCTATGACACCGTCGAGTGGGCCGCGAGACTGCCGGGATCATCCGGCAAGGTCGGCATGTACGGCTCGTCCTACGTCGGGGCGACCCAGTGGCTGGCCGCCGAGGCTGCTCCCCCTCACCTGGCCACGATCGTGCCGGCCAACACCGGGTCGGACTACTACGAGGGCTGGACCTACGAGAACGGTGCGTTCCGGCTGAACTTCATCGAGCCGTGGGTGATGGACACGATCGCCCTGTCCGCGGCCAACCATCGCGGTGACACCACGGTTGCCCACCAGCTCACCCAGGACGACAAGAACATCGACCGCTGGCTGCACTACGTCCCGTATCGCAGTTTCCCGCCGTTTCACCCCGGTGACCCTGCGGTGGCGCCGTACTTTTACGACTGGGTCGCGCACCGCACCGACGACTCCTACTGGCAGCGGTGGGCGCTACCGCGCTACTACCCCAGGATCAGTATTCCGGTATTGGACGTCGAGGGTTGGTACGATGCCTTCCTGACCGGTGGTCTGCATAACTTCGCCGGTATGGTCAGCTCTGGTGGGTCAGCATGGGCCCGCACCAACCAGCGAATCGTGATCGGCCCCTGGGATCACATCGGTTGGGGTCGGCCCGAGAGTATCGCGGCACCGATGCTCAAGCAGATCGGGCCGGTCGGCAATAGCCCGATCAACGAGCTGATGCTGGCGTGGTTTGATCATTTTCTCAAGGGTATCGACAATGGCGTGGCTCACGGCCCGGCGGTCAACTACTTCGAGATGGGTGCGAACGTCTGGAAAACCACGGCGGCCTGGCCGCTGCCGGGGACGAAGTGGACGAACTACTATTTGTCCAGCGGCGGACATGCCGCGTCGGTGGCGGGGGAGGGTCAGCTGGTCACTACAGCGCCGGCTGCCGGGCAGCAGCCGGATAGCTACGACTACGACCCCCGTCACCCCGTGCCTAGCGTGGGCGGTCACTCGTGCTGCGCGGCGCCGGGCGGTTCCCAGGGGCCCTATGACCAGCGGTCCGTCGAGCAGCGGGGAGACGTGCTGGTGTACACGACCCCGCCGCTGGCTACCGACACCGAGGTGACCGGGCCGATCAGCGTGACGCTCTACGCCAGCTCGTCCGCACCCGACACCGACTGGACCGCCAAGCTGCTCGACGTGCACCCGGACGGCACCGTGGTCAACCTCAACAACGGCATCCAGCGGGCCAGCTTCCGCGAGTCGAGCCGGGCACCGACGCCGATCGAGCCAGGCACGGTCTACCGGTACACGATTACCGTGTGGCCGACGAGCAACCTGTTCCGCGCCGGTCACCGGATCCGCGTGGAGATCTCCTCCAGCGACTTCCCGCAGTTCGATCCGAATCCCAACACCGGCTCATGGCTGGGGGAAAGCACCGCTACCCGCATTGCCCACCAAACCGTGTGGCACGACGCCCGGCACCCCTCGGCGCTGGTCCTTCCCGTTATCCCGGCGTCGGCATCAGGCAAGGCCAGCACCATCTTCCCCATGTAGGCCCACCCGTAGCCCCGCGCACGCTCACTTGTCACTCGGCGTAGAGGGAATCGAGCGTCTCGTGGTAGTTGGCCTCCACCACCGGTCTGCGTACTTTCAGGCTGGGGGTCAACTCGCCGGAGTCTACCGTGAGGTCGTGATCGAGGATAACGAATTTCTTGATCGTCTCCCAGCGGTTGAGCTGTGTGTTTAGCCTTTGCACGTAGTCCTCGACGGTGCGGTGCATGGCTGGGGAGGTCACGACCTGTGCATAGGGCGTTCCGGCCATATCGTGGTGGCTGGCCCATTCCGTTACCGCGTCGGGGTCTAGCGTGACCAGTGCCACGCAGTAGTTGCGCTGGTGACCGTGCACGACCATCCGGCTGGCTAGCGGGCACATCGCGGTAAAGCAACTCTCGATGTGCGAGGGCACGACGTATTTGCCGCCGGAGGTCTTGAACAGATCCTTCTTCCGGTCGGTGATCCGCAAGAACCCGTCGGCGTCGATCTCCCCGATGTCACCGGTAGCGAGCCATCCATCGCCGGTGAGCGTCTGGTCGGTGTCCTCCTCCAGGTGGTGGTAGCCGTCCATGACGCCCGGGCTCTTGATCAGGACCTCGCCGTCCTCGGCGATGGCGAGCTGGGTGCCAGGCAACGGCAGTCCCACGGTGCCGAGCTTGAAACGGTCCGGGCGGTTGACCACGCTGGCCGCGGAGGTCTCGGTGAGACCGTAGCCGTCGAGGATCAGGATGCCGGCGGCATGGAACCACTCCGCGATCTGTTCGGACAGGCTCGCTGCGCCGGAAAGGAAGAACCGCAGCCGGCCGCCGAACCGAGCACGCACCTTGGCCAGGACCAGCTTGTCGGCCAGGCTGTGCCGGAGGGCCAGCTGCCACGGCACCGGCTTGCCCTGCCTGGCCAGCCGGGATACCTGGAGTGCGACACCACACGCCCACTCGAAGAGCCGGGCCTTGGGCCAGGATGCCGACCGTGCCGTGGTGACGATACGGCCGTAGGCCTTCTCGAAGATGCGCGGAGCCGCGCCCATGAACGTCGGGCGCAGCACAGCCAGGTTGGACGCGATCTGATCCATCCGTCCGTCGAGGGCAGTCGCGAAACCCACCTGAAGCTGGATGGTCAGCAGCACTTTGCCGAATGCATGGGCCATCGGCAGCCACAGGTACTGCAGATCCTCAATCCCCAGCACGCCCAGCGACGCGACCGCGGCCCCCGCGTAGGTCCAGGAGGAATGGTGCAGCCGCACGCCCTTGGGTCGGCCGGTGGTGCCCGAGGTGTAGATCAGGGTGGCGAGGTGGTCGGGGCGGATCGCGGCGATTCGCTCCTCAACAGCGCTGGGGTGCTCGGCGAGGTAGGCCGCACCCAGCTCGGCCAGCCTGTCCAGGGAGATCACCCAGGGGTTATCGCCGCCCTCGGGGGTGCCCTCGAAGGTGACGACCGTGCGCAGGCACGGCAGGGAGTCCCGCTGCGCCCGGAGCTTGGCGATCTGGTCGTCATCGGCGGCGAAGACCACCGTGCTGTTGGAGTCGGCGAGAATGAACGCGACATCCTCGCAGATCGCCGAGGGATAGACGGTGGTCGTGGCCGCCCCGGCGCACATGATCGCGAGGTCGGCCAAGATCCACTCGTACCGCGTCTGCGAGGCGATCGCGACCCGCTGCTGCGCGGTGACGCCGAGCGCGAGCAGCCCGGCGGCGAGCCGGGTGACCTGCTCGCCGCTCTGCCGCCAGGTCTGCGACACCCACCGGTCCCCCACGGGGTACCGGAACGCCTCCCGCTCCGGTGTCTGGGCGACCCGGTCGAAAAACATCTGCGCCACGCTGGCCGCCCGGTCGGCGACCATGGCGAGCTGGGCGTCGGTCTGCGCGGATGTCGTCATCTCGGATCTCCTTCGCCGACACTCACCTGGGAGTGTAGGCGTGGCGGTGGATATAGGTGATGCCACGCGACCGCCTCACCAGTAGCCTTCGGGTGTGCAAACTACTGTGGTGGTGGGAGCCCGTGGCAGCCGTCTCGCGCAGGCGATGGTGGCTGAGTTCCTGGCCCGGTTGGACGCGTGTCCGGTGGTGAAGTTCAAGAACCGGGTGGTGATGACGGACGGAGACCGGGACCGCAAGAGCTCGCTGCGCGAGGTCAGCGGCGCGAGCGGGAACGGCAGCGGCGCGTTCACCAACCAGCTGGGGCAGGAGCTGTTAGCAGGCCGGATCGACGTCGCCGTGCACAGCCTGAAGGACCTGCCGACCGTGATGCCTGAGGGCTTGGTGCTTGCGGTGACGCCGCTGCGGGCAGAGATCCATGACGCGCTATGCGGTTCGACACTTGCCGGCCTCCGGCACGGCGCTCGGGTGGGTACCGGGTCGCCGAGGCGAGTCGCGCAGTTGAAGGCGCTGCGCCCGGATCTCACGATCGTCCCTATCCGGGGGAACGTCCCGCCGAGGCTCGCGAAATTGAAGACCGGACTGGACGCGGTCGTCTTGGCAGCGTCTGGCCTACGGCGCCTCGGGCTGGAAGACAGCATCACTGAGCTGCTCCCGCTCGATGATTTCCCGCCGGCTCCAGGGCAGGGAGCCATCGGCATTCAGCTGCGTGCCGCTGACACCGAGCTGCGGGAGATGCTGAACTCCTACGGCGACCCCGCTACCGACGCTGCGGTGCGCGCCGAGAGGGCGCTGCTGGCCGAACTGCACGGTGGCTGCTCAGTGCCGGTAGGCGCCTATGCGGTGCCCTTCGGAGATGGGCTGAAGCTGACGGCGCAGGTCACGTCGCTGGATGGGACCCAGCGCGTGTTTTCCTCCGCGACCGGTCCTGACGCCCAGCTGCTGGGGGAAACGCTCGCCCACAGGATGCTGGAACAGGGCGCGGAAGCGATCCTGCGGCAGATCCGAGTAACGGTCTAACACCGCAACGGTACTTGCGGAACTCGCCGTCCCGCCCTCGGCGAAGGCCGACCAGGCGACGGTGGAGACTCAGGCCGCCATCACCACGCTGGATGCGGCGCTGTCCGATTACGAGCTGGGTAAGTCCACCGGCGAGACCGCCCGCCCGTGGCCCGCGATGGCCGCCGACCTCGAGCGGCTGAATACCCAGCTTCGGCCGGCGGCCGACTATGCCGCAGAGGGCACGGTGCTGCCTGGTCTGCTCGCCGAGCTGCACACCCTGTATGTCACCGACCCGGACCACCGCGCCGAGGTCTTGCAGGGTCTGATGGATTGTTACCATGCCACGGGAGTCCTGCTGAAGAACCAGGGCGTCTACGGCTTGCCGTCGCTGGCTGCGTTTCACGCCCGGCACATTGCGGAGGAGTTGGACGACCCCGCCTGGCTCGGACTGGCCGCATGGCTGAAGGCCTTCACTCTGGACGGCAAGAACCGACCGCGCATGCTGGCAGTGTCGATGGGGGGTGCCAACGAGCTGGCCACCCACCTCGATGACCCTCGCGTGGTACAGATGTACGGCATCCTTCATCTCAACGCCGCGTTAGCGTCAGCGGCCCTGTGCCGCGGGTTCGGCAACCTGTACTTCGGCCCGGACAACGTGGGGATCTGGCGGGTGTCTATCGCCGTTGAGCTGGGCGAGACCGGCCGAGCCCGGGAGATCGCTCGGAGTGTCCACCCCTCCCGGGTGCCCTCGGCGGCCCGCCAGGCCATGTTCTGGGCGGACCTGGGGCGCGGGATGGCGCAGGAGCGATCGATGCAGGACGAGGCGGTCGAGGCGCTGCTGCGGGCGGAGAAGATCGCGCCGCAGCGCATCCGCACCAACCCGTTCGTGCGGGAGACCATCCGGGACCTGCTGCGCCGCCGGGTACAGCGCGACTCGGTCGGTCGTGAACTGCGCGGGATGGCCTGGCGGATGGGAGTCGGCCTCGGGTAGCCGGTCGCACTTGTCATCTTGGCAAGATCGGCTGGCGTTGATCGGCGAAAGTCTCTCCCGTGGACGAGACCATCACACCTAGCGACGGCGCGGCGCGGGAGTCTGGCTGCCGCGCGCTGAGTGCCCTGGTGAGGGCCGACATCGACCCGTGCCCCTACTGCGCGGGCCCTTGTCCACGCCGAACAACTCTGTGGCCTCTGACAGACCGTGAAGGCCCTAGGCCAATGCCCACGCAGCCTGACCATCACTCGGAGCCCTGACAACGTTCGAGAGAACAGGGCACTGTGGGGAAACATCAGGGGGTTGCGACGTGAGGTCGCACGTGGTGAGTGACGACGTCGAGGAGGTCGGCTGATGTCGAGGACGTAGTCCGGGTCAGTGTTCAAGACCTGTCCCCACCCTGGCATGCGTGGCTGGGTCCGGCTCAG
>Ga0213881_10000101_pt1 | contig 68805 bp, 67 predicted proteins | sample BarmaccoBMER_R08_FD_160104 | JGI IMG/M metagenome (GOLD analysis project Ga0213881, IMG submission 160104) | Barbacenia macrantha exposed rock microbial communities from rupestrian grasslands, the National Park of Serra do Cipo, Brazil - ER_R08 ...
TAAAAAATGAAGAAAGATGCTCATCGATGCCGTGTGCGCAGCCGCGTAAACGATCCAGCGATCGACTCGTCGCCGCGCACATCACGAAAATCGGCCTCCAAAGCTGGTTTTTCAGCAGCCTGCTAGTTCATAAATTTGATAATGGACTGTCGATTGTTATTCCAATCAGAGGTGCTCATAGACTTGAGAATTTGGCTAGAACGATCAACCACATTAATGGCTATGGTTTTTCGAATATTGAATTTATTATCGTGGAAGAAAGCATGAGGCGAGAGATTGATCCTGATGCATTTGTCCCATTTGGAATAGATTTCAAATACAAATATGTTTCTTCGACAACTCGTTTTAATAAATCTAAAGCAGTAAATCAGGGAGTACTTCTTTCGTCATTTGAGCATACCTTTATGTCAGATGCGGACGTTGTCGCGCCGCCAGAGTGTTACATTGAGATGGATAGTATATTGTTGCATTACGATGCGGTGTTTTTGCTACATTCATTGTACAATGTTAGTTCGCACAAAAACGGGTATCAAATAAAGGAATTTAGGAACGATGGATTTAAGGGTGGAATGATAGGTTTTCGTAAATCGAAATACTTAGAAATCGGCGGCATGTGCGAATCATTCATAGGCTACGGTTTTGAAGACAATGAGTTTTTCGAGCGAGCCAGCGCCGCGCTCAGATTGTACTATAAGAGAAAATATCGCGTCCTTCATTGGTATCACAATCCGGACAGCCTCCAGGCCAATCGAATCTTGTATAATATGTTAGCAAAAATGTCGATGCATGAGCGCATAGATTATTGTCGGAGGCTGCATGCCGAGCAACGATAAAATTTTGTGGACGAATGTGTGTAATCGATTGCTTTTCGACATGACGGACCGAGGAGGGCATCGATGGAGCAAGAAATTTCTCAATTTCCAATTGGATTGGTTCGGAAATAGTGATAGCGGCAGATTTGTTGACAACGGCGTGCCTATACTTATACAAGAATCTATTGCTGTGAATGGAACTGGCGCACACGAGAGTGCGATAAGATGTAAATCTTGTGTTGCTTATACCTATGTAAAGGGTTTGCTCGGGTACGAGAACTTCAGAATTACTCCATTCCCTAATTTCTACGACTTTCAGCATTTGCCAGCTGCATTTCATCTGGATCCGCTGTCGCGGCCACGTTTAGCTCATATGTGTTACCGATCGTATCAATATAATGATCAGATGGGAACTTTGTTTGGAAAAGTTGAGTACGTAAATTTAGGGAGTATACGGAGGAGACTTCGTGAATCAATATATACCGTTTCAAATGAGACTGTGGGGCAAAAGTATGCCGATAAAGTCGAGGCAACAGCCCAATATCGATTTGGTCTCGCTTGCGAGAATTGTTCCGTCAGTGGTTATCTAACGGAAAAGTTGTTTGACTGTATGATGGCAGACGTGGTGCCGATATATGTCGGGTATTCACTCCCGGATGAGTTAAAAGATGTAGCCTTCAAAGTAGACCGGGTTGACGAGCTACCAGATATTGTGCACATAGATGATGTAGAATATATGAAGCGACTAACTCTAGTGCGTAAATTACGCAATGATGAAAGGTTTCGAAGAGAATACGGCGTCGAACGATTTTGCAAATCGGTGGGGGTCCAATTGTGAGTCATCGGAGAATTCAATCTGAAAAAAAGCCAAGACGAGACAATGGTTCGGGTCCTAGACCTTGGAGGGATACGATCGCCGCATTGTCGAAGCCTGTGATAAACCGGAGAATAAAAAATCGTTTTATTGTCATCGTACCCGTATATAATGCGGCGAAATATATCGAAGTCTGTCTTAATTCTTGTTACCAACAGAGTTATGCTGCGACATCGATTGTAATTGTAGATGACGCATCCACGGACGGGACTAGTAATACAATTCAGTTATGGATGCGAGGCCGCGAAAATATCATATACCATCGGAATGCTGTCAGGACGAGATCGCCGGTGGGCAATATTGCCCTCGGCATTGGTCTGTCGGACGCGGAACCCGACGACATATTGGTTACCGTGGACGGCGACGATTGGTTAGCCACGGAAGATGCATTGAGAATCGTTAATCTTAAATATCAAAGTTGCAATGTCTGGTTAACTTATGGAGGCTATGTTACTGTGCATGCAACGCAGAGAATATGTACAAAGCCAGTGTTGAGCACGGCGTTTTATAGAAGACACGAGCCATATAAAACGTCGCATCTGAGGACTTTTCGCAAACATTTGTGGGATAGGATTGAAGATGACGATTTGCGCGACGTTGACGGGCAATACTATAAATTTGCAGGTGATTTGGCGTTCATGTATCCTTTGATAGAGATGGCGGGGTTGGATAGAATCAGAATGATTACTGAACGGATCTATGTATACAACAACCGCAACCCTATTAACGAAAACCGAGTTAGTGCGCAGGGCATAAAGATATGTGACCGCAAAATAAGAGCTCTCGGGAAGTATTCGAAGGTATGAATGGGAAGATTCGAAATACAATAGAGCATTTGCTTCGAGCCTAGCGCCGAACCAACGAGTCGTAGTTCTGGTCGGAGCGGCGAGATTTGAACTCGCGACCCCTAGTCCCCCAGACTAGTGCGCTAACCGGGCTGCGCTACGCTCCGACCGCCGGTAGATAGCGCTGCGCTGCGGCGCGGCGCAAGGGCGGCCGGTTGCGGCGCGGCCGTTGGCGCCACATAGCGCCGCGACGCCAGCATCAACCCCCACAGCGCGCCCACGAGCAGGAAAAAGTGACGCCAGTGGTCGCTGTCGATGATCAGGCTTTCTGCAAAGGTCCCGGCGAAGCCGCAGTAGACGGCGAGATAGGCACGTTGCCATGGGGTCGGCGCGAAGGCGTAACGTAGGCCGAGCGTGAGCGTCACCAGCATCAGGGTGAGATAGGTCAGCCCCGAGAGCCAGCCGCCGGACATGAAGGCGTTGAGGAAGGCGTTGTGCGGATCCTCGACGAACAGGTTGTGGAACTGCAGCGGGCCGAGACCGAGCGGGTGATCGAGCGCCAGCAGCGCCCCCAGGACGTGGCGCCCAAACCGCCCGAATTGGCCCACGTCATAGCCTTGCTCCAGCGCAAAGCGCTCGGTGAAGAGCGTTGCGACGCTGTCGAAGGAAAGAAGCAGCACGATGAGCCCGGCGAGCACCACCGCCCCGCCGCCGGCGAACAGCAGAATGCGCAGCCGCTCGGTGCTCGATCGGCTGGTCATGAACGAAAGTGTCATCAACAGCAGTGTTGCAAAGGCCGCTTGACCCCAGGCGCCGCGTGAAAAACTCAAAAGCAGCGCGGCCGAGAAAAGCACCAGCAACACGCATGCTGTCAGCGTGCCGCGCCGGCCGGCGAAAATACGCCCCATGGCGACCATCATGGGAAATATCAGGAAGGTGCCGAGCACGTTGGGGTCGTTGAAAGTGCCGCGGGCGCGCCCGTAGCGCAGGAACAGGTCCGAGAGCGCCGGCACGATCTGCGCATAGCCTACGATCGCGGCGAGCGCCGCGATCGCCGCCGCCACCATGGTACCGCGCATCAAAGGGGCGAGCGCGCGCGGCTCTTGCGCGATCAGCGCGGCAAAGAAGACGGCGGTCGCGGCGAGGTACCACGAGGTGAGTACCCAAATAATCGTTTTGGGCGCGTCAAGCACCGGGATGGCCGCGATCGAGAAGCCGATGTTGTAGAGCGCCAGCAGGATCGCGAGCGGCATGACGCCGGGACGCAGCGCGAGCCCGGTCGCCGCGAACACGAAGATCGCCAGCAGCGAGGCGTATTCGTACGGACTCGGCTCGATGAAGACGAAGGCGCCGGAAACGCCGGTGAGCCAGAGCAGTCCGCTGCGCAGACGCTCGACGGAAATGCTCGCAGGGGCGGCCGGCGCGAGGCCGTCCGCGGTTACGCTTACGCTACGCACGCAACACCTACTGCAACCAATAATTAGCGATCAGGGAATGGTGAGTGGTGAGTGGTGATTTGGGGATTTCTGCCCGTTCTATTCCACCATTCACCACTCACCACTCACTATTCGCTATTCGCCGTTTGCTGATTACTCATGACCGATCAATAAGCATTCTCGGTCTTGGCGAGCGCGAGCGGCGTCATCGCCATGATGTAGAGGTCGAACAGCACCGACCAGTTCTCGATGTAATAGAGGTCGTGCTCGACGCGGCGCTGGATCTTCATCTCGCTGTCGGTCTCGCCGCGCCAGCCGTTGATCTGGGCCCAGCCGGTGATGCCGGGCTTGACACGGTGGCGCGCGAAATAGCCGTCGACCGCCTCGTCGTAGAGCTGGTCGGCCGCCTTGGCGTGCACCGCGTGGGGGCGCGGCCCGACCAGCGACAGGTTGCCCTTGAACACCACGTTGATGAGCTGCGGCAGTTCGTCGAGGCTCGTTTTGCGGATGAAGCGGCCGACGCGGGTGACGCGCGGATCGTCCTTGGTAACGAGCTTCGCCGCGGTCGCATCCGACTTGTCGGCATACATCGAGCGGAACTTGAAAACCTCGATCAGCTCGTTGTTGAAGCCGTAGCGCTTCTGCTTGAAGAAAACCGGGCCGCGGCTGTCGAGCTTGATAGCGAGCGCGGTGAGCGCCATCACCGGAGAGGCGGCGATGAGCGCGAAGCCGCCGACGAGCTTGTCGAACAGCCATTTCATAACCACGTCCCAGTCCGTGATCGGACGGTCGAACACGTCGATCACCGGCACCGAGCCGATGTAGGAATAGGAGCGCGGACGGAACTGCAGCTTGTTGGAGTGGGCCGAGAGCCGGATATCGACCGGCAGCACCCACAGTTTCTTGAGCATCTGCAGGATGCGGCCTTCCGCGGAAATCGGCAGCGAGAAGATCACGAGGTCGACGCGGGTGAGCCGTGCGAACTCGACGAGGTCGTCGACGCTGCCAAGCTTGAGCAACCCGCCGCACACGGCGGGCGCGCGATCCTCGCCGCGGTCGTCGAACAGGCCGATGACCTGCACGTCGGAACCGCGCTGGTGCTTGAGCGCGTCGACCAGCATCTCACCGGGGTCGCCGCCGCCCACGATCACGGCGCGCCGGTCGAGCCGTCCCTCGGCGGTCCAGTGGCGCACCAGGCCGTAAAGGCACATGCGCGAGCCGACAAGCGCGACGAGTCCGACGCCGTAGAAACCGGCGAGCCAGACGCGCGAGTAATAGTCGCCGAGCTTGGCGAAGAACATGATCGCGGCCACCACGAGGAACAACAGCGACATCGCGACGGCGAGACGGATGCATTCGGAAAACGGCGTGCGGAACGCCTGCACCTGATAAATGTCGGCGGTTTGCAGCGCGAGCACGATCAGCCCGGCGATGCCGACCGCGGTAAGTGGGTAGTACCAGTTGAAACCGTAGACCGGGAAAACGTAGAGGAAGTAGATCGCGATGCCGATCGCGGCCATGAGCGCGAATTCGATCATGCGCACGAAGCCCGCGAGCACGATGGGCGAGAACGCCGGTACGATCGTTTGCGCCGCGGCCAGCATGGCGGCAGGCGAAAGTTCTCGCCGGCGGGTGGGCGCCGGTGCGATGGCCGCCGCGGCGGCCGCGGCAGAAGCGGCCCTGATCTGACTGATGCCGTACTCACTCATAACCGACGCGCCCCGGTACGCCGCCCAAAACCCCGCGCGGCGTGCTGAAATTGTGCTGTTCGTCCTAGCGAAAAAGTTTCAAGAAAGGCTTTAGGCGAGTGGTATTATCGAACCGGCGGGACGCAACCGCCGGCGGAAAGAGCAAAGCGGAGCGCCGCTAACGAACCGCAGCTTGCTCGATCGCCGCGCGGTAGGCCGCGAGCACGCCGTCGACCATCGTCGCGGCGTTGAACTCGGTACGCACCCGCTCCCGCAGTGCCTGCGCCGAAGCGTAGGCCGCGGTCGGGTCGGCGAGCGCCGAGCGGATCGCCGCCGCGAGGCTTGCGGCATCGCCTGCCGGCAGCAGCTTCTCGCGGTCAGGGCCGAAGATTTCCGGAATGCCGCCGACTTTGGTCGCCAGCATGGGGATCCCGGCGGCGGCGGCTTCGAGCACGATGTAGGGGAGGGACTCCGCGCGCGAAGGCACGACCAGGAGCCGTCCGCGGGCAAAAGCGTCCCGTGCGGGAAGGGCGCCAGGGAAGGTGGCGGGAACGCCGCGTGCACGGGCCAATGCCTGGAATTCCGCGGCCTCAGGCCCGCTGCCCACGATCGTCGCGCTCACCGGCCGGCCCTGCGCGCCGAGCAAGCTCAACGCCTGGATCAGCACGTCGACGCCCTTGAGCCGCCGCAGCTCGCCGACGAACACAACGTCGCTCGCCTCGGTCGCCGGCGTGACTGGTGCGAATTCCGCGGCGGCGACGCCGTTATGGATCACCTGTACGCGAGCAGCCGGCGTGCCGATGCGCGCGTGGTACACCTCCCGCGCGTAGGCGCTCTCAAACAAAATGAGGTCGGTGCGCCGCAGCAATGCGCGCTCGAGCGTGAGATAGACGAAGCCGATCGGCGTGCGCGGGTCGAAGTGGAGGCTGCCGCCGTGGGGCGTATAGGCGCGCAGCGCGCGCGCCCCGGCGAGCCGCGCGTAGGCCCCGCCTTTGGCGCCGTGGCCGTGGACCACGTCCGCGTCGCTCGTTTGGATCACCTGCGCGACTCGCCGCATCGCCGCAACATCGCTTAATCCTAAGTGCCGGCTCATCGGAACCCGTGTGAGACCGAGTGCCAGGAGCGGCGCGATCTCCGCCAACGCCGCCTCGGCTCGCGCGCCGCCGGTCACGGCATCGGCGATGATGCCGACCCGGTGGCCGGCCGCCGTTTGTCCGCGCACGAGATCGATGACGTGGCGGAACAAGCCGCCCACGGGCGCGCGAAAAACGTGCAGGATGGCGAGAGGTCGTAGGGCCGTCGTGCTCATGAATCAGATGACAGAGGACGGACGACAGAGGACGAATCGCTGAGGCGTCGTTTGCGCACTTCTGTCCTCTGTCGTCTGTCCTCGGTCCTCTGATCAGAACCAGCGCTCGGCGACGACGACGGTGTCCCCCGGGCGCACCGGATAGTTGAGCGGCACCGAGGCGACGATGATCCCGTCATTGCCCTGGTGATGGATTTCGACCGGTCCGCGCAGCGCGCGCGGCGAGAAGCCGCCGGCGATTGCCACCGCGCCTTCGGCCGTCAGGTTGGGCACATAGGGAAATTGCCCCGGCAACGTCACCTCGCCCAATACAAAGAACGGCCGGAAGATTTCGACCTCGACGGCGACGTGCGGTTCGCGCACGTAGCCGTCCTTGAGCTTGCCGGCGATCGCCTGGCTCACTTCGAACGTGGTCATTCCGCGCGCCGGGACCGCACCGATCAGCGGCATGGTGATCCGGCCGCTCGGGTCGACCGCGTAGGAATTGCTCAAACCTTCCTGCCCGAACACGACGACGCGCAGGCGGTCGCCGGAATCGAGCATGTAGGGGCCGGCAGGATCGGGCGCCGGCGCGAGCGGCGGCGGGGCGCGCACGCAGCCGCCGAGCACCAAGCCGGCCAGGACGGCGATGAAGATGAAGTGCGCCCGCATGAACCGAATCCGCGCCCACAGTGAGGACCGCAGGCGGAATTAAGGCGCCGTATGGTTAACAAAGCCTCACTTTCGGTCGGGTGGGTAAGGAATTAACGCGACGGCAACCATAATCGGCTTTCATGCCGTGAGGTCAGTGTTGGTCCGGTACGGAGTCGGTCATGCGAGTAGGTGCGATGCGTGCGGGTCCCGCGTTCGGCGGGCTCGATGCGCGGTCGGTCGAGTTAGGCGCGGTCGGGCGCCAGTTGTGGCGCAAGAAATGGTGGGTGCTGGCGCCCACGTTCGTCGTCGTGGCCATCGCCGCGGTTGCCGTCAACATGGTGACGCCGCGCTTCAAGTCGGAAGCGCGCGCGCTGATCGAAGGCCGGGAGAACGTATTTCTGCGGCCCGAGGCCGAGAAAAGGAACGACCGCGCCATCCTCGATCAGGAAGCGATCACCAGCCGGGTGCAACTCGTGCTCTCGCGGGATGTCGCTCGGCAGGTGATTCGTCAGCTCAAGCTCGGGGAGCTGTCCGAATTCGATCCGCTGCTGCGCGGGACAAGTCCGGTCGCGCATATGCTCCAGGTCGTCGGCTTGGCCAAGGACCCGTTGCGCATGACCCCCGAGGAGCGGGTGCTCAACAGCTACTACGATCGACTCAATGTCTATGCGGTCGACAAATCGCGCGTGATCGCCGTCGAGTTTCAGTCGTACGATCCGGACCTTGCGGCGCGTGCAGCGAACGCCGTGGTCGATGACTTCGTCGCGCTTCAACTCGCGGCCCAGCAGGAGGAAACGCGGAGCGCCGGGCGCTGGCTCGCCGGCGAGATCGAGGTGCTGCGCCAGAAAGTTGCCGACGCAGAGGCGAAAGTCGAAGAATTCCGCAGCAAATCGAACCTGTTCGTCGGCACCAACAACACGACCTTGTCGGCCCAGCAGCTCGGCGAGCTCAATTCTCAGCTTGCCGCCGCGCGCTCGCAGAAGGCGGACGCCGAGGCCAAGGCCAAATTCATTCGCGACACGCTCAAATCGGGCAAATCGCTCGAATCCGCGGATTTTCTCAATTCCGAGCTGATCCGTCGCTTGAGCGAGCAGCTCGCGACAGTGCGCGGGCAGCTCGCCGAGCAATCCTCGACGCTGCTCGACAACCATCCGCGCATCAAGGAGCTCAGGGCGCAGGTTGCCGATCTCGACCGCCAGCTGCGCACTGAAGCGGAGCGACTGGCGCGCGCGCTCGAGAACGACGCCCGCATCGCCGGCGCGCGCGTCGAGGCGCTCAGCGAGAACCTCAGCCAAGTCAAGCAGCAGGCCGCGACCACCAACGAGCAGGACATTCAGCTGCGCGCCTATGAGCGCGAGGCCAAGGCGCAGCGCGACCTGCTTGAATCGTATCTGGCGCGGTATCGCGAGGTGACCTCGCGCGACAGCCTGGGCGCGGTGCCGTCCGACGTGCGCGTGATTTCCCGTGCGATCGTCTCCAACACGCCGTTCTTCCCGAAGAAGGTGCCGATCGTGCTCATCGCCGGGCTTGCGATGCTGCTGATCGCATCGGGCTTCATCGTCACCGGACAACTGATGGCGACCATGCCGGTGCGCGCCGCCGTACCTGCCGAGTTGCATGACCCTTACTTTGACCGTGACGAGCCGCACCTCGATCACATCGCCGACGCGGCGCCGGTCGCGCCCGAAGCGATGGTGCCGGATCCCTACGCCGAGGACATTGCGGCGCTTGCCCATGAGATCGCAGCATCGCCCGAGGCGGGACGGCGCATCGTGGTGGTGGGCGCGCAGCGCGACATCGGCACGACGCTGACGGCGCTGGCGCTCGCGCGCGAACTCGCGCGCGATACCCGCGTCGTTCTGGTCGATCTTGCCTTCGCGCACCCGAATCTCGCGGCCGTGGCGATCGATCCGAGCGCGCCCGGCATCGCCGACCTCGTGCGCGGCGGCGCCTCGTTCGGCGCCGTTATTACGCGCGACCGCGACTCGCGTGCCCACATCGTCCCTGCGGGGCGGGGCGGCCCCGACAACGCGGCGATTCTCGCCTCCGAACGCATCGGCGTCGCGCTCGATGCGCTCGGACGCACCTATGATCACGTCATCGTCGATGCCGGAACCACGTCCGAGCCGCTGCCGGACCCATTGCTGCGCGGCTCACCGCGCGCCGTGCTGGTCGTCGCGGGCGTGCCACGCGAAGCCGCGCTGGCCGCGCGCGACCGATTGCACGTGGCGGGCTTTGCCGACATCGCCATGGTGGGCGCGGCGCCGCCGGCCGCCGCCATCGCCGCGCCCGAACAGGCGGCCGCGGCCTGATAAAGCCGCCAAACGTCGGCCTTTAACATTCCTCAACGGTGCGCCAGCATGATCGCGGCGCTACCGCGAAGGAAAGTGCCGTGGCCGGCTTGAAAAAAGCGATCCTGCGTACCGGGTTCGAGGCGCTCTATTTCTCGGGCTCGCACGTATGGCTGCGCCCGTTCGTCGCCGGCATTGGCGCAATCCTCACGCTCCACCACGTGCGCCCGCCGCGCCGCGAGGCGTTTCAGCCCAACCGGCTGTTGGAAGTGACGCCCACCTTCCTCGAGGCGGTGATCGTGCGCCTACGGCGCGCCGGCATTGACCTCGTCAACCTGGACGAAATGCACCGGCGGCTCACCGCTCCCCAGCGCAGCCGGCGCTTCGCCTGCCTCACGTTCGACGATGGCTATCGCGACAACCTCGAATACGCCTATCCGATCCTCAAGAAACACGGCGCCCCCTTTGCGCTTTATATTCCGACGAGCTTTCCGGACCGCCTGGGCGAACTGTGGTGGGTCGCGCTCGAGGCGGTGATTGCGCGCAACGACCGGATCGGCCTCGTGGTCGAGGGCGAGGACCGCAACTTCGACTGCCGCACGGCGAGCGAAAAGCGCGAAGTATACGAGGCGATCTATTGGTGGGCGCGCCGCCTGCCAAGCGAGGAGGACCTGCGAAATGTCGTGCGCGATCTCGCCACGCGCTATCAGGTCGATATCGCGGCGTTCTGCCGTGAGTTGTGCATGGACTGGAACGAGATCGAGGAACTCTCGCGCGACCCGCTCGCCACCATCGGCGCTCATACGGTCAACCACGTGCGGCTCACAAAAGTGGCGGAGAAGGCCGCGCGCGCGGAAATGCGCCAGAGCGCCGCGGTGATCGAGAGCGCCATCGGCAAATGGCCCCAGCATCTGTCGTACCCGGTAGGAGACGCGACCTCTGCGGGCCCGCGCGAGTTCGCGATCGCGCGGGAGCTTGGCTTCAAAACAGCGGTGACGACGCGGCCGGGCGTGCTGTTCCCGGAGCACCGCGACCATCTAACTGCGCTGCCGCGCATCAGCCTCAACGGCGAGTATCAGCAACTGCGGTACGTGGAAGTGCTGCTCTCGGGCGCCGCCACCGCGATTCTCAACAAATTCCGTCGCGTAGACGCGGCGTGAAAGTCATTGCGAGGAGCGAAGCGACGAAGCAATCCAGAGCGGACGGCGCGGTGCGCGTTGCCTGGATTGCTTCGCTTCGCTCGCAATGACGGTCAGCGCTCCACGTCGCCCCGCGACATCCAGCTGATGAGCGGCATCGCTGGCAGCACCCAGCCGAGCCCCGCCACCGCATAATAGATCCAGGCCGTAAGCTCGTTGGTCGAGCGGAACACGAATTGCGCGACCGCCATCGCAATGAGCGCCCAACAGGTGACGAGGGCGAGCAGCCCAACCGCACCAATCAGCTTGCGGGTGCGCATCCGCATCAAATTCGATCCCCGGGGCGCGACATGGCGGCAATTGCCGCAAGGCTGGCCGCTCTATATGGTCCGATGCCTTAGTTGCAAGCGGAGAGATAATGACCGAGGCGAGCGCAGCGCCGCCGCAGGTACGGGCGATCCGGCTGTGGCTCGTCGCGATTGCTGCGCTCATTGCCGCCATGGTGCTGGTGGGCGGGGCGACCCGGTTGACCGAATCCGGCCTGTCGATCGTCGAGTGGCAGCCCGTCACCGGGACGGTGCCGCCGCTCTCCGACGCGCAGTGGCAGGTGGAGTTCGACAAATACCGCGCGACGCCGCAATACCAGCACCTCAACGCCGGGATGCGGCTTGGCGAGTTCAAGACACTCTTCTGGTGGGAGTGGGCGCACCGGCTGCTCGGCCGCGTCATCGGCGCCGCTTTCCTGCTGCCGTTCCTGTTCTTCTTGTGGCGTGGCTGGGTGACGCCGCAGCTGCGTCTGCGGCTATGGACGATTTTCGCGCTCGGCGGGCTCCAGGGCGCGGTGGGCTGGTGGATGGTCGCCTCCGGATTGGTGAACCGGGTCGAGGTCTCGCAATATCGCCTCGCGACCCACCTTGTGCTTGCCTGCGCGATCTACGTTGCGATTGTTTGGACGCTGCGGAGCCTCTCGCCGCGCGAGGCGGCCGCCGTGCCCGCACGCCTGCGCTTAAGCGCCGCCGGAGTGCTCGCGGTGGCGCTGGTGCAAATCTATCTCGGCGCGTTGGTCGCCGGCCTGCGCGCCGGCCTGATCTACAACACCTGGCCGCTGATCGACGGCAGCTTCGTGCCCGGCGCCGCGGATTTGTTCGCGACCGTGCCGGCGTGGCGCAACTTCTTCGAAAATGCGCTCACGGTCCAGTTCGATCACCGCATGCTGGCCTATGCGCTCTGGGTGCTGGCCGTGCTGCACGTTATCGACGCGGCACGCTTGCGCAACGCCGCGGCGCTTAATGGTGCGCTGACGTTGGCGGTTGCGGTGACCATCCAGGCCGTGCTCGGCATCCTCACTCTCATTTACGTGGCGCCGCTCGGCCTTGCGCTCATGCACCAAGCGATGGCGATCGCGGTGCTGACAATCGCGGTCGTGCACGCGCAACGGCTCGCACCGCCCGCGCGCGAACGGCACCCCGCCGTGTTCGCTCCGCCGCTCACGGGAGAGGACAGGGTGGGGGCTAATGCGCAAGTGCAGGGCAGGGGCTCTCCCGCGTGATCGATCTCGAGCATCGCGGCGACATCGCCGTTCTTACGAAGCGCCATGGTAAGGCCAACGCGATCGACGGCGCTTTCTGCGAAGAGATCATCAAGCGGCTCGGCGAACTGCGCACGTCCCCATTCCGCGCCGTCGTGATCACCGGCCAGGGAAAGATCTTTTCCGCCGGCGTCGATCTGGTGCGCGCGCTCAACGGCGGGCCCGCGATTTCCGGCACTTCCTGCCGCTGCTGCGCCGTGCGTTCGAGGAGCTGTTCTTCTTTGAGAAGCCGATCGTCGCCGCCGTCAACGGCCATGCGATCGCCGGCGGCTGCGTGCTCACCTGCGCGCTCGACCAGCGTCTGATGGCGCAAGGCGACGGTCGCATCGGGATTACCGAGCTTCGGGTCGGCGTTCCGTTCCCGGTGATCGCTCTCGAAATCATGCGCTTCGCCACGGCGCCGCAGCATTTCGAGCGCATCGTCACCAGTGCCGCGACCTTTGCGCCCGACGCAGCGGTCGACCTCGGGCTTATCGATGAGGTGGTGCCTGGCGACGCCTTGCTCGAGCGCGCGCTCGCCGCCGCCGAGAGATTGGCTGCGCTCGACCCTGCGACCTTCGCGCTCACCAAACGCCAGCTTCGCCAGCCGGTGCGCGAACGGCTCGAGCGGGACGGACCGTGCTTCGACCCCGCGGTCGATGCTGTCTGGTCCGCGCCGGAAACTGCGGCACGCATCCGCGACTACGTCACCCGCACGTTTAAGAAAATGTAGAAGCGTGTCATTGCGAGGAGCCGAGCAGCAGCGACGAAGCAATCCAGGGCAACGTGCACCAGCCCCTGGATTGCTTCGTCGCCTCGCTCCTCGCAATGACGGGTGCTACGCCGCCTCAAGCGCCTGATCGAGGTCGCCGATGATGTCGGCCTTGTCCTCGATGCCGATCGAGACGCGCACCACGTCGGGGCCGGCACCAGCCTGGGTTTTTTGCTCGTCGGAGAGCTGTTTATGGGTGGTCGAAGCAGGATGGATGATGAGCGAGCGCGTGTCGCCGATGTTGGCGAGATGCGAGAACAGCTTCACGTTCGAGACCAATTTGACGCCGGTCTCGTAGCCGCCTTTGAGGCCGAAGGTGAACACCGCGCCGGCGCCGTTGGGCGCATATTTCTTCGCGAGGTTATGATAACGGTCGCCCGGGAGTCCCGGATAGCTCACCCAGGCGACCTTGCGGTGCTTGGCGAGCCATTCGGCCACGGCTTGCGTGTTCTCGCAGTGGCGCGCCATGCGCAGCGGCAAGGTCTCGATGCCGGTGAGAATGAGAAACGCGTTGAATGGCGAGAGCGCCGGGCCCATGTCGCGCAGGCTCAACACCCGGCAGGCGATGGCGAAAGCGAAGTTGCCGAAGGTCTCGTGCAGCACGATGCCGTTATATTCCGGGCGCGGCTGCGAAAGCATCGGGTAACGGCCTTCGCGGGACCAGTTGAAGGTGCCGGCGTCGACGATCAGTCCGCCGATCGAGTTGCCGTGACCGCCGAGGAATTTGGTGAGCGAATGCACGACGACGTCGGCGCCGTGCTCGATCGGCTTGCACAGGTACGGCGTCGCCAGCGTGTTATCGACGATCAGCGGTACGCCGGCGCGCTTGGCGATGGCCGAGATTGCTTCGATGTCGGTGATGACGCCGCCCGGGTTGGCGATCGATTCGATGAAGATCGCCTTGGTCTTCGGGGTGATCCCGCGTTCGAACGTGCCGATGTCGTCGGGATCCGCCCACACCACGTTCCAGCCGAAGTTTTTGAACGAATGGTTGAATTGGTTGATCGAGCCACCGTAGAGTTTTTTCGAGGCGACGAACTCGTCGCCGGGCTTCATCAACACGTGCATCACGACCACCTGGGCGGCATGGCCCGAGGCGACCGCGAGACCGGCGGTGCCGCCTTCAAGCGCGGCGACGCGCTCTTCCAGCACCGCGTTCGTCGGATTGCCGATGCGGGTGTAGATGTTGCCGAAGGTCTGCAGCCCGAACAGCGAGGCGGCGTGATCGACGTCGTCGAACACGAACGAGGTGGTCTGGTAGATCGGCGTGGCGCGCGCGCCGGTGGTCGGATCGGGCTGGGCGCCGGCGTGTACTGCCAGCGTCGCAAACCCCGGAGTGCGTTCGGTCATGGGCCGGTCCTCGCGGGATAAGGGCCGGCGGGCGCCGGTCCGGGGATGGTTCTAAGGTACGGTTGGATTGGGTCAAGCGCGCGGCGCCGACGTCTTAAGCACCCTTAGACTTGGCCGCCGCTGAATCGATCGTCGTCCCGCCGGTCATCGTCGTGCGAGCGAGCGACATGCGTTGCACACCGCGCCCGAAGATATTCGCGCGTTTGGCGGTCAGGGTGCGCGAGTTCACGCCCATCCAGCTGATTTCCGACGACAGCCGCCCGTATTCGATCTTCGGGCAACGGTTCATCACCACTTTGAGTCCGCCGGCCTCGGCGGTTGCGGCCGCTTCGTCGTTGCGCACGCCGAGCTGCATCCAGATCACCTGCGGGCGGGGCTTGAGGGCGAGCGCCTCGGCGACGATCTGCGGCGCGTATTGCGCGGCGCGGAACACGTCCACCATGTCGATCGGCTCTGGGATGTCGCCGAGCCGTGCGTAGACCTTGCGCCCGAGGATTTCGTGGCCGGCTTGGCCGGGATTCACCGGGATCATGTTGTAGCCGCGGTCGAGCAGATATTTGAACGCAAAATAGCTCGGGCGGTTGTCCTTGGGCGAAATCCCCACCATGGCGATGGTCTTCACCGTATTGAGGATGCCGCGAATGTAGGTGTCTGGATAGCTGTCGTGATTCACGATGCGCGTCCGGCTATCCACTCAAATAATAATGCCCAAACGTGAGCGACAGGTCAGCGGTCCTGCCACTGGGGCGTCCGCTTTTCAATGAAAGCGCCGATGCCCTCTTCGGCGTCGCGCGCCAGCATGTTCTCGACCATCGTTTTCGAGGCGTAGGCGTAAGCGTCGGCGAGATTCATCTCCAACTGGCGATAGAAGGCCTCCTTGCCGATCTTCACCGTCAACGCCGACTTCGCGGCGATCTCGCGCGCCAGCTCCAGCGCTTCATCGCGCTCGCGGCCGGCGGGCACGATCCGGTTGATGAGGCCGATGCGCCGCGCCTCCTCGGCCGATACCGCCTCGCCCGTGAGCAGCATTTCCATCGCGTGTTTGGGCGCGACATTGCGCGAGAGCGCCACCATCGGGGTCGAGCAGAACAAGCCGATATCGACGCCCGGCGTTGCGAAGCTTGCGGAGTTCGAAGCGACAGCGAGGTCGCAGCTAGCGACGAACTGGCAGCCGGCCGCCGTGGCGGTGCCGCCGACGGCGGCGATCACCGGCTTGGGCAGATGGACGATCGCCTGCATCATCGCGCTGCAGCTATCCATCACGTGACGGAAATATTCCCGGCCGCGATCGGGCGCGCCGCGACGGGCGGTGAGTTCTTTGAGATCATGGCCGGCGCAGAATGCTGGGCCATTGGCGGCGATCACCACCGCGCGCACCGAACCCTCAGCGGCGATCGCTGCAAGCGCATCCGTAAGCGCCGCGATCAGCGCCTCGGAGAGGCTGTTGCGCGCCTCCGGCCGGTTGAGCGTGAGGATCGCAACCGCGCCCACGTCCTCGCGCTGCAGGACGGGTGTCGCAAGGGTACGGGCCGCGCGGGCAGCGGAGGTTTGCGCATTCATGCGGCGAAGCCTTTGTCAAAAAGGTAAGTCATTGTATCCGAACCGCAACTGGAAGGGCAGGGCAAGGCAAGATGGGGAACGTGCCGAAACTCACTGCGCACGAACTGGAACAGCTGCTTTCGACCGAGTTTCCGCGCCTGTTTCATCCGGAAACTGGCATTGCCATCCTCAAGGTGTGGGATCGCGGCGCGACCGTACGCCAGGGTTTTCACCCGCGGTCGCTGCGGCCGGGCGGCACCATTTCCGGTGCCAGCATGATGATGCTCACCGATTTCACCATGTATGTTGCCGTGCTGGCGGCGGTCGGCTGGGTGCCGGGCGCGGTGACCACGAACCTCAACATCAATTTCCTCAGCAAGCCGGCCCCGCGGCCGCTCGAGGCGGACTGCCGGCTGATCAAGCTCGGCCGCCGCCTTGCGGTGGGTGAGATCGGCATCCGGTCGGAAGGCGAGGCAGACCTCGTCGCGCACGCGACCTCCACCTACGCAATTCCGAAGGTGACTTGAGTGCGTTGGCAGGTGGTAAAATAGAACCAAAAATTTAAGTGCTTGATAAATCTAGCATTTCTGTCCGATCGCTGCATTGACCGCGGCGGTCACGTCGGATACAAGCCGGCCTCTTCATCAGGACCGGTTGAACCATGAACACCTATTCGGCCAAGCCCGCCGAGGTCGAGAAAAAGTGGGTGCTGATCGACGGCACGGGTCTCGTCGTCGGCCGGCTTGCTTCGCTAATCGCGTTACGTTTGCGCGGCAAGCACAAGCCGACCTTCACACCCCACGTCGACTGCGGCGACAACGTCATCGTTGTTAATGCCGAGAAGGTGGTGCTCACCGGACGCAAGGTGCAGCAGAAGGTCTATCGGCATCACACCGGCTACATCGGGGGCATCAAGGAACGCACCGCCAAGTTCATCCTCGAGGGCAAATTTCCCCAGCGTGTCGTCGAGAAGGCCGTTGAGCGCATGCTGCCGCGCGGTCCGCTCGGCCGGCGGCAACTCGGCAACCTGCGCGTCTACAAGGGCCCGGAACATCCGCATGAGGCGCAGCAGCCGGAGAAGCTCGACGTCGCCGCCTTGAACCGCAAGAACATGAGGAGTGCGTGACCATGGCCGAAACCATGCAATCGCTCGAAGAACTCGCCGCTCTCAGGCCGGCGCCTGCGCCCGCGCCCGAGACCCCGAGATACATCCAGAAGCTCGACAAGCAGGGCCGCGCTTATGCCACCGGCAAGCGCAAGAATGCGGTCGCGCGGGTGTGGCTCAAGCCGGGCGGCGGCCGCGTCACTGTCAACGAGCGGCCGGTCGAGACGTTCTTCGCCCGTCCGGTCCTGCGCATGCTGATCCAGCAGCCGCTGGTCGCCGCCAATCGCCAGAACCAATACGACGTGACCTGCCGGGTTTCCGGCGGCGGCCTCTCGGGCCAAGCCGGCGCGGTGCGCCACGGCATCTCGAAGGCGCTGACCAACTACGAGCCGGATCTGCGCCCGGTGCTCAAGCGCGGCGGCTTTCTTACCCGCGATCCGCGCGTTGTCGAGCGCAAGAAGTACGGCAAGGCCAAAGCGCGCCGCTCGTTCCAGTTCTCCAAGCGCTGACGCCGGTTTTGCTGGAGCATGATGTTGTCCAGTTTTCGGCATCATGCTCTAAACGAATTGCAAAAAGGGCGGCCCGATGGCCGCCCTTTTTCATTCGCGAATTTTCGGAACGGTTGCTGCTAGATCTGGCCGTAGTGCGCGAGGACGCCGTGGCACGGCCCGCTCAGCCGTACCTTGTGGGCCTGCAAACAGCGCAACACGACGGTGTTGTCATTCTGGCCCAGCACCTCCTTGCACAGCTTGACCACGTCAGGCCGGCAGGCGCGCTGTTCCTCAGGCGTGCCCTGGAAGTTGGGAAACGGCAGGGGAAGCGGCGGGAGACCCTGGGCGAACGAAGCGCTCGCGCACAGCAACAAAGTGGCCAGGACCAAGGCCGTGCTGCGAATCATTGACTTACCTCTTTGCATTGCCGGGCGATGACGCACTGCCGTCCCACCCCTGTCAATCTTTCTCGTCCGGCTGAATTCGTTCTTGCGGCAGCTGCGATGGCAAAAGGTAAACGCAAAGCAGGGCGGCGGAATCATGGCGGGAAACCCAGTGTTTACCCGGCGTGCGTAACATCGCGTCATGTCGCGCTCCCGCACCTTGTCCCGGCTCGAGGCCGATCTCGCTGCGCTCCGCGCGAGCGCCGAGCGGGCGGGCGTGGCGCTCGCCTGCGTGTTCGCCTCGTCCGACGAATTCGAGGCCGATCTCATCCGCGAGCGTCGTGCGAGCGGCGCCTTCCGCCCGCAGCGGCGGTGGTGGCGCCACCTGCGGCTTGCCGCGCTCGCCTGCGGCTTCGCGCTCGCCTTTCTTCTCGCCTGAGTTTTTCCGTTTGCGCGGAAACAAAACGGGCGCTCCGAGGAGCGCCCGTGAAGGTCGTCGCGTTGCCGCGACTTGGGAGGAAGGTCACGCCGAATAATACATCTCGAATTCGACCGGATGGGGGGTGTGCTCGAAGCGGATCACTTCCTGCATCTTGAGCTCGATGTAGCTGTCGATGAAGTCGTCGTCGAATACGCCGCCGGCCTTGAGGAAATCGCGGTCCTTCTCGAGATAGCCGAGCGCCTCGCGCAGCGAGCCGCACACCGTCGGGATCTTCTTGAGCTCGCGCGGCGGCAGGTCGTAGAGGTCTTTGTCGATCGGCGCGCCCGGATCGAGCTTGTTCTTGATGCCGTCGAGACCCGCCATCAGCATCGCCGCGAAGGCGAGATACGGATTGGCGAGCGGATCGGGATAGCGCACTTCCACGCGCTTGCCCTTGGGCGAAGAGGCGAGCGGAATGCGGCACGAGGCCGAACGGTTGCGCACCGAATAGGCGAGCAGCACCGGCGCCTCGAACCCGGGCACCAACCGCTTATAGGAATTGGTGGTCGGGTTGGTGAAGGCGTTGATCGTGCGCGCGTGCTTGATGATGCCGGCGATGTAGGAGAGCGCCGTGTCGGAGAGATCGGCGTATTTGTTGCCGGCAAACGTCGGCTTGCCGCCCTTCCAGATCGACTGATGGCAATGCATGCCGGAGCCGTTGTCGCCGTAGATCGGCTTGGGCATGAAGGTCGCCGTCTTGCCGTAGACGTTGGCGACCTGCTGGATGCAGTATTTGTAGATCTGCATCCGGTCGGCCATCACGGTCAGGGGTGAGAACACCAACCCCAGCTCGTGCTGGGCCGAGCCCACTTCGTGATGGTGCTTCTCGACCTTGCAGCCCATGCGCGCCATCGCGCCGAGCATCTCCGAGCGCATGTCCTGGGCGGTATCCTGCGGCGGCACCGGGAAATAGCCCTTTTTGGTGCCGATGTGGTGGCCGAGGTTGCCGCCCTCGTAGACGGTGTCGGTGTTGATCGGCAGCTCGATCGAGTCGAGACGGAAGCCGGTGTTGTAGGGATCGGCCTTGTAGCGCACGTCGTCGAACACGAAGAATTCGGCCTCCGGGCCGAAGAACACGGTGTCGCCGATGCCCAACGCCTTGACCTGTCCCTCCGCCTTCTTGGCGATGCTGCGAGGATCACGGTTGTATGGCTCGCCGGTGAGCGGCTCGAGCGTGTCGCAAACGAGAACGAGCGTCGTCTCGGCATAGAACGGGTCGATGCAGGCGGAGGCGGGATCGGGCATCAGATTCATGTCGGACTCGTGGATCGCCTTCCAGCCGGCGATCGAGGAGCCGTCGAACATGATGCCTTCGGCGAAGGTATCTTCTTCGAACGTGGAGATGTCGCAGGTCACGTGCTGCCACTTCCCGCGCGGATCAGTGAAGCGGTAGTCGACGTATTTCACGTCGTTGTCCTTGACCATCTTCATCACGTCTTTGGCCGTCGTCATTTCACACCCTTTCTCGTGACTGGGACTTGGAGGAGAGATCGACCCGACGCGCTTTCAGATGGCATCCAGGCCGGATTCCCCTGTACGGATCCGGATTGCTTCTTCGATGTTGGAGACGAAAATCTTACCGTCGCCAATGCGACCGGTTTGCGCGGAACGACGGATCGCCTCGACGGCTTTTTCGACCATGTCGTCGCCAAGCACAATCTCGATTTTCACCTTCGGCAGAAAATCCACGACGTACTCGGCGCCGCGGTAAAGCTCGGTGTGCCCCTTCTGCCGGCCGAAGCCCTTCGCCTCGGTGACGGTGATGCCTTGCAGTCCGACCTCCTGCAGCGCTTCCTTAACCTCGTCGAGCTTGAAGGGCTTGATGACGGCCTCGATTTTCTTCATTTCGCCTCGCCTCCCGGGCCGCGTACAGGATCTAAAACGACAGCCGACCTACGGTTAGCAGGGTCCGTGCCAAGCCGGTGGGTGGGTGAAAGCCCTGTGGTTTCAAAGAAGTAGTAGCGAATGGGGGCAGGCAGTGCGGCCACCCCGCAGGGCGTTGACCAATAAATAAGCAGATTGCCGAGTAGTTGACCAGGGGCGTTCCGGCATTGCCCAGACCACAGGCAAGCCATTTGAAGGATCGCGGCGCTTGCCCCATGGTTACGTGGGAGATGCTTCCTCGATGATCGAGCTTTTGACCAACGCCGAGATGGCGGAAGCCGATCGCCTCGCGATTGCGGGCGGGGCCGCCGGTATCACGCTCATGGAGAACGCCGGCCGCGCGGTGGCGGATGCGGTTGGCGCGCGCACTCCGCCGGGTAGCACCATCGCGATCGTGGCCGGTCCCGGCAACAACGGGGGCGACGGCTTCGTGGCCGGTCGCCTGCTTGCCGAGCGCGGTTTTACTGTGCGGCTTGCGCTCGTCGGCTATCGGGAGAAACTAAAGGGCGATGCCGCCGAAGCGGCGAGCCGGTTTCGCGGCAGCATCGAACCGGCCTCGGCTCGGCTGCTCGATGGCGCCGGCGTCGTCGTCGACGCGCTGTTCGGCGCGGGACTCGACCGGCCGGTCAGCGCCGCTGCCGTCGACATGATCGCGGCCATGAACGCGTGCGGCGCCCCGATCATCGCCGTGGATCTGCCGAGCGGCATCAACGGCACCACCGGCGCGGTGATGGGAACTGCGGTCAGAGCCGCAGAGAGCGTGACGTTCTTTCGGCGTAAGCCCGGCCACCTGCTGCTGCCCGGCCGGCTTCACTGCGGCCGCGTTGATGTTGCCGATATCGGCATACCAACGCAGGTGCTCGAACGCCTCAGCCCAAAGACATTCCTCAACCGCCCGACGCTGTGGCGGACGCGATTTCCTGTCCCGCGCATCGAGGGGCACAAATATGCGCGCGGCCATGCAGTCGTGGTCTCGGGCGGCGCGTCGCATACCGGGGCCGCGCGGCTTGCGGCCCGTGCCGCGCTGCGGGCGGGTGCCGGCTTGGTCACGATCGCTTCACCGCGTGACGCGCTTGCCATTAATGCGGCGGCGAGCTTCGCGGTCATGGTGCGGCCGGTCGATGGCGCCCGCGAACTTGCAGGCTTTCTCGCCGATCGCCGGCTCAACGCTCTCGTCCTCGGGCCGGGCGGCGGGGTGGGGCAGCCGATGCGCGATCTCGTGGCCTCAGGACTTGCCGGCCCGCGTGCCGTGGTGCTCGACGCCGACGCGCTTACGAGCTTCGAGGAGCATTTGGACGACCTCTGCGCGGCCATCGCAGCACGCGATCATCCGGTGGTGCTCACGCCGCATGCCGGCGAGTTTGCACGGCTATTCAAGAGCGAACCTGAAGTCACTGGCAAAGCATCTAAGATCGAGATGGCACGGGCGGCGGCCACACGCACCGGCGCGGTCGTACTGCTCAAGGGTCCCGACACGGTGGTCGCAGCACCGGACGGGCGCGCCGCCGTGAACGACAATGCACCGGCGTGGCTTGCCACGGCCGGTGCTGGCGACGTGCTTGCCGGCCTGATTGCCGGCCTTCTAGCCCAGGGTATGCCCGGCTTCGAAGCGGCCGCCGCCGCTGCCTGGGTACACGGCGAAGCCGCTGCCCGGTTCGGCCCCGGTCTCATCGCGGAAGATTTGTCCGAGGTCGTACCCGCCGTGTATCGGGCGCTATTCGCGGAAATCAGCAGCACGGGGTAACGCTGCGTCCTCACCGCGAGCGTATGGCGAAGCTACCGTGATTTGCCTATTGTCAGGCTGGCGCGCGTGCGAGGCGGTGATATAAGCCGCGCCGCCCCCGGCACTTTCGGCGCAGGCTTCCCGTTGCGGGCGTGGCGGAACTGGTAGACGCGCGGGATTTAGGTTCCCGTGACGAAAGTCGTGGGGGTTCGACTCCCTCCGCCCGCACCAAGCCGGCGGCGGCCCAACCGGCCGTGAGCAGCCAGCGCTCAACCATCGGGGGAAAACCGAAGTGGGTTTGTCATGCAGGTAACTGAAACTCTTGCCGATGGCCTCAAGCGCGAATACCGCGTCGTCGTGCCGGCAACCGATCTCGAAACCAAGGTCAACGCACGGCTCGACGATCTGAAGGATCGCGTGCGTATCAACGGCTTCCGTCCCGGCAAGGTCCCCGTTTCCCATCTCAAGCGCGTCTACGGCCGCGCGGTCATGGCGGAAACCATCGATGAGACCGTGCGCGAAGCGAACGCGTCGATCGTGTCCGAGCACGGCTTCAAGCTCGCCAGAGAGCCGAAGGTGACGCTTCCCGAGGCCGAGGCGGACGTGAACGCCGTGGTCGAAGGAAAGTCGGATCTTTCCTATTCGGTCGCCATCGAAATCCTGCCGAAGATCGAGCTCGCCGATTTCACGGGCATCTCGCTCGACAAGTTCACCGCACCGGTGACCGACGAAGAGGTCGATACGGCGCTCAACCGGCTCGCCGAGCAGAGCCGGCCGTTCGAGGACAAGGGCGAGGGCGCGAAGGCAGAGACCGGCGACAAGGTCACCGTGTCGTTCATCGGCACGATCGACGGCAAGCCGTTCGAGGGCGGCACCGGCGAAGACATCGCCGTGGAGATTGGCTCCAATTCCTTCATTCCGGGGTTCGAAGAGCAGCTCGTCGGGATCGCGGCGGGCGAGACGCGCACGGTCACGGCCAAGTTCCCGGAGAACTACCTGAGCAAGGATTTGGCCGGCAAAGAGGCGAGCTTCGAGGTGACTGCAAAATCGATTGCGGCCCCCGGCAAGGTCACGGTCGACGACGCCTTCGCCAAGTCGCTTGGTATGGAATCTCTCGACAAGCTCAAAGAGGCGCTGCGGGACCGCACCACCCGCGAGCATGCGGCGGAAAGCCGGCGCAAGATCAAGCGCAAGCTGCTTGATGCGCTCGACGAGCGGCATAAGTTCGAACTCCCTCCGACTCTGGTCGAAGAGGAGTTCGAGAACGTCTGGCGCACGGTGACCTCGGATCTGGAGGCCCAGAAGAAAACCTTCGCCGACGAGAACACCACGGAAGAGGCTGCCCGGGCCGAGTACCGCGGGATCGCCGAGCGCCGGGTGCGGCTCGGGCTGGTACTCTCCGAGATCGGCGCCAAGAACGAAATCAAGGTCACGGACGACGAGATGAACCGCGCGATGATGGAGCGTGCGCGCCAATTCCCCGGCCAGGAGCAGCGCATCTGGGATTACTATCGGAAGAGCCCGGAGGCGCTGGCGAGCCTGCGCGCGCCGCTCTACGAGGAGAAGGTGGTCGACTTCCTGCTCGAACTGGTCAAGACCAGCGAGAAGACGGTGTCGCGCGAAGAGCTTTACCGTGACGACGAAGACTGAACGGGGATCAGGGCTCAGGCCTCAGGGATCAGGTAAGAAGTCCGATGCCTTGATCCCTGATCCCCGATCCCTGGTCGCTGGGTCTGGCCAAAGGGTTTTGAACGACTACATTTCTCCCTTGGTAATGATTCGCGCGGCTTGGCGCGCGCAACGAGGGTTTTTCGATGCGGGATCCCGTCGATACCTACACGAACCATCTCGTTCCCATGGTGGTCGAGCAGACCAACCGGGGCGAGCGCGCCTATGACATCTACTCGCGCCTGCTCAAGGAGCGCATCGTCTTCATCACCGGTCCGATCGAGGACAACATGGCCTCGCTGGTGGTGGCGCAGCTCCTTTTCCTCGAGGCGGACAACCCGAAAAAAGAAGTCAACATGTACATCAATTCCCCCGGTGGCGTGGTCACCGCGGGGCTTGCGGTCTACGACACCATGCAGTTCGTGCGCCCGGCCGTGTCAACGTTGTGCGTCGGGCAGGCCGCGTCGGCGGCGTCGCTCCTGCTCATGGCGGGCGAAAAGGGACTGCGTTTCGCGCTGCCGAACGCCCGCATCATGGTCCACCAGCCGTCCGGCGGCTTCCAGGGCCAGGCGACCGACATCATGCTGCACGCTCAAGAGATTTTGAACCTGAAGAAGCGGCTCAACGAGATCTACGTTCAGCACACCGGCCAGGCGCTCAAGAAGATCGAGGACGCGCTCGAGCGCGATACCTTCATGACCGCCGAAATGGCCAAGGATTTCGGCCTGATCGACAAAGTCATCGAAAAGCGGCCGGTCGAGGAAACCGCCATTGCCGCCCTCGCCAAGGCCTAGGGCGGCAGCCGAATTTTCCGTCGATTCGGCCGCCGCAGCGGTAAATTTCGTGGCTAGGGCGGAATAGCGCGTTGAACTCGGGGCTTTTATCGTTAATCAATTCTTGATCCACGGCCCGCTACCATGCTTCGCTAGGCACCGGAGGCTTGAGGCGAGCGGTCGATCCGGGCTGGTTTATGGGTTGCGTGCTACGGATTCTCAACTTGGAGCCCAGTAGGCTCGGGGGTTCGAGGCAGCGGCGCCGGGAAGGACACGGAGACTAGGATGAGCAAGGTCGGAGGCAGCGAGTCCAAGAACACGCTCTATTGCTCGTTCTGCGGCAAGAGCCAGCACGAGGTGCGCAAGCTCATCGCCGGGCCGACCGTCTTTATCTGCGACGAGTGCGTCGAGCTGTGCATGGACATCATCCGCGAGGAGAACAAATCCTCGCTGGTGAAGTCGCGCGACGGCATTCCGACGCCGAAGGAAATCCGCAAGGTGCTCGACGACTACGTGATCGGCCAGGACCACGCCAAGAAGGTACTCTCGGTCGCCGTGCACAATCACTACAAGCGGCTTAACCACCAGACCAAGCACAACGACGTCGAGCTGGCGAAGTCGAACATCCTGCTGATCGGGCCGACCGGCTCCGGCAAGACGCTGCTGGCGCAGACGCTGGCGCGCATCCTCGACGTGCCCTTCACCATGGCGGACGCGACGACGCTCACGGAAGCCGGTTACGTCGGCGAGGACGTCGAGAACATCATTCTCAAGCTGCTGCAGTCGGCCGATTACAACGTCGAGCGCGCGCAGCGCGGCATCGTCTACATCGACGAGATCGACAAGATCAGCCGCAAGTCCGACAACCCGTCGATCACCCGCGACGTGTCAGGCGAAGGCGTGCAGCAGGCGCTGCTCAAGATCATGGAGGGCACGATCGCGTCGGTGCCGCCCCAGGGCGGCCGCAAACACCCGCAGCAGGAGTTCCTACAGGTCGACACCACGAACATCCTGTTCGTGTGCGGCGGTGCGTTCGCCGGGCTCGAGAAGATCATCTCGGCGCGCGGGCGCTCGGCCTCCATCGGCTTTTCCGCCAAGGTGACCGCGCCCGAGGATCGCCGCACCGGCGAAATCTTCCGCGATGTGGAACCCGAGGACCTGCTCAAGTACGGCCTCATTCCGGAGTTCGTCGGCCGCCTGCCGGTGGTCGCGACGCTCGAAGATCTCGACGAAGCCGCGCTCAAGAAGATTCTCACCGAGCCCAAGAACGCGCTGGTCAAGCAGTACCAGCGGCTGTTCGAGATGGAGAGCGTCGACCTCACGCTCGCGGAAGAGGCGCTCGGCGCGATTTCGAAGAAGGCGATCGAGCGCAAGACCGGCGCGCGCGGGTTGCGCTCCATCATGGAGAGCATCCTGCTCGACACGATGTTCGATCTGCCGAGCCTCGAAGGCGTCGAAGAGGTGGTGATTTCGAAAGAAGTGGTCGAAGGGACGGCGCGTCCGCTCTACATCTACGCCGACCGTTCCGATCGCACGAGTGACGTGGGCGTGAGTGCGTAATCTCGGCTAGATTTGACGCCGATTCGGGGGTTTTGACCGCGCCGATCCACGGCGCAGTCCGTTCTTGACCGTGTTCGCCGGCCTTACTTGACACCCCCCGGGTGGGGGGCCACCTAATAGCTCTGAAGAACGGACGGCGTACGTAATGATTCCGGGAAGGGCTGTCGTACTCGCACAAGCGATTGCGGTGCCCGGCGCGCCGCTCGACCCGGTTATTGCGTCCTGCCGCGGCTGCGCGCCCGCGGGCCTTGGCGGGATGGCACAACAACAGGAATTTACCTCATGACTGGCAAGCCGCGACCACCCCTGTCACCCGGCGAAATCCGGGCCTATCCGGTCCTGCCGTTGCGCGACATTGTCGTGTTTCCGCATATGATCGTCCCGCTCTTCGTCGGCCGCGAGAAGTCGATCCGCGCGCTCGAAGAGGTGATGCGCAACGATACGTTCATCCTGCTGGCGACGCAGAAGAACGCGTCCGACGACGATCCGTCGACCAGCGCCATCTACGAGGTTGGCACACTCGCGAGCGTGCTCCAGCTACTCAAGCTGCCCGACGGCACCGTCAAGGTGCTGGTCGAGGGCGCCGAGCGTGCGAAAATCCGCAAGTACACCGACCGCGCCGATTATTACGAGGCGGAAGCGGGCGTGCTCGCCGACGTGGTCGGCGACACAGTCGAGGCCGAGGCGCTCACGCGTTCGGTCGTCACCGAATTCGAAGGTTATGTGAAGCTCAACAAGAAGGTCTCGCCCGAGGTGGTCGGAGTCGTCCAGCAGATCACCGACTACGGCAAGATCGCCGATACCGTCGCCTCGCACCTGGCGGTCAAGATTTCCGACAAGCAGGGCATCCTGGAAACGACCGCCGTCTCCGAACGGCTCGAGAAAGTTCTCGGGCTGATGGAGAGCGAAATTTCCGTGCTCCAGGTCGAGAAGCGCATCCGCACGCGCGTCAAGCGGCAGATGGAGAAGACCCAGCGCGAGTATTACCTCAACGAGCAGATGAAGGCGATCCAGAAGGAACTGGGCGACGAAGAGGGTCGCGACGAACTCGCCGAGGTCGAAGACAAGATCAAGAAGACCAAGCTGTCGAAAGAGGCGCGCGAGAAGGCGCAGCACGAACTCAAGAAGCTGCGCCAGATGTCGCCGATGTCGGCGGAAGCCACCGTCGTGCGCAACTATCTCGACTGGCTGCTGTCGATCCCGTGGAACAAGAAGACGAAGATCAAGAAGGACTTGGTGCTCGCCCAGAAGATCCTCGACGACGACCACTACGGCCTCGACAAGGTCAAGGAGCGCATCGTCGAGTATCTCGCGGTTCAGCAGCGCGCCAACAAGCTCACCGGCCCGATCCTGTGCCTGGTTGGACCGCCCGGCGTGGGCAAGACCTCGCTCGGCAAGTCGATCGCGCGGGCGACCGGCCGCGACTTCGTGCGCGTGTCGCTCGGTGGCGTACGCGACGAGGCGGAGATCCGCGGCCACCGCCGTACCTACATCGGCTCGATGCCCGGCAAGATCATCCAGTCGATGCGCAAGGCGAAGTCGTCGAACCCTCTGTTCCTGCTCGACGAGGTCGACAAGATGGGCACCGATTTCCGCGGCGACCCGTCCTCGGCACTGCTCGAAGTGCTCGACCCCGAGCAGAATCACACGTTCAACGACCACTATCTCGAGGTCGACTACGATCTCTCCAACGTGATGTTCATCACCACGGCGAATACGCTCAACATTCCGCCGGCCCTGATGGACCGCATGGAGATCATCCGCATCGCCGGCTACACCGAGGACGAGAAGGTCGAGATCGCGCGCAAGCATCTCATTCCGCACGCGATCGCCAAGCACGGCCTCAACGTCAAGGAATGGGCGATCGACGACGAGGCGCTGCTCACCCTCATTCGCCGCTACACGCGCGAGGCGGGCGTGCGCAACCTCGAGCGCGAGCTCTCCACCTTGATCCGCAAGGCGGTCAAGGAACTGATCATCTCCAAGAAGAAGACCACGCGGGTGACGCCCGAAACGCTCGCGGAATACCTCGGCGTGCCGAAGTTTCGCTACGGCGAGATCGAGGAGAACGATCAGGTCGGCGTCGTCACCGGCCTCGCCTGGACCGATGTGGGCGGCGAATTGCTCACCATCGAGAGCGTCATGATGCCCGGCAAGGGGAAGATGACGGTCACCGGCAATCTGCGCGACGTGATGAAGGAATCGATCTCGGCGGCGGCGTCCTACGTGCGCTCGCGCGCCGTCGATTTCGGCATCGAGCCGCCACACTTCGACCGGCGCGACATCCACGTGCACGTGCCGGAAGGCGCAACGCCCAAGGATGGCCCGTCGGCCGGCGTCGCCATGGTCACGGCCATCGTCTCGACGATGACCGGCATTCCCGCGCGCAAGGACGTCGCCATGACCGGCGAGATCACCTTGCGCGGGCGCGTGCTCCCGATTGGCGGCCTCAAGGAGAAGCTGCTGGCGGCGCTGCGCGGCGGCATCAAGACGGTGCTCATCCCCGAGGAGAACGCCAAGGACCTCGTGGAAATCCCCGACAGCGTGAAGGGCGGGCTCGAGATCGTGCCGGTCTCACGCATGGACGAGGTGCTCTCGCGCTCGCTCACGCGGGCGCCCGAGCCGATCGTTTGGGACGAGACCGCGAAGCCCGTCGAGAGCCCGGTAGACCCCGCGGCCGTCGACGACGAGGCGGCGCTCACCGCGCACTGAGCACGATCATCTTCGCTGCAGGAGTTACGGGCGGCGCCGGCAACGGCGCCGCCTTTCATTTGCCATGACGGCCGGGCTACCGTCTGGCTGCGGCCTATGGAAGATCAAGGGCTCGAACCTCTACTCGTCATGCCCCGCGAAAGCGGGGCATCCAGTAAACACCGGCTATCGTTTATCTGATGGACCCGTGTCTACTGGATCGCGCCCCTTTCGCGGGCGATGACAACTGTGAGGTGTTGTTTGAGGTGCTCGGTGTAACGCGGCTGTTCGCCTGCCGTCGAGGGGAGGGGCGATCGGTATGGCGACAATCGAAGCGGTTGCGCGGGAGGCGCCGGCTCCGGACGCGAGTCTGCGGCTCACGTTTGCGCGCATTCTCTTTACGCCGCTTTGTGCCGCACTCATTATCCTCATCGCGTTCCGGGGCTTCCTCGCCGCGGCGATCGGGGACGACTGGGTGCCGCGCGTCCAGCTGCATCTCCAGTTCAACTCCCTGCCGTTTCTGCTGATCTTTCTTCCCTGCACGTTCGTGCTCTACGCGCTCTACCGCCGTACCGCGCTTGCCAATTGGATCCTCACCCTTGCCGGGCTGGCGTTCTATGCCACCGCCGGCCTGATTTATCTCGCTCCGCTCGTCTTCACCTGCGTGTTCGATTACGTCGTGGGCGCCTATCTGGCGCGCGCCGATGACGAGCGCCGGCGCAGGGTCGCGTTCGTCGCCAGCGTCGCGGTGCAGCTCTTTTTATTATGCGTGTTCAAATACGCGGGCTGGCTCTCGACGGAACTCGCCGGCCTGTTCGCGGCGCTCGGCATCGGTTTGGCCTTCGCGCCCCTGGCGCTGCCGCTCCCGCCGGGCATTTCTTTTTATACCTTCCACACCATCAGCTACACGGCGGACATTTATCGCCGCAAATTCCAGCCGCGCGGCCGGCTGATCGATTACATCACCTTCGTCGGCTTCTTTCCGCAACTCATCGCCGGGCCGATCGCTCGCGCGTCCGAGCTGCTGCCGCAGGTGGCCGCGACGCGCCCGGCCGTGTCGGCCGCGCAGGCGGAGGAGGCCTTTTGGCTCATCGCCTGGGGCCTGTTCAAGAAAATCTCGCTCGCCGACAACTTCGGCGTCGTGGTCGGCCAGGCCACGGCGGAACTCGCCCAGCCGCATCACGGCGGCGTCGGGTATATTTTCATGATCGCCTTCGCCGGCCAGATCTACTGCGATTTTTCCGCCTATACCGACATCGCTCGCGGGGTCGGGAAGCTGTTCGGCATCGAATTGCCGCGCAATTTTCTCACGCCTTATCTCGCAACGTCTCCCTCGGAGTTCTGGCAGCGCTGGCACATCTCGCTGTCGCGCTGGCTGCGCGATTATCTCTACATTCCGCTCGGCGGCGAGCGCGAGGGCCGGCTCAAGACGCTGCGCAACCTTGCGATCACCATGTTCCTCGGCGGTCTGTGGCACGGCGCCGGCTTCGGTTTCATCGTCTGGGGCCTCTACCACGGCGCGCTGCTGGTGCTCTATCGGCTGGTGCCCATCGACGACATTCTGCGGCGGCATCTCAAGCGCGCCGGTCACTGGCTTGCGGTGCTGGTGATGTTCGCCTTTGTGTGCATCGGCTGGATGTTCTTTCGCGCGCCCTCCGGCGATCTGTTGCCGCTGTTCGCTTCGCTTGCGCATGCGCCGCCATTCTCGTTGCGGCTGCTGCTGTTGGGCGCCGCGGTGATAGCGACCGATTTCGCCGGGTACCGCAACGGCAGCGAGTTCGTCGACCTTTATCCCTTGGCGCCGTGGTGGGTGCGCGGGCTGCTGCTGGTCGTCGTTTTTTACGGCATCGTGTTCTTCGGAGCGCTGGAGCAGAATGAGTTCATTTATTTTCAGTTTTAGGGCCGTTTTCCTTGCGCTCGGCGTGATCGCCGCGACCGAGGGCGTATGCGCGCTCGCGCTGCGGCCAGGCATCGTCGAGCGCACCAAGTTCAACCTGATCGACCGGTTCCACAGCGCGGTAATCTTCGGCAAGCTCGATGACTTCGCCGATTCCGCCCCCGACATCGTTCAGGTCGGCGACAGCTCGGGCTTTCATGGGGTGCGCCCCGACTTCGTCATGCGTTATCTCGGCGGGCTCAAATACGTGAACCTGAGCTGCTGCGCGGCGCTGGGGTACGACGGCTATTACGGCATCGCCGATTTCATGCTGCGGCGAAACCCCGGCATCAAGGCCGTCGTCCTCTACGTGAGTCTGAACAACCTGCCGCGCGCAGACCTGATCGACGGCCAGCATCAGCTCGGCGCCTTCATCCAGAATTCGCTCACCACGCCTTTTGCATACCTATCGCCTGCGACGGTGGCGCTGCGCCAGCGCATCGTCGATGCCATGGAAAAGAAAGGGCAGGCGAAGACCGACGCGGTATTCACCGAGGACATGCGGGTCTCGGCGCGCGCTCACCATGGCTGGTGGGCGGAGCATGACCGGCGTCTCGCCGGCGACAAGCGCACGGCATTCTGGCGCGAGGCGTGCGGTCCAAGGGGCGTCAAGATCTGGAACGATGAGCGGAGCTATTACGCGCCCGACGGGCAGTCATACACGCTCGCCGAACTGGAGCGCTTTGCGCTGCTGACCGCCCATCACGGCGCGAAACTGATCGTGCTGTTCCACCCGTTCTCATGCCCGAGAGTAGAGGGCAGCTTTCTCGACGCGCGACGGGCCGACATTCGCACGCTGGTGCAGCGGCATCAGAATGTGATTGCGTTGCCGGAGCAGATGGTGGAGCCGTGGCCGACGGAGGAGTTCGTCAGCTCCGACCATTTGCGCGTCGGCTATGACGAGGAGAACGGAAAGCGCGTCGGCAAATTGCTCGCCGAAGTGTTTGGTCTCGCGGCGCGCTCCGATGCGCCGGATGATCTCGGAGCCGCCGAAACCACTCCGCCCGGGACGCTGCCGTCGGTATCCGCCTGGACGGCTGACGGGGCGGTCGTCACGCCGGGCAGCGAGCCGCGCGGTGCGCAGCGGCTCATCGAGTCGATGGGTCCCGGCACGCATGGCATCGAGACGAAGCTCACGGGGTTGATGCCGGGGAGGACGCTCGTGCTGTCGTTTGCGGCCAAGGCGATTGGCGCACGGGGCGTTTTCGTCGAGGTGCTGGCGCACGGAAACCGGGGGGGCGGCTATTGCGACCTTTATGGCGCCACCGCGCAGCGGGACGGCGACATGCGCGATGCGGGGATCGAACCGGATCCGGATGGCTGGTCGCGCTGCTGGGTGGCGATGCCGGTCGAGGCGCCCGAGGTCACGCTGCGCCTAAGCCTGATGAACGAGCGGCTCGATCCGGCTTACGTTGGGGATGGAAAGTCCGGCGCGTTGCTGGGCTTGGTCGCAATGCGCGAAACCACTCGGTTCCTGGCGCAGGAGGCCTCGCCGTGGTGAGCCCGCCTTCCGGCGCCGGCCAGCGTTCGCTTGCCGTTGCCGGGTCGGGAGTTATATGGGTTCGGCCTAAGGGCGGTTAGCTCAGCTGGTAGAGCGCCTGCTTTACACGCAGGATGTCGGCGGTTCGAGTCCGTCACCGCCCACCAGCCGCTTGCCTTGACTTGCCGTGAGGCGCGCCTTAAGTCGGCGGCATTCCCCGCGGGGGCGTAGCTCAGTTGGTTAGAGCGCCGGCCTGTCACGCCGGAGGCCGCGGGTTCGAGTCCCGTCGCTCCCGCCATTGATTGCAGGTTTCACTTCACCCTGGTACCAACTTGCCGCCCGCAATAGCTGCGAGAGCGAGGGCCCATCGAGCGCTTGAACCAGACGCCATCGCAGAAACGCGGCGGGCGCACGACGGCGAACCCGTTCGGATAGCCGCTCGGGCAGTGACCGTCACGGTTGCGCCTCTCGCCCCTCGAGCGAGGCCTGCGTACCGATCACCTCAACTTCCACGCCAGATGCACCAAGTCCGATGCATCGCAAGCCAACTCTGATCTCGACAGGGAATTGCTGCGCCCACTCTAACAATTGCCCATAATACGGTTCGCGCCGCCATGCGCTTGGATAGGCTGGGTCAACCGTCAGCAGCATGCCATTATCTTTGATGCTATGTCCCGGCGCTCGCACAGCAATGATCATTTTGCAGCGCGCGGGGAACCACTCGTCGCCAACATCGACCGATGCCAGCCAACCGCAGTTGAAGCCTCGACAGCTATCAGGTCGATCGGGATAGATTGAACAGCCACCGCGCCCCGGCTTGGCATGCTGGCACCAGGTATCGATGGATTTTCCCAGCTCCCGCACATGGGGCAGCTTGCAGCAAAGCGAGCACGCGCCGCATTTTCTTGTCGCGTTATCGGCCATGCCGCAGCATCCCATGCGGCCCTTGCTCGATCAACGGTCGCAGGCTGCCGTCAGTGCGTACCTCAGTTGGTTAGAGCGCCGGCCTGTCACGCCGGAGGCCGCGGGTTCGAATCCCGCCGCTTCCACTAGCCCGATCGAAATGCGAGAGTCGTCACCAACGCCAACCCTCTGATCCCTCACAGCACGGAGTTCCACCCATGTCCATCGAACGTCACGATGCCGGCCCGCTCATGAGCAAGGCGGTGGTGCACGGCAATACCGTCTATCTCGCCGGCCTGACCGCAGACAAAACCCGGGGCAAGAGCGTCACCGAGCAGACCGGCGAGATTCTTTCGATGATCGACGGCTATCTGGCCAAATGCGGGACCGACAAGAGCAAGCTGCTCAAGGCCAACATCTGGCTCACCGACATCGGCACATGGGCCGAGATGAACAAGGTGTGGACCACCTGGGTGTCGCCCGGCAACACGCCGGCGCGCGCGACCGTCGAAGCCAAGCTCGCGGCGCCCGGCGTGACCGTCGAGATCATGGTGGAAGCGGGAAAGTAATATCGACCTCGCCGTCCAGAATGCTTGCTTCAACTCTCAGCTAGCGGCCGATCGCGGCTCTTGCATTACAGACCAAGCGGCAAGGCCGCGATCGGCAACGCAAAAAAGCTACTGCGTCGCGCAGGCGCTCGCGATCGCGCCGTTAACCCGTTCGAGCGCACCGTCCATGTCGCCGAGGTCCTGCGCGCGCGTCGCACCGGTGCTGCAGCGCTCGAACACGTCGCGCGCCTTCGCCACCACGGCGGCGTGGGCGCGATAAGTTTCGCATTGCTCCGACGGGTTCGCCTTACTGATGCTCTGCATACGCACCAGCGTCTTGAGCAGGCTCGTCTCAGTGGTGGCGAGTTCGTGGGCGCAGGCGGGTTTCGCAACCGGTGCGGCAAGCGCCGGCGCAGCCGGCACCGCAAAGGCAAGAACAACGGCAATGAAACGGGCATAGGTCATGGGGGCCCTCCCCGGGCATTGGTCGCGGCAATTGGCCGAGCGGTTCAACCAAAGCTGATACGGCGGCCGCGCGGTGTGGTTTCACGGCAACGTAGTTCCGGCATCGTGGCCCTTGTGTGAAGCCGTTCACAGATACCGCTCGATCAGGGGCGGGTGGGGGCGCGGCCGATTGCCATACAAGCCGCCGATCGCGATGCGCCGTGCGCCGGATTTCCTCATGAGCTCCTCAAGGTCTTCGAGGGCGCCGCCTGTCGCGGCGTAGGTGTTTCGAGACTCTAGAACTTGATTTCAGTACTTGATTTGGACCTTGCGGAATTTCACCACGCCCTTGTCGCTGTTGTTGACGCCGAGGCCGTGCTGCAGGGCGATGTGGCCGCGGGGCAGTTTGCTGTCCTCGGCGGCGTTGACGGTCGTTTGCCCGTTGAGCACCACGGTGAATTGCGAGCCCTTGGCGGTGATCTCGTAGACGTTCCACTGGCCGCCCGCCTTCGGCATCGGGTCGACCTTGGCGACATTGACGATCGCGCCGGTGCCGTATGAGGGGTCCGGACGCGTATCCCAGATGTTGACCTCATAGGCGGTTTGGCCGGTCACCTTGTCCGGGTCGGTGCAGCGGATGAAAATGCCGCTGTTGGTCTCGGAATCGACCCAGAACTCGGCCCGGAGCTGGAAGTCGCCATAGGCTTCCTTCGAGACCAGAAAGCCGTTGCCGCTGTCGGCGACCACGCCGCCGTTTTCGAGCCGCCAATTGGCGTCGCCGATCGGCGTCCAGTTGGCGAGCGTTTCGCCGTCGAACAGCGATACCCAGCCCGATTGCGCCGCCGGCGGTACTGGGTCGTCTGCATGCGCTCGTGGCACCAAGGCGACGACCGCAAGGGCACCAAGGACGGTGGCGAGCGTCAGCAATTTCTGCGTCATCGTTTCCTCCCCATATCGCCATACACCGCCGCGGCGGGTTCGCTCGCGGATCGGGTCGGCGTCGTGCAATGAGTTTAATCGCAAAATTTGGCTGGAGTGCACCCCTGCCACAACCGTTGATGCAGGACCCGGGCACGGCCCGGCACGAACGGCCGGGATTCCGCACGAAGCGACAGCAAAGCTGACGCAAATCTACTCCGCGGCTTCCGCCTGCGGGCGGTGATTAGGGCGGCACCGGCGCTGGACGGGCATGTTGCGGCGTATCTAGAGTTATCGCCGTGACGGAAATCCAGCAGTTGTCATGAGCAATCACGCGATCGATCCGGCGAGCCTGCAGGCGATGCTGGATGCATCATCGCGGATCGGTGCCACCGCCAATGGCGGGCTGCGTCGCCTCGCGCTCACCCCGGAGGACAAGGCGGCGCGGGACGTCTTGGCCGGCTGGGCCCGCGACGGCGGCTACGCGCTCGCCGTCGATGCGCTCGGCAACATGTTCGTGCGCCGCAACGGAACCGATGCGGCGGCGCCGCCGGTTCTCATCGGCAGCCATCTCGATACCCAGTACAAGGGCGGACGCTTCGACGGGATTCTCGGCGTGGTGTCGGGCATGGAGGTGCTGCGCACGCTCGACCGCCTCGACATCAGGACGCGCCGCGCCGTCGAGGTGGTCAACTGGACAAACGAGGAAGGGGCGCGCTTTCAGCCCTCGATGCTGTGCTCGCTCGGCTTTTCCGGGCAGCAGAGCATCGCCTGGATCTACGATCGGCGCGACAAAGCCGGCGTGCGCTTCGAGGATGCGCTCGCGGCGATCGGGTATCGTGGCACGCTGCCGGTGGGCGGCCGCGCCATCGACAGCTATTTCGAGCTGCACATCGAGCAGGGACCGTCGCTCGACGCGATGGGCGTCCCGCTCGGCGTCGTCACCGGCGGCTACGAGATGCGTGGCATGCGGATATCCGTGCGCGGCGAGACCTCGCATGTGGGGCCGACGCCGATGAACCTGCGCCGCAACGCGCTGGTCGGTGTCGCCCACCTGGCGGTCGCGATCGACGAGATCGGCTGGCGCTACGCACCGGAGGACGGCAAGACCACCGCGGCCCGTATCGACGTCTCGCCGAACCTGCCTGGCATCATCTCCGACGAGGCCGAGCTCTATGTCGACTTCCGCCACCCGTCGAGCGCGCGACTCGCCGACATGGAGCGTGACGTTAAGGCTGCCATCGCGGAGAGCGCGCGACGATCGCGTACCGACATGACGGTTGCCGAGCAGTGGGGATTCGGCGGGCTGGAGTTCGACTCGGTGCTGGTTGCCCTGATCCGCGATACGGCACGGCGGCTCGGCGTCCCGTCGATCGACATCCGCTCGCAGGCCGGACACGATGCCTATCACATGGCAAGGGTGTGCCCGGCCGCCATGATCTTCACGCCCTGCCGCGGCGGCATCAGTCACAACGAGAAGGAAGACATCGAGCTTGACCGCACAATTCCCGCCGTGAACGTGCTGCTGCATGCCGTGCTGGCCCGGGCAATGTAGGGGTCCGGGAGCCGGTCTAAGCAACGGCCTCGGCCAACAGCTTCAGTCCCGCGGCCGCGAACAGGCTCATGTTCTCGACCCGGTCGCCCTTGCCGGTTCTAAGCGTGATCGCCTTTTCGTTTGCGCCCACGAGGGCGAAACACGTGTGTCCGGCCGGATCGCCGTAGCGGTTGCCGGTCGGCCCGGTGGCGCCGGTTTCCGCCAAGGCCCAAGTGGTGTTGAAACGGGAGCGCGCCGCGCGCGCGAGCACGAGCGCGTGGCCCTCGGTCGCCGGCCGAAACTGCGCGATCGCCGTGTCGTCGATCGACAGCAACAACTGCTTGGCTTGGCGCGTGTAGACGACGGCGCCGCCGATGAAATAAGCCGACGCGCCGCCGACGGCGAGAAGCGCCGCCGAGATCAGCCCGCCGGTCGAGGATTCGGCGACCGTGATGGTTTCCTTGCGTGCCTTCAGGCGCGCGGCGATCGTTTCGGCAAGCGGCAGCAGATCGTTCATGACCGAAATCCTGGGCAGGGGGCCGATCGGCCGACCGGTCGCGGCCATCCTATACGCGAGAGGGCAACACTTCGATACTCCATGCCATGGCGGGCGTTTACGAAGCAGAGCGGCAAATGGAGATATTCAATTTGGCAGACCACTAGGATGGGTTACAATGTGAGGTCGCCCCCCCGCTCGAAGGAGACAAGAGAGGACCCGCGAAATGGCGAATATTATTAAGATCAACATTTACGCAGACCCATCTCAACCCAATCCTACCCTGTCGCTCCCCGATGTCCCCTGGTACGCGGGAATCACGGCGCTCCAAGCCATGATTATCGGCGAGGCTCTCCACCCGTCGAGTTTCATGTTTCGTGTGATTTATCGATCGATTTATGGCGCGTTCATTGACAGCATCGATGGTTTGGCCGACGAAGATCAGCCGAACCACTATTGGATGCTGTACATTGACGGCGACGAAGCAGAGGTCGGGGCCAGCGAATCGATCTTGCTGGAAGATGCGAATAAGACGCAGGTCATCATCGAGTGGCGCTATGTCGATATTTCGGGCGCTGCACACACTCAAGCAGCACTTAAGTCACGAGCGTTGCCCTAGACCGGCGCGGCATACGCGGCTTGCCGTGACAGATGAGTGCGGTCGTGAGACTCGTCGGCCTGTTGTTGTCTGAGGTAGCGAGCGCCAACCCAATCGCCGCCAAGCAACCACGTGTTGGGTGATCCGAATGCGAAGCGATCTGGTACAATAACAAATCCGCTGAGGGAGCGAGCCAAAATGACCGATGACAGCTTGCGAAGGATCCTTCGGTTTTGTGCAATTGTTGCGGCTGCCCTTATGGGACACGGTGCCGTCGCGCAAACGCCGGGTTCAGTTACGGTGTCGGTCATTCAAGGGGGAGCGACTGCGAACTACCAGATACCGTGGTTCCCTAACATGTCAGTACTGAACGCTCTTGAGCAGGCGCTGCCGACAAATCCGGGGACGGGGTCATTCTCCCTCAATTACTTCCCGCAATACGGCGGCTATTTTGTATCCACGATCGCCGGAGTGCCGGCGCCCGGAGTCAACGAATTTTGGGCAACCTGCCTGCTGCCGGGGGGACCGGGTAGCACCACGATTACACTGCCGTTAGCGCCAAACCGGATTTTGGTAGGCTCAGGCGATACAGTGATCCTGGCTTACAACCAGCCTTGTCCGGGGGCGACGTCACCACACTAAAGTTCGAGGCGAGCTGCCGCGGGCTCACGGGCGGCCGCGGCATCACGCATCGTGGAACGCCTCCGACGGCTCGCGCGTTATGCGCAAATCTCAGGGGGTGTCGCTATGCTTTCCACCATTCTCGTCATCTTGCTCATCGTCCTCCTCGTGAGCGCTCTGACCGGGCGCCGGCGCTGGGGGCACGGTCCCGGCGGTGTTGTCGGCTTGGTGCTGATCATCGTGCTCGTTCTGCTGCTGGTTCAGCATCGTTGACGGCTTCGTCTCGTCGCGTTGCCGCCGTCCCGTCGTGAACCTGCCCAAAATGCGCCGCCGGTTGACCTAAGGTCAGCCGCACACCAGTATTAACTTGCCTCCGGGGGCGGCACCCTGGAGGGAAACATCCATGCGTGCTGCTTGGGTCATGCTAGCTGCGACGGCGCTCTTTGCCGTCGGGGCATCGGCGGCCGAGCCGGAGGCCTATCGCATCTCCGGCCCAGTCGTTCACGAGAATCTCGCGATCTATTTCGTCCACGGGAAGTCCGCGGACGGCCCGGTCCCGCTCACCTTGCAAGAGGCGCTCGCCAACGGCAGCGCCGTGGTGCGCGAGACCGGCAGCGTGAACCAGCTCGAAGTGGAGAATACGGGCAACGAGGAGGTTTTCATCCAGTCGGGGGACATCGTCAAAGGCGGCCGCCAGGACCGCGTGCTCACGGTGAGCCTGATCGTCCCGCCGCACTCGGGGGCGATGCCGATCGCCTCGTTCTGCGTCGAGCAGGGGCGCTGGACCGCGCGTGGGCGGGAAGACGCGCACCGCTTCGAGAGCGCATCGGCCGCGGTGCCCTCGCGCGAGGCCAAGATCGCCATGAAGGCGCCCGCCGTGGCACCGGCGGCGGGTCCGTCGGGCCAGCCGGTCGTCGGTTATCTGCTGTCCACTGACACTGGCCAACGCCAAAGCGAGATGTGGAAAGACGTGGCGAAAATCCAAGACAAGCTCTCCCACGCCGTCGCGGCGCCGGTCGCCATGCCGGAATCGCGCAGCAGCCTTCAACTCTCGCTCGAGAACGAGAAGCTCAAGGAGGCGCAGGCCGGCTACGTCAAGGCGCTGCAGCCGGCGGGCGAGGCCGGGGACGACGTGATCGGCTACGTCTTCGCCGTCAACGGCAAGCTCAACAGTGCCGACCTTTATCCGTCAAACGGCCTGTTCCGGAAAATGTGGCCAAAGCTTCTCGCCGCCAACGCCGTCGAGGCGATCGGCGACAAGCCGGCGGCCGCAGCGGCGGCGGCGCCGTCGGAAGCCGACGTGCTCGCGTTCCTCAACTCAGCCGAGGCGGGCAAGGCGGTGGAGCAGCCGCTCGTCGGCCGCAACAAGCTCGAGACGCGCGAGGCGGCCGGCGCGCTGTTCTTCGAGACCCAGCGGGTGCCCTCGGCTCCGAGCGCCAACGCTACGTGGGTGCACCGGAACTACCTAGCAAAGTGAGCCTCACCGTCATGCCCGGCCTTGTGCCGGGCATCCACGCCTTGAAACACAAGTGAGCTCAAAGACATGGATGGCCGGGACAAGCCCGGCCAGGACGAGGTGAAAAGTCGCTGCGTCCGCCACCGCGCGCAGGGTGGAAGCGGGCGCAGAACCGCCTATGTCAACATTGGGTGAAAGGGCGGATTCTCGCGGAGCTGCGCGGATTCGCAACCTTCTCGGCTTGCGGCTTTTTGTGCACTGCGCTAAGGGTCCGTGCCCCCGCCCGTTGCGAATCCGGTAAGGATTCCGGCCTGATCCGTGCGGTGCCTCGCGGCAGCCGTGCGCGCCTACAGGTACCGTTATGACCGACCTCCTGCGCGACTACTTTCCTCTCGTGGTGTTCATCGGGGTTGCGGGCGTGATCGGGCTCGCGCTGCTGCTCGCGCCGTTTCTGATCGCGTTCAAGCAGCCGGATCCCGAGAAGCTTTCGGCCTACGAGTGCGGGTTCAATGCCTTCGACGACGCGCGCATGAAGTTCGACGTCCGCTTCTACCTCGTCGCCATCCTGTTCATCATCTTCGACCTGGAGGTGACGTTCCTGTTCCCCTGGGCGGTGGCGTTCGGCAAGCTCGGCGCCTTCGGCTTCTGGTCGATGATGGCGTTCCTCGCCGTGCTCACCATCGGCTTCGTTTACGAATGGAAAAAGGGAGCGCTCGAATGGGATTGACGGCCCAGCGCACCGCCATTCTCGACCCGCGCACCGGCCGGCCGGCGGGCCAGGATGATTCTTTCTTCACCGGACTCAACAGTGAGCTCGCCGACAAGGGCTTCCTCGTTACCGCGACCGACGAGCTGATCAACTGGGCGCGCACCGGCTCGCTCATGTGGATGACGTTCGGGCTCGCCTGCTGCGCGGTCGAGATGATGCAGATGTCGATGCCGCGCTACGACGCCGAGCGGTTCGGCTTTGCCCCGCGCGCCTCACCGCGCCAATCCGACGTGATGATCGTCGCCGGCACGCTTACCAACAAGATGGCGCCGGCCCTGCGCAAGGTCTACGACCAGATGCCGGAGCCGCGCTACGTGATTTCCATGGGCTCGTGCGCCAACGGCGGCGGCTACTATCACTATTCCTATTCGGTCGTGCGCGGATGCGACCGCATCGTGCCGGTCGATATCTACGTGCCCGGCTGCCCGCCCACCGCCGAGGCGCTGCTCTACGGCGTGATGCTGCTGCAGAAGAAGATCCGCCGCACCGGCACGATCGAGCGCTGACCTTCCGGAGCCGCGGATGGACGAGACCCTCAAGGAACTCGGCGAAACGATCGTCGCCGCCCTCGGCGGCGCGGTCTCCGCGTATAAAGTTGCGTTCGGTCAGCTCACCCTCGATGCCCGCGCCGACGACCTCATCAAGGTGATGACCTTCCTGCGCGACGATCCGCGCTGCCAATTCGTCAGCTTCATCGACGGCTGCGCCGTCGACTGGCCGGCGCGCGAAAAGCGCTTCGACGTGGTCTATCACCTGCTTTCCCCCAAGCTGAACCGGCGCGTGCGGGTCAAGGTCGAGACCGACGAAGCGACGCCGGTGCCCTCGGTCGTTCCCGTCTATTCCGGCGCCGACTGGTTCGAGCGCGAGGCCTACGACCTCTACGGCGTGCTGTTCGTCGGGCACCCGGACATGCGGCGCATCCTCACCGACTACGGCTTCGAGGGCTATCCGCTGCGCAAGGATTTCCCGCTCACCGGGTTTGTCGAAGTGCGCTGGGACGACGAGGTCAAGCGCGTCGTCTACAACCCGGTGCGCCTTTCGCAGGAGTTCCGCAATTTCGATTTTTTGTCCCCTTGGGAAGGAACGGATTACGCGCTGCCGGGCGACGAGAAGGCGAAAAGAAGCGAATAGCGAATAGCGAATAGCGAATAGAAAGGAAGGAGACCGAACGATTGGAATCAACTCATACCGTGACTTGAAGGTCTGGCAGGAGGCAATGGGGCTGGCTGAATTGGCTTATCGCCTCACCCGCCGCTTCCCAAGGGAAGAGGTCTACGGCATGACGACCCAGATTCGCCGTTCAGCCGTTTCAATTGCGGCGAACATCGCGGAAGGACACGGTAGAGAGAATAGCGGAGCCTTCGTTCAGTACCTCCGCATCTCGCAGGGCTCGCTGAAGGAACTTGAGACGCACTTGATGTTGGTAACGCGAGTGAACTTGGCAACGGAAGAGGATGTTGCACCGTTTTTGAAGCGGTGCGACGACCTTGGGAAAATGATCCGATCGCTGATCCGTTCGATTCAGCGCAAAGAAAGCCGATGACTTACTTCTACTTACTATTCGCTATTCGCTATTCGCTATTCGCTCCTTTCGAGCCGAGCTGATCCCATGGCCGAACAGTCGCTACGCAATTTCACGATTAACTTTGGGCCGCAGCATCCGGCGGCGCACGGAGTTTTGCGCTTGGTTTTGGAATTGGATGGTGAAGTAGTGGAACGAGTCGATCCGCACATCGGCCTGCTGCATCGCGGCACCGAGAAGCTGATCGAGCATAAGACGTATCTCCAGAATATCGGCTATTTCGATCGCCTCGATTACGTCGCGCCGATGAACCAGGAGCACGCGTTCTGCCTCGCCGCCGAGCGGCTTCTCGCCATTCCGGTGCCACGCCGCGCGCAGCTCATCCGCGTGCTCTATTGCGAGATCGGCCGGCTGCTCTCGCATCTCCTCAACGTCACCACCCAGGCCATGGATGTGGGCGCGCTCACCCCGCCGTTGTGGGGCTTCGAGGAGCGCGAGAAGCTGATGGTGTTCTACGAGCGCGCCTCCGGGTCGCGTATGCACGCGAAATATTTCCGCATCGGCGGCGTGCACCAGGACCTGCCGGAAAAGCTAATCGACGACATCGAGGCGTTCTGCGATCCGTTCCTCAAAGTCTGCGACGATCTTGAGGAGTTGCTCACCGACAATCGCATCTTCAAGCAGCGCAACGTCGATATCGGCGTGGTCAAGCTCGCCGATGCCTGGGCCTGGGGCTTCTCGGGCGTGATGGTGCGCGGCTCGGGCGCCGCCTGGGATTTGCGCAAGTCGCAGCCCTACGAATGCTACGACGAGATGGAGTTCGACATCCCGATCGGCAAGAACGGCGACTGTTACGACCGCTACTGCATCCGCATGGAAGAGATGCGCCAGTCCGTCCGCATCATGCGCCAGTGCATCGACAAGCTGCGGCTGCCGGACGGGAAGGGGCCCGTCATGTATCAGGACAACAAGATCGTGCCGCCCCGGCGCGGCGAGATGAAGCGCTCGATGGAGGCGCTGATCCATCACTTCAAGCTCTACACCGAAGGCTTCCACGTGCCGGCCGGCGAAGTCTATGCCGCGGTCGAGGCGCCCAAGGGCGAGTTCGGTGTTTATCTGGTCGCCGACGGCACGAACAAGCCGTACCGCTGCAAGATCCGCGCGCCGTCCTTTCCGCATTTGCAGGCCATGCACGCCATGTGCCGCGGCCACATGCTCGCCGACGTCGCCGCGATTCTCGGCTCGATCGACATCGTGTTCGGAGAGGTCGACCGCTGATGGCAGTTCGTCGCCTCGCCCCGCCCGAGCTGCAGCCGAAGAGCTTCGCCTTCACGGCGGAGAACCGCGCCTGGTCGGAAAAGGAGATCGCCAAATATCCGCCCGGCCGGCAGGCCTCGGCGATCATCCCGCTGCTGTGGAAGGCGCAGGAGCAGTGTGGCGGCTGGTTGCCGGAAGCGGCGATCCGCGCGGTCGCCGATCAGCTCGGGCTCGCCCACATCCGCGCGCTCGAGGTCGCTACCTTCTACACGATGTTTAATCTCGCGCCGGTCGGCCGCACCTATGTGCAATTGTGCGGCACCACGCCGTGCGTGCTGCGGGGTGCCGAAGACCTCAAGGCGGTGTGCCGGCGGCGCATCGGCGACGAGCAGCACATCACGCCGGACGGCCAGTTCTCCTGGATCGAGGTCGAGTGCCTCGGCGCTTGCGTCAATGCTCCGATGGTGCAGATCAATAAGGACTATTACGAGGACCTCACGGCGGAGAGTTTTGAGAAAATCCTCGATGAGTTTGCGGCCGGCCGCACGCCCACGCCGGGGCCGCAGATCGATCGCCAGCTTTCGGCGCCGGTCGGCGGGCCGACCACACTCAAGTTGTTTGAAAGAACTTAGGTAATGCTTGACGACAAGGATCGCGTGTTCCGCAATCTCTACGGCCTCAACGACTGGGGGCTTAACGGCGCGCGTGCGCGTGGCGCCTGGGACGGAACGAAAGCCATCCTCGAAAAGGGCCGCGACTGGGTCGTCAACGAGATGAAGGCGTCGGGTCAGCGCGGGCGCGGCGGCGCCGGCTTCCCGACCGGGCTCAAGTGGTCGTTCATGCCGAAGACGGCGGAGCGGCCGCATTATCTCGTGGTCAATGCCGACGAGTCGGAGCCCGGCACCTGCAAAGACCGCGAGATCATGCGCCACGATCCGCATTTGCTGGTCGAGGGCTGCCTTTACGCTGGCTTCGCCATGGGGGCGCACGTCGCCTACATTTACGTGCGCGGCGAGTTCATCCGCGAGCGCGAGCGGCTCCAGGCCGCGGTCGATCAGGCCTATGCGGCGAAGCTGATCGGCAAGAACAACGTCCACGACTTCGACTTCGACGTTTACGTCCATCACGGCGCCGGCGCCTATATTTGCGGCGAGGAGACGGCGCTGCTCGAAAGCCTCGAAGGCAAGAAGGGCATGCCGCGCCTCAAGCCGCCGTTCCCGGCGAACGTCGGCCTCTACGGCTGCCCGACGACCGTCAACAATGTCGAGACCATCGCGCAGGCGCCCGACATCCTGCGCCGCGGCGCGGCTTGGTTTTCGGCGATCGGCCGGCCCAACAACACCGGCACCAAGCTCTTCTGCATCTCCGGCCACGTGAACAAGCCGTGCAACGTCGAAGAGGCGATGGGGATTCCGCTGCGCGAGCTTCTTGAGAAACACGCCGGGGACGTGCGCGGCGGCTGGGACAATCTGCTCGCTGTCATTCCGGGCGGCTCGTCGATGCCGCTCGTTCCGGCGGGCGCGGATCAGGCCGACACCTTGCTCATGGATTTCGACGGCTGCCGCGACAAGAAATCGGCGCTCGGCACCGCCGCCGTAATCGTGATGGACAAATCGACCGACATCGTGCGCGCCATGGCACGCATCTCCTATTTCTACAAACACGAAAGCTGCGGCCAGTGCACGCCGTGCCGCGAGGGCATGGGCTGGATGTGGCGCGTGCTCACCCGCATGGCCGAGGGGCGCGCGCATAAGCGCGAGATCGACATGCTGATGCAAGTGACGCAGCAGATCGAGGGCCACACCATCTGCGCGTTCGGCGACGGCGCCGCCTGGCCGGTGCAGGGGCTGCTGCGCCATTTCCGTCCCGAGATCGAACGGCGCATCGACCAGTATGCGGCGAACCCGCATCCCGAGCCGGTGCGCGTGGCGGCGGAGTAGGACCATGACCGACGCGAAACATCTCGCCCAGCTCAACATCGGGCGCCTGCGCTATCCGACTGACGATCCGCGCATGGCCGGCTTCATGAACAACCTCGACTTCGTCAACGCGATCGCCGAGCGCACGCCCGGGTTCGTGTGGCGGCTCAAGGACGAGAGCAACAACGCCACCGCCATCCGGCCGTTTGCCGATCCGGACATGGCCGTGAACCTGTCGGTGTGGGAAGGAATCGAGGCGCTCGAGCGCTTCGTGTGGCAGACCGTGCACAAACGCTTCTACGGCCAACGTGAGAAGTGGTTCGCCAAGATGGAGGGCCCGCACCTCGTGATGTGGTGGGTCGATGCAGGCCACGTGCCCACGGTGGAGGAAGCGAAAGCGCGCCTCGAACACCTCGCGGCGCATGGCCCCTCCGACCATGCGTTCGGCTGGGAGAGCATCCCGGCGGCGCAACTGTGGAAGACTGCGCGGTGCGCGTGAACAGAGGCCGGACGACAGAGGACAGACGACGGATATGAGAACCAACTTGCGTCGTCATTCCGGGGCGCGCCGGAGGCGCGAGCCCGGAATCCATGAACACCGCGCGGTGCAGAACTGGCTGGGCCTGTGTTCATGGATTCCGGGCTCCCTCGCTGCGCTCGGGCCCCGGAACGACGACGTCGTCTGTCGTCCGCGAGGTCACGAGCGATGAGCAAGTTGATCGTCGACGGCAAGGAAATCGACGTTCCGACGGAGTACACGCTGCTCCAGGCGTGCGAAGCCGCGGGCGCGGAAATTCCGCGCTTCTGCTTCCACGAGCGCCTGTCGATCGCCGGCAACTGCCGCATGTGCCTGGTCGAGCTGGTGGGCTCGCCCAAGCCGGTGGCGAGCTGCGCCTGGGGTGTGCGCGACTGCCGTCCCGGCCCCAAGGGCGAGCCGCCGGAGGTGAAAACGCGGAGCCCGATGGTCAAGAAGGCGCGCGAAGGGGTGATGGAGTTCCTGCTGATCAATCACCCGCTCGACTGCCCGATTTGCGACCAGGGCGGCGAGTGCGACCTGCAGGACCAATCGATGGCCTACGGGGTCGATGCCAGCCGCTATCGCGAGAACAAGCGCGCCGTCGAAGACAAATACATCGGCGTACTGGTCAAGACCGTGATGAACCGCTGCATCCACTGCACGCGCTGCATCCGCTTCTCGACCGAAGTCGCCGGCGTGCCGGAGCTGGGCGCGATCGGCCGCGGCGAGGACATGGAAATCACGACCTACCTCGAACACGCGATGACTTCGGAGCTGCAGGGCAACGTGGTCGATCTCTGCCCGGTGGGCGCGCTCACCTCGAAACCCTACGCGTTCGCGGCCCGGCCGTGGGAACTGGGCAAGACCGAATCGGTCGACGTGATGGACGCGGTCGGCTCGTCGATCCGCGTCGACTTCCGCGGCCGCGAGGTCATGCGCGTCCTGCCGCGCACGAACGACGCCGTGAACGAGGAATGGATTTCCGACAAGACGCGCCACGTGGTCGACGGATTGAAGATCCAGCGGCTCGACCAGCCTTACCTTCGCGAACGCGGGCACCTGCGCCCGGCCTCCTGGAGCGAGGCGTTCCAGGCCATTGCGGCACGCGTGCGGGTGACGCGGCCGGAGCGCACCGGCGCCGTCGTCGGCGATCTCGCCGCGGTCGAGGAAATCTTCGCGCTGAAAGAATTGATGGACCGGCTCGGCGTGAAGAACATCGACGCGCGCCAGGATGGCAGCGCGCTCGATCCCGCCTGGGGCCGCGCGACCTATCTGTTCAATCCCACCATCGCCGGCATCGAGCAGGCCGACGCATTGCTGATCGTCGGATCCAATCCGCGGCGCGAGGCGGCCGTGCTCAACGCCCGCATCCGCAAGCGCTGGCGCATGGGCGGCTTCCCGATCGCAGTGATCGGCGAGCGCGCCGATCTGACCTATTCCTATGAGCACCTGGGCGCCGGCCCCGAGACGCTGGCCGACGTTGCCGCCGGCCGCCATGCCTTTGCCGATACGCTCAAGGCGGCCAAGGCGCCACTGATCCTCGTCGGCGCGGGCGCGCTGGCGCGGCCCGACGGCGCCGCCGTCGCGTCACTTGCCGCGCAAGCCGCGCAGGCGCTCGGTGCGGTGAAGGACGGCTGGAATGGCTTTGCGATTCTGCACGCAGCGGCCTCGCGCGTGGGCGCGCTCGACGTCGGTTTCGTGCCGGGCGCGGGCGCCCGGACCGCCGCCGAGATGGCCCACGGCGGCGTGCTCGAACTCGCGTTCCTGCTCGGTGCCGACGAGGCCGAGGTCGCGAAAGGCGCCTTCGTCGTCTACATCGGCACCCACGGCGACCGCGGCGCGAACCGCGCCGATGTGATCCTGCCGGGCGCCGCCTACACGGAAAAATCCGGCCTCTACGTCAACACCGAGGGCCGCGTGCAGATCGCCGAACGCGCGGGCTTCCCGCCCGGGCAGGCGCGCGAAGACTGGGCGATCCTGCGCGCGCTCTCCGACATTCTCGGCCACAAGCTGCCGTTCGATTCGCTTATCGAGCTGCGCGCCGCGCTATTCAAGGCGCACCCGCATCTCCAGCGCATCGATGAGATCACGCCCGGCGATCCCGCCGACATCGCACGGCTTGCCGCGCGCGGCGGCGCGCCTGACAGGGCGCCGTTCCGCCCGGCAGTGGATGATTTTTATCTGACCAATCCGATCGCCCGCGCCTCTGTGGTAATGCACCAGTGCTCGGCGCTGGCGAAGGGCGCGCACGCCCTGACCGCGGCCGAGTGAGGGCGGCGCCATGGAAGATTTCTTCTGGGGTTATGTCTGGCCGTTCATCATCATCGCCCTCGAGAGCGTGCTGCTGCTCGTCGTGCTGCTGATCGCAATCGCCTACGTGCTCTACGCCGACCGCAAGATCTGGGCGGCGGTGCAGATCCGGCGCGGCCCCAACGTGGTCGGGCCGTGGGGCCTGTTCCAATCCTTCGCCGATCTCATCAAGTTCGCCCTCAAGGAGCCGATCATTCCGGCCGGCGCCAACAAGGGCGTGTTCCTGCTCGCGCCGCTCGTCACCTGCACGCTCGCGCTTGCCGCCTGGGCGGTGATTCCGGTTTCCGCCGGTTGGGTGATCGCCGACATCAACGTCGGCATTCTCTACATCTTCGCGATTTCCTCGCTCGGCGTGTACGGCGTCATCATGGCGGGCTGGGCGTCGAACTCCAAATATCCTTTCCTCGCCGCGCTGCGTTCCGCCGCCCAGATGGTGTCCTACGAAGTCTCGATCGGCTTCGTCATGATCACCGTGCTGCTATGCGTCGGCTCGCTCAACTTGAGCGCCATTGTCGCCGCCCAGGACACCCACGGGCTTGCGAGTTGGGTCGGGCTGCCGCGGCTCTCGATCTTCAACTGGTTCTGGCTGCCGCTCTTCCCGATGTTCGTCGTGTTCTTCATCTCGGCCATGGCCGAGACCAACCGGCCGCCGTTCGATCTCGTAGAGGCGGAATCGGAGCTGGTGGCGGGCTACATGGTCGAGTACGGCTCGACCCCCTACATGATGTTCATGCTGGGCGAGTACGTGGCGATCATCACCATGTGCTCGATGACCACGATCCTGTTCCTCGGCGGCTGGCTGCCGCCGTTCAAGGTCGCGCCGTTCACCTGGGTGCCGGGGATCGTCTGGTTCGCGCTCAAGGTGCTCGCCATGTTCTTCATCTTCGCCATGGTGAAGGCATTCGTGCCGCGCTACCGCTACGACCAGCTGATGCGATTGGGCTGGAAGGTGTTCCTGCCGCTCTCGCTCGCCATGGTGGCGGTCGTTGCCGCGGTGCTGCAGCTCGCCGGTTGGACGCCGCAGTAGTGCATGATCCCGAAAAAGCCTGCCCCGGACGCGTCCGGGACGCGATCCGGGGTGGGTACCGGTTTTCGGAAAAGTTCATGCACAAACATAGAGTCGGGGCGCGCGAGACGCCCGCTAAAAGGATTGAAAGATGCGATTGGATAAGGCCGCCAAGGCAGTGTTCCTCAAGGAGTTCGTGGACGGATTCGTCCTGTCCTTGCGCTATTTCTTCCGGCCGAAGGCGACGATCAATTATCCGTTCGAGAAGAACCCGATTTCGCCGCGCTTTCGCGGCGAGCACGCGTTGCGTCGTTATCCCAACGGCGAGGAGCGCTGCATCGCCTGCAAGCTGTGCGAGGCGATCTGCCCGGCCCAGGCGATCACCATCGAAGCCGGCCCGCGCCGCAACGACGGCACGCGGCGCACCACGCGCTATGACATCGACATGGTCAAATGCATCTACTGCGGCCTGTGCCAGGAGGCCTGCCCGGTCGATGCCATCGTCGAGGGGCCGAACTTCGAATTCTCGACCGAGACGCGCGAGGAGCTCTACTACGACAAGGAGCGGCTGCTCGCGAACGGCGACCGCTGGGAGCGCGCGATCGCGCAGAACCTCGCGCTCGACGCGCCGTACCGATGATTCGGCAGGTGAGGGGACTGATGTCAAATCAACTCAAGTGTCATTCCGGGGCGCGCCGAAGGCGCGAGCCCGGAATCCATGAACACAAGCCGCGCAATGTTCGTCTGGTCGTGTTCATGGGTTCCGGGCTCCCTCGCTGCGCTCGGGCCCCGGAATGACGACTTAGCGGGATTGCGGATGATCATCGCCACTCTGTTCTTCTATATCTTCGCGTGCATTTGCGTGGCGTCGGGCTTCATGGTGATTGCCGCGCGCAATCCCGTGCATTCCGTGCTGTTTCTCATCCTCGCCTTCGTCAACGCGGCGGGCCTCTTCGTCCTTGCCGGCGCCGAGTTCCTGGCGATGATCCTCATCGTCGTCTACGTCGGCGCGGTCGCGGTGTTGTTCCTGTTCGTCGTGATGATGCTCGACGTTGATTTCGTTCGGCTGCGCCAGGGCTTCCTCAACTATCTGCCGGTTGGCACGCTGGTCGGCATCGTGTTTCTGGTCGAGCTGCTGCTCGTGGTCGGCACTTGGGCGATCGGCCCCGGCATCCCGCACGCCATCACCGCGCCGATCCCGCCGCTCGCCAACGTCAGCAATACCGAGGCGCTCGGCCTCGTGCTCTACACGCGCTACGTCTACTACTTCCAGGCGGCGGGCCTCGTGCTGCTCGTCGCGATGATCGGCGCGATCGTGCTCACCCTGCGCCACAAACCCAACGTGCGACGCCAGGACATTTCCGCGCAGAACGCGCGCACCAAGCTCACCGCGATCGAGATCCGCCAGGTGCGGTCGGGAGAGGGGCTCTGATGGTCATCGGCCTCGGCCATTACCTCGCGGTCGCCGCGATCCTGTTCACGCTCGGGATTTTCGGCATCTTCCTCAACCGCAAGAACGTGATCGTCATCCTGATGTCGATCGAGCTGATCCTGCTCGCGGTCAACATCAACCTGGTGGCCTTCTCGACTAGTCTCGGCGATCTCGTCGGTCAGGTGTTCGCGCTTGTCGTGCTCACCGTGGCGGCCGCCGAAGCCGCGATCGGCCTTGCCATCCTGGTGGTCTATTTCCGCAACCGCGGCTCGATCGCGGTTGAAGACGTGAACCTGATGAAGGGCTGAAATGTACGGGGCCATCGTTTTCCTGCCGTTGCTGGGCTCGGCCATCGCCGGCCTGTTCGGACGCCTGATCGGCGCACGCCCGTCCGAGCTGGTGACGACAGTGCTGCTGTTCGCCTCGATGGTGCTCTCCTGGATCGCCTTCGTGCAGGTGGGCTTCGGCCATCAGGACGCCCGCGTGGTGCTCGTTCCGTGGATCGTCTCGGGCGACCTGCATATCGAATGGGCGCTGCGCATCGACACGCTCACCGCGGTGATGCTCGTCGTCGTCACCACCATCTCGGCCTTCGTGCATCTTTATTCCATCGGCTACATGGCCGAGGACCCGCACCGGCCGCGCTTCTTCTCGTATCTCTCGCTCTTCACCTTCGCGATGCTGATGCTGGTGACCGCCGACAACCTGGTCCAGCTGTTCTTCGGCTGGGAAGGCGTCGGGCTGATGAGTTACCTTTTGATAGGCTTCTGGTACCAGAAGCCCGAGGCGAATGCCGCGGCGATCAAGGCTTTCGTGGTCAACCGCGTCGGAGACTTCGGCTTCGCGCTTGGGATTTTCGCTTTGTTCATGATGGTGAACGCGGTCGATTACGAGACCGTATTCGCCCAGGCGCCGTTGCTCGTCGGCAAGAGCATCCATTTCCTCTGGTTCGACGCCGACGCGCTCACGTTGATCTGCGTGCTGCTGTTCATTGGTGCGATGGGCAAGTCGGCGCAGTTCCTGCTGCACACGTGGCTGCCCGACGCCATGGAAGGCCCGACCCCGGTCTCCGCGCTGATCCACGCCGCGACGATGGTGACGGCGGGCGTATTCATGGTGGCGCGGCTTTCACCGCTGTTCGCCCTCGCGCCCAACGCCGCCGCCTTTGTCACCTTCATCGGCGCCACCACCGCCTTTTTCGCCGCGACCGTCGGCCTCGTACAGAACGACATCAAGCGCATCGTCGCTTATTCGACCTGTTCGCAGCTCGGCTACATGTTCGTCGCCATGGGGGTCGGCGCCTACTCGGTCGGCATGTTCCACCTGTTCACGCATGCCTTCTTCAAGGCGCTGCTGTTCCTCGGCTCCGGCTCGGTGATCACCGCGATGCATCACGAGCAGGACATCCGAAAAATGGGCGGCCTGCGCGACCAACTGCCGGTGACCTACATAACAATGGTGATCGGCACGCTCGCGCTCACCGGCTTCCCGCTCACCGCCGGCTATTTTTCCAAGGACGCCATCATCGAGGCCGCCTATGGCGGCAAGAACGCCTTTGCGCTCTATGCCTTTCTGCTCACCGTCATCGCCGCCGGCCTCACCGCGTTCTATTCATGGCGGCTGATCTTCAAGGTGTTCCACGGGCTCGCCAACGACTACTACGCGCGCGACCACGCTCACGAGAGCCCGTGGGTCATGCTCATTCCGCTGATCTTCCTCGCCGCGGGCTCGATCCTCGCCGGCTATCCGTTCAAGGACCTCTTCGCCGGCCACTACGTGCCGGATTTCTTCCGCGAGTCGATCAAGCTTACGCCCGAGAACGCCGCGATCGGGGAGATGCACGAGGTGCCGTTGCACATCGTGGTGCTTCCGAGCGTAATGATGCTCATCGGGCTTGCCGTCGCCTGGCAGTTCTACATCCGCCGGCCCAATCTCCCGGACGAACTCGCGAAGCAGCAGCAGCTGCTCTACAAGTTCCTGCTCAACAAGTGGTACTTCGACGAGCTCTACGATTTCCTCTTCGTGCGCTCCGCGTTCTGGATCGGCCGGCTGCTGTGGAAGGGTGGCGACGGCTGGCTCATCGACGGCTTCGGTCCGGACGGCGTTTCCGCCCGCGTCATCGACGTGACCAACCGCGTGATCCGGCTGCAAAGCGGCTACGTCTATCACTACGCCTTCGCCATGCTGATCGGCGTCGCCGCGCTCATCACCTGGTTCACGTTCGGCGGGGCGCACTGATGACCTCCTGGCCGATCCTCTCGCTCCTCGTCTGCCTGCCGCTCCTCGGATCGCTGCTGATCGTGATCATGGCGCGCGGCGAGACGCCGGAGGGTACGCGCAACGCCCGCTGGATCGCCCTGTGGACGACGCTCGTCACCTTCGCGGTGTCGCTGATCCTGCTGTGGCGCTTCGATCCCGCCTCGCCCGAGTTCCAGTTCGTCGAGAAGGGGCGCTGGCTCGCCGGCACCATCGCCTACCACATGGGTGTCGACGGGATTTCCCTGCCGTTCGTGATCCTGACCACCGGCCTGATGCCGATCTGCATCGTCGCCAGCTGGGCGCCGATCACCCGGCGCGTCAAGGAATACATGATCGCCTTCCTGATCCTCGAAGCGCTGATGATCGGCACCTTCACGGCGCTTGACCTCGTGCTGTTCTATCTGTTCTTCGAGGGTGGGCTCATTCCGATGTTCCTGATCATCGGCGTGTGGGGCGGGCCGCGCCGCGTCTACGCGACGTTCAAATTCTTCCTCTACACGTTCTTGGGCTCGGTGCTGATGTTGCTCGCCATCATGGCGATGTACTGGGAAGCGGGCACGACCGACATCCCGACCCTGATGAGCCACGGCTTCCCGCTGGGCATGCAGAAGTGGCTGTGGCTCGCCTTCTTCGCTTCGTTCGCGGTGAAGCTGCCCATGTGGCCGGTGCACACCTGGCTGCCCGATGCGCACGTCGAGGCGCCGACCGCGGGTTCCGTGATCCTCGCCGCCATCCTGCTGAAGATGGGCGGCTACGGCTTCCTGCGCTTCTCGCTGCCGATGTTCCCGGCCGCCTCGCACGATTTCGCGCCGCTGATCTTTACGCTGTCGGTCGTCGCCATCATCTACACCTCGTACGTCGCCCTGGTGCAGGAGGACTTCAAGAAGCTCATCGCCTATTCGTCGGTCGCGCACATGGGCTTCGTCACCATGGGGCTGTTCGCGCTCACCACCCAGGGCGTCGCCGGCGGCATTTTCCAGATGATCTCGCACGGGATCGTCTCGGGCGCGCTGTTCCTGTGCGTGGGCGTCGTCTACGACCGCATGCACACGCGCGAGATCGCCGCCTACGGCGGACTCGTCAACAACATGCCGCTCTACGCCGCGGTCTTCATGGTGTTCACGCTCGCCAACGTCGGCCTGCCCGGCACCTCCGGCTTCATCGGCGAGTTTTTGAGCCTGCTGGGCACCTTCAAGATCAACACGTGGGTGGCGACGCTTGCCACCACCGGCATCATCCTCTCGGTCGCCTACGCGCTCTATCTCTACCGCCGGGTGATCTTCGGGCCGCTGGAGAAGCCGGCGCTCGCGGCGCTCAAGGATCTCGATTATCGCGAGGTCATCTCGCTCGCGCCGCTCGTCGTTCTCACCATCCTGTTCGGCGTATTCCCGAATCTGGTGCTCAACGTATCGGCGACCTCGGTCGCGAGCCTGGTCGAAAACTACAGCCACGCGCTCAGCGCGACGAAAGCGGCGGTCCTGCCATGAACGCTCCCGCCCAGCTCTCCGCGTTCACGGCGATCGCCCCGGAGCTCATTCTCGCCGTCGGTGCCATGGCGCTGTTGATGCTCGGCGCCTTCCGCGGCGAGCGGGTGGCGAATGTCGCCGATACCGCCGCCATCGTGATCCTGATCGCCGCCGGGGTGGTCGTCGCGCTGATGCCGGACGGCAAGCCGGCGGCGCTCGGCGGCAGTTTCGTCATCGACGACTTCGCCCGTTTCCTGAAAGTCCTGGCGATCATCGGCGCGGCCGTCACCATCCTGATGTCGTTCGACTACACCAAGCGGCAAATGCGGGCCACGTTCGAATATCCGGTGGTGATCCTGCTCTCGGTCACCGGCATGCTGATGCTCATTTCCGCGGCCGACCTGATCGCGCTCTATCTCGGCCTCGAGCTGATGAGTCTCAGCCTCTACGTGCTCGCCTCATTCCAGCGTGACCAGGTGCGCGCGTCGGAGGCGGGGCTGAAGTATTTTGTGCTCGGCGCGCTCTCCTCCGGCATGTTGCTCTACGGCGCTTCCCTGATCTACGGCTTCACCGGCACCGTGAACTTCGCCGGCATCGCGGCGGAAGCGCGCCAGGGCGGCATCGGCCTCGTTTTCGGGCTCGTGTTCCTGTTTGCGGGGCTGTGCTTCAAGATTTCCGCGGTGCCGTTCCACATGTGGACGCCCGACGTTTACGAGGGCGCGCCGACGCCGGTCAGCGCGTTCTTTGCCGCCGCCCCGAAGGTCGCCGCCATCGCGGTGTTCGTGCGCGCAGCGGTCGGCGCATTTCCCGGCATTACCGTCGAGTGGCAGCAGATTCTGGTGTTCGTCTCGATCGCCTCGATGGTGCTCGGCGCGTTTGCCGCCATCGGCCAGCGCAACATCAAACGGCTGATGGCCTATTCCTCGATCGGCCACATGGGCTACGCGCTCGTGGGTCTCGCCGCCGGGACGCCGGAAGGCGTGCAGGGGGTGATCGTCTACATGGCGATCTATGTCGCCATGACGCTCGGCACCTGGGCCTGCATTCTTGCGATGCGGCGCGGCAACCTGATGGTCGAAGAGATCGCCGATCTTAAAGGCCTCGCCCGCACCAAGCCGGCCATGGCGTTCTTCCTCGCCATGCTGCTGTTTTCCATGGCCGGCGTGCCGCCGCTCGCCGGCTTCTTCGCCAAATTCTACGTGTTCCTCGCCGCCATCAAGGCCGGCCTCTACACGCTCGCCGTGATTGGCGTGCTCGCCAGCGTGGTGGGCTGCTATTATTATCTGATGATCGTGAAGGTGATGTATTTCGACGAGCCGGAAGGCGAGTTCGAGGTGCTGCCGCTCGAGCTCAACGCGGTGCTGGGCGTCACCGGCGTGTTCGTGCTGCTGTTCTTCGTCTATCCTTCGCCGCTCGTGGACGCGGCCGCCGTGGCTGCGAAGTCACTCTTCTAGAGCATGATCCCGAAAAGTGGGTACCGGTTTTCGGAATCAGATCATGCGCCAACAAAAATGAACGTAACTTCATCCGCCGCCCCGGGCGCGCGGCTTGTCAGCCTCGATGCGGTCGGCTCGACCAACGCGGAGGCGTTTGCGCGCGCGCGGGCAGGGGAGCGCGGCCCGTTATGGATCACGGCGCGCCTGCAGACCGCCGGACGCGGCCGGCGCGGGCGTGCCTGGGTGTCGGAGCCGGGAAACCTCTATGCGAGCCTATTGCTGACCGATCCGGCGCCGCCCCAGCGCGCTGCCGAACTGTCGCTGGTCGCGGCGCTCGCGCTGCATGATGCGCTCGCCGAACGCGCCGGCGTCCTCGGCCCGCGGCTCACGCTCAAATGGCCGAACGACGTTCTGTGCGACGGCGCCAAGCTCGCCGGCATCCTGGTGGAAGGCGAGGCGCTGCCCGGCGGCCCGCTCGCGGTCGTCATCGGCACCGGCGTCAACTGCGCCCATCATCCTGCCGACACGGCCTATCCGGCGACGAATCTCGCGGCGGCAGGCGCGCTGGTTGCGCCAGCAAGCCTCGCGCAGGCGCTGATCGCCGCCATGGCGCGGCGCCTTGCCGAGTGGAACCGGGGTGAGAATTTCAACGCCATCCGCGCCGCCTGGCTCAAGCGTGCCGCGGGTCTCGGCGCGCCGGCGCGCGTGCGACTGCCGGAACGCGAAGTGGACGGCATCGCCGAGACCCTCGACGAAACCGGCCGCCTGGTGCTGCGCCTTGCCGATGGCTCGCGCGAGCGCATCGCCGCCGGCGAAATGTTTCCGCTCGCCGCATTGGTCCGGGCCTGATGGCCGCGGGGGACGAACTCGTCTTTGCGCCGCTCGGCGGCGTCGGCGAAATCGGCATGAACCTCTCGATCTACGGCTTCGGCCCGGAGCGCCGGCGCACGTGGCTCGCGATCGACCTCGGCGTCGCCTTCGGCAGCGAGGAGCTGCTGCCCGGCATCGACCTGATCATGCCGGACGTGCGCTTCCTCGCCGAGGAGCGGCACAATCTCGTCGGCCTCGTGCTCACCCATGCGCACGAAGATCATTTCGGCGCGCTGATCGACCTGTGGCCGCGCCTGCGCGTGCCGGTCTACGCGACGCCGTTCACCGCCGCGCTGTTCGAGGCCAAGCGCCTGGGCGAGCCCGGCGCGCCGGAAATTCCGATCAAGGTCGTGCCGCTCGGCGCGCGCTTTTCGCTCGGGCCATTCGATATCGAGCTGGTGTCGGTCGCCCATTCGATCCCGGAGTCGAATGCACTCATCATCCGCACGCCGCTCGGCACGGTGCTGCACACCGGCGACTGGAAGATTGATCCGACGCCGGTGATCGGCGCGCCGACGGACGAAGCGAAGCTCAGGGCCGTGGGCGAAGAAGGCGTGCTGGCGCTGATCGGCGATTCCACCAACGCCGTGCGCGAGGGCCGCTCGCCGTCGGAAGCCGACGTCGCCAAGGTGCTGGCCGATCTCGTGCGCGAGGCGCCCGCCCGCGTTGCCGTGACCACCTTCGCGTCCAACGTGGCGCGCATCCGTTCCGCCGCGCTCGCCGGTTTCGCCGCCGGCCGCGAGGTCGTGGTGATCGGCCGCGCCATGGAGCGCGTCATCCAGGTGGCGCGCGAGACCGGCTATCTCGACGGCATCGGCGAGTTCCGCGGCACCGACGTCTACGGCTATCTGCCGCCCGACAAGGTGCTGGCGCTGTGCACCGGCAGCCAGGGCGAGCCGCGCGCCGCGCTCGCGCGCATTGCGCTCGACGAGCATCCGGACGTGTCGCTCACCAAGGGCGACCGGGTGATCTTCTCCTCGCGCACGATTCCAGGAAACGAGAAGCCGGTCGGCCGCGTGGTCAACGGTCTCGTGCGCCAGGGCATCGAGATCATCTCCGACCGCACGCACCTCGTGCACGTGTCGGGCCACCCGCGCCGCGCCGAACTCGCCGACATGTTTTCCTGGGTCAAGCCGCGTTTCGCGGTGCCGGTGCATGGCGAGGCGCTGCATTTGGCCGAACATGCCGCTCTTGCCCGCTCGCTCGGCGTGCCGGCGACGATCGTGTGCCGCGACGGCGACCTCATCAAGCTCGCGCCCGAGCCCGCCGGCATCATCGACGAGGTGCCGGCCGCGCGCCTCTATAAGGACGGCCGCCTGCTGGTCGAGGCCGAGGGCCGCACCGTGCCGCTGCGCCGGCGCCTTGCCTACAACGGCATGGTGACGGTGGCGCTCGCGCTCACCGACCGCGGCGAACTCGTCGGCGATCCCGAGGTCGAGCTGATCGGGATTCCCGAACTCGACGCCGCCGGCGAGTCGATGGCCGAGATCGCCTACGACGCGGTCAAGGCGACGCTCGAGTCACTCCCCCGCGCGCGCCGGCGCGACCCCGACGAGACCGCGGAATCGATCCGCCGTGCCGTCCGCGCCGCGATCAACGAGCGCTGGGGCAAGAAGCCCGTGTGCCACGTGCATGTGCTGGCGGTGTGAACGGCTCTCTTAGGTTGTTTGCACCATCTCCGGCGTCCTCCTGAGGAGCGCGCCGAAGGCGCGCGTCTCGAAGGATGGCAGCACGCTCGGTGCTTGTGGCCATCCTTCGAGACGGTCGCGCGCAAGTGCGCGCGCCCTCCTCAGGATGACGTTTTTGTTTGTTGCTCGACCGACAAATCGTGAATGAGGCGGTCGAGGGCGGGGATCAAGATCTTAGCAAGTTCGGGGGAGTCTCCTCGACGCGATAGGCCCTTCGCGGATCACGCGCGGCACGCAGGCGTTCCATATCTTCGCTTTCGGTCATGATGATCGCTACCCGTTGCTGGGCCGCCGAATAGTCAAGATATACGACGATTTCGATTTTGATGAACGTTGGCGGGAGTTAGCGCGGCGCAGAGTGCGCTGGCGAGGGCGAGGGCGGCGGAGATCAACATGACGAGGTGGAAGGTGTGGACGAAGGCGCCGGCAATAGCTTGCTCCAGCAGGTGTCGTGTGGGTTCGTCGACAGGCGGCACTTGTGCCTCGACGAGCCGCCCGGCTTGAGCCAGCATCGCTGTGCGGACGTCGGGCGAAACGCGTAGCCCGTCGAGCCGTGCCGAAAGTGCCGAGCCGAATAAACCAACCGCCAACGTCCCCAGCAATGCCACCGCCAGCGTGCCGGCGATGCGGGCGACGGCGTTGTTGACGCCCGAGGCGGTGCCGGCGTGGCGCTGGTCGACGGAATCCATGACCGCGGTGGTGAGCGGCGCCGCTGTGATCGCCATGCCGAAGCCGAGCACGACCGTGGCCGGGAAGAACGTCGTCCAATAGGAGCCGCCGATGCCGGGCAGCGCCAGCAGCGCGAAGCCGGCGGCGGCGGTCACCGGCCCAACGGTCAGCGGCAGTTTCGCGCCGGTGCGCGCGATCAGCCCGCCGGACCAGCGCGACAGCGTCCCCATGATGACCGTGAACGGCAGGAAGGCGGCGCCGGCCTGTGTCGCCGAATAGGCCTGCACGTGGATGAGATTAAAGGGCAGGAAAAATAACGCGCCGCCGAGCGCGAAGTAGAGCAGCAAGGTCAGCAGGTTCGCGCCGGTGAACATCGGCGAGCGGAATAAGCCGAGCGGCAGGATGGGGTCCGGCGCGCGTGCTTCCCACCAAACAAACGCGGCAAGCACGAGGACGCTTGCGACGAGCGAACCAAGCACGGCCGCGTCGCTCCAGCCCTGTTGCGACGCCGCGGTCAGGCCGTAGGCGAGGGCGGCGAGCCCGACGGTCGCGAGCAGCCCGCCGCGCCAGTCGAGGCCGGCCGCCGTGTTGTCCCGGCTCTCCGGCACATGCGTGAACGTGATCGCGAGCGTCACCGCCGCGAGCGGCACGTTGATGAAGAAGATCGCGCGCCAGGAGAGCGCGTCGACCAGCGCGCCGCCGAGGATCGGGCCGAGCGCCGTGGTGAGCGCCGAGAAACCGGCCCAGGTGCCGATCGCTTTGCCGCGCGTTTCTTCCGGGAAGGCGGCGCTGATGATGGCGAGGCTCGACGGCACGAGCAGCGCGCCGCCGACGCCCTGGACGAACCGCGCAGCGATCAGCGCCCCGGTGCTGGGCGCAAGGCCGCAGGCGACCGAGGCCGCCGTAAACAGTATGACGCCCGCCGCGAACACACGCCGGCGCCCGAACCGGTCGGCCGCCGCTCCGCCGACGAGAGTCAGCGCGCCGAGCATGAGCATGTAGCCGTTGACGACCCATTGGGCGCCTTCGATCGAGGCGCCAAGATCCGCCTGGATCGCGGGCAGCGCCACGTTGACGACCGCGCCGTCGATGAACCCGAGCGCCGAGCCGAGGATGGTCGCCGCCAGCACCCACGGCCGGCTGCGTTCGGCACAGCCCGCCGTCCCGCGGCCGCCCCGAACGACGCCTTCGTCGCACGGCGTGCGCCCGAACCCAATCATCGCCGCGGCCCATTCCGGCAGCCGTCATTGCGAGCGCAGCGAAGCAATCCAGGGCAGCGCGTGACGCTCTGGATTGCTTCGTCGCCCCTGCGGGGCGCCTCGCAATGACAAGCTGGCCGCGCCAACGCCGCCGATTGTCCTTTCATGGCGCTTCGCCTATCTCTGCCCGCGCCCATTCACGCAAGGTCCCGATATGATCGGACGGCTCAATCACGTGGCGATCGCGGTGCGCGATATCGCCAAGGCGGCGGCGGTCTACCGCGACACGCTGGGCGCCGAGGTGTCGGCCGCGACCGCCCAGCCCGAGCACGGGGTGACGACCGTCTTCATCACCTTGCCCAACACCAAGATCGAGCTGCTCGAGCCCTACGGAGAGGGCTCGCCGATCGCCAAATTCCTCGAGCGCAACCCGGACGGCGGCATCCACCACCTCTGCTATGAGGTCGACGACATCCGCGCCGCCCGCGACGCGCTCAAGGGGCAAGGCGCGCGCGTGCTCGGCGACGGCGAGCCGAAGACCGGGGCCCACGGCAAGCCGGTGCTGTTCCTGCATCCGAAGGACTTCTGCGGCACCCTCGTTGAGCTCGAGCAGGCGTAAGGCATGTCCGTCTCCACCTCGATCGCCATCTATTTCATCATCTGGTGGGTAGTGCTGTTCGCGGTCCTGCCCTGGGGCATCCGCTCGCAGGTCGAGACCGGCGAGGTGGTGCCGGGCAGCGATCCCGGCGCGCCGGCGCTGCCGAAACTCTTGTCCAAGGTGATCTGGACGACGGTCGTTTCGTTGGTCATCTTCGCCGCCTTCCAGGTGATCTACCGCTATCGCCTGGTCGGCCTCGACGACCTCGCGACGCTATGGGGGCTGCTCGGACGGCGCTAGGCTATAGTCTTGCCGATCGTCCTTAGACCACCCGCATGACCACTCCTGTCCTCGAAACCCGCGGCCTGAGCAAAAATTTCGGCGCGCTGCGTGTCGCGCGCGATATCGAGCTGACGTTGGAAAAGGGCGCGCGGCGCGCGCTGATCGGCCCGAACGGCGCCGGCAAGACCACCTTGGTGAATCTGATCACCGGCGCGCTCAAGCCATCCGCCGGCCAGGTGCTGCTCGACGGCGAGGACATCACGCACCTTTCGCAGGCGAAGCGGGCGCAACGCGGCATCGCCCGCACCTTCCAGATCAACCAGCTGTTCCGCGGGCTCACGGTGCTCGACAACATCTACCTCGCGATCGGCGAGCGCACCGGCGCGTGCGACCGGCTGTGGCGCCCGGCCGGGGCCGAGCGCGCGGTGATCGACGAGGCGATCAAACTGATCGAGACGCTCGCGCTCGGCGACGACGCGCTCAAGCCGGTGCGCGAATTGCCCTACGGGCGCCAGCGGCTCGTCGAAATCGCCATGGCGTTCGCGCAGAAGCCCAAGCTGCTGCTGCTCGACGAGCCGGCCGCCGGGGTGCCGTCGTCGGAGAGCCATCTCATCCTCGACGTGATCGGCCGGCTCGACAAGGACATCGCCGTGCTGATCATCGAGCACGACATGGACGTGGTGTTCCGCTTCGCCCAGCGCATCACGGTGCTGGTGTCGGGCGCGGTGCTCACCGAAGGCGCGCCCGAGGAGATCGCTGCCGACGAGCGGGTGCGCTCGGTCTATTTGGGCGAGGATCACGGCCGGCAGGCGCGCCATGGCTGAGGCCCGCGTCGCGCTCGAACTCGACGGCGTCTCCGCCGGCTACGGCGAGACCGTGGTGATCGAGGACGTGCGTCTGACCTTGGCCGAAGGCGAGCGGCTCTCGGTGATCGGCCGCAACGGCGTCGGCAAGACCACGCTGCTCGGCACCGTGATGGGCCATACGAATCTGCACCGCGGCCAAGTGCGTCTCAACGGCGAGGATATTTCCCGCCTGCCGATCCATCGCCGCGCGCGGGCCGGGCTCGGCTACGTGCCGCAGGAGCGGGAGATTTTTCCCTCGCTGTCCGTGCGCGAGAATCTCGATATCGCGGCGCGGCCGGGCCGCTGGAGTCTCGATGCCGTATTCGAATTGTTTCCTCGCCTCGCCGAACGCCAGGGCCACCGCGGCAATCAGCTCTCCGGCGGCGAGCAGCAGATGCTAGCGATCGGCCGCGCGCTCGTCGGTAATCCGAAAGTCACGCTCATGGACGAGCCCTCCGAGGGACTCGCGCCGGTGATCGTCGAGGAATTGGGGCGCGCGCTGCGCAGGCTATCCGACACCGAGCGCCTCACGCTGGTTTTGGTCGAGCAGAACACGCGGCTCGCCCTCGATATTTCGCCGCGCGCCGTGGTCATGGACCGCGGCCGCATCGTCTACGACGGCCCGAGCGAGGAATTGACGCGCGATCCGGCGAAGCTGGATCGGCTGATCGGCGTCGGACGCAAATAGGTGAAACAAATACTGGTCTCGTCATGCCCCGCGAAAGCGGGGCATCCAGTAAACACCGGCCGTGCTTTTATTTGAAAGATCTGCGTTTACTGGATCGCCCGCTTTCGCGGGCGATGACGAGCGCGGTGAATTATTCACCCCTTCCCCGGCAGCACCAATTGCGTCTGCGTCACCACGGCGGCCAATCGCCCGTCGCCGCGCGTGATCCTGGTCTGCCACACCATCGTGGTGCGGCCGCGGTGGAGCGGCGTGCATTCGGCCTTGGCGATGTCGCCTGCCGGGATCGCGGCAAAGAAATTGGTCTTGCTCTCGATCGTGGTGGTGCCGGCGCCTTCCGGCAGGTTCGCCATGGTCGCGATCGCCCCGAGCGTATCGGCGAAGGCCATGACGGCGCCGCCGTGCAGCACCGCCGGCCGCGTGCACAAATCCTCGCGCACAGGAAGTTCGGCCTTCACGCAGTCGGTCGCGATGCTGAGGACGGTGAGGCCCATCAGCTTGGAAAACGGCAGCGGTTCCATGGAAGGTCCCCGGTTGAAAACCAGCCCCCAGGCTGCCGGGCGGACCGATTGGAATCAATTACGCCGCCGGTAAAAGCCAGCGGGCAAATACTCAACAAATTACCCCAGCCATCGCCTAGGGAGACAACGGCCGGGGTTCCCGTGGCCGGGAGCTACCTTCCAAGCGTGGCGCGATCATCCTTCGGCTGCATCAACGTGGCGGCTACGCAGCACGAAATTGCCGTCGCGAGGGTCATGGCACATATGGAAATCCACATATCCGACCTCCTGTGCTTGGCGAGGCACCTAACGCGGGCCGGCCCTGCTGAGTTCCCGAGCCGACACAGGAAAAATGCAAAAAGACGCATTTCGGTATCAAAACACCAAACACGAAACCGTGATCGGCCGAGTTGCGGCTACCGGGCGACCTGATTACCTCCGGCACATGTCTTTACCATCCGCCTTCGGCCGGCACCTGCGCTGGTGGCGCACCCACCGCGGCCAGTCGCAGCTGGCGCTCGCCGGCGCGGCGGAGATTTCCCAGCGGCACCTGAGCTTCCTCGAATCCGGCCGCACCGCGCCGAGCCGCGACATGGTCCTGCGCCTCGCGCTCGTCCGCAAGGTGCCGGTCGAGCCGAACGGCCCGGTGCTGACCATCCATTTTCGCAAGGGCGACACGTCGCTCAGGCTGTTCACCACCATCGCTACGCTCGGCACCGCCCACGACGTGACGTTGCAGGAAATCCGCATCGAGAGTTTCTTTCCCGCCGACGGCGAGAGCGCCGCGGTGATGCGTGCGTGGGCCTGAGCGCTTAAGATCGACCGCCGCAATGAGATCGGAGAAGAATGCCGATGCCGCTACCGCTCGAGCCCAAGCTCAAGATCGGTGTGCAGACCATTCATCGCCGCACCGAACCGGCGACCGCACCTTGGCTGCCGTCGATCGACGAGCTGCGCGAGTTCGTCGAACTCGTCGACCAGAGCGGCTTCGACTCGTTGTGGGTGGGCGACCATATTTCCTTCACCACTCCGATTTTCGATCCGTTGCTGCAGCTCGCCCAGGCGGCGGTGGTCAGCCGCCGCCTTATCCTTGGGACCGCGGTCTATCTGCTGCCGCTGCGCCCGCCGGCACCGGTCGCCAAGCAGGTGGCGACGCTCGATCATCTGACCGAAGGGCGCCTGATCTTCGGCGTCGGCGTCGGGGGCGAGTTTCCCAAGGAATATGAAGTCTGCGGCGTGCCGCATAACGAACGCGGCGCGCGATTGAGCGAAGCGATCCCGATCCTGCGCAAGCTGTGGAGCGGCGAACCGGCGAGCCATCCGGGCGGACGTTATCCTGCGTTCGACGCCATCACGATGCAGCCGCCGCCACGCCAGGCCGGTGGCCCGCCTATCTGGTTCGGCGCCCGTTCGGACCCCGCGCTCCGGCGTACTGGGCGGCTCGGCGACGGCTTGCTCGCCTATGTGATGACACCGGAGATGTACGCCGCCGCGCTCGACAAAATCACCGCCGCCGCAGAGGGACGCGCGCTCGCACGCTTCGGCACCGGGCATCTGCTGTTCACGCGGCTCGGCCGCACCTACGAAGAGGCGCTCGAGCCAGCCGTTGTCAGCTTGAGCAAGCGTTATGCCATGGATTTTCGCCGCGCCGCCGAGCGATACGCTGCGCTCGGTACGCCGGAACAGGTGGCAGAGCGAATCCGCGCGTTCCATGCCGCCGGTGTGCGTCACCTGCTATTTGATATCGTCGGCCCATACGAAGAGCGCGACGAGCAAATCCGCTGGATCGCGCGCGACCTGCTGCCGCTGCTTGCGGATCTCAGGTAGCAATAGGTCGCCAGTCTTTGGCTCGTCATGCCCCGCGAAAGCGGGGCATCCAGTAAACACCGGCCATTGTTATTTGAAAGGTCTTTGTTTACTGGATCGCCCGCTTTCGCGGGCGATGACGAAATCGCAACATATCACCGCGCGGTGTAGCCGCCGTCGATGATGAGCTCGGCGCCGGTGACGAACGACGATTCTTCCGAGGCGAGAAAGACCATGCCGGCGGCGATGTCCTCCGGCGTTCCCAAGCGGCCGATCGGGTGGAGTTTCACGAGGTCCGAGCGTTGCGCCGCCACGTCGATGCCGTCCTGCCCGGCGCGGCGCTCCATCACGGCCGAGAGCAGCGGCGTGTCGATGTAGCCCGGGTGGATCGAGTTCACGCGCACCTTCTGGCCGCGCGTCGCGCATTCGAGCGCCACCGATTTGGCGAAAAATCGGACCGCGCCCTTGCTGGCGCTGTAGGGGGCGGACCGCGCGCCGCCGACGAGGCCGAGGATCGACGATATGATGATGATCGAGCCGAAGTGATCACGCTCCTTGCCTTCGGGCGCCATCGCCGCGATGGCGGCGCGCGTGCCGAAGTAGACGCCGTCGAGGTTCACCCGCATCAGCGCGCGCCAATCCTCAGGTTTGGTATCGGCGAGCGAGCCCTTGCCGGAAATGCCGGCGTTGTTGACGAGCACGTCGAGCCTTCCGAACGCCGCATGCGTGGCTGCGATAACCTCATCCCATTGCGATTCTTCGCCCACGTCGTGCGCAAGCGCGATCGCCTCGCCGCCACCGCGCACGATCGCGGCCGCGGTTTCCTCGGCGCCCGCCTGCACGAGGTCGGTCGCGACCACGCGGGCGCCCTCGTGCGCGAGCGCGACGGCGCCGGCGCGTCCGATGCCCGATCCCGCGCCGGTGACGATCGCGACCTTCCCCTCGACCCTGCCCATTCAGTTTGCTCCCAATCGGATTCCAACGGACATACAGTCTCGGACTCGTCATGCCCCGCGAAAGCGGGGCATCCAGTAAACACCGGCCATCGTTTATTTGATGGGCCTGCGATTACTGGGTCGCCCGCTTTCGCGGGCGATGACGAGTTCATCAGTTAACGCTACTCCACCTCGACGATTTCCACCCAATTCGCGCCGTTGCCGACCGGGTAGCGGGTGGGCTCGCCGAGTTTGCCGCTGCTCGGGTCGATCTTGTAGACCGAGAGGTGATCCGATTTTTCCCCCGAGGCGATGAGATAGCGGCCGTGCGGATCGATGCGGATGCCGCGCGGCTGGGTTTCGGTGGCGAAATTCGTGACGTAGGTGAGCTTGCCGGTGCCGGGCGCCACGGTGAACAGCGCGATTTTGCTGGTGGTGCGCTCGGTCGAATAGAGGAACTTTCCGTCGGGCGTGATCCCGATGTCCGCCGCCCACACCGGCTTCTCGTCCGCAGGAGGGTCCGGCGGCCGCGCCTTGCCCCATTCGAGGCCGGCCTCGGCCGGCACCGAGCTGATATTGTCGACGAGCGTCAACGTGCCCTGGACGGGATCGATCGCGTATTGCGTGACGTATCCCGAAAGCTCGTTGACGACGTAGAGGAACTTGTCGTCGGGCGAGAAAGCCATGTGGCGCGGGCCGTGCCCCGGCGGCGGGCTCACTGCCGGCGGCTTGTTGGGCGTGAGCTTGCCGGTCTTGGCATCGAAGCTGAATTGCAGCACCTGGTTGGCGCCCAGCGTGCACGCGTAGACATATCTATTGCTGCGAGCAGGCAGGATCGAGTGCGCATTGCGGCCGGTGGGGATTATCTGCACCGCTTCCGCCATAACCAGCCCGTCCTCGCCGATCGGGCTGACCGCGAGCTTGTCGCCGCCGTAGGAGGCGGTGAACAGCCAGCGGCCGGTGCGGTCGGTCGAAACATAAGGCATGCTGTCGGGCAGCGGCGCCGTGGCTTTCTGCGTGAGCGCGCCGGTGCCCGGATCGATCGCGTAGGTGAAAACACGCAGCGGCTGCGAGCGCACCACGGCGTAGAGGTGTTTTTTGTTCGGCGCGACCGCCATCGGCATCACGATCTTGGCGGCCTCAGTCTTGCCGATCGGCGTGAGCGCGCCGGTGCCTGAGTCCATGGCGTAGGCGTCGATGGTGCCGTCCTGCGCGGCTGATACGTAGACGAAGGTTTTCGCGGCGCTGAGCGACGTCGCGCCGATGGCAAACAGCAGCGCGAGCGCGAAACGCGCGGCAGTCCTCGGAATTTTCATTGTGATCCTCCCTGTAGCACCGGCATGTTACAGCAACGGCGCGAGATCCGCATCACGACCACACCGGCCGGAGAGGTTAGATGGACGCCATCAGCACGTTCGCCGACCACGTGGTCGCGACCGGCTTTCGCGATATCCCGGCCGACGCCGTTCGGGCGGCGAAGATTTTCATCCTCGACACCTTCGGCGTAGGGCTTGCGGGCAGTGCGGGTCCGATGGCGAGGGAGCTTGTCGCCGCGTCGGCGGCTTGGGGTCAGGGAGCGGACGCCCGCGTCTGGGGCGCCGGCGTTAAGCGGCCGGCCGCAACCGCGGCGCTGTGCAACGCCTATCAGGCGCACAGTGCCGAGTTCGATTGCGTGCACGAAGAGGCGGTGGTGCACGCCATGACCGTGGTGCTGCCGGTGGCGGTCGCCGCCGCCGAACGTGCAAAGAACGTGAGCGGCGCGGACTTGGTTGTCGCGGCGACGCTCGGGGTCGACGTCGCTGCCGGGCTTGGCGTCGCCGCGACCACCGGCCTGCGCTTCTTTCGGCCGGCGACCGCCGGCGCCTTCGGCGCGACCGCCGCGCTCGGCAAGCTCATGGGCTTCGATCGGCCGACCATGGTCAACGCGTTTTCCGCCGCCTATGCGCAACTCTCCGGCACCATGCAGGCGCACAGCGAGGCCTCGACCTTGCTCGCCATGCAAATGGGCTTTGCCGCCCGCAACGCGGTGACGGCCTGCGATCTTGCGACATGCGGGTTCGAGGGGCCGAAGAACGTGCTCGAAGGTCCATTTGGCTATTTCAAACTGTTCGAGCCGGGCGGCGCGCCGGCGCGCGTCGCGCGGGAACTCGGCCGGCGCTGGTTCATCACCGAACTTGCGCACAAGCCATTCCCGTCGGGGCGCGCGACCCACGGCATCATCGACGCTTGTCTCACGCTGCGCCGCGAGCACCAGCTGGCGGCCGACGCGATCGACTGCGTCACCGCGCACGTGCCGCCGTTGGTGTATCAGCTCGTCGGCCGGCCGCCGCGCGAAGCGATGCAGCCGAATTACGCGCGCCTGTGCGCGCCCTACGTCGCCGCCTGCGCGCTGCGCAAAGGCACCGTCGGCCTCGACGACTTCACCGCGGAAGCTTATCGCGACCCGGCGACCCAGGACCTCGCGCGGCGCGTCGCCATCGAGGTGCGCGATGCCGGCAATCCCAATGCCCTGGCGCCGGTGGAAGTCGAGATTTATTTGCACGACGGAACGCGGCACGCGATGCCGGTCGAAACCGTCTATGGCAACCCGTCAAAGCCGCTCAGCCGCGACGATCAACTGGCGAAGTTCAGAAACAATTGTGCGGCCGCGGCGCGCCCATTGGCGCCCGGCAATGTCGAGCAAGTCATCGCGCGGATCGATTGCCTCGAAGACATTGTGGAGATCACAGAAATTATGGATCTCCTAACCGCGAACTAATTCTCGCTCGTCATTGCCCGCGAAAGCGGGCAATCCAGTAAACACAGACCTTTCAGATAAACCTGCGGCCGGTGTTTGCTGGATGCCCCGCTTTCGCGGGGCATGAGTGCGTCTGTGATGTCGCTCTGTCGGCGTGGTGAGAGTCCGCGTCGTGTGGGGTCACGACATACGTAGCCGAAGGCAACTGCG
>Ga0213881_10000102_pt1 | contig 68581 bp, 43 predicted proteins | sample BarmaccoBMER_R08_FD_160104 | JGI IMG/M metagenome (GOLD analysis project Ga0213881, IMG submission 160104) | Barbacenia macrantha exposed rock microbial communities from rupestrian grasslands, the National Park of Serra do Cipo, Brazil - ER_R08 ...
TGAGATGCGAGGGATTTTACTGGTTACAGTTGCGGGCGTGTCGTGACACTTCCAGCAGGTCGGACCCATGATCAGCTACAGAACGGGACGCAAGTTCGGGCAAGAAGGCGCTTACCGCCGCGCAAGTCGACCTGGCGGTTCAGATGCGCGCGGCCGGGGCAACCATACCCATGATCTGTAAAGCGGTCGGCGGAGTCGGCCGCTCAACGGTGTATCGGGCATTCGCCGAACACAACAGGCGCGTGCAGAGGACTTCGGACATCCGTGCAGACGACTTCGGACATTGACAGGAACCACAGCAGCTCGGCCGGTATGCGCAGCACCCAGACCCAGTGGCACAAGGTATCGAGGTGGCGGATGGGGGCGCCTCTCTCAATCCGGCTGAGCTGAGCTTGGCTCAGGCCTAGCCATCGGCCTCGCGGCGCATAAGCGGATTGCCGAGGCGACCTGCCATGCTCCCCATCTTCTCGACGCCGAAGTGGGTCACGTCCTGCGCCGCGGGGAACGCGCTGGAGAGATCAGCGAGCAGACCGCGCGCACTGCACTGCTCGCTCTGCCGGAGATGATCGAGCACCGCTATCCGCACACCGGGCGGTTGGCGGTGCTCGCCTGGGACCTGCGAGGCACGATCACTTTCTCCGACGCGCTGTACGTTGCACTGGCCACGGTGTTAGAGGTGCCACTGCTGACCGCGGACGTCAGACTCAGCAAAGCCCCTGGTCGGTTCTGCCAGGTGATGCTGATCAGGTGACGGTCACACCATCTCGCGCGGGCTGCCGGGCGGCTGAGTTGCCACCTTCCCGGGGTGGGGGGACGACGGGAGCGATCGGCTTACCCTCTCGGGCCGCTACCCGGGCGGCGGGATGCTCCACCAGAGCAAGGACGCGGGAAGCCATGAATCGGGCGGTGCGCACCGGCGTTCCGCTCCGGGTGACCTCGGTGACCTCCACGATGCCGCGACCGTGGGTGATCTCCACCCGCCGGCCGTTGCGGGTGGCCTCGATCTCATACGTCCGGGTGGCGCCACCGGCGTCAATGACAATCTCGGTGCGATCACCCTTCATGGCCTGCCATCCTCACCTCGCCTGGCCCAGACGCCCCGTGCAACCACCCGGGCCGCCCGATCATTCCCGGTCGCAGACTGTGCTGCGCTCCGAATGATCACCCGGGAGGGTGAAGCACCACCAGCCAGGACGCGGCGAGCATGGCCGGGCCATGGGGCAGCTCACGCACCCCGCGCAGCCGTGCCGGCACGGCGAGGACGGCGGTCACCACGCTGGCCGCCAGGACCGCCAGCACCCACCCCGACCAGGACGTCGCCGCCGTGAGCGCGCCCAGGCTGCCGGCAAGTTTGACGTCGCCGCCGCCCAGGGCGGCTGGCGCGAGCAGGCGCACCGCGGCATACCCGCCGGCCCACAACGCCGCGCCAGCGGCAGCCCGAGCCAGTGGTCCGGCGTCCCCCGCACCGAGGGCAGCGACTGCCAGCAGGACGGCGACCACCGGATAGGCCGGCAGGGTCAGCGTGTCGGGCAGTCGCCGGGCGATCAGGTCGGCGCCACTCAACAGCGCGCCGGCCCAGCCCAGCACCAGCGGGACCGGCCACCACCACACCGGCAGGTCCCGCTCGCCGACCACTGCCCACACCGCGGCCACCGCCACGGCGCAGAGCGGCACCGGCACCCGCACACCCCGGGGAATCCGGCGCATCATCATCGCTCCGGCGCCACCCGCCAGCGCTCCCGTCACGGCCATCCACCCACTGCCCACGCCCACCAGCGTGCCCGGCGCACGGCGAGGGAGGGGCGCCTGGCGACGCCGCCTGTGGATCGCGGGGTAGCTGTGGACAACCTCGCAGCGAGCGTGCTGGGGCTAGATCACACCGCGGGCGACCGCGTCCCGGACCGCCGCGTCGTGCTCCTCGCGCGTCACCGAGAAACACGACGCGCCGTCTTTCTGACACTTCACGAAGTACCGCCAGGCTCCCGGCTCCGGGTGCAGCGCGGCGGTGATCGCCGCCGCGCTCGGCGAGCCGATCGGCGAGACCGGCAGCCCGAGGTTGAGGTAGGTGTTGTACGCACCCAGCCGGGCCCGGTCCGCATCGGAGGTGCGCGCCTGCTGCCGGTCCAGCGGATAGTTGATAGTGGAGTCCATCTGCAGGGGCATCCCGGCAGTGAGCCGGTTGTCAATGACCCGGGAGACCCGACGGAAGTCCCGGGTAATCGCCTCCCGCTCGATCACTGAAGCGATCACCAGGACTTCGTACGCGCTGTGGCCGGTGCCGGCGGCGGAGCCGGGAAAGCCACCCGCCAGCAGCCGAGCCACCGAAGTGCTGATGACCTGCCGCAACAGGTCCACCGCCGAACTGCCGGGGCGCACCTCGTAGTCCCCGGGGACCAGCAGGCCTTCCAGGCGGCGACGAGGCTGGACGCGCGCCACCGGATCGAGCGCCCAAGGGGGCACCACGAGCTGGTGAAGATCAGCCTGGCTCATCGCGGTGCGGAGGTCCCCGGGGCTCACGCAGGTGCTCACCCCGCCGATCACCGCGCAGCTGGCCCGGGAGATCGCGGTGAGCAGCCCTGGCACGGTCTTGCCGTTGGGCAGCTGAATGTTGTCCAGCTGCTCGCCGCCACGGATCTCCAAGTGTCCCACCCGAGCCGACGGTTCTTGCAGCTCAGCCACTGCGGCTGAGCCGGACATCCGCTCCCGCAGCTGGTAGTAGCCCGGCTGCACGGCGCGGATCCGGGGGTCGGCCTCGGCGGCGCGGGTGAACGCCCGGACGCTGGCGACCACGTTGTATCGCACCAGGGTGGCTCCGATTGTGGTGAGGCTCTGCCCGGCGTCGACCTGCACGACGGTCCGCGCACCACCAACTCCCGCGAAGTCCGGTACCATCCACCACGCCTGCAGCCTGCGCACCCCGAGGAGGACACCCCCGAGGGCCAGCACGAGCACAGCCAGTACCGCGCCCAGCACAAGACATCGACGACGCCGCTCCTGTGCCCGACGCCGGGCCCGATGGCCATCGGTCCGACGGCCGGCAGACCGATGGCCGGCGGCCCGGCGGCCGGCGGTCACCTCGCCGCCCGCCGGGCCTCAAGCCAGCCCTGCAGGATCTCCACCGCAGCGGCCTGGTCGAGCACCGCCCGCTGCTTGCGGCCGCGGACGCCACGCTCGGCGAGCACCCGGGCAGCCGAGACGGTGGTGAGGCGTTCGTCGATCAGCCGGACCGGAACACCAGCACCAAGCCGCTTGGCCAGGATGCGGGCGTACTCTGCGGCCGCCTGCGCCGCAGGACCGTGCCGGCCAGCCAGGGTGCGCGGGAGCCCGACCACCACTTCGACCACCTCGTGCTCGGCCACCAACGCCGCCAGCGCGTCGAGGTCCGTGCCGCCGGAGCGGTCGCGGTTCAGGGTAAGTAGGGGTGTGGCAAGGATCCCGGCGGGATCAGAGAGCGCCACCCCCACCCGCACCTCGCCGAAATCCACCCCGAGCCGCCGCCCCGGCCGGTCCTCAGCTCGCTCGGGATCGGGCACGGTCACGCGCCGTTGCGCCCGGCGAGCTCGGTGCGCAGGGCCGCCATCGCGGCCGGGACCCCACCCGGCTCGGTACCGCCGCCCTGGGCCAGGTCCGGTTTGCCACCCCCACGGCCCCCCACCGCAGGCCCGAACACGGGCACCAGCGCCCCCGCCGCCAACCCGCGCTGCCGGGCGGCAGCGGTGGTGGCCACCACGAAGGAGACCTTGCTCGCCGAGCGGTCGACGCTGAACAGCGCTACCACCCCGCTCCGCTCGCCCAGCCGGCCCCGGACCTCAGTGGCCAGAGCCCGCAGGTCTGCCCCGCTGACGCCCTCGCTCGTCTCGGCCGCCACCAGCGCGGTGGTGCCGACCTGCTCGGCGCCCTGCACCAGCTCACCCGCGGAGGACAACACCGCGGCGGCGCGCAGCCGCTCCAGCTCCCGCTCGGCCACGCGGAGCCGTTCGGTCACCGCGCCAATGCGGTCTGCCAGCTCCTCGGGTCGGGCCTTGAACTGCTCGGCGAGCTGCGCCACCAGCACGTGCTCACGGGCCAAGAAGCGGAACGCGTCGAGGCCGACCAGCGCCTCCACCCGGCGTACCCCGGAGCCGATGGACGCCTCGGACAGCAGCTTGATCAGACCGATGTCGGCCGAGTTGGGCACGTGCGTACCACCGCAGAGTTCCTTGGAGTAGTCACCGATGGTGACGACCCGCACCGCGTTCCCGTAGCGCTCGCCGAACATCGCGATCGCGCCCTCGGCCCGGGCGGCCTGCATCGACATCACCTCGGCCGTGACCGGAAGCGAGCGCAGCAGCACCTCGTTGACCTCGTCCTCGACGTCGGCCAGCACGCTGGGCGGCACCGCGCCGCCCGGGGAGGTGAAGTCGAAGCGCAGCCGACCCGGGGCGTTGAGCGAACCGGCCTGCGCGGCGCTGTCGCCCAGCGCCCGACGGATCCCGGAGTGCACCAGATGCGTCGCGGAATGCGCCCGGGCCACCGCGCGCCTGCGGGTGATGTCCACCTGCGCGAAGACCGGTGCATCGAGCGTCACCTCGCCGGAGGCGACCCTGCCCCGGTGCACCGACAAGCCCTCCACCGGGGACTGCACGTCGGCCACCTCGACGGTGAACCCCGCACCGACCAGGGTGCCGGAGTCGGACTGTTGACCACCGCCCTCGGTGTAGAACGGGGTACGGTCGAGCACCACCTCCACCGCGCTGCCCGCACCGGCTGCGGGAACTCCGAGGCCGTCCACGAGAAGACCGACCACCCGGGCCTCGGCGCTCAGGTCGGTGTAGCCCAGGAAGTCCGTGCGGCCGTGCACATCGAGCACGGCGCGGTAGGCGCTGAGATCCCCGTGCCCGGAGCGGTGCGCCGCGGCGTCAGCCTTGGCTCGCGCTCGCTGCTGGGCCATCAGCGTGCGGAAGCCAGCCTCGTCGACGGACAGGCCGGCCTCGGCCGCCATCTCCAGGGTGAGGTCGATGGGGAACCCGTAGGTGTCGTGCAGCGCGAAAACCTGGTCTCCGGACAGCTGTGCGCCGCCGGCCTGGCGGGTTCGCGCCACCGCCAGGTCGAAGATCCGCGACCCGGTCGACAGCGTCGCCAGGAACGCCTCCTCCTCGGCCCGGGCGACCGCCTCGATCCGGGGGTAGTCCGTGCCCACCTCGGGGTACAACGGGCTCATTGCGTCGCGCACCACCGCGGTGATCTCGCCGAGCACCGGCTCGGTCACGCCGAGCAGGCGCGCGGAGCGCACGGTACGGCGCAGCAACCGGCGCAGGACGTAGCCGCGGGCCTCATTTCCGGGGCTCACCCCGTCGCCGATGAGCATGACGCCGGTGCGGGCGTGGTCGGCGATCACCCGGAAGCGCACGTCGTCGGCACAGTCGGCGCCGTAGCGGCGGCCGGAGAGCTCCTCAACCCGGGTGATCACCGGTCGCAGCAGGTCGGTCTCATACACGTTAGGCACGCCCTGCAGCAACAGCGCCACCCGCTCGATGCCCAGCCCGGTGTCGATGTTGTTCGCCGGCAGCGGCCGCAGGACCGGGAAATCACTCTTGCCCGGCCCGGTGGACTCACCGCGCTCGTCCTGCATGAAGACGAGGTTCCAGATCTCCAGAAAGCGATCCTCATCGACGATCGGACCCCCCGGCGGGCCGAAATCCGGGCCGCGGTCGATGTAGATCTCCGAGCTGGGCCCGCACGGGCCGGGCACACCCATGGACCAGAAGTTGTCGTCCATACCGCGGCGCTGGATGCGCTCAGCGGGGATCCCGGCAATCGTGCGCCACAGTCGCTCGGCTTCCTCGTCATCGGTATACACGGTGACCCAGATACGGTCCGGGTCGATGCCGTAACCGCCGGAGCCTTCGGAGCCGGTCACCAACTGCCAGGCGTACTCGATGGCCCCCTGCTTGAAGTAGTCCCCGAAGGAGAAGTTGCCCGCCATCTGGAAGAAAGTGTTGTGCCTGGTGGTCTTTCCGACCTCTTCGATATCGGGGGTACGCACACACTTCTGCACGGAGGCTGCCCGACGGTAAGGCGGTGTTGCCTGGCCGAGAAAGTACGGCTTGAACGGCACCATGCCGGCATTGACGAACAGCAGGTTCGGGTCGTCGACCAGCAGTGAGGCGCTGGGCACCACGGTGTGCCCGGAACGTTCGAAATGGTCCAGGAACCGCTGGCGAATCTCGTGGGTCTGCACGGGTCTTTCCTCACGAAGCGCTTCGCACGCGGTCCTGGCTCCGGGCAAGCTCGATACCCGTACGCTGGGCCACGGTGGCCTGCAGTTCGGCTTGGCGCTGCAGCATCCCGTCCCGCACATCCGCGCCAAAAGAACCCACCGCCGTGGCCAGTTCTCGAACCGCGTCACCGATGTTCTCGGCGGCACCGGCAGGAGTCATCCGGTAGGCGACCTCGCGAGCCTTGCGGGTGGTCAGGACCCCGGCAGCAATGCCCAGGCTAAACCACAGCATCCGCTTCACCGCTTGCCCGCCTTCCGCCGCTCCCGGCGTCGGGATTCCTCGTCTTTGCGGCTCTTGCTGCGGCGGCGGATCGCTTTGCTCACGCCATAGGATAGCGCCGCTAGCCGCACCAACGGCCCGCCCAGGGTCGCGGTGAACAGTGAGGTCAACGCGGACACGTTGCCGGTGACCGCTTGGGCGTTGGCGGTGATCCCGTCCAGCCGTTCCAGCTGGGTGTTGACCTGGGTGACGGTGGTGTTGGCGCCGCTGAACAGCGGATCAGCGTCCTTGCTGGCCTTACGGATCGCCGAGGTCGCCTCGTCCAGGGTGCGACCCAGCTTGATCAGTGGCACGGCGAGTAGACCCACCAGCACCACGAACGCACCAGCAGCAATCAGCGCGGCGATCTGACCTGCCGACACGTGCCCTCCTCGCCGATGGCAGGATTCGGTCGCGGCGGGCTACGCCGCACCGGTGATTGGGCGGTCAGGCTACCGGTTCCGTTCCCGCCTGTTGCTCGTGGGCTGCCCTTATGGGGTGTCGAGGACGAGCTGGGCGGGGTGGGGATGGCTGAGGAAGTCGTGGTGGGAGACCTCCCAGCCGTACGCTCCGGCAAGCGGGAACACCACGATGTCACCGACCCGCAGCCGCTGCACCCAGATTCCTCGGGCGAGCACGTCCTGGGGGGTACACAACTCGCCGACCAGGTCGACACACCCCGCGCGCAGCTGCGGCCGGGCGAACGGATAGCGCCACTCCTCGACCGGCAGCACCGCGAACGGGTGGCTGTATCTCCAGGCGGCCGGCAACCGGAAGTGGTGGGTCCCGCCGCGGAGCACCGCGAAAAAGCGGTCGTGGGTGCACTTGAGGTCGATGACCTCGGCGGCGTACCAACCCGCCTCGGCGACCAGGAACCGACCCAACTCGAAGATCAATCGTACCCCGGGGGGCAGGTGCTGGATCGCGGCGCCAAGCCCGTCGGCGAACCTCGGCAGATCGAAGCCCGCACCGCCGGTGTAGGCCACCCCGATGCCGCCGCCGACGTCGATGACCTCCAGGGTGATGCGGTGCCGGGCCACCTGACGGGTACACCACGCCACGCTGTCGGTGACGAAGTTGGCGTGCGCCTGCGCGTCGAGGTTGTTCGACGTGCAGTGCAGGTGAAAGCCGCGCAGCAGGAGCGCCGGGAGCGCGCGGGTGAGCTGGAGTGCCTCCGCCAGTAGGGTTTCGTCGATGCCGAACTGGGTCGCCGTTCCGGCCATGCTCAGCTCGCCGGGTAGTCCGCCAGTACGCCGGTTCACCCGCAGCGCGACCGGCACGCGAACCCCCAGCTCGGCTCCGATCAGCGCTGCCCGGCGCAGCTCGTGCAGGCTCTCCACGTTGAGCAGGTGCAGGCCAGCCCGCAGCGCCCCGGTGATCTCAGCGTCGGTTTTGGCCGGGCCGCTGAACACCAGCCGCGGCGCGCCCGCGGCGAGCGCCTTGGTGATCTCGCCCAGCGAGGCCACCTCGAATCCCTCGACATATCCTGCCATCTTGCTCAGCACCGCGGGATGGGTATTGGCCTTGATCGCGTAGTACAGCTCGCAGCGCTCGGGCAGCGCGAGACGGACCGCCTCGACCCGCTCGAGGAGTGTGCCCAGGTCGTAGACGTACGCACACACCGGCTGCTCACCGGTTGCCTGCTCGCGCAGCGCCGCGCTCACCCGTTCCCAGGCAGCTCCCTGGGGCTGCTGGACACACCCGGTCACGGGCGCTGGGTACCCCGCACGAGGGGCAGCGCACCACCCTCGTGGAGGGGGTTGCGCACCTGGGCGTACTGGTCACCGCCAGCGGGGTCCAGGCGCATCCGGGCGAACGCCTTAATGGGCAAGGTGGGCCCGAGCAGAACGGCGCGGTCGGCGGCGACGTTCTCGCGCAGCGCCGGGTCAGTGTCCAAGTCGGCGAGCAGTCCCTCCACGATCACCCGGACCCGCTGCCATGCCGCCTGAGGGTTGACGCCACACCGGGCGACCACGTGGGCGATGATCTCGCCGAGGTGGTTTGACAGCACTGTGTACAGCGCTTTGGCCCGCATCACCTGGACGTCCTCGGTCACCGTGACCGTTCCCGGCCGGGGATCGAGCCGCAGTCCCTGCCGCCGCAGCCGTGGGGGGTAGATCCGCATCCCACCCCAGTCCCGCAGCACCAACCGGGTTGGGGCGGCGCCGACGAAGGTGAAGATGCAGTTCTGCAGGTGGGCCTCCACCGCGATGCCGTACTTGGTCATGAGGATCACGGTTACCGGCAGGAGCAGCCTGGCGTACTCCTCGGCGAAGTGCAGCCCGGCCACGCTGAGGTCGTCCTGCCCGCACCTGGCCGCATAGCGGGTGACAAGCTCCACCACCAGGCTGGAGTCCGTCACCGGCGCGTGGGCAGGCAACGCACAGCCCGGTACCGGCAGCTCCTCGGGACGGAGGTAGGTGCTGATGTCGCTGCGGACGAGCGCGGACAGCGCGCGGGAGCGGCGCTCGGGGTCCGGATCGTGGGCCTGCGGCAGGTAACTGGCGCCCGCAAGCTCCTCGAGCAGGACGATCCGATCGACCAGGGCGGGCTCACGGGCGATGATCCGCCGGAGCAGCCGGCTGTACACCGGCCCGTTGTTCGTCGTGTGCGCCGAGATGGACCGCCGGGTAGAGCCGATCAACGTGTCGAGGGCGGTCTTGACGAGCAGGCGCCGGCCTGTGGGCGAGCGCTCGGTGAGCAACGTCCGCAGGCTGGAGGTCGGCACGCCAGCCAGCCGGGCAGCGGGCACGGGCACCACCGTGCCCTCGGCGATCTCCTCCGCGAGCACGGGGCGGACGACCTGATCGAGCTGCCAGGCGTGCACCGGCAGGAACAGATAGCGGGCGGGATCGAGCACAGCGGCGCGGAAGTGCTCCCCGATGGCGGTGGCCAGCCCCGGGTACTCGGCGCACAGCAGCTGCCCGACATCGCGGCCCTGCTCGTCGGGGGTGGACTCGACGCGCTCTCGCCGGATACCCACCAGGATCAGATCGGTAAAGGTCTCGGACTCCAGGTCGTGGCGCAGCAGATCAACTGGTTGCATGCCCAGCCGGCCGCGCCCGCACGGGTGCAGGTTGTGTCCCTCGGTGTTGAGCCGCTCGAAGAACACCATCACGTCCTGGGGCGTCTCGCTAGCGCAGACCAGTTGTGCCAGACCGATCGTGTCCGGCGCCTGCAGCTGGCGTGCAACCTGGCGCAGGGCCAGCCGCTGTTCTTCGGATCGGGTGTAGGCCAGCGTGAGGTTGGCCACGCTGTCCGCGAGCTCGGTGGTGAACGATTGCCAGCCCGGCGCCGGCTCGCAGGCGGCCAGCAGCTCGACGAGATCGTGCGGCGAGGAGATCACACTCTCCTCGCCGGCCCGCAGGCAGAGCACCGGGCCGCCCGGCTTGACGTTGTTGAAAGCGTGCTCGGCGCGGACCAGGAAGGCCAGCATCACCGTCTCGTTAAGCTGGTGGACCTGCCAGATGCCCGGCTGAACAGCGCCCAGCACCGACTCGAGCGCCGGGGCATCCGCGCGGTCTTGCGCGGGGGTGCTGACCTGCAGACGGCGGCTGGCCGTGCGGATCGCGCCGACGTCCTCCCGCCACAGGGCCGCGAGCAGCCGGTGCAAGACCGTGGTCCGCGCCCTCGGCAGCTGCTCGAGGAACGCCGCAGCGTACCGCGGCACGTTCGCGCCCAGGGTTTCATACATCCGCAGTTCCTCGATCGTGCGGAGCTGCACCCGCTCGGGGGTGGTCTCCTGGAGGTGGCTCATCCGGCTGTTCCCACCGGACCGGGCACCAGCGGATTGGGCACCGCTACCCACTGCGAGGCGTGGGGGTCGGCGGACATCTGGGTGCGCAGCATGGACTTGCACGGGAGGGTGGGACCGAACAGGGCGGCCTGATCACGGCCGGCCTGGGCCGCGAGAGCGCCCTCCGCCGTGAGCGTGGCGTAGGTCGAGCGGGCGCACCGGGCAACCAGCTCCCACAACCGGGAGGAATCAGCCTGGCTCGCCCTCGCGAGCACGGCGACGACCTGGCTGAGGTTGATGTTCACGAGCGGGAAGAACAGCTTTGCCCGCAGCTCGTCCTCGTTCTCGGTCAGCAGCGCGCCGACCAGCGTCGGCGGGCGCAGGCCGCAGCGGGTCAATCGTGCTGGGCTGACCCGGATGCTGCCGAAGTCGCGATAAAGGACACGGACCGGCAGGCCGTGGCGCAGCACCACCACAACGTTTTGCCCATGCGCTTCCAACGCAACTCCCCAGCGGCTCAGGAGCACCAACAGCGCAGGCAGCAGGCAGTCGCAGTACCTGGCGAGGAAGCGCGCGGCGGTGTCGCAGCGTGCGTCCCGGTCGGTGGACGCCAGCTCGTCGAGCACCTCAGCACACAGCGGTCGGCCGCTACGCGGCGAGCGGGCGGCGAGGGCGGCGACCGGAAGCGCGACTTCACCGGTTCCAGCGTGGCGCTCCGGGGACTCCCGAGCGATCGCGGCGAGACTGGCCGCGGCGCCGAGCGGTTCACCCGCCGCTGGCCGGTAGCTCCCGCTGGCCCCCTCAGCCAAGCTGACGAACCGGCCGCCGAAGTCGTGCTCGCGCCGGCAGATCTCGGCCATCAGCGCGGACATCACCGGGCCGTTGTGGGCCGTTGCCGGTGAGATGACGCGGATCGCGGTGGTCAGCCGGACGTCGAGGGCGGTCTTGAGATGGGCGGCCCGCCGGTCCGTCGCGGGGGCGAGGGTGCGCAGCGACAGCAGCGGCCGGGCGGGGATCCGCGCTCCCGGGATGACGATGACGCGCCCGTCGGCAAGCGCCTCGGCGTAGCGGTGCGCGAGCACGCGGTCCAGCTGCCATGGGTGGACCGGCAACAACTCGTAGTCGGCCGGATCCCGCCGGAGGCCACGCAGGTACACCTCGGCGGCATCAGCGAGGCCCGGGTGCCAGCGGCGCAGCAGGTCGGTGATCCCTCCCCGCCCGAACGAGGACTGAGTGAACGCCGACTGCGCGATGGCGACGACCCGGACCTCGATCCGCTCGGCCCACTCCGGAGCGTAGGCGAACAGCTCCTCGACGGTCATCCCGCCGCGCAGCCGCGCGCCCGGGTGCAGCGGATGCCCCTCGACGACGGCCTGCTCGAAGTGGGCAAGCGGGCTGAAACTCGGATCGGTGGCGGCCCGCTGCGCCGCCCAGCGCAGCGAGTTGTTCCCAGGTGCCCCCGCACTGGTCCACTGTTCGCGCCGCCAGGACTCGCCGACGAGCGCGAGCGCGTGGTTGGCGACGCTGTCCCCCAGCTCGGCGGACAGCTGCCGCCACCGGTCGACGTCGGCCCGGTGTGGCCGGGCCGCCATGACCGCGGTGAACAGCGCCACGGGGTGGTCGATCAGCTGCGGTGCCGCCCCGTGCCGGGTGACGGCCAGGCCGGCCGGGTGCTCGGCGAAGGGGTCTGTGATCGCGAGTGGGGCGGACAGGTGGGTGCCGTCGGGCAGCAGGAGCGTCGCGCGGCCAGCACGTGCCGACGGGATAAGGCTATCGATCCGCTCCCGGGACAGCGCGACCCACAGCTTGCCCAGCGCCATCGCCCGGGCGTGCCGCACGGCCGGCACGTATCTGGGGGCGAGCGCCGGGTACGCGCTGCGCAGCGCTGCCCGCGCAGCCCGCTCGGCTCTCGTGTCACCGCTGGGTATGAGGACTGGTTCCGGTACCCCTCCGGCTAGGTAACAGGCCATGGCCCCCTCTAACCCGCTCAGCGGCTGAACCCGCAACACTCCGGTCTTCCCAGTAAGGGCAGCCTCACTATACCCAGAGCGCGGTTAGTGGCTGCGGATGATCTGACGCAGCCGGGACAGCCGGCCGGCCAGCGCCCGTTCCGCGCCGTGGTCGCTGGGCTGGTAGTAGTTCCGGCCGACCAGGGCATCGGGAGGGTACTGCTGGGCCAGCACGCCCTCGGGCGAGTCGTGCGGGTAGCGGTAGCCCTGCGCGTGGCCCAGCCGGGCACTGCCCGCGTAGTGCCCGTCGCGCAGATGGGCCGGCACCGTTCCGATGGCACCGGAGCGGACATCGGCCAGCGCCGCGTCGATCGCGGTGATCACCGCGTTGGACTTCGGTGCGGTGGCCAGGTGCACGGTGGCCTGGGCCAGCGGCAAGCGGCCCTCGGGCATCCCGATGAACTGCACGGCCTGGGCAGCGGCCACCGCGGTCTGCAGCGCCGTCGGGTCGGCCATCCCGATGTCCTCGCTGGCGTGCACCACCAGCCGCCGGGCGATGAACCGGGGGTCCTCCCCCGCCTCCACCATGCGCGCCAGGTAGTGCAGCGCCGCATCGACGTCGGAGCCGCGGATGGCCTTGATGAACGCGCTGATCACATCGTAGTGCTGATCCCCAGCCCGGTCGTAGCGCACCGCGGCCCGGTCCACTACGGACTCGACGCAGGCCAGGTCGACCTCACAGGCACCGGCTGAGACCACCGCCTGGGCAGCGGTCTCCAACGCGGTCAGCGCCCGCCGGGCGTCCCCGGCGGCAAGCCGCACCAGATGGTCCTCGGCCGCAGGCTCCAGCGTGATCGCCCCACCCAGCCCGCGCGGGTCGGCGAGGGCACGCCGGACCAGGGTCTGCACGTCGGCATCGGACAACGGGTGCAGCTGCAGCACCAGCGAGCGGGACAGCAGCGGCGCGACCACCGAGAAGAACGGGTTCTCCGTGGTCGCGGCGACCAGCACGATGACCCGGTCCTCGACGGCACCGAGCAGCGCATCCTGCTGGGTGCGGGAGAAGCGGTGCACCTCGTCGATGAACAGCACCGTGGCGCCCGCACCCTGGCGGCCCCGCCGGTGACGCGCGGTGTCGATCACGGCGCGGACTTCCTTGACCCCGGCCGACACCGCCGAGAGCGCCTCAAAGCGCCGCCCGCTCGTCTGCGAGACCAGCCGGGCCAGCGTGGTCTTCCCGGTTCCCGGCGGCCCATAGAGGATCACCGACGTCGCGCCCTCACCCTCGACCAACCGGCGCAGCGGGCTGCCCGGCGCCAGCAGGTGGTCCTGCCCGACGACCTCCTCCAGCGTGGCCGGCCGCATCCGCACCGCCAGCGGCGCCGCGGCGGGGGGCAACTGCTGCTCGGGGAGGTGCTCGGCGGGCGCGGCACCCAGCAGCTCCTCGTCAAACAATGTCCCGTTATCCGCCATACCCCGACGGTACCGCCGGTGAGCGCTTTCGGTGGCGGGCCGCTAATGCTTCGCCGGCGGGGTCGCGTCCACCCCGGCCTCGGCGCGCTGCTGGGGCGTGATCGGGGCGGGAGCGCCGGTAAGCGGGTCCAGACCGCCCCCGGACTTGGGGAACGCGATGACCTCGCGCAGGGAGTCGGCACCGGCGAGCAGCATGCAGATTCGGTCCCACCCGAAGGCAATCCCCCCGTGCGGGGGCGGGCCGTAGCGGAACGCCTCCAGCAGGAACCCGAACTTCTCCCGCGCCTGGTCCTCCGAGATCCCGAGCACGTTGAACACCCGCTGCTGCACGTCGGGCTGATGGATCCGGATCGAGCCCCCACCGATCTCGTGGCCGTTGCAGACCAGGTCGTAGGAACAGGACAGCGCCGAGCCCGGGTCCTGGTCGAACCGCTGCGCCCACTGCGGGGTGGGCGCGGTGAACGGGTGGTGCACCGCCGTCCAGCCGCTATGTCCGATGGCGACGTCCCCGCTGCCCTCGGCTGGCTTGAACAGGGGGGCATCCACCACCCAGACGAACGACCAGGCCGACTCGTCGATCAGGCCGCAGCGCCGGCCAATCTCCATCCGGGCGGCCCCCAGCAGCGCCCGCGCGTCCCGGGAATCACCGGCGGCGAAGAAGACGCAGTCGCCAGGGCTCGCGCCGACCGCCTTGACCAGACCCTCCCGCTCGTGCTCGGCGAGGTTGCGGGCCACCGGACCGGACAGCTCACCGTCCGCGCCGATCAGGACGTAGGCCAGGCCCCGGTGACCCCGCTGCTTGGCCCACTCCTGCCAGCCGTCCAGAGCCCGACGCGGCTGGCTTGCCCCACCGGGCATCACGACCGCCCCCACGTAGGGCGCCTGGAATACCCGGAACGGGGTGTCCACGAAGTAGCTGGTGAGCTCGGTAAGCTCCAGCCCGAAGCGCAGGTCCGGCTTGTCGGTGCCATAGCGCGCCATCGCCTCGGCGTAACGCAGCGGCGGGATCGGGAGCTCGATCCGGTGGTGGACTAGCTCCGACCACAGCTTGGCCACCACCCGCTCACTCAGCTCGATCACCTCGTCCTGCGTGACGAAGCTCATCTCGATATCGAGCTGGGTGAACTCGGGCTGCCGGTCGGCGCGGAAGTCCTCGTCCCGGTAACAGCGGGCGAACTGGAAGTACCGCTCCACCCCCCCCACCATGAGCAGCTGCTTGAACAGCTGCGGTGACTGGGGCAGGGCGTACCAGCAGCCAGGCTGCAGCCGCGCCGGCACCAGGAAATCCCGGGCGCCCTCCGGGGTGGAACGGGTCAGGGTCGGGGTCTCCACCTCGATGAAGCCCTGCCGGTCCAGCACGTCGCGGGCAACCATGCCGGCCTCGCTGCGCAGCCGCAGCGCAGCGATCGCATTGGGGCGGCGCAGATCGAGGTAGCGGTAGCGCAACCGCACGTCCTCGCCGACCTCCACGTGCTCATCGAGCTGGAAGGGCAAGGGTGCCGACTCGCTGAGCACCGTCAGCTCGTCGGCGATGATCTCGCAGTCGCCACTGAACAGATCCGGGTTCTCGCTGCCCTTGGGGCGAACCGTGAGGATGCCGGTGACCTGGACGCAGAACTCCACGCGCAGCCGGTGCGCCTGGCGCGCCATCTCCCCCTCGCGGAACACCACCTGCACGATCCCGGTCTCGTCCCGCAGATCAATGAAGATCACGCCGCCGTGGTCCCGGCGCCGGGCCACCCACCCCACCACGGTCACGGTCCGGCCCGGGAACTCAGCGGCGCACAGCGTGCCGGCATAGTCAGTGCGCATGTCCAACGCGGGCTCCTCGGTCGTTCCTCATAGCTCGGACTTGGTAGAGGCTAGCCGCCGACCTGCAGCTGTCGCACGAACGCCCGCCAGGCGGGGGGGAAGATCAGCGCAGGACCGGACCGGTCCTTCGAGTCCCGCACCCCCACCTGACCCGGCCCGACCGCCACCTCAACACAACCCATTTCCGCGTTGCTGCGGCTGCTGGTACGTCACACCGCGCCGGGCAGCACTGGGGTGGGCATCGCACCTGCTCCTTGCCTACGTCTAGTCGCCCTTCGCGATCTGCCGGATCAGCTCCGTGGACTCGGCGGGGCACAGCGACCGGTGAGCCAGGTTGTCGAAGTCCATGATAAACGTCTCGACATCCTCGGTGTCTTCCACGTACAGCGTGCCACCCGGGAACTCGACATACGCGACGTCGGGGTCTTCCGGGTCGGGGAAGGCGAGCAGCTGGAACGGGCAGTTCTGCGCCGGGTAGGCCCCGGCCGCAAACGGCACGACCTGGATCGAGACATGGGGCAGCTCGCCCATGTCCAGCAGGTGCTCCATCTGCTCGCGCATCACCTCGGCCCCGCCGACCTGCTGGCGCAGCGCCGCCTCGGTGAGCACGCAGTCCAGCCGCAGCGGCGTTGCCTCGTGTAACCGCTCCTGCCGGGCCATCCGCAGCCGGACCCGCTCCTCGACCGCAGGCTCATCGACCCAGGGCACCCCGCCGCGAACCAGCGCGGTGGCGTAGGCCTTGGTCTGCAGCAGCCCGGTCACCACCATGTCCTCGTAGCTGCACACCCAGCAAGCCTCAGACTCCAGGTCGACGAACACCTCGAAGTCCTTGGGGATCGCCGCCGCTCGGTCGTTGCAGGTGGTCCACCAGCCCTTCTGGCGGGACTGCAGGGCCAGCGCCACATAGCGGTCGCGCTCCTGCTCCTTGATGCCGTAGACGGTGGCCAGCGCGATCACCTCGGCCGGGCCGATCAGCTGCTCGGCGCGTTCCATCCGGCTGAGCTTGGAGGTCGCCCAACCCAGCGGGGTGCAGACGTCCTCCAGCCGCAGCCCGGCCTCGTTACGCCAGCGGCGCAGCGCCCGGGCCACCTTGCGCCAGCGCACCGTGGGGCTGATGCGTTCGCTCACCTGGGCTCTCTCCCTTCGGTCCAGCTGGCCCCCACCGCCAGCAGCGCGCAGAGCATATTGCGCATCGCGAAGGGTCGATAACGCAGATCCACCTATCGCAAATTGCGCTACAGCCACCACTGGATCACCTGCCACGATACGCAGCTACCGAACGAGGTTGATCACCGTGCCTTGCTGTCAGGTGGACGCCCGCTGACGGATCTTGTCCGGCGGCGCGGAGCCGACGCCGTAGTGCCTGGTCAGCGCGGCCACCCGGGCGGAGATGCTGCGCTGGTATGCCTTGGGCGCGTACGCGCCCCGCCCGTACAGCTCGTGATAGCGGGGCATCAGCTCGGGGTGCTCGCGCTGCAGCCAGGCGAGGTACCACTCGCGCGCGCCGGGGCGCAGGTGCAGCACGATGGGGGAAACGCTGCGGGCGCCGGCCGCCGCGATCGCCCGCACCGCCGCCGCAAGCTGGCTGGGCGAGTCGGTGAGGTACGGCAGGATCGGCGCCATCAGCACCCCGCACCCGATGCCCGCATCGGTGAGCGTGCGACACACGCCGAGCCGGGCGCGCGGCGCGGGCGTGCCGGGCTCGACCTGCCGCCAGAGCGTCTCGTCGACGAACCCCACCGAGACGTTGACCGTGACATCGGTGACCTCCGCAGCCTCGCGGAGCGTCTCGAGGTCGCGCAGCACCAGAGTGCCCTTGGTGAGGATCGAGAACGGGTTGCGCGCGTCGCGGAGAGCCTCCAGGATGCCGGGCATCAGGCGGTAGCGTCCCTCAACCCGCTGGTAGGGGTCGACGTTGGTGCCCATCGCGATACGGCTGCCCGCCCACCGTGGGGAGGCGAGCTCCTTGCGGATCAGCTCTGGAGCGTTGATCTTCACCACGATTTTCGAGTCGAAGTCGAGGCCGGCGTCCAGATCGAGGTACTCGTGCGTCCGCCGGGCGAAGCAGTACCTGCACGCATGGCTGCACCCTCGGTAGGGGTTGACGGTCCACTCGAAGGGCATCCGGGAGCTGGCGGGTACCTTGTTGAGGATCGAACGGGCCCGCGTTTCGTAGAAGGTCATCCCGCGGAACTCTGGGGTGTCGAAGGTACGCGTGAGGACGTCGCCCACCCCGAACAGGGCGTTCTGGGCGGAGTCGTCAGACAGAGTCAGGTGGTCCCACCGCATTGGCCCACCATATCGAACTGGTGTTCGATATCGCATGAGGGCGGTCAGAGTCGCGAAGCGTGGCTGGCGCGATCGAGCGTCGGGGTGATGAGCTCGTCGGCCACCCACCGGGCCACGTCGGCCGGGTAGGGCGCCGGCAAGTTGAGGACCAGGTGGCAGAAGCCAGCGTCGATGAGCTGCTGGAGGGTATCTCGGGTTCGCGCCGGATCCTCGTAGGAGAGGGGTATCTGTGCCGAACGCGTGATCCCTTCAGGGTCGCGGCCGATCGCGGCACACTCCTCGTCGAGGACGCGGCTGCGCTGGCTGAGATGCTCAACACTGTTATGGGGCGGGCCAGGCATGTTCCAGATCTCGGCGTGCTCGGCGACGATGCGCAGCGTGGCCGTCCCGCCGCCGCCAATCAGGGTCGGGGGGTGGGGTCGCTGGATGGGTTTGGGATAGCAGCGGGCCCCCTTCAGCTGGTAATGCTGCCCGGTGAAGTCGAACACCTCCTCGGTCCACAGGCGCCGGATGATCGTGCACGCCTCGGCGAAGCTGGCGACCGCATCCCGCCACGCGCCGGCAGCTACGCCGTAGGCGTCATACTCGCGCAACGCCAGCGGCCCCGGGATGCCACCCACCCCGATCCCGAAGTCGAGCCGCCCGTGGGAGATCACGTCGACGGTCGTGGCGATCTTGGCGAGCACAGCGGGCAGACGCAACCGATTGCTGGTCACCAGCAAGCCGAGACGCAGCCGCTGAGTCTGGGCGGCCAACGCGGCCAGCAGCGTCCACCCCTCGTAGACCGGTCCGGAGAGGTCTCCGAACGTCGGCAGCAGATGGTCCCACAGCCAGGCGTGCTCGATCTCGGGAACCGTGTCCGCCTCGCGCCAGACCCGCTGGATCTCCTCGTAGCTAACCTGAGCGGGGGTGGTCTTGATGCCGAAGCTCAGCGCACTGCGTCCGGTCACGGTTGCCCCTTCATTGATCCGTATCACTAGCCTTGAGTATTCACCCGCGACCTGACGGCCGGCTTGTCAGCTGCGTTGGCTCGCCACGGTTTCGTTCCCCTGGATGATCAGGGCCGTCCTCGACAGCGACGGTCGCGCGAAGCCTGAGGCTAGGCTGCGGTGCTCGCTACGGCATGAGCCAGGGTTGACCTGATGCCGTTGGCCAGGTTCGTCATCTGTTGATCGGTCAGGAAGGAGCGGTTGTAGCCCAGGTCCAGGGTGAGCCGGCCGTCTGTGATGTGGGTCCAGATCAGTGGGACGGATCCTGGGACGGGGCCCAGGAACCGGTTTGCGGTGACCTGGATCCCAGGGGGTGTCGGGGGTGTGTCCAGTTGGCCAAGATTGGAGATCGCGACCGACGTCGGCGGCCTCAGAACCGCGTTGAGGCGATTCCATGCCAAAATAAATTTCTGTGGTTCACAACGGTCAATGGCGGTGTAAAGCTGGGTGGTGATCTGTCGGCCGAGTGCGAGGGGATCAGCGGGGTGGGGTGTGGTGACGAAGACCGGTACTACTCCGCTGCAGCACAGCTGAGCGTCGGGGGCTAGTGGAGGGATCAGTCGATCCCGGAGGTTGACCGTGGAGGTTAGAGCGAGGGTAAGCGGTTCGGTGGCCGGTTCCAACTGTGCCCGCAGGGCGGCCAGGATGGCTCCGCTGATCAGGCCGTGGGCGGGCAGTCCGTTCTTTTGGGCGGTGGTGAGGATGTCGGTCATGGCCTGTGCGGTCAAGGTGATGTTGTGCACCGCGAAGTCGGATGGTGTGGCATTCTCACGAACGGCGGCGAGGGTGGGCAGCGTCGCCGGTGGGGAGTGTTCGGTGCGGGCGGCGGTCTGGGTGATGAAGGTGGCGATCTCCTCGTCGCTGAACTGGCCGGCCAGCATGGTGTCCAGGGAGGGGGGAAGGTCGTCCGGCGACGTTTGTTGGGGCGTGTCCCCTGCTGCCAGCGTGGTGTAGTTGTCCAGGAGCTTGTACATGAGGGCAACAAGGAGACCGCCGTCGGTGACCGAGTGGTCCATGCCAAGGGTGATGGTGCTGGTCGTGCCGTTGCCTGCGAGCGTGGCGCGGGCGACCTGGCGGTCGAGCCGCAGCGGTGTGTTGATCTCCGTGAGCGCCACGTCTTCAGTACCGTGGTGGATGGTGAGGGTGGGGGTCTGGTCTTCGAGGATGCGCAGGAGAAAGCCGGCGTCGTCCCGAACGATCTGGCCGCGCAGCAGGGGGTACTGCGCTGCTAGGGTACTCAGTGCGCGGCCGAGGATGGTCGGCTCGATGGCCCCGTCCACGGCGAGGCTGGTCACGACCGGGGGCCCGGCGATTGAGGCGAACATCGACTCGGTGACTGACAGATAACGCTGTGTACTGGGCATGATAGAGAGCCGTCCAAACCTTCCACGTGCTTCTTGCCTGACGGTTCCACTCGGCTGGTAGGTGCAGTCGAGACTGCAGAGCCACCCGTCGGCTGCGTGGGCCTTTCGGGTGGCCTGCTCGTTTTGAGTTAGCTGGAATGATCGCCAGGCAACGTAACTACAGTTAGCTTACTCGTCCCTCGGAGAGCTAGCCGCCGATGGGGGTCACCTCGCGCTTCTCAAACATCTTTTCGAAACTGACGCCTGTGAGCGTGGGACTCATGCCTGAGATCAGGCTGATGAAGTCTTCGCGGGCGCTCCTCTCTTTGCCCGGATCGACGATTGACTGCGCCTCGGCCCAGTAGAATTCCTTGTCCTTGTCGGGGTCGTAGAAGTAGCGGATAAAGGCGATGATGCTGTCGACGAAGCTGCGATGGGTATCCTCGTAGAGGCCGATCAACTCGGCCTCGCGGGCCGGCTCAGCCAGGATCGCGCTGATGGCCTCCGCTGCTCCGCTCCCGCTATTCATGGCCAGCGCGACCCCGGTGGAAAACAGCGGGTCGATGAACGCTGCCGCGTCACCGACAAGCAGGTATCCTGGACCGCCAAATCGTCGGCAGGTGTAGGACCAGTCGCGCGTGGTGCGGATGCCCCCCACGCGACGGGCCGGTGCCAGCAGGCGCGACACCTCCAGCGATTCCGCGATCTCCTTCTCTAGCAAGTCGTGTAATGACATCGACATCTTCGACACCACCGCGGCCGCAGCCACGAACCCCACGCTCACGGTGTTGTCGCTGAACGGTATGAACCACAGCCATCCATCCGACATGTTCTCCACGAGGATGTTGCCGGCTTTGCGACCCCCGTAGGTGAGATGACCCTGAAAGTAAGTCCAGATGGCAACGTTCTTGAGGTCGTCGTGCCACTCTACGAGCTTGAGCCGCCGGGCGAGCAGGCGCGACTGCCCGGAAGCGTCAACCACCATGCGAGCCCTGATCTCGGTGACCTGGTCCGAGCCGTTCATCGTGTAGCGAACACCCACGCACCTGTCACCCTCGAAGAGCACGTCGGTGACGTTCGCATCCTCGATCACGTGCGCTCCATGCAGGCGCGCTCGGCGCATGAGAAGGTTATCGAACTCCGCGCGCTTCACCTGGTAGATGTAGTCGTAGTCGCTACCTTCGCTGAAGTCGACCGACCACAGCTCACGCGTACGACCCCACAGCAGCGTGACGCCGTACTTCCTGCAGAGCCCGGCGCTGTCGACCTCGCCTGACGCCTCGAGTTTGGCGAGTATGGGATGCACCCCGGGTATGAGGGACTCACCGATATGGTAGCGGGGGAAGCGCTCCTTTTCGATCACCACCACGCGGTGTCCCCGTTTTGCGAGCAAGCCAGCAGTTGTCGATCCTCCAGGTCCGCCACCGATAACGACCACGTCCGTTGATTCGCGCATTTTGCGTAGTACCCTTCATGCGACAGCAGTCCCTTCACGCGACAACTGTCATGGACAGAGCTGAGTCTCGTTTTCCTTCCTCGAACAGCTGTCGCGACACCCCCAACATCATCCTCGAGTTCATCGAATCTCAGTTCACGAACGGCGTCAATGGGTCTGACCCGTCTTCGCTCCACACGTGAGCGCCTCTCGAGTTCCACCCAACCCAGATTCAAGCGCCCAAGCGATTGCCGGTTACTCAAGGCCGCAGCAGGGGAAAATTGACGACGGTGAACGGCAGCTTCACCTTCTCGAGGTTCTCACTGAACCTCTTCCCGCTGAGATTCAGCTGCGAGTTCGTCACCAGCAACCTCTCCCCGCAGCGCGTGATCCCCGTCGGAAAGGCCAACACATCGTCGTTCATCGTCGCCCTCAGCTCAGCCGAGCGGTAGTCGTCGCTGAGTTTGAGCGTCACGATCTCGTTGGCGGTGTTGCGCGCTACGTACAAATATTTATCAACCAAGAGTAGACCATCCCCACAGAAAAGCGGGTTCATGAGGGAAATGTGCACCACGAAACGGTAGAGATCAGCACAAGGATCGGCTGCGGCGTAGGTTTTTAATTCGCGTATTTGGCGCTCCTTGGACCTGGCCTCGTTGGCGAATACTGGTATTTCGCACCCCTTGAAGCTGACCTCGACGCGAGTGATAGCCTTCTCTGGCTTCCCCGCGTTGACCTTGCCCACATCGACGCGGTAGAGGATACCGGTAGCCGACTGGATGGCCATGAGCACCTCGCCATCCGGGGAGGAAACAATGCCATTAAGGTTGATGTTGAACGGTACTTTATAGTGCGCGTAGAAAATCGGAGGATCCACCGTGAGCCACGGCTGAACCATCGTCTCGCCTGGCGTGTCTGCGGCGACCACGGGGATGCGGTACAAAAACGGCCGCCCAGAATCGGTCACGTATGCGAATCCCCGCGATAAGGTTAGATCATTGACTATGGGCACACCCTGCCCCTCAGACACGAAAGTGTGCAGCTTCACTTTTTTACCGGTGTCGTAGACGAGCACGCGGCCTCTGAAATCGATGACCCACAGACGACCCAACTCGTCAACCCTGATTCCGGCGGCAGAGTTCAGGCCACTGCTGCTAGGGTCCAAGAATACCTCGACAGTGTCAGAGTCGAGGCTTCCTCGGTAGATGGTGCCGTTGATCAGGCTGCCAGTGTAGAAGAAGCCCGTTATGGGGTCAACGCATACGTTCTCAGGAAATGCCTTTTCGTCGTTCGCTGGTAGCGTGTGCACGCGAACGGCTCCGTCTGGAGCAACCATCGATGTAACCTTCTCACTTGCAATGCTGACTCTGAGTTCAACTTCGTCCCCCAAAACGTAGTTAGCCGAATTCTGTAAGATTATTAACCGTTCAGCTATGCGAGCAGGAAATTCGCGGGAGCGGTCTGTCAGATCCGGCGGGCTTCGAGCAGGCTCCATGGGTGGTACAAACCGGTTGAGGGGGTGAGAACCCGTTCCAGCCGGTAGCCGGCAGCCTCCAGCAGCGCCTGATGCTCCTCGCGGGTGCGTTCGCGTCCCTTCACTTGGATGAACATGAGCAGGTTGATCAAGTGGATCGGGGAGGGCCCGGGCTCGGTCGGTTTGAGGCCTTCGACCAGCAGCAGCATGGACCCGGGCTGGGCGGCCCGGTGACAGTTGGCCAGGATCCGCAGCACGTCGGTGTCGTTCCAATCGTGCAGGACCGACTTGAGCACATACAGGTCACCACCAGCCGGCACCTCGGTGAAGAAGTCGCCACTGACGAGTTCCATCCGCTCGGCCAGCCCACGGGCGGTGATCACCGGGCGAGCTTCGGCGATCACCTCGGGCCGATCGAAAAGCACGCCGGTGGCTTGCGGCGCTGCCTTCAGCAGGCCGGCGAGCAGGGTGCCCTGACTGCCGCCGACATCGACGATTCGGGTGAAGCGGGCCGCGTTGTAGTGGGCCGCGACCTCGGTGGAGACGCTGGCCGACAGGCCTCCCATGGCCCGGGCGAAGACCGCGCCTTCCTCGGGGTTGTTCCGGTAGTAGTCCCAGATCTCCGTGCCCAGAGCGAGGGCGGTGCTGGGATGGCCGCTCATCACCGCGTCGAATAGCCGCCCGCAGGGAAGCCACTGCCCCGGGGAGGCCAGCGCGACGGCGAAGTCACGCAGCGACGCGGGCTGGGCGTCGGCGGCCAGGCATGCCCCGACCGGGGTGAGCTCGAAGTGGTCCGCTTCGAGCTCGGTTACCAGCCCCACGGTGGCGGCGGCGCGCAGCAGCCGGGCGAGCCCCTCGGGATCAGCGCCGGTGGCCTCGGCCAGCTCAGCACTGGACTTCGGTTGCTCAACGAGCCGGTCGGCCAGACCCAGCCGAGCGACGGTGGCCACAATCTGGGTGACTTCATAGCCCTGAACCAGCCGAACGAGCTGCACGGCGGGCGAGGTGTCAACCGGGGCGAAGAAGGTGGGCGGGGTTTCAGCGGTGCGGGTCATGGTAGGAGCCTCCTCACTTGATGCCGACGACCATGCGTTCCGGGCCGACCAGGTGCTCCACGTAGGTCCGGGTAAACCCGGCCTCGCGCATCCACCCGCAGCAGTCGGCCCCGGTGTATTCGAAGCCCCCGGGGGTTTGGAGAAGCAAACTCAGACTCCTCAACAAACTAGCGGCGTTGACGCGCCGGTCGTCGTCGATGATCGCGTCGTAGACGATCAGCGCTCCCCCGGCGGGCAGAGCGGCGTGCGCCTTGGCGAGCAACATGTGCTTTGCCGCCAGATCCCAGCCGTGCAGCATGTGGCCCATCACCAGCACGTCGGCCGCGGGAAGCTCGTCGGTGAACATGTCGCCGGGGTGAAACCGCAGCCGGGCTGCGAGCTCGAAGCTCGCCACGTAGGCCTCGAAGATCGGGCCCACCGGCGGGAGGTCGAACCCGCCGCCGCGCAAGTGCGGGTGGCGCAGGGCGAGCTGAACGGGAAGGCCGCCCTGAGCGGTGCCGATGTCCATCACGGTGTGGTAGCGATCCCAGGGGAACTTCTGGGCCAGGACACACCCGATATCGCTGCTGACGGCGGTCATCGCGGCCGTGAACTGTTCGAGCCACTCACGGTCGGCGTAGAGAGCCGAGAAGAAGTCCTCACCACCGCCGGTATTCTTATCGGCGAACTCGTTTTGCGGTTTCCCGGTGCGGAGGGCCTCAGTGAGCGAGTCCCAGGAGCGGCACAGGGCGTTGAACAACTGCACTCTCCCGCCGATATAGGAAGGCTTGGCCGGGTCGAGTAAGGCGTCGGTGGTGGGGGTGTTGGCGTAGTGCTCGCCCTCGCGCTCCAACAGACCCAAGGCGACCAGGGCGTCGAGGAAGTCGCGGCTGCTCCGGGGGTGCAGACCGACCTGTTCGGCGAGATCCGTCCCGTTCCGAGGACCGTCGGCGAGGGCGGCGAAGACTCCGAGCTCCACCGCGCTGAATAGAGCCTTGGATCCCATGAACGCCGTGCCCAGCTGTGTGATCGCCTCGGAGCCCGGGATTTCGTCCATGATTCCTTCCTTTCCGCTTTCTGCTGGATGACCCCAGAGTGCTGGAATCCGGGGGCTCAGGCCAGGTCGCACTGGGTGCACTGAGAGATCTCCTGCCCGCGCCGGCACGCCCAGTCGATCAGTGGTACGTCCCAGCCGAAGACTCCCAGCTGTTCGTAGGCCACGGTCTGGCGTGGTTCGGCCCGCATGTCCACCGCGCCGCGCAGGATGTCTACCAGCGTGAGGTCGATCTGCCCGGGGTCGCGGCAGGCCGTGGGAGAGGACAACCCGTGGCGCGGGTCCCAGCCCGAGGAACGCACCTCGGGGCCGGACATGCTGGGCACCACCAGCAGCGCACCGAACTCCGCCGGGACCGCGCCGGGGAGAATTGTGGTCAGCAACGCGCCGGGGCGTACCCAGGAGGGCTCGACGACGGTAGCGGGGGCGGTGACGCAAATGACATCGGCCTCCCTAGCGGCCTGACCCGGATCGTCGACCGCTACCACTTCCAAGCCTAGGGCGGTGGACATTTCCTCGGCGAATCGCTGCCTATTTTTCGGGGTGCGGCTGAAGACGCGCACCGATTCCAGTGACGGGACGGTGTGCCGGATTGCCCGCAGCTGGTAGCGGGCCTGGGCACCGGAACCGAGTAGGGCGAGGATGGTGGCGTTGTCCGGGGCGAGCTCGCGTGCCGCCAGCGCGACCGGAGCCGCGGTGCGCCAGTGGTTGAGGTCGTCCACAGCCATCAGGGCGCGTAGGGTGCCCGTCTTCCCGTCGAGCAGCAGCGCCGGTTGCCCGTCCATGGGCCGACGCGGAAAGCACCGGTCGGGGAACACCCGCAGGTAGGTTCCCATCACGGGCGCGCTTTCCAGCTGCACGTTGACGAACTGGTCTTCGGCCGCCACGGGGAACAGCAGCCATGACATCGCGCCATGATGCGCTGTCATCAGCGCATCCGCGCACAACTGGAGACTCTCCTCGATCCACCGCGACTCCTCGAACAGGGGCCGGAGGTCGCCCCGGGTCAACAAGACGGCCATCAGATCCTCCTTCCGAGGAGCATGATCGAATTATCTTGGCATATAACCGCCCGGCCTACTCGGTCAGAATCGCGACCGCCCGCGCCCATCCTGCGCCGGCCCGCGCGACCTTGACCGGGAAGCACACGAGGGTGAATCCGTCGGCCCCGGGCAGCGCGTCGAGATTGGCCAGCCGCTCGATCTGACAGAACTCCCGCTCCCGCCCGGCCATATGGGCCGGCCACAGGACACCCGGATCACCGGTTTCCTGGTATTGCCTGATAATGTAGGTGAATGGCGCGTCTAGACTGAACGCGTCGGTACCGATGACTCGCACTCCGTAGTCGAGCAGCAGCGCGATCGCCGACGCGTCGAGACCGACGAAATCGGTGAAGTACCGCTGCGTGCCCACCAGGCGCGAGGCCCCAGTGTTGAGCAACACGATGTCCAGAGGTGCCGGCACCCGGCCGATCCGGTCGAACTCGCGCCGCAGCACCTCCGCGGACACGGTACCGATGTCCTGGGTGGTCAGGTCCACCAGGATCCCTGGCCGGTGGAACCACTCCAGGGGCATCTCGTCGATGGTCCGGGGGACACCGTAGGACGCCTTCGACCCGTAGTGGGCGGGTGCGTCGATGTGCGTCCCGGTGTGGGTGGTCAGCACGACGGTGTCGTTGGTGAGGAACTCGCCATCCGGAAACACGGACGGGTCAATGGTCATGCCGAAATGCTCGCGCATTTCCGCGCTGACGTGCCGGGCGCCCTCGGCGGCAGACATCGTCTGCACGGACACCGGCTCAGGTTCCCAGAAGCTCGCGTCCACCGGCGAGGACAGGTCTATGAGTCGCACCGCGACCTCCCATCTGGGCGTGGTCGTATCGAGCATCACGCTCCCGCCTCGGATCGAACTCAAGCCGCGCTGGAGTGACGCCATTCCTCCGGCCTTGGAGGGTGGGTTCCAGCGCATTCCCAACGGTTTTCGAGCACCGGTGCTCATTCTCGGACTCGGGCACCGTGCGACCGCCCGGTCCGCGCCCCAGAAGTGCCCCAGAAGTGCCTCTGCCCGGAAGGGGGGACGATGTCTTCGATAACTTCGAGCATCAACGATGGGTCGATTGACGTTCTGTACCACCAGATTCAACAGTTCTACGCCCACCAAATGCAGCTCCTCGACGAGGGTCGAGTGGAGGAGTGGGCGGCGAGCTTCACCGAGGACGGGGTGTTCGCGGCGAACGCATACCCTGAGCCGACGCGCGGCAGGACAGCGATCTACCAGGCAGCCCAGGAGATCACCAACGATCTTTCCGCGAAAGGAATCACCCGCCGGCACTGGCTAGGCATGCTCGCCCTCGACCCAAGGGACGATGGCAGCGTGTTCGTCCGCAGCTACGCCCAGGTTCTGGAGACTCCCCGGGGCGGAGCGACGGTGCTGCGGATAATCACCGTCTGCGAGGACCTGCTATGCCATGACGGAAAACAGTGGCTGGTGCGCAACCGGCAGGTATGGCGTGACGGCCTGCGCTGACTCGATCCGATCCGGATTCGAGCCGACCTCAGGCGGTTTTCGGAATTATCGATTCTCGGAGACACGATTCCGCTTCGGCAGCTCGGAGCGCGGCAGAGTGGACGGAAATATTCGATGAATCGGCGCGTGGTGATCACCGGCATTGGTGTGCTCGCTCCGGGAGGCGTAGGCACCAAGGCGTTCTGGAACCTGCTCGTCGAGGGGCGCACGGCGACCAGGCGTATCAGTTTCTTCGACGCCTCGCCGTTTCGTTCGCAGGTGGCGGCCCAGGTCGATTTCGACGCGGAGCTGCAAGGACTGACTCCGCAGCAGATCCGGCGAATGGACCGCGCCACGCAGTTCGCCGTGGTCACCGCCCGCGAGGCGGTCGCGGACAGCGGGATGGAGTTCGCTGAGCTCGATCCGCCGCGCACCGGCGTCACGGTGGGCAGTGCGGTCGGCGCGACGATGGGTCTGGACCAGGAGTACCGGGTCGTCAGCGACGGCGGCCGGCGATGGCTGGTCGACCATGAGTACGCGGTGCCGCATCTCTATGGCCACCTGGTGCCCAGCTCGATGGCAGCCGAGGTGGCCTGGGCGGTGGGGGCCGAGGGCCCGACGACCGTGGTGTCCACCGGCTGCACCTCCGGGCTGGATGCGGTGGGGTATGCACGCGACCTGATCCTTGAGGGGTCCGCGGACGTGATGGTCGCGGGCGCCACGGATGCCCCGATCTCCCCTATCACGGTGGCTTGCTTCGATGCGATCAAGGCAACCACACCCCGTAACGACGATCCCGAACACGCCTCGCGGCCGTTTGACAACAACCGCAACGGGTTCGTGCTGGGCGAAGGGTCGGCGATCTTCGTGCTGGAGGATCTGGAGCACGCCCGCAAGCGGGGGGCTCACCTGTTCGCCGAGATCGCGGGATTCGCCTCCCGGTGTAACGCCTTTCATATGACCGGCTTGCGACCCGACGGGCGGGAAATGGCGGAGGCGATCCGGGTAGCGCTGCACGAGGCGCACATGCGCCCGGAGGACATCGACTACATTAACGCGCACGGCTCGGGGACCAAGCAGAACGACCGGCACGAGACAGCGGCGTTCAAGCGGGCCCTCGGTGAACATGCGTATCGCACGCCGGTGAGTTCGATCAAGTCGATGATCGGTCACTCGCTGGGCGCCATCGGCTCACTGGAGATAGCCGCCTCCGCGCTGGCCATCGAGCACGGTGTGGTGCCACCGACCGCCAACCTGCACGAGCCGGACCCGGAGTGCGACCTGGACTACGTGCCACTGATCGCCCGCGAGCAACGTACTGACACCGTGCTCAGCGTCGGTAGCGGGTTCGGCGGCTTCCAGAGCGCCATGGTTCTCACCCGACCTGAGCGGGCGCAGCGGTGAGCTCCGCAACTGTCGTCACCGGCATCGGGGTCACCGCACCCAACGGCCTGGGCACCGATGCCTACTGGTCGGCCACGTTGCGTGGGCAGAGCGGCATCGGCCCGCTCACCCGTTTCGAGCCGCAGCAGTATCCCGCCCGGCTGGCCGGCGAAGTGTCCGGTTTCACCGCGGAGGACTACCTGCCCAACCGGCTCATCCCGCAGACCGACCACATGACCCGGATGGCGCTGGTGGCCGCGGACTGGGCGCTGGCGGATGCGGGGGTGGTAGCCGAGCAGCTGCCCGAGTTCAGCATGGGCGTGATCACCGCCGCCTCGGCCGGGGGGTTCGAGTTCGGCCAGCGTGAGCTGGAGGCGCTGTGGAGCAGGGGCGGCCAGTACGTGAGCGCCTACCAGTCCTTCGCCTGGTTCTACGCGGTGAACACCGGACAGATCTCGATCCGCAACGGGATGCGCGGCCCCAGCGGCGTCGTCGTCAGTGACCAGGCCGGCGGGCTAGACGCGGTCGCGCAGGCCCGCCGGCAGCTGCGCAAGGGCGTGGGGCTGGTCGTGTCAGGGGGCGTGGACGGTTGCCTGTGCCCATGGGGCTGGGTGGCCCAGCTCGCCAGCGGTCGGCTGAGCCGCAGCGACGATCCCGACCGCGCCTACCTGCCCTTCGACGCCGAGGCGGCAGGGCACGTTCCCGGTGAGGGTGGGGCGATCCTGGTTCTGGAGGACGCCGAGTTCGCCCGCCAGCGCGGTGCGGGGCGCAGCTACGGCGAGATCGTCGGATACGCCGCCACCTTCGACCCCAAACCGGGCAGTGGCCGCCCGGCGGGGCTGCGTCGTGCGATCGAACTGGCCCTGGCCGACGCGGGGATCAGAGTGCAGGAGGTCGATGCGGTCTTCGCCGACGCGGCCGCGGTGCCCGAACTCGACGGCATCGAGGCCGAGGCAATCACTGAGGTGTTTCGGCCGGGCGGCGTCGCGGTCACCGCGCCCAAGACCATGACCGGCCGCTTATACGCCGGCGGGGGGCCGCTGGATCTAGTGGCTGCGCTGCTGTCGATCCGGGACCGCGTGCTTCCACCGACGATCAACGTCACCCTCGCGCCCCAGTACGAGATCGACCTGGTGACCGGCACGCCACGGAAAGCAGCGGTAGACGTGGCACTGGTCATCGCCCGCGGACATGGTGGCTTCAACTCGGTGATGGTCCTGCGCGGCGGGCCCTGATCCGGGCCAAGGGCGCGAGGTAACCCACGGCACACGAAGGGACGGCAATGACCCAGCAGAAGGAACTGACCCTCCAGGGCCTCACGACGATCCTGAAGGCGGCCGCAGGGGCAGACGAGGAGGTCGACCTCGAGGGCGACATCCTGGATGTGGAGTTTGCCGACCTTGGTTATGACTCCCTTGCCTTGATGGAGACCGGCAGCCGGATCGAACGGCAGTTCGGTGTGAGGTTGAACGAGGCCACGGTCCTCTCCGCCACGACACCACGGGCTTTCCTCGCTGTGGTCAACGAAAGCTTGGCCCAGGCGGCGTGAACCCATGGCCAGCCCACCGCACGGCCAGCAACCCAGGACTCCAGCGGGTCGAAGGAGATCGCAACCATGACACAGACACTGCGCCCCGGGGCTGTCGAGGATACCGAGTGGAGCCTGTGCCCGGTCTGCCGAGGGATGGTCTACGGCAAGCGGTTATCCCGGAATCTGCACGTCTGTCCCGACTGCGGCGCACACTGCCCGATTCCCGCGCACGAGCGGATCGCGCAGCTGCTCGACGACGGGTCGATTGAGCTCTGTGAGCTGGCCACCCCCGAGCATGACCCGCTCGGTTTCGTCGACACCAAGCCCTACCCGCACCGGTTGCGGGCGGCTCGCCAGTCCACCGGTCTCGACGAGGCGGCGGTGCTCGCCACCGGCTCGATTGAGGGTAACCCGGTGGTGGTTGTGGTGATGGACTTCCGGTTCCTCGGCGGCAGCCTCGGCAGCGCCGTCGGCGAGTTGATCACTTCGGCGGCCGAGACCGCGCTGCGCGAGCGGACTCCCCTGCTCCTGGTCACCGCCTCTGGCGGGGCCCGCATGCAGGAGGGCCTGCTGTCGTTGATGCAGATGGTCAAGACCAGCCAGGCGCTCGGCCAGCTCGACGAGGCAGGCGTGTTGACCGTCTCCGTGGTCACCGACCCGACCTACGGGGGTGTGGCGGCGTCGTTCGCGACGCTGTGCGACGTGATTCTCGCAGAACCGAAGGCGCGCTTGGGTTTCGCCGGCCCGAGAGTGATCGAGCAGACCACCCGGCAGGTGCTCCCAGCGGGCTTCCAGACCGCTGAGTTCCTGCTGGAACACGGTCTGATCGACGCGATCTGTCCCCGTGGTGCGCTGCGCCCGACCCTGGCGCGCGTGCTGTCCCTCGGCGCCCGCCCCCGCCAGCGAACGGGCGGTTCTGGGGCAGGCGCGCCGGGTGACGGCGCGGGCGGCGCGGGCGGCGCCGTGGTGCGCGATCCCGCCCGGCTGCCCGAGCGAGACGCCTGGCAGGTCGTCAAGCTTGCCCGGCACCTGCAGCGTCCCACCACGATGGATTACCTCAGCCGGATCTTCGAGAGTTTCGAGGAACTGCACGGAGACCGGATCGGCGGCGACTGCGGGGCCATCGTCGGCGGCATCGCCACGATCGGGGGGAGGTCGGTGATCGTGATCGGGCAGCAGAAGGGGCACTCGATCGGTGAGCTGGTCGCCCGCAACTACGGCATGCCCAGGCCCTCGGGATACCGCAAGGCTGCCAGGCTGATGCGCCTGGCCGGCAAGCTCCGCGCTCCGCTCGTCACGTTCATCGACACTCCCGGGGCCTACCCCGGCATCCAGGCCGAGGAACAGGGCCAGGCCATCGCGATAGCACAGAGCATCCGCCTGATGGCGCGGCTGGACGTGCCGATTATCAGCGTGGTGATCGGTGAGGGTGGCAGCGGCGGCGCTCTCGCCCTCGCCGTTGCCGACCAGGTGTTCGCGTGCTCCAACGCGGTGTACTCGGTGATCAGCCCGGAGGGGTGCGCGGCCATCCTGTGGAAGGACTCGGCGATGGCACCCGCGGCGGCGGCCGCGCTGCGGATCGAGGCCCGCGAGCTGCTGCGGTTGGGCATCGTCGATGGGGTCGTGATCGAGCCGCCCGAGGGCGCGCATACCGATCATCTCGTGATGGCCGAACGGCTACGTGCCGTGATCGTGCAGGGCCTGGAGGAGCTGTCCGCGGTAGCGCCTGCGGAGCTGGTGGCACGCCGGCACGCGAGGTTCCGCGCCTACGGAGCCGCTGCCGGCCCATCTGACGTCCTCGCCTCCGGGGAGCAGCAGCGATGACCCCGCGACCGGCGGGTGAGGCCGGCCCCGCGGCGGGCGGGTCGCAGAGCCGCCCGGACAGCCCGGACCTGGTCGGCGGGCAGGGGCTCGGCGCCGTGCTCGACCAGGTGCGATACCACACCACGCTGTTGCTGTCCCAGCTGTCCGCTCCGCCGCGGGTGATCCGGATGCGGGCCGGGGAGGTGGCCATCGACATCGAATGGGACGCCGCCGGCACCGGCCTGGCCGGGCCGCTCCCCTGCGAGCAGCCGGCCTGCGCGAGCGAGGGCATCGCCCGCCGGGTCCTGAACGCACAGGCCGTCGGCGTGTTCTACCGCGCGCCCGAACCCGGCGGGGTGCCCTTCGTCAGCACGGGTGACCTGGTGGTCATCGGCCAGCAGGTGGCGATCATTGAAGCGATGAAACTGATGATCCCGGTGGAGGCGGATCTCAGTGGGCGAATCATCGATGTCCTCAAGGACGATGGCGAGCTGGTCGAGTACGGCGAGCCGCTGTTCGTCCTCGCCGCGACCGAACACACCTGATCGGCGGCTGGCTATGTTCCGCAAGGTCCTGATCGCCAACCGGGGGGAGATCGCGCTGCGGGTGGCACGGGCGTGCCGGGAGCTGGGTATCCGTACGGTCGCCGTCTACTCCACCGACGACCGTGACTCGGCCGTGGTCAGCTACGCCGATGAGGCCATCCGGATCGGGCCAGGCGCAGCCAAACGGAGCTATCTGAACATCCCGGCCATCGTGGAAGCAGCCCTGCACACGGGTGCCGACGCCGTCCATCCCGGTTACGGGTTCCTCGCCGAGGAGGCCGACTTCGCGGAGGTGTGCCAGGCCCACGGGCTCACCTTCGTCGGACCACCCCCCGAGGTGATCCGGCGTCTTGGCGACAAGACAGCGGCTCGCGCCTTGATGGCCGCCGTTGGGCTGCCGATGCTGCCCGCCAGCCCGCAACGCCTCCCCCTGCACAACATCCTCGAGGTACAGCGAATCGCGGACAGTCTCGGCTACCCCGTGATCATCAAGGCAGCCGCGGGTGGCGGCGGCCGCGGGATGGGCCTGGTCCGCAGACGCGAGGAGTTCGCCCAGGTGTTCTCGCACACCAGGGCCGGTGCGCAGGCCCTGTTCGGAGACGGCCGGGTGTACTTGGAGAAGTACCTCGACCACGCGCGCCACGTGGAGGTCCAGGTGCTCGCCGACCAGCACGGAAACATCGTGCACCTGGGCGAGCGGGACTGCTCGGTGCAGCGGCGCCACCAGAAGCTCCTCGAGGAGACACCCGCGCCCGAGCTGCCCGCCGGTCTCGCCGAGCGGATGGGACAGGCCGCCGTGCACGCCGCCCGGGCCGCTGGCTACGTCGGTGCCGGCACCGTCGAGTTCCTGGTGGACGCTACCGGCGAGTTCTCCTTCCTGGAGGTCAACTGCCGGATCCAGGTCGAACACCCGGTCACCGAGATGGCCACCGGTGTGGACCTGGTGCACGAACAGTTCCGGGTGGCGGCCGGGGATGTCTTAGCGCTGCGGCAGTCCGACGTGCTGCCGCGCGGGGCGGCGATCGAGTGCCGGATCAACGTTGAGGACCCGGAACGTGACTTTGTTCCCACGCCGGGGCTGCTGACGGCGTTCTCGCCGGCATCCGGCCCATTCGTCCGGGTGGACACGCACGGTTACCCGGGCTACCGGGTACCGGCCAGCTATGACTCGCTGCTGGCCAAGCTGGTGGTCTGGGCACCGACCAGGGCGCAGGCCCTGGAGCGGATGCGCCGCGCGCTGGCCGAGTTCCGGGTGGAGGGCCCCGGTATCCGCACCACCGCACACTTTTTGAGCGAGGTGATCGACCACCCCCTGTTCCGGTCCGCGCAGCACACCACCGCCCTCGTCGAGCGGGTCCTAGCCGAGCGCCGGACCGAGCCGTCAGACCGCGACCACCAGCGCCGCGTTCTGAACAACCACTTGTACCCCTCAGCACCCTGAAACCAGGATGGGAGAAGTCATGCCGGATCAAAGCCCGCACCGGGTCGCCCTCGTCACCGGTGCTACCAGCGGGATCGGGCTAGCCGTGGCCGAACACCTTGCCGCACTGGGCCTGCAGGTCTTCATCTGTGCCCGCACCGCGGGCAACGTCGCCCTCGTCGTCAAGCAGCTCCGCGAGGAGGGCCTCGACGTGGACGGCCTCTCTGGTGATGTCCGTTCGACCACCGACGTGCACGCCGTCGTGCAGGCGGCCGTTGATCGGTACGGCCCGGTGGACGTCCTGATCAACAACGCTGGTCGCAGCGGTGGTGGGGTGACCGCTCAGATCACCGACGAGTTGTGGTTCGACGTCATCGACACGAACCTGAACAGCGTTTTTCTCATGAGCCGGGAGGTGCTCACCACCGGTGGGATGCTCGCCCGCCAGCACGGGCGGATCATCAACATCGCCTCGACCGGCGGTAAGCAGGGGGTGGTGCTCGGCGCACCGTACTCGGCCTCCAAGCATGGCGTGGTCGGTTTCACCAAGGCGCTGGGCTTGGAGCTGGCCAAGACCGGCATCACGGTCAACGCGGTGTGTCCTGGCTATGTGGAGACGCCGATGGCGCGGCGGGTTCGGCAGGGCTACGCCCAGGTGTATGACACCACCGAGGACGCCATCCTGGAGCGTTTCCAAGCCAAGATCCCGCTCGGTCGTTACTCGACGCCCGAGGAAGTGGCCGGCCTGGTCGGTTACCTGGTCACGGACACCGCCGCGCCGATCACCGCACAGGCCCTGAACGTGTGCGGCGGCCTGGGCAACTACTGAGCGCAGATCCGCGGCTGCGGGCGACAGAAAGGAGACGAGACACATGGCAGGGCACACGGATACCCGCCACGTCGAGCACCAGATCAAGGTGCTGGCGCCAGCGGAGGGCGTGTACGAGCTGATCGCCGATGTGACGCACTGGCCGCGGGTCTTCCCGCCGACCGTGCACATCGAGCACGAGCAGCTCAGTGAGTCGGAGGAGCGGATCCGACTCTGGGCGACAGCCAACGGTGCGGTGAAGACCTGGACTTCCCGGCGCCGGCTCGACGCGGGCGCGCGCCGGGTGGAGTTCCGTCAAGAAATCTCCCAGCCGCCGGTGGCCGCGATGGGCGGTACGTGGATCGTGGAACCCATCGCGGCCAGCGAGTGCGCGGTGCGACTGCTGCACGACTACCGGGCCGTCGAGGGCACCGCGGAGAATCTCGAGTGGATCGACCGCGCGGTCGACCGCAACAGCACCGCCGAACTCGGTGCGCTGAAGTCGACCGCGGAGCTGGGCAGCGACCGCACTGACTTGATGTTGGCCTTCGAGGACACCGTGCAGATCGCTGGCTCGGCTCGGGACGTCTACGAGTTCATCTACGACGCGACGCAGTGGGTGCACCGGCTGCCGCACGTGGCGCGGGTCTCGTTGCAGGAAGACACCCCGAATATCCAGCTGCTGGACATGGACACCCAGGCCCCGAACGGCTCGGTGCACACCACGACATCGGTGCGGATCTGCTTTCCCGAAAACAAGATCATCTACAAGCAGATCGTGCTGCCCGCGCTGATGAGCGTGCACACCGGTTGCTGGCTGCTGGAGGAGAACGCCCAGGGCGTTGCGGTCACCTCGCAGCATACGATTGTGATCAAGCCCTCGGCCGTCGCCGCGGTGCTCGGCGCCGAGGCGACGGTGGCCGACGCCCGCAACTTCGTGCGCACCGCGTTGAGCACCAACAGCCTGGCCACACTCGATCATGCTCGGTCGTTCGCCGAGCACCGCTCACGCGAGCGAGCGCCTCGAGCAGAGCAGGGGAGTTGAGGGGCGGTGGTGGTGTTCGTCAACCAGTTCTCGGTACACGGCAACGCCGAGGATTTCGAGCGAGCCTTCCAAGCCAGCTCGGAGTTCATGCGCCGGCAACCGGGTTTTCTGCGTCACAGCCTGGTACGCTCTACCCTGTTACCTGAGCGCTATGTGAACGTTGCGGAGTGGGAGGACGCGGCCTCCTTTCGGCGAGCAACCGAACATCCTGACTTCGAATCGCATGTGCGCGAGTTGCATGAGCTCGCCAGCAGCGAACCGCATCTGTGCGTGCCGGTGCTGCAGCGCGGTGCGCTGAGAGGCGACGCTGAGGGTGGGTGAGGGTCTGGCCCGCGTGACAACACCGGGGAGATGACGTTGTCTGGTAGTGATGGTGTTGTTCTGCCATTGTCGGCCGCCCAGCGTGAGATTTGGTTTGCTGAACAACGGTTGCCCACGGCGAATCGGGTCTACCAGGTTGGTGAGTATATCGAGATAGCTGGGCCTGTTGATCCGGTGCTGTTCGAGGCAGCCCTGCGGCAGGTGGTGGGGGAGGCGGAGGCGCTGCGGGTCCGGTTCACCGGGGGTGACGAGGAGCCACGGCAGGTTGTCCAGCCGTTGTCGGAATGGCTTATGCCGTTGGTCGATGTCAGCGACGAACCTGACCCTCTTGCGGCTGCGCAGGAATGGATGGCTCTCGACATGGCCCGGCCGATGGATCTGGCTGTCGGGCCGCTGTTCAGTTACGCATTGCTCAAGCTGAGGTCTGACTGGTTTGTGTGGTATCAGGGTTACCACCATATCGTGATGGACGGGTTTGGTTCGTCCCTGATCACGCGACGGGTAGCTGACATTTATACGGCGCTCACCCAGGGGCGGACATATGACCAGAATGCGCTTGGCTCATTGCGCCAGCTGCTGGACAGCGATTCGGCCTATCGTGCGTCGGAACAGTTTACCCAGGATCAGGCGTATTGGATCAAGCGCTTTGCTGACCGCCCAGAGCCGACCAGACTCGTGGGTCAGTCATCGACAACTCCGGAGAGCGTTGTTCATCAGGCGACCTCTTTGTCACCGTCTGAGCTGGACAAGTTACGGGCAGCCGCGCGCCGGGCCCGGGTGCCCTGGTCACTAATGGTGACCGCAGCGACGGCGGCGTATATGTACCGCTTGACGGGCGCGCAGGATGTGGTCGTCAGTTTAGCGGTCACAGCCCGTGAGGGTTCTCTTCTGAAACGTGTCCCGGGCACGGTGTCCAATGTGTTGCCACTGCGGTTGTTGGCACGTCCCGACATGAGCCTCGCCGAACTCATCGGTCAGGTAGCGCGGGAAGTCCGTGAGGTGTTGGCGCATCAACGTTACCGAGGCGAGGATCTCCACCGGGATCTTGATCTACCCGGTAAGATCGGGACATTTCTCACACCAATGATCAACATCATACCTTTCAACTATGACCTGCGATTCGCCGGTCATCCCAGCGCGACATACACTGTTTCGGCCGGTTGGATCGGTGATCTGTCGATTTCCGCGTGGGACAAAGGGGACGGTTCAGGGTTACGGATTGACTGGCAGGCGCATCCGGAAGTCTGCAGCCAGGATGACCTTGCGATCCATCAGCAACGTTTCCTGAGTCTGTTAGAAGCCATTGTCGTCGCTGATCCGGATCAGTCTATTGGTCGGATCGATGTGCTCACTACCGAGGAGCGTCACCGGGTATTGCAGACCTGGAATGACACCACCCACCCCGTGCCACCCAGCAGCCTACCCGCACTGTTCAGGGCTCAGGTACAGGCCACACCGGATGCGATCGCGGTGATCTGCGGCGACACCCAGTTGCCCTACGCCCAGCTCAACGCTGCGGCGAACCGGCTTGCGCATGCGCTGATCGCCCGGGGCGTGGGTCCAGAGTGCGCGGTGGCGGTGCTGCTGGAACGCTCGGTTGATCTGGTGGTGTCGATCCTGGCGGTGGTGAAGGCTGGGGGAACCTACGTACCGTTGGATGCCCGGTATCCGCTGGCATGGATACGGATGGTCCTCGCGGAGACCGGGGCGTCAATACTGGTGAGCAACCAGACGATCCCCGCCGGTGGGTTCCCGCCCAGCATTGAGGTACTCACCATTGCTGCTGACTACTCCGCAGGCGAGCAGGATCCTGGTGATCCGAGGATTGCTTGTGATCCTGAGCAGCTGGCCTATATCATGTACACTTCGGGCTCGACGGGGACGCCGAAGGGCATCGCGGTCACCCATGGTGATGTCGTCAGTCTGGCATGGGATCCGTGTTGGCGCGGTGGTGCGCACGAGCGGGTGCTGTTCCATTCCCCGTCCGCGTTTGACGCCTCGACGTATGAGTTGTGGGTCCCGCTGCTGACTGGCAGGCAGATCGTCATCGCCCCACCCCGTGAATTGGACGTCCACACGTTGCAGGAGGTCATCGCCCGAAACAAGATCACGGGACTGTGGCTGACGGCGGCCCTGTTCGGCCTGATGGCCGAGCAATGCCCGGACTGCTTCACCGGTGTGCACGAAATATGGACCGGAGGCGAGGTGGTCTCGGCCACCGCGGTACACCAGGTCATAAAACACTGCCCGTATACTACCGTGGTCAACGGTTACGGCCCGACCGAAACCACCACCTTCGCCACCTATCATCCGATGCGACCACCCCACCGAGTGGATCACACCGTGCCGATCGGCCGGCCGATGGCCAACACCCGGGTTTATGTGCTGGATGCCGGCCTGCAGCCGGTGCCCCCGGGTGTGGTGGGTGAGTTGTATATCGCCGGTGCGGGACTGGCCCGAGGGTATCTAAACCGGCCGGGGCTGACCGCGGAGTGGTTCGTGGCATGCCCCTTCGGCCCACCAGGTGAGCGAATGTACCGGAGTGGGGATCTGGTCCGCTGGAATCCCAACGGGGAATTGATGTTCGTAGGCCGAGCCGACGACCAAATCAAAATCCGCGGATACCGCATCGAATCCGGCGAAATCGAAACCATACTCACCACCCACCCCCACATCACCCAAGCCGCAGTCATCGCCCGCGAAGACCAACCCGGCGACAAACGACTCGTCGCCTACGTGGTGGCTGCCGATGATGGTTGCCGCGGGAAGGCGCTGCGCGAGTATCTGCGGGAACGATTGCCGGACTACATGCTCCCCACGGTGGTGGTAGTGGACGGTTTGCCGTTAACACCGAACGGCAAGCTGGACCGAGCGGCGTTACCGGCCCCGCAGTTCAGTTCGACGGGTCATGGTCGGGCGCCCAAGACCCCGCACGAACAATTGCTGTGCGAATTGTTCGCCGAGGTGCTGAGCCTACCCCGGGTAAGCGTTGATGATGATTTCTTCGACCTGGGTGGACATTCACTGCTAGCCACCCGCCTGATTGCCCGGGCACGGGCTATGTTGGGTGTGGAACTACAGCTGCGTGCCCTGTTCGAAGCGCCGACGCCAGCCGGGCTGGCCGCACGGTTAGACAGCGCAGGACCGGCACGGTTAGCGCTGCGGGCAGCTCAGCGCCCGGATGTGGTGCCCTTATCGTTCGCCCAGCGCCGATTGTGGTTTCTGCACCAGCTGGAGGGCACCAGCCCCACCTACAACATCCCCCTCGCATTGCACCTATCCGGAGCACTGGATCGGGATGCATTGCAAGCCGCGCTGGGAGACGTCGTGGCCCGGCATGAAAGCCTGCGCACGGTCTTTCCCGAGACCCAGGGAATACCCCACCAACAGATCCTGGACACCTCCACGGCGCGCCTGCCGCTGAGGATCACCCAGACCAGCCACACCGAGTTACCCGACGCTTTGGCCACCGCCGCACGCTACAGATTTAATCTTTCTGTTGAGATACCAGTACGGGCGCAGTTATTCGTCCTGGCACCGGATGAGCACGTGCTATTAGTGCTGGTACACCACATTGCCAGTGATGGCTGGTCACTACGGCCGCTGTCCACTGACCTGGCCACCGCATACACAGCACGACACCAGGGTAAAGCACCGCAATGGGCGCCATTACCGGCACAGTACGCTGACTACACGCTGTGGCAACACCGCCTGCTGGGTGACCAGGCCGACCCGGGCAGCCTGCTCGCCATCCAGCTGGAGTATTGGACCACCACGCTGGCCGGAGCGCCCGAGCATCTGGAATTGCCCACCGACCGACCCCACCCACCGATGGCCTCCTACCGCGGCGGCCAACTGCCCATCCATCTGGACGCAGAACTACACCAAAAACTGATGGACCTGGCCCACCGCAACCACGCCACCCTATTCATGGTCCTGCACACCGGACTCGCTGCACTACTCAGCAAGCTAGGCGCCGGCGAGGACATCACCCTCGGCTCCCCGATCGCCGGACGCACCGATCAAGCATTAGACAACTTGGTGGGGTTTTTCGTCAACACCCTGGTGCTCCGCACCGACACCTCCGCAAATCCCACCTTCACCCAACTGCTAGCCCGAACCCGGGAAACCGTACTAACCGCCTACACCCACCAAGACATCCCCTTCGAATACCTCGTCGAAACTCTCAATCCGACCCGCTCACTAGCCCACCACCCCCTCTTCCAAGTACTCTTAGCAATACAAAACACCCCCGAAGCGGAACTCACCCTACCCGAGCTGAACACCCACATCCTGCCAACATCAACCGGCACAGCCAAATTCGACCTCAGCATCAGCCTCTCCGAACACCGCCACCCCGACGGCACTCCCGCCGGCATCGAAGGGACCATCGAATACGCCAGTGACCTATTCGACGCCACCACAGTCAACACGCTCCTCGCGCGCTGGACACAACTCCTCCAAACAGCAGTCACTAATCCGGATCAGCCTATTGGTCGGATCGATCTGCTCACCACCGCCGAGCGGACGCGGTTGCTGGTGGAGTACAACGACACCACCACCGAGATACCTTACGCCACACTGCCAGCGTTGTTCCAAACCCAAGTACATGCCACACCGGATGCGATCGCGGTGATCTGCGGCGACACCCAGTTGCCCTACGCCCAGCTCAACGCTGCGGCGAACCGGCTTGCGCATGCGCTGATCGCCCGGGGTTTGGGTCCAGAGCAGATCGTCGCCCTCACCCTGCCCCGCTCACCCGAGCTGATCATCGCGTTGCTCGCGGTGCTCAAGGCCGGGGCGGCCTACCTGCCCCTAGACCCCGATTACCCACCCGCACGCCTGGCATTCATGCTCACCGATGCCCGCCCCGCGCTCCTGCTCACCATCACACAAACCCTCGGCTGCGTCCCCGACAACCTCACCCCCCCTCAACTGGTCATCGATGATCCCCACATCCTCGCCACACTGAACACCTACCCGGACACCGATCCCACGGACACCGAGCGCAGTAGCCCCCTGCTCCCCGCCCATCCTGCGTATGTGATCTACACTTCTGGCTCCGCCGGCACTCCCAAAGGCGTGGTGGTGACGCATGCCGGCATTCCCAGCCTGGTTGCGGCACAGGTCGAGCGGTTGGGAGTCGGTGCGCACAGCCGGGTGCTGCAGTTCGCCTCCCCCAGCTTCGACGCGTCGTTCTGGGAGCTGTGCATGGCCCTGCTGTCTGGCGCGACGCTGATCATGGCCCCACCAGTACAGCTGCTGCCGGGGCCCCCGCTGGCCGCGCTGGTGGGCGAGCAGCGGGTAACGCATGCGACGTTGCCACCCTCGGCGCTGGCGGTACTGCCAGCCGAAGACGGGCTGCCGCCGACGATGACGCTGGTCGTGGCGGGTGAGGCGTGCCCACCGGAGGCGGTCGCCGCCTGGTCACCAGACCGGAGGTTGATCAATGCCTACGGTCCGACCGAGACCACCGTGTGCGCCACCATGAGCCGGCCTTTGTCCGACGCAGCGCAGATGCCACCGCCGATCGGCCGGCCGATCATCAACACGCGGGTGTATGTGCTGGATGCTGGGTTGTGTCCGGTTCCGGTGGGGGTGACCGGGGAGTTGTATGTCGCGGGGATAGGTCTGGCGCGGGAGTATTTGCACCAGCCGGGGTTGACGGCCGGGCGGTTTGTGGCGAATCCGTTTGGTGCTCCGGGCGAACGGATGTATCGGACAGGGGACCTGGTCCGGTGGCGCCCGGATGGGGATATGGAGTTTGTGGGTCGGGTTGATGATCAGGTGAAGATCCGGGGGTTCCGGATCGAGCCGGGTGAGATCGAAGCCGTGCTGGCGCAGCGGGACGACATCGCCCGCAGCGCAGTCGTGGCCTGCGAGGACGGGCTCGGCAGCAAGCGCCTGGTGGGCTATCTCGTAGCCGCCGAGGCCCCCAAGGGGATCGACAACGAGGGAATCGACACTGCTGAACTGCGCCGCGCACTGGCCCGGAGGCTGCCGGAGCACCTGGTGCCCAGTGCCTTGGTCGTCGTACCGCAGCTGCCGCTCACCCCCAATGGGAAGGTCGACCGCCGGCAGCTGGCGCTGCGCCCGGTGGCGCGTGCGGCGAGCACGGCATGGATCGCCCCGCGCGGCGAACTGGAGCAGACGATCGCCGAACTCTGGTCCCAAGTCCTCAACGTGGACAAGGTCGGCGCCGAGGACAACTTTTTCGACCTCGGCGGCCACTCACTGCTCCTGATCACCCTTCAACACCGGCTCGCCACCCTGATGCAGCGTCCGATCCCGATCGTCGAGCTCTTCACCCACACCACGGTCGCCGCACAGGCCCGCCACCTGGGCACTACCGCCACCACCTTCCCCAAACTCGCCGCCGCCCGAGAACGCGCCCAGCAACGACAGCTGTCCCGACGCCGACGTCCGGCCGCCCGCACCTGAAAGGAGATGCCCCGCATGACTGAAACACCCGCGGCAGCCGAGACGTCCGAGACGACCAATGTCTCGGCGGACGTAGACATCGCGGTGGTCGGGATGGCCGGGCGCTTCCCCCACGCCCCCGACCTGGACCGCTTCTGGACCAACCTGGTTGAGGGCCACGAGTCGATACGGCCCTTCAGTGTCACGGAGTACCTGGCCGCAGGCGGCGATCCGGCCGGTCTGGACGACCCGTACTTGGTTCGCAAGGCCTCCGTAGTCGAGGGCATCGACCTCTTCGATGCCGACTTCTTCGGCTATCGGCCCGCCGAGGCTGAGTTGCTGGACCCCCAGCATCGGCTGTTCCTCGAATGCTGCTATCACGCGCTGGAGCACGCCGGTCACCACCCCGACCGCTTTGGCGGCCTCACCGGCCTGTACGCCGGCGCCAGCCTGAGCACCTACTTCATGGTCCACGTCTTTCCGCGGCTGGCGGGCAGGGTGCCGTCGATGGACTGGTTCTCGGCCGGGCTGAGCAACGACCCCGGGGTGTTCGTCACCCGGGTGGCCTACGAGCTGAACCTGACCGGCCCGGCCGTGTCGGTGCAGACCACGTGCTCCACCTCACTGGTCGCGGTCCACCTGGCCTGCCAGGACCTGCTCAACTACCACTGCGACGCGGCCCTGGCGGGCGGCGCCTCGCTCAACCTGTTGACCCAGCAGGGCTACCGCTACATCCAGGACGGCCCGCTGTCCCCCGACGGCCACTGCCGGACCTTCGACGCCTCGGCGGCCGGGATGGTCCCGGGCAACGGGGTGGGTGCGGTGGTCCTCAAGCGCCTGGCGGACGCGCTGGCCGACGGGGACCACATCTGGGCGGTCATCAAGGGCTCTGCGGTCAACAACGACGGCAACCGGAAGGTGGGTTTTACGGCGCCGAGCACCCAAGGCCAGGTGGAGGTGATTCTCGCCGCTCAGGCCGCCGCCGGGGTGGGCGCCGAGTCGATCGGCTACGTCGAGGCGCACGGTACCGCCACCCCGCTTGGCGACCCGATCGAGGTCGCCGCGCTGACCAAGGCGTTCCGCGAAAGCACCGAGCGCCGTGGGTACTGCGCACTCGGCTCGGTGAAGACCAACATCGGCCACCTCGACGCCGCAGCGGGCATCGCCGGACTGATCAAGACGGTACTCGTGCTCTGGCACCGCAGGATCCCTCCCAGCCTGCACTTCCAGACCCCCAACCCGGAGATCGACTTCGCGGGCAGCCCCTTCTACATCAACACCGACACGGCCGACTGGGCACCCGGTGAGGGACCTCGGCGCGCGGCCGTCAGCGCGCTGGGCATCGGGGGGACCAACGCCCACATCATCCTGGAAGAGGCCCCTGCGGCTCACCGGCCCGGTTCCTCGTCCGGGCAGCCGACCGTCCTGCCCCTCTCAGCCAAGAACCCAGCAGCTCTCCAGGAGATGTCCGTCCGTCTCGCCGAGCATCTTGCCGCCCACCCGGAGCTCGAACTCGCCGATGTGGCGCACACCTTGTGCCACGGCCGCAAGGAGCACCCGCACCGCCGGGCCGTCGTCTGCCGCACCACCGCCGAGGGCGTCGCGCTGCTCGCCCACCCCGGGCCCAGCGCCGACGGCTCATCCCGACCCCAGGTGACGTACCTGTTCCCTGGCGGCGGCGCCCACCACGCCCGGATGGGCAAAGACCTGTACGCCGCGCAGCCGGTCTTCCGCGAGCAGATGGACCGCGCGGCCCGGATCCTGCTGCCCGTGTTGGGCCAGGACATCCGGACCGTCCTGTACGAGGACGCCGCACCGCGTCAAGCCTGCTCGTTTCCCGCCCTGGTGGCGACCGAGTACGCGATGGCCACGCTGTTGAGAGCGCACGGGGCCCAGCCTGACGCCCTCATCGGCCACTCGGTCGGCGAGTACACCGCCGCATGCCTGGCCGGGGTGCTCAGCCTGGAGGAGGCACTGCCCCTGGTCGCCGAACGGGAACGGCTGCTGGAACGGGCCGGCGGCAGCGCGCTCAGCGTCTGCCTGTCCGAGGAGGCGCTGCGCTGTCGGCTGACCGGTCGGCTATCCCTCGCCGCCGTCAACGCCCCCCAGGTCTGCACAGTCTCCGGCCCCACGGACGAGATCGAGTGCCTGAAACGCGAGCTGGACGCCGACCGGATCGAGCACCACCGGGTGCGGCTACCCGGCGCCCCGCACAGCGAGCTCCTCGACGCAGTCCTGGACGACTACGCCCAGGCTCTGCGGCACGTCACGCTGCGCCCGCCGAGCATCCCGTTCCTCTCCGGCCTCACCGGCACCTGGATCACCGACGAGCAGGCGACCAGCCGCGAATACTGGCTGCGCCAGTACCGGCAGACCGTGCGCTTCTCCGAGGGGGTCAAGACGCTGCACGGTGAGCTGTCCCAGCGTGGGCGGTCCATCCTCGTCGAGGTGGGGCCGGGCCACACGCTGGCCCAGTTCGCCCGGCTGCAAGTGGGCCAGGACACGCTGACCGTGCTGAGCATGCGACACCCCAAGGCCGTACACCAGGACGACACCCAGTTCCTGTTGAGCGCCGTGGGCGTGCTGTGGTCCCACGGAGCGCCGGTGCGGTGGGCAGGCGAGGACGACGGCTCACGCCAGCGAGTCCCCCTGCCCGGCTATCCCTTCCAGCGCCGCCGCTACTGGATCGACGCCCCCCCTGCGCCGCCCTCTGCGATCAACCCGGCCGTGCAGCGCACCGTGTACGTGCTACCCAACGGGTTACGCGACGACAACTACGCCACCACCCGGGCTATCGCCGCCCGTTCTCGCGGACACCTGGTCATCACCGACCCGCTCGGTGCCACCATCCCGTCCGACAGCGAACCATCCGACCTGGCCGAGCGGTTAAGGCAGATCGAACGCCGCCTTTCCGCCCGGGCTCCGCTGGAGCCGAAAGACGCCGAGCGCGCCTCGATGACCGACCGCTTGTGCGCGCTGCACGCCTGCGCCTACCTCCGAGGCCACGGCATCGGCTGCGTCCCGGGTGAGGAAGTACGACGGGCGGAGCTGCTCGCCCGCCTGGGTATCGTGCCCTCCTACCACAAGTTCCTCAATGCCCTGCTCAGCATGCTCGCCAGCGACGGGATCGTCTCCCTGGACTGCGACACCGACATCGTCCGCTTCGTCGGGGACACCGGCACCGCCGAGGAGATCACCGAACTGGAGAAGACCCTCGTCGCGGACTACCCCGAGGCCGCCGAAGACCTCGACCTGCTCACCAGCTGTGTCGCGGAGTACGACGCGGTCTTCGGCGGCACCCGATCCGGCACCGAGGTGCTCCGGCCAGACCGCCGCAATCACCGGTCCCTGTCGTGGGCCGAGCGCCTGCTGAGCCACAGCGACCTGGCTGGGTATCGATCCCTCATCGTGGCGGAGGTGACCAGGCTCCTCGGCGAGGCCGACGGCCGCCCGCTGCGCATCCTCGAAGTCGGCGGCGGCCAGGGCCATCTCACCTGGCCGGTGGCCGAGGCACTGCGTGGCAACCGGAACGTGGAGTACCGCTTCACCGACCTGGGCCGGTCCTTCGTGGTGGCGGCCCAGCGCGAAGCTGCCAACCGGGGCCTGGACTTCATGACCTTTGGCGTGCTGGACGTGGACCGGGGCCTGGGCACCCAGAGCGGCCGGGACGACCGCGACTTCGACATCGTCCTTGCGTTCAACGTCCTGCACGCGACCCCAGATCTGCGCCGCACCGTCCGCAACCTGCACGAGCTCCTCACTCCCGGAGGACTGCTCTACATCCTGGAAGCCACTTCCACACCAAGGATTGCCACGATGACCGTCGGCCTGTTGGAAGGCTGGTGGTACTTCGACGACGACCTCCGCGAGCACTCCCCACTGCTCCCGCCGCACCGCTGGCAGCAGCTCCTGGACTCCCTGGGCTTCCGACCGACCGTCGCCCTCCCCCCCCGCGACCACGAGGTCACCGCCGACCACGGATTGATCGTCGGCGCGCGGCCGCCGGCAGCAGCCGACACCAGGGCGGCCCGTACTGAGGAACTGAAGTCCCTCGGCGCCACCGTCACCGTCATCGTCGACAGCGAACTACCCGGCCACCTTGACCTCAGGGACACCCCGCAACTCATCCCAGCGCCCGCGACATCGGATGAGGCCTCCCCACCGTCCCCCGTCACCTTCAACCGCCGCCCCGATCTGACCACGGCCTACACCGCCCCCACGACGAAACTAGAACACTTGGTGGCGCGCCAGTGGGCCGAGGTCCTCGAGCTGGACCGGGTTGGTGTACACGACAACTTCTTCGACTTGGGGGGCGAGTCCCTGCTGGTGATCCAGATGGCCGGCCGGCTCCGTGATGAACTCTCGGTCGACCTCTCGGTGAAGAAACTCTTCGAAAACCTCACCGTGGCCGAGCTGGCCCGCGAAATCGAGTCCCTCCAACGCGCTCCGGCCGCAACCACGACAAAGATCATCCCAAGCCGCCGTCGAGCCGCCCACCGTTGAACGGAGCACCACGATGTCCTCACGCCCGTCAGCCCGGACCGACGACCCTCCCGACATGTCCGACGGCGAAGCCGAAGCCGGGCAAGCCGGAGGTGCCCTCACCTTCCCCGCGTCCTACGCCCAGGAACAGATGTGGTTTTTCTACCGGCTCCACCCCCAGAACACTTCCTACAACGTCCCGCTGCTCCTGCGACTGACCGGTGAGCTGGACGCCGAGGCGCTCCGGGCGGCCCTCAACGACCTGATCGCCCGGCACGAAACCCTGCGGACCACCTTCGCCGAGTCCGACGGTTTTCTGCAGCAGATCGTCGCCGAGCACCTCGTGCTCCCCCTGCCCACGGTCGACTGCTCCGCGCTGCTGGCGGGTCGAGCGCCCGAGGCGCTCACCGAGCACGAACCCATCCGTGCCCGGCTGCTGGAGGAGATGCAGCGCCCGTTTAACCTGGAGAATGGGCCGCTGCTGCGAACCCGCTTGCTGCGCCTGGGCCCCACCGAGCACCGTCTGCTCGTCTGTGTGCACCACATCGCCATCGACGGCTGGTCGACAGACGTGTTCCTGCGCGAACTCGCCGAGGCCTACCGGGCCCGCCTCGGCGGTGCGGCACCGACCTGGACCCCGCTGGAAATCCAGTACGGTGACTACGCTGAGTGGCAGCGTGAACAGCTCGACGGACAGCCGCTCGCCGAGGGTCTGGCCTACTGGCGGCAACGGTTGGCCGGTGAGCTGCCCGCCCTGCGGCTGCCGACCGACCGCCCGCCGCCGCAGACGCGCACGTTCGCTGGCGACCGGCTGGACTTCACCCTGTCTGCGGAACTCACCGCCGGAATCAAAAGGCTCTGCCGAGACCAAGGCGCCACCCTGTACATGGTGCTGCTCACCGGCTTCGCCGCCCTGCTGCGCCGCTACAGCGGGCAGGACGACATCCTAGTCGGCTCACCGTCGGCCAACCGGGACAACCCGCAGATCGAGCCGCTGATCGGGACGTTCGCCAACATCCTGCCGCTGCGCCTGGATACCTCCGGCAACCCGAGCTTCGCTGACCTACTGCACCGGGTCCGGGACGTGAGCCTGGGCGCCTTGGCCCACCAGCACATCCGACTGGAGAAGATCGTCCAGGAGGTGGCGCCGCAGCGGGATCCGGGGGGCAACCCGCTGTTCCGCGTCATCTTCGCGCTGCAGAACTTCGAGCGTCCCGAGATCGAGCTGCCGGGATTGACGGTCAGCATGGAGAGTTTGCCCGAGGGGACCAGTCACTTAGATCTCGAACTGTGCCTGTGGGAGCAGCGGGACGTACTGCGCGGTGCACTGATCTTCGCCACCGATCTGTTCGAGCGGCGCACCGCCAAGCGGATGACCGGCCAGTTGCGGCGGGTGTTCGAGGCCGTCATGGTGGACCCGCATCGCAGACTGGCGGATCTGCCACTGGTAAGCGAGCAGGACCAGGCCCACCTGACTGGTGGCCTCACCGAGGAGCTGCTCGCCTACGACTGGGAGGGCACGGTCACGGCCCGCTTCGCACGACAGGTGGCAGCCCAGCCGGAGGCAGCCGCGGTGTGCGTCGCGGGGAGCACGGCCTCCTATCGCGAGATCGACACGTGGTCGAGTCGGCTGGCCGGTGACCTCATCGGAGGGGGTGTGTCGCCGGGCAACCGGGTGGCGCTGTGCTGTGGCCGCGGGTTGGACGCGGTGATCGGGCTGCTGGGGGTGCTCAAGGCCGGGGCGGTCTGCCTGCCGCTCGATCCGGCGGATCCGCCCGCTCGGTTGCTCAGGATGGTGGCGGACGCGGAGGCACTGGTCGTGCTCACTGCAGGACCCAGCGCCGCTTTCACCGCGGGCGCGCAGGACGGCGAGGGGCCAAGGGTCATCGATCTCAGCAACCCCCGGTACCGAGGCCACCCGGCCGAGGGTGCCCCTCCTGCTCCGCAGAGACGGATAGGGGGCAGCGACCCGGCGCTGCTGCTGGGTGCCGAGCCCCGCTCGGTGACCGTCGAGCATGCCGAGCTGCTCCATCAACTCGACCTGTTGGCCCAGGCGGTGGGCGGGCTCACCGACACCGACACCATCCGGTGCTGGGCGCCGGTGGGCACCCAGCGGTCGGTGTGGGAGATGCTGCTGCCGCTGTGTCACGGGGCGCGGATGGCCGTCGCTCAGGACGACGCCGGGGCGCTATCGGAGGATGGGGCGACGGTCGTGCTCGCGGTGGACCGTGACCTCGCCTGGCTCGCCAGCGGGCACGGTCTCGCGGCAGTGCGCGCGGTGGTGTGCACCGACCGCGGTCTGGGCCCCGAACGCGTGGCCCGGTTCGGCCAGGCCCTGGACGGGCGGTTGTGGTGGGCGTACTGCACGGCTGCGGCCGGGCCGGTTGCGCTCACCCCGCCGTTGACGGCCCCGGCCGAGGTGCCCGCCCTGCGTCCGCTGCGCCCCGTGCAGGTCCTCGACGAGTACGGCGCTGTAGCGCCGATCGGCGGGTACGGGATCGTGCACATCCGCCTCCCAGAGGTGGCTACTGCGGCGCACGCCGGGGGGAAGCTGGTGCGGACCGGAGACCTCGGCCGGATCACCGCAGACGGCGCGCTGGAGCCGTCCGGGCCCGAGCCTGGCCGGGCGCATGTAGCGGATCACACCGTCGAGCTTGCCGCAGTGGCCGACCGGCTCATGGACCATGAGTCGGTCCGGGACTGTGCCGTGCGGGTCAGGCACACCGCGACGGGTGTTGCGGAACTGGTGGCCTACGTCGTGCCGACCCGGGAGGTCACCGAGGAGCAGATCCTCCGAGCCGCCCGTCCGGCGCTGCCCGCCGCCCTGGCACTCACCGCCGTCGTCCTCGTGTCGGATTTGCCCAGGACGGCGGGTGGAGGGCTCGACGAGGTGGCACTGGCCCGCTTCCCGGTCCTGGACGAGGAGGTGGTAACCCGCTGGCAGCGGCGGTGGAACGCCTCGGCGGGCAGCGGCCGGGCTGCGGTCGTGCTCACCGCGAATCAGGCTTCTGAGGGTCCCGCTGAGCCCGTACGGCTGTCCGGACCGCTCGGGGGTAGGGGTTCACCGGCCCCGAGCGGTCCGGCCGCGCGGGGCGCGAGCGGGCAGGCCCCGCCGTCGGTCAGCGTCGGTCCCCCCTTGCGCCGGCTTGCGGTCAGCACGTTGGACGCTGCGCTACGCCGGGCGGCTTCAGTGGGCGACTCAAGAGAGTCGTGCTACCTCGGGCCCGATGGAGCGCTGGACCGGCAGTCCTATGCCGAGCTGCTGGAAGAGGCGTCGCGGCTGCTCGGTGGGTTGCGTGGGCTGGGTCTGGTAGCGGGTGACACGGTGCTGTTCCAATTGGCCGGCAACCGGGATTTCGTGGTGGGTTTCTGGGCCTGTGTCCTGGGGGGTTATGTCGCTGTTCCGCTGGCGGTGCCGCCGGTGGAACAGCCCGACGGTCCGGCGGCGGCGAAGGTACAGCACGCCTGGGAGTCGTTTGGCCGGCCGCTGGTGCTTACCGACCAGGACAGGGCACAGAGCCTGTCCGCGACGCGGGTCGCGGCGATCGAGGAGTTGTCTGCCGGTCCCGCCGACCACAACTGGCATCCCACCTGCGCCGAGGACCTGGTGCTGCTGATGATCACCTCGGGCAGCACCGGGATCCCCAAGGCCGTGCGCCTGTGCCACGACAACCTGCTCACCTACGCACTGGCGGCCCGCCAGCACCACGACCTGACGCCGGCTGACGTCTCGTTCAACTGGATGCCGATGGACCACGTGGGCGGCCTGGTCATGTTCCATGTGCGAGACGTCGTCCTAGGGTGTCGCCAGATCCACGCCCCGACCCAGTGGGTGCTGGAAGATCCGCTGCGCTGGCTCTCCGCGATGCACACCCACCGGGTCACCACGACGTGGGCGCCCAATTTCGCGTTCGGGCTAGTCAACGAGCAGGCCGCGCGGATCGCCGCGCAATGCTGGGACCTGTCCGCGTTGCGGGTGGTGCTCAACGGTGGCGAGGCCGTAGTGGGCCGGGTCGCCCGGCGGTTCGTTGAGCTGTTGGAACCGCACGGGCTGCCGGCCGGTGCGATGCGCCCGACCTGGGGGATGTCGGAGACCTCCTCCGGGCAGACCGCGGCGGTGCTGCCCGAGGAGAGCGATGGGCAGGGCGAGGCGGCGGTCGAAGTGGGCCGACCCTACCCCGGGATGGCGATCCGGATCACCGACGACGACGGAACCGTCGTGCCGGAAGGGACCGTCGGTCACCTCCAGGTGCGGGGGCGGGCCGTCACCTCGGGCTACCACAACGATCCCGAGCGCACCCGTGAGGCGTTCACCGAGGACGGCTGGTTCCGGACCGGTGACCTCGGACTGCTGCGCGGCGGCGCGCTGACCATCACCGGCCGCGCCAAGGACATCATCATCATCGGCGGTGTCAACCACCCCAGCCACGAACTGGAGGCGGTCGTTGAGGAGCTGGAGGAGGTTCAGCGGTCCTTCACCGCAGCGTGCGCCGTGCGCACCGCAGGTCGGGCGACCGATGAGCTGGCCTTGTTCTTCGTCCTCACGCCAGGTGCCGACCCAGCGGCGGCGGCGGCGCGGATCCGCGCCACGCTGGTGCGGGAGGCGGGGGTCAATCCCTCCTATCTGATCGCCGTGGACCGGGAACAGATCCCGAAGACGGAGATCGGCAAGATCCAGCGCTCGACGCTGGTGAAGCAGTTCCAGGACGGCGTCTTCGACACCGAGATCGCCCGGATGGAGACCCTACTGGGCCGGGAGAACACCCTGCCGAACTGGTTTTTCCGTCCCGTCTGGCAGCCCGCCGAGCTCCTGCACCGCCCCGTGCCGCCCCACGGGCACACCCTGCTGCTCGCCGACCGCCACGGCCTAGCCGAGCGGCTCGCCCAGGCGCTGCGAGCCCAAGGGCTCACCTGCACGCTGGTGTCCTACGGAACCACGTTCATCCACCACGCCGCCGACCGCTTTGCGCTGCCCTGGGACACCCCGGCCTCCTACGACAGGCTCCTCGAGGCGATCCCGACGGTCGAGCGAGTTGTTCACCTCGCCTACTGCGCTCCCCACGCCGGTGAACCCGGCCCCAAGGAGATGGCACTGGCCCAGCGCGACGGCGTGGAATGCCTGGCACACCTGATGGCCGCGCTGGGTGGCCGCGCCGCTCATCGATCGGCGGACCGGTCCGTGCGGCTGTACGTGGTGTCCAGCGGTAGCCAGCAGGTTCGGCCGGAGGAGTCCCTGGCCGTGGAACGGACACCGGTGGTCGGCCTGGTGAAGAGCCTGGACCAGGAACTTCCCTGGCTGCGCGCTCGGCACATCGATGTGCCCCCCGGCGCCGGGACCCAGACCATGAAGCAGCTCCTGGCCGAGATCGACACCCCCTCCGGTGAGGTGGAGGTGGCTCTACGCGAGGGACGCCGGTGGGCGCGGCGCCTGGCCCGACTGCCCGGTGGTGCGCTGCCCGAAACCACGCCGGTGTTCCGGGAAGGCGGGCTGTACGTTGTCAGCGGCGGCCTCGGCGGGGTCGCCGTGGAGGTGGCCCGTCACCTGCTGGCGGCCCACCACGTCCGGCTGCTGCTGCTGGGCCGTACGAAACTGCCCGACCCTTCGGCTTGGGACCGGCTCATCGCCGAAGGCGGCGAACTCGGGGACAAACTGTCCGCCTACCGTGAATTACGCGCCCTCGGGGAGGCCACCTACGCGGCCGTGGACATCACCGACACCGAGGCCCTGCGCCAGGCAGTGGCCACCGCCGAGCAGACGTGGTCGGCAGAGCTGTCCGGGGTGCTGCACCTGGCCGGGCGCTACGATCAACGTCCACTCACCGAACAGGCCGCGCAGCAGCGGGCCGCGGTCCTGGCCCCCAAGGTGGCCGGCGGCTGGGCGCTGCACCAGCTCGTCAAGCACCGGCCGGGGACGCTGTTCCTCTCCTTCTCCTCCGTGCTTGGCTTCCTCGGCGGGTTGGAGGTCGGCGCGTACTCTGCCGCGAACGCCTTCCTCGACGCGCTCGCCGCCTACCAGCGCCGCGAGGGCGCGGTAGATGGACGCAGCCTGGCCTGGAGCATGTGGGACGAGCGGGGCATGAGCCGGGGGTACGGGATGCGCGAGCTGACCGCTGCCCGCGGCTACGGCATCCTCAGCGCCCGGGAAGCCCTGCGCTCCCTGGACGCGGCGCTGCGCCACGATACCTCGCACGTGCTCATCGGGCTGGACACCGACACCGCCTGGGTGCGTGCCCACGTCCACGCACCGGCCCGTCCGCTGCGTGCCCTGGTGTGCTATGTCGAGACCACGCAGCTCGACACGGTGAGTACCCGGCAGGAGGGCTCGCTGCCGGATCGCTACGACACGCCCACCTGGTGCGAGCTGGTCTGTGTCGAGGAACTACCCCGCACCGCGGACGGCGAGGTCGACCGAGAGCGGCTGGCCCGCACGGGAGCGGCCGCCGATCACGGCCCGGCTGGGGGCCCAGATGGAGGCACAGAGCCGGCCACCGACCTGGAGCGGGCGATCGCCGGGATCTGGTGCGAGACGCTGGAACGCGACCGGATCGGCGTCCGGGAGAACTTCTTCGGACTCGGCGGGCACTCCATCCTCGCCACCCGACTGCTCGGCCGGCTGCGGGATGCGCTCGGCGTCGAGCTGACCTTGGCCGCGCTGTTCGAGGACCCGACCATCGCGGGGCTGGCCACCCGGATCGAACAGGCGGGCGAGAAATCGGCGGGGAGCATGCTGGAGGTGTTGCTGCCGCTACGGCCGCACGGCTCGCGGGCACCGCTGTTCTGCGTCCACCCCGCGGCGGGAGTGAGCTGGCCGTATGCCGCTCTGCTCGGCGGCCTCACCGTGGACCGGCCGCTCCACGGCATCCAGGCCCGGGGCCTGCGAACCGGGGAGAAGCTGGCCACCTCGGTGGAGGAGATGGCCGCCGACTACCTCCGGCAGATCCGCACGGTGCGGCCCCACGGCCCGTACCACCTGCTCGGCTGGTCGTTCGGCGGACTGGTCGCGCACGCGATGGCGACACAACTGCGCGCCGAGGGCGAGCGGGTGGGGCTGCTGGCGCTGCTCGACGTCTGGCCAGTGGGCGCGGCGAGCGAACCCCATCCGCTCCCCCCCGAAGAAGACTTGGACCGCGCGCTGTTGGAGATCCTGCTCACCTCCGCGGGGATCGAGCGGATACCGTCGGCGCAGACACCTCTCACAGCCGGTGCGCTGCAACTGCTCCAGCGCGAGGGCAGCCCCCTGCGGGGACTGGACGACCGGGCGATCTCGGCGCTACGAAGGGTCATGGCCAACGACATCGCGCTGGGCTACACCTATCTCCCCGGGCGATTCGATGGGGACCTGGTACTCTTCATTGCGGGCGGAGCGGAATCCGCCGAGGAATCCGCAGCCCAGGACAGCTGGTACCCGTTTGTCGGCGGGCAGATCACAAACCACGTCATCGCCTGCACGCACCACAACATGCTGAAGCCCGAGCCAGCCGCGGACATCGCGCGCATCATCGAAACGGAACTGAAAGGCACAGAACAGTGACCAACCCGTTCGAAGACGACGATGGCGCCTACCTTGCGCTGATTAACGACGAGGGCCAGTACTCCCTGTGGCCAGCGTTCATCGAGGTGCCACCGGGGTGGAGAATCGCTCACCCCCACGACACCTGCCAGGCCTGTCTGGACTACATCAATCAACACTGGACCGACATGCGGCCTCAAAGCCTTATCGACGCCATGGACGCTCCGGGTTAGGGGGTGTCATGTCCCACGCAACCCAACAGCCCGGCAATTTGGCCGGCAAGGGCGCAGTGGTCACCGGTGGGTCCAGAGGGATCGGTCGCGCGATTGTGCAGCGGTTGGCAGCCGACGGGGCCACGGTGGTGTTCAACTTCGCGCGGAGCACTAATCAGGCAGCGGAGGTTGAGAAGGTGGTACGGGAGGCGGGAGGCCGCGCCCACGCTGTTCAGATCGACCTCGCCACGCCCGGGGCAGTAGACGAGCTGATGACCTGTGCCGACCAACACCTCGACGGCTTCGACATCCTGGTCAACAATGCCACCTTGAACCATGCTCCCACTGCGATCGCCGACACCAGCGACGAGCAGTACGACGCGCTCATGGCTGTCAACGCGAAATCGACCTTCCTCACCATGCGCCATGCTGCCCGCAGCATGCGGGACAATGGGAGAATTATCAACATTTCGTCTCTCTCGACCACCCGGCACCACGCGAAGGGCGCACTGTATGCGGCCAGCAAGGGAGCGATCGAGCAGCTCACCAAGGTTGCGGCAATAGAGCTCGGCGGCCGAGGTATCACCGTCAACGCCGTCTGTCCCGCCGCGACCGATACCGAGCTGCTCCGACAGAACACCTCCGAGACCGACCTTGAGCAACTCGTCAAGCTGACGCCGTTGGGTCGCCTCGGCCAGCCCAGCGACATCGCGGACGTCGTGGCACTGTTAGCCGGTCACGACGGTCGCTGGATCACCAGCCAGATCATCCACGCAACGGGTGGCCTCTTCTGCTGATGCGACGAAGGAGCGCCGAGCTGACCCGAATGGGGCTCTGCGGGGACCATTCGCGCTCGGCCTGGGTTTCAGTCGCCGAGTCTGGGCAGGCCGAGCTGGCGCAGCACACCTAAGTCGTCCCGCCAGTCGCGATGCTGGGCAATCTTGCCCTCGAGAATCCGACACAGGTGCAGTTGCTCAGCGTAGAAGGCACGGCCGGTGGCCGGAAAGCCCACCAGATCGCCCGTATGCTGGCCGCTCATGATGACGCGGGCCAGGACGAAGCCACCACCCTCGGAGATTTCCAGTTCGGAGAACTTGATGTCCGAAAAGGCGTTATGCAACCATTTGACGTTTCCCGCGAATCCCTCAGGGCCACGGGCCGTGGATCGCTCCAAGGAGTCAGGATTGAGGTAATCATCGTGGATGTATTCCTCGGCGCCGCTCACGTCTCCGGAAGCGAAAGCGTCGAACATGCGGCGGACGGCCTTGACACCCGTGCTCATCGGCTTCTCCTTTTGTGACGGACAACGTGATCCTGGAGTTTACGGCTCCAGTGGAGCACGGCGGCGGTGTCGCGACAAGAGGGAATCACCCGGGTAATCTCTGTGCACCGGGTGGTCTCTGGCCAGGTGCGACCGATTCTCCAGAGGTCCGCTAGCCGCCCCCTAGCCGCTGTTGTAAGCCTCCGTATCATCGGGCGTCCAGCGCATGCGCTGGGCATGCCCTCTCGGACATACCCAGGCAGGAGGGACCGATGGACGCGATGAGTACCCAGCGCAAGCGAATCTTCACCACCCACACCGGAAGCCTGCCCCGTCCCGGCACGCTGACCCAGCCTGCTCAGGACGGCGACGCCGGCGCCGCACCGCTACGCTCTACCGTCGCGGAAACAGTGTCGGCCCAGATTAAGTCGGGCCTAGACGTGATCAACGACGGGGAGATGTCCAAACCCAGTTACGTCAGCTACGTCACCCAGCGGCTGGCTGGCTTTGGGGGGCCGCCGGCACCACGGCGGCGAAGGAACGTCGAGGACTTCCCGGAGTACGCCGCCCGCCAGTTCGGCGACCCCGCGCTAGCGAGGATCCTGGAACCGCCATCGTGTGACGGCCCTGTGTCCTACCTCGGCCACGAGCTGCTCGCCCGCGACATCGAGAACCTCCGCGTCGCGGTGGCTGACCACCCAGTGGTCGAGGTGTTCATGACCGCAGCCTCGCCCGGCGTGATCGAGATGTTCATGCCCAATCACTACTACCACCGCAATGAGGACTACCTTCTCGCGCTCGCGGACGCGATGAAGGAGGAGTACGACGCCATCGCCGCCGCCGGCTTCCTCGTCCAGCTCGACTGCCCGGACCTCGCAGCCGGGTGGGAGAACCAGCCGCCGGGTACGACGTTGGCGGAGTTCCGCAGGCAGGTCGCCACCCGGCTCGAGCTGATCGACTACGCCACCCGGGACATCCCGCCTGAGCGCCTGCGCATGCACCTGTGTTGGGGAAACTACGAAGGGCCGCACCACCATGACCTGCCGCTGGCCAACATCATCGATCTCGTGCTGCGCGCGCGGCCGGCCGCCCTCTGCCTCGAAGCCGCGAATCCGCGCCACGAGCACGAGTGGGCGGTGTTCAAGGATGTCCCCCTGCCGGAGGGCAAGGTCCTGATCCCCGGGGTGCTGGACACCACGACGAACTACATCGAGCATCCCGAGCTAGTGGCCCAGCGGATCACCCGGTTCGCCGAAGTGGTCGGCCGCCAACGGGTGATCGCCGGCAGTGACTGCGGCTTCGCCACCTTCGCGGCGCGGCCGCTGATCGACCCACGGATAGCGTGGGCCAAGCTGGCTACGCTGGCCGAGGGAGCACGGCTGGCGAGCGAAATGCTGTGGCCAAGTGCGAAAATCGAGTTTCCTTGATGAGCTCACTTTCCTGCGGGGATGACCTACTGAGAGTCACTATTTGTACGTGACATACAACATCGCCGACGAGGATCGTGGCGTTGACGGGACGGCGGGGAGTCGCCTCCCGGCGATACTGCTCGGCGCTGAGCCGGTGGCGATGGGGTCTGGAAGTGCGAGGATATCCGTTGACATGCGTTGACACGGAGCAGAATCGCTGCACGTGGTTGTAGAAAGTGAAACTTTTCATCACTGTAAAAATTCAGCTCTTGACAACACTATCGGACGATTCTCCAGGGGTGCTCTAGCCGCCCTCAAGTCGCCGCTGGGATCGTATGTACCGTTGGGGTGTATCGCATCGGGGTTTATCACGCCAGAGTGTAACCTCAGGCGTGAATATCGTTACCGTTGGGCGCCGTGCGCAGGGGCAGGGCATGTCCTCTCGGACATGCGGCAGGGAGGGACCGATGGATGCGACGAGTTTTGCGGCAAGTTTCAAGTCTCGGGTCACCGACGTCTTCAACGACGCGGCCCCTAGGTACGACCGGGGTGTCGAGTTCTTCACCCCGATGGGGGCGCGCCTGGTCGAACTGGTGGCACCGCGGGCCGGTGGCCGGGTGCTCGATATCGGCTGCGGCCGTGGCGCCTGCCTGGTCCCCGCGGCAACCGCAGTGGGCGCGGCGGGGCGGGTAGTCGGCATCGATATCGCGCCAGCGATGATCGACGAGGCCAGGAGAGAAACCGAGCGACTCGGGCTGGGCAATGTCGAGCTGATGGTGATGGACGCGGAAGACGACCCCCTGTTCGCACCCGGTTCGTTCGACTACGTCATCGGAAGTTACAGCATCATCTTCCTGCCGGACTCGTTCGCCGCGCTGACGCGGTTTGGTAAGCTGCTGGCGTCTGGCGGGAAGCTCGCTTTCACCAGCCCAGTATTCTCCTACGACACGTTCCCGTTCCTGCCCGAGCCGTTCGGTCAAATCATCACTGACGAGTTCCTTCAGCATATCGAAGAGGAGTGGCAGCCGCACCGGATCGTGGAGCGTTACTATTCCTGGCTAGTGGATCGCGAGATGCTCTCTGCGACCCTTGGCGCCGCCGGATTCGACAATGTCGTCATCCTCGATGAACCTGTGCAGATGGTCAGCGGTTCCGGCCACGATTGGGTGGCCTGGTCACGCACGCAGGGCATGCGGTTGCTGTGGAACAACCTGCCGGAGCAGCCACGCCGCGAGCTGGAGAAGTCGATCATCACCGAACTCGACTCACGACGAACCGCCGACGGGCTCATCACCGTCGAGACGCCGGTCCGGTATGTCCTCGCCGATGTCGCATCCCACCGGCGCACCGGCACCGGAAAAACAAGGTGAAGACGAAATACAGAGCGAATCCTCACCCCCACGGCCGGCTTCCTCGTCCAGGGCGATCCCCCGGGCCCGGCAGCCGGCCGGGCAACATCCGCCGGGAGCGAACCTGATGGAATTTCGTATTCTTGGCCCGTTAGGTGTATCCGCCGAGGGCGTCAACGGGACCCCGAGCGCCCCGAAACTCCGCAAGGTGCTAAGCCTGCTGCTGGTTCACGCCGACGAGGTGGTTCCGGTTGCATCGATACTGAAGGAGCTTTGGGACGATGAGCCTCCGCGGAGCGGGCTGACCACGCTGCAGACCTATGTCCTGCACCTGCGGAAATTACTGGCTTCGGTGGCAGGACGCCCATCGGATGAGATTGCCCGCGAGGTGCTGGTGACCGGAACCGGCGGCTACACTCTCCGCTTGGGGCTGGCCCGGCTGGACCTCTGCGACTTTCAGGTCCATCTCACGGAAGGGCAGAAGATGCGCGGCGCCGGGGAGGATGTGCACGCGGTGCACCACCTACGCGCGGCGTTGGAGCTGTGGAGGGGGCCTGCCCTGGCGGACGTGCCCGCCGGGCGCCTCCTCGAGTCGAAGGTGCGGGAGCTAGAGGAGTGGCGGCTCGTAGCGCTCGAGTGCCTGATCGAGGCGGAACTCCAACTCGGCATGCACCGCGAGGTAGTGGCGAAGTTGGCGGGCCTCGCCGTGGAGAACCCACTGCACGAGGGCCTGCACCGACAGTACATGGTCGCGCTTCACCTCGGCGGCAGGCGTGCACAGGCCTTGGAGGTGTTCCACCGGCTTCGTGGCACGCTCGTCAGGGAACTCGGTCTGGAGCCCGCGCCGCACCTCCAGCGCTTGCAACAGGCGATCCTGACGGGCGAAGCAGACGTGAGGGATATACCGACTCACCGCCACGCAGACACTGTCAAGGTGAGGTGCGGACATTCAGCCAGTGTGGGCTGACATCTTGACATCTTGTCCGGTGGCCCCACTGCATCGACCCCCCGCATCGAGCATATGTTCGATCGACTAAGAGCATGAGGTCGTGTCGCGTATATCACCGAATGAGGGGCAGGCCCGTTCTTGGGTACTCTCAGCGCGCCGAGTTCGACGGGGGAGCTGGCAGGGTCCGCCTGACCAGCTCCCCCGTCGAACTCGGCGACAGGAGAGCCGATCACAGACTACGAGATCTACGAGACACGCCCCAGGGGGTACTCGACAGAGAGGGACGCTTAGCCGATGAGCGCAGTGGACAACAGGGTCGGACGGCACCGTCACCGCGGTAGCGGTGAGCCGGCCGGGGTTGGCCACGGGCATCGGCATGGGCCCGCCCCACCGTCTTCCCCCCGAGTCAAGCTGCTGCTGGCCGCGGTCCTGCTGCCACTCGCGCTCACCACCCTGGTCGGGCTCTGGTTGACCTGGCCGGGTGGGCAGCCCCGCAGTGGTGTCGACGTCGGGTTCGGGCAGCGGCCGGTGCGCGGCGAGGTGCTCGCCGCGACCTCCGCCCCGTGCACCAGCGGCGGTGTCGGCGCTGGCGGGACCACACCCGCCGCCACGGCCAAAAAGTGCACCTCGCTGCGCGTGCTGCTCACCGACGGTGACTCGCCGGGTGTGCAGATCCAGCAGGTACTCCCCGACGAACCGAGTACGCCGCATTTCGCCGTCGGTGACCACGTCGTGCTGGCCTACACCGGCGGGAATCCCTCCGACGCAGGCTCCTACCAGATCCAGGATTTCCAGCGCGGCACCTCGATGCTGTGGCTGGCCGCGCTGTTCGCCGCCGCGGTGCTGGTGCTCGGCCGGTGGCGAGGTCTCGCGTCGCTGGCCGCATTGGGCTTCAGCTTCCTGGTGCTGGTGACGTATCTGTTCCCGGCGATCCTGACCGGCGAGAGCCCGGTGATCGTCGGCGTGCTGGCCGCCAGCGTGATCATGTTCGGTGTGTTGTACCTCACCCACGGCGTCTCCGCGCAGACCTCAGCCGCAGTGCTGGGCACGGTGTTGAGCCTCGCGCTGATCGGTGTGCTGGGCAGCGCTTTCTCCGCGGCCACCCAACTGACCGGGCTCGATGACGACACCGCCAGGCTCATCGGAGTCCTTGGCCATGGGATCGATGCCCGGGGATTGCTGCTCGCCGGGATGGTGATCGGTGCTCTCGGCGTGCTCGACGATGTCACGGTCACCCAGACCAGTTCAGTGTGGGAACTGCGCCGGGCGAATCCCGAACTCGGGGTACGCGCGCTCTACACCGCCGCGTTGCGCATCGGTCGGGACCACATCTCCTCCGCGGTGAACACCTTGGCACTGGCCTATACCGGTGCCGCGTTGCCGGTACTGCTGATCTTCTCGCTGTCCGGGCAGGATTTCGGCACGCTGGTCTCCGCCCAAGACATCGCCCAGGAGGTGGTGCGCGCCCTGGTCGGCAGCATCGGGCTCGTCGCCGCTGTCCCGATCACCACGGCGATCGCCGCCCTGGTCGCCCGGCACGACGAGATCGAGCCTCATCCCGAGTGACCTCGTGGAGCTTAGCTGCCAGGATCGGTCCGATCTGAGCCAACGATCCTGGCTGCATCAGGCGGCCGTGCGTACTGCTGATGCGATAGGTTTCGATATTGCCGTCGATATACGGCCTCCACGCATCAGGCGTGGGCGCGTCTTGAGGTCGATCAAGCGTCGCAGTGAACAGCAGCAGGTCCCCGTGGAATACACGGGGAATAGAGTGGGTCACGAGATCCATGTTGTTAGCCGAAATCTTGGTCATGACCGAGAGGTGGTACTTCCCGATACTAGCTGGCGCATAGCATTCCCCACGGAGGATCTCCATCGCCTTGGCGACTGCCACCGGTTTACCATCCACGCTTTTTACGTCGCACTCCAGCATATCAAGCAGGCCGATGAGGATGTCCTCTCCGTCGAAGATAGGCATATTCTCACGCGTGGGAACACCTGGGTAGGCATCAAGGCCCGCGAGAAAGGTGACCCGTTCGCCGCGCCGCTGAAGCTCGGTCGCCACAGCATGAGCCGCAATGCCCCCGAAGGACCAGCCGAGAAGATGATACGGCCCCACCGGTTGGACCATGCGGATCTGGTCGATATAGTCGGTTGCCATCTGCTCAATAGAGGTGGGGCGCGGCTCCGGGCGAGCAAGACTACGCGCCTGCACTCCATAGATCGGATAACCTGGGCTAAAATGCTTCAGCAACCCAGAATAACACCAACTGATTCCCGCTCCTGGATGAATACAGAACAACGGCAAGTGGGCGCCCCGTGGCCTCAATGGCAATATCACATCAAACGCGTCCCCAGGATCACCCACACCCAGTCGCGTTGCCAAGCCGGCTGGCGTGGGCGTTTCGAACAAGCCACGCAATCCCAGCTCCACGTCGAACGCGGCGCGGACCCGGGCCATCAGTCGGGTGGCCAGTAGCGAATGCCCGCCCAAATCAAAAAAATCATCTTCAACATGAACACCAGGCAGACCTAGCACCTCAGCGAACAACTCACACAACAGTTGTTCTTGCGGTGTACTGGACGCTCGGCCCGTCCTGACCGACTCGAGCTCGGGGGCGGGCAACGCGTTGCGGTCCAGTTTCCCATTGGGTGTCAAGGGCACTGCGTCGAGTATGACTACCGCCGCAGGCAGCATGTACTCCGGCAACCGGGCCTGCGCGTGCTCCCGCAGGGCGCTGATCAGCGCGCCGGTGTCCCGTGCCGCGGTGGGGTTGTTCGTCCACGAGGACAGGGGTATGAGGCCGGTACTGGTGGGCTGGTACAGGCCGGTGGGAACAGCTGCCATGGTCTGGGTGGCATGAGCGAACACGACGTCCACGGCCTCAGAAACGGTGGCCGACCAGGTGACACCAACCCAGTAGCCGTACCGCTCACCCAATGCATGCAGCGTCTCCGGGTCGAGTGCTTCTGGGGCTTCGGTGTCGCGTGATGCTGGGCCAGTGTGGGGTGTGTGCATCTGGTTCACCAGCTCGGCCAAGGGACGGCCTATCTGGAATGCTCGCGCAAGGGCGACCTCATGGGTGATACGGGCGTTGGGCACCCCGGTGAGGCGCACCAGCTCCGGATGCTCGGTGCTCAGGTAGTCGGCTAAGGCAGGAAGGTCACTGATCTGTCGGCCCCAGCCCAGCTCCGGTGCTTGGTCTAGCGGGAGCGGGGTGATGGGGTGTTTGTGCAGCACCACATCGTAGCGGTAGCGGGTCAACTCGTTGTGGTAGTGGCCGCGTTTGATCTGGATGTCCACCCCAGCGGCATCGCTGACGGTGCGGCCCCACGCGGCGAAGAACTCGGGGGCGACGAGGAGTTCTTTTTCTACCCGGATGGCCTGCTCGACCGCCCGGTGCAGCGCCGCTGCGTCGGCAAACGCGTCAGCCCGGTGCAGCTGCATGACGGTGGACCGCAGCCGCAGCAGCCGCAGGTTGCGCACGTCACCCACAAAAACCGCTCCCCCGGAAACCAGGAGACCCAGCGCTTGCTCGAGTACCTCGACCAGATAGTCGGCGGTGGGGAAATACTGCACCACGGAGTTAAGGATCACCGTGTCAAACCACCCGGCCGGCAATCCCTTCATGTCGTGCGCGGACTGCACGCGCAGCACCACACGGCCCGCCAGCTCGGGGTTCCGATCGATGTGCTCGGCTAGGGCGTTAACCGCCTCGACCGAGAAATCGGTGGCCCAATAAGCTTCACACTGCGGCGCAAGCTGGGACAACAACAACCCCGTCCCCACGCCAATCTCCAACACCCGCCGGGGCCGCAACGAGCGGATCCGCTCAACAGTCTGATCTCTCCATTCCCGCATCGCCACCACAGGAATCGCAGCCCCGTCGTCACTGCTGTTCCACCAAGTGAAATCCTCCCCGAACATCCCCGAACCCGATGCCGCATACAATGAGTCATAAATCTGCTGCCACTCACCGATCTGGTCGTGTTCTGCCTGTTCGTTACGGACCCGGCGGGTGTTGTCTGGGACCACATAGGCAACCAGCCGCTTATCCTCAGGTCGGTCCTCCCGAGCGATCACCACGGCCTGGCCGACCTCGGGATGCTCCGTGAGCACGGTTTCGATCTCACCGGGCTCGATCCGGAACCCTCGGACCTTGACCTGCTCATCCGCCCGGCCCACAAACTCCAGGTTCCCGTCAGCTCGCCAACGGACCAGATCCCCGGTCCGGTACATCCGCTCACCCGGCGGCCCAAAGGGGCAGGCCACGAACCGCTGCGCCGTCAACCCAGGTCGATGCAGATACCCCCGGGCCAACCCCGCCCCGGCGAGATACAACTCACCTACCACACCCGGCGGCACCAATTGCACACCAGCATCGAGTACGTACACCCGCGTGTTGGTGATCGGCCGACCAATCGGCGGGGGCAGCTGAGTCGTCGCGGAGAGCGGCTGGCTCATCGTGGCGCAGGCTGTGGTCTCGGTAGGACCGTAGGCGTTGATCATCCGCCGGCCCGGGGACCAGGCCGCGACCAGCTCTGGCGAGCATGCTTCACCCCCCACGACCAACGTCCGCAAGCCGGCCAAGCCCGCCGGCGGTGCACCGGTCAACGCCGCTGGCGGAATCAAGGCATGACTGACACCCTGATCAGCCACCACACCGGCCAAAGCCTCACCCGCTAGCGGAAACGCGGCCGGAACGACCAAAGCCGCCCCGGCCGCAAACGCCATGAGCAACTCCATGACGGACGCGTCGAAGCTGGGTGAGGCGAACTGCAGCACCCGACTATGGGCATCGATCCCGAATCGTTCGATCTGCGCAGCGGCAAGACTCGAGACACCGGCGTGGCAGACCACCACAGCTTTGGGCCTGCCGGTGGAACCCGATGTGTAGATCACGTATGCCGGATGCTCCGGTCTTAAGGCAGTCGTGCGGTGGGTGTCGGTGGGATCGATGTCCGCGCAACCCTCCAGCATCACCACGGTCTCAGGATTGTCGATCACCAACCGCGGTGTGGTGGCATCCGCGGGAACACACACCATGGTCTGTTCGCTGGTGAGCAGCAACGCGGGGTGGGCGTCGTGGAGCATGAAGGCGATCCGCGCAGACGGGTAGTCCGGGTCCACGGGCAGATAGGCCGCACCGGCCTTGAGCACTGCCAGCACCGCGACGATCATCTGCACCGAGCGGGGTAGGGCGAGCGCCACGAGCTGCTCCGGGCCGACCCCCCGAGCGATCAGCGCGTGGGCGAGCTGGTTGGCCTGGGCGTTGAGCTGACTGTAGGTCACGCTGATCTCGCCGCAGACCACCGCCACCGCATCAGGAGTGGCCGCCACCTGGGTCTGGAACAACACCGGCAGGCTGGTGGCGGCAACCGGGACCGCAGTGTCGTTGTAGTCGCTCAGCAGCTGGTGGCGTTCCTCCGTGGTGAGCAGGCCGATCCGCCCGATAGGTTGATCCGGGTCAGCAACCACCGCTTCCAACAAACGTACTAACCGGTCAGCGAGTGCTTCCATGCTGGCCCGGTCGAGCAAATCGCTGCGGTAGTCCAGGCGAAGACGCAGGTGCCCTACCGGACTGGCGAACAGAACCAGGGGGTAGTGGGAGGCGTCATGGTGGTCGGCCAGAGCGATCCGCAACCCGGTATCGGGGTCGGAGAAAGTGTCGTGGAGGGGGATATCCCAGGGGTAGTTCTCGAACGCCATCACGGTGTCGAACAGTTCCCCCATACCCGCCAAGTGTTGAATCTGTGGGAGTCCAAGATGCCGGTGTGCGCTCAGGGCGGACTGTTCGTCTTGCAGCCGGGTCATCATGGTGATCAGCGTTTCGGCCGGGGTGTACTGCACCCGCACCGGCGCCATGTTGATAAACAAACCCACCATGGTCTCGACCCCGGGGAGTTGGGGAGGCCGGCCGGAGGCCACCGCACCGAACACCACATCCTGGGTGCCGCTCATCCCGCTCACCAGGACAGCCCAGACTCCCTGCAGGATGGTGTTCAGGGTCAGGCCTTGGCGGCGGGCGTGATCGTGCAGGTCGGCGCTGAGCTGCGGGGTGATCTCGATGGTGATCTGCTCCGGGATGACTGACGCTCGACGGCGATTCGCCGGTGCCAAGTGAGTGGGCCCGGGCAGGCCAGCCAAAGCCTGGCACCAGGCTTGCTCGGCGGCGCGACGGTCTTGGTGGGTAAGCCAGGCCAGGTAATCCCGATACGGGCTCACCCGAGGCAGCTGGCTGGTATCGCCCCGGCTGGCGTACAGCGCAAACAAGTCCCGCACCAGCACCGACATCGACCAGCCATCGAAAGTAATGTGATGGAAGGTCATGATCAAGCGGTGATGTGCCGGAGCTAGGCGGACCAGGGTCAAACGCAGCAACGGCGGGGAGGCCAGGTCGAACCGATGGGTGTAGCCGTTGGCTGCTAGCCGTGCCAGCTCGGTGTGCGCGCCGGCCTCGGCGCGCTCGGACAGATCGACCTCCTCCCAGGGCAGGGTGAGGTGCCGAGGGATGATCTGCACCGGCTGGCCTGAACTCAGCTGAGGGAAACCGGCCCGCAGGTTAGGGTGACGCTCCAGGAGGGCTTGCGCTGCCGCCCGCAATACCGACCCCTCCAGGGGACCCTGCACATCGAAAACGAGCTGCACCGTGTACACATCGGTACCGTCCTGGTCATACTGGGCGTGGAAGAGCAACCCTTCCTGCATCGGGGACAACGGCAGCACATCCGCCAGGCCCGGGTAGGCGGTCTCGAGGTGATCAACCTGGTGCTGGCTCAAGGTGGCTAGGGGGAAGTCACTGGGGGTGTGGCCACCGGAGCCGGGGCGGCTGCCGTGGTCGACGAGCCCCTGGATGGCCTGCAACCACAGCTGAGATATCTCGTCGACGTCGTGGTCAGACCACAGCTGCGGTGCCCAGCTCCAGTGAGCCTTGAGGCGCGGTCCATCACCGTGCTCCCAGACCAGCGCATTGAGCTCGAGCCCGTGCGTGAGGGGCATGTCTGGGTCCATGCCGCCCTCCAGCACCGTTGCCTCGGGGGCGAATGTCCACTCCGCACTTACCCCTGTCACGGGGGTGCCCGGGGCAGGAAAGCGACCGAGATAGTTAAACCCGATTTGGGGGTGGGGCAGACCGGCCAGCTCGGGGCCGGTGCGGGGGTTCAGATACCGCAGCAGACCAAATCCGATCCCGTGATCGGGCAACGCCCGGAGTTGTTCTTTGACCCGTTTGATCGCCATCCCCACGGCCGGGTCCCCGGCGTGGAGTTCCTCCCAGGTCAGTGGCCCGGGATCGAGGCGGACCGGGAATAGGCTGGTGAACCAGCCCACCGTGCGGGATAGGTCGACTCCGGCGATGACTTCTTCCCGGCCGTGGCCTTCTACCTCCACCAGCACCGCACTGTGTTCCCCCCGCCCGTGGCGGCGGCGCCACTGGGCGATGGCCAACGCCAATGCGGTTAACAACACATCGTTGACCCCACCGTGAAACGCCGCCGGCACCGTGGTGAGCAATGGGCCAGTGACCTCCGGCGGTAGGGTCACACTCAGCTGCCGCGCGCCAGCGACCACATCCCGGGTGGGATCCAATCCCCGGCCGGTCAGCACCGGATCCGGAGTACTGAGCGTCTGGGTCCACAACGGCAGCTCCGCGACCCGCTTCGGGTCTCCGGCTGCCGCGTGCAGGTGCTGGGACCACCGCCGCAGCGAGGTTCCCACCGGCTCCAACCGGGGACGCCCTCCGGTGGTGATCGCTTCCCAGGCGGCCATCAGATCTGGCAACAGGATCCGCCAGGACACCCCATCGATCACCAGGTGATGCACTATCACCAGCAGCCGTCCTGGCGTATCCGGCCCGGCGTCGAACCACACCAGTTGCGCCATCACCCCGGCCCAGGGATCCAACCGGCCGGCAGCAGCGCGGGCCTCGAGGTTGATCACCGCGCGCAGCCGGTCAGGGTCCAGACCGCTCACCTCAACCCGGTGCACCAAACCAGCTGCCGACACCGTTCCGGCCGGGGTGACCTCCAGCACCCACCCCCCACCTGCCGTGGCACCACCGGGATTCCCGGGATTTCTCAGTCGGGTCCGCAACGCATCATGGTGATCCAGCACAACGCCCAACGCGGCGACTAAACACTCTGCGCCTAAACCGGCAGGAACCCACAGCAGCATCGACTGATAAAACCGGTCAATCCGACCGCCACACTCAGCCAACCAGCACATGATCGGTGTGGATGCCACCACTCCGATCCCTGCTCCCGCAGCCTCAATCACCACCTCATCCGACTCAGTGGCAACACCAGCCAAACCCGCCACCGTGCGATGCGCGAACACATCCCGCACCGTGATAACCATTCCAGCCGCGCGAGCCCGGCTCACCAACCGAATCAAAACGATACTATCCCCGCCCAACGCGAAGAAGTCGTCGTCCACTCCCACGTGGGGTAGGCCCAGCACGTCGGCGAACAGATCACACAGGATCTGCTCCTGCGGTGTGCCTGGCACCCGACTCGCGCCGGTC
>Ga0213881_10000105_pt1 | contig 67708 bp, 68 predicted proteins | sample BarmaccoBMER_R08_FD_160104 | JGI IMG/M metagenome (GOLD analysis project Ga0213881, IMG submission 160104) | Barbacenia macrantha exposed rock microbial communities from rupestrian grasslands, the National Park of Serra do Cipo, Brazil - ER_R08 ...
CGCTCCAACTGAGACAAATACTGCTTAGTCATCTTGGCCAGCCCAGCCACCACCTCCAAGCTCACCCCGCGACGACGCCGAATCATCCGGGCACGCGCACCGATCACCGACGCTTCCCCAGCGTCCACCAAGAACCACTCCCTCACCGAGGTAGCAAGCCCCCGCCGGATGCCCCGAGGAGGCCATCCCCGGGACGCGTACCTCGGCAAGGCGCTACCCGGACAGGCTACGTGGCGAGTTCCTTGCGGCCCGCCTCAACGCCGAGCCTGACGGGGAAGGTGCGCGCGTCCCACAAAGACTGCGGTTAGATCACGCGAGTTGTCAGCAGTCCGCTGACCCTGACCGCCGGATGCCGAAGCGGTTACGCAGGCTCTCCAGCTCCCACACTCGGCGGGGGGCTCGGCGGTCCAGAGCGAGGAGGAGTTCCCGGGCGATCGGGTCGTTGCGGATCCGCTGTGGCGCAATCCGGTCGGCTGTGTCCAGGTGCCGGATCGCCTGCCCATCGCGGGGACCTTCCTCCTGGGCGAGCAAACGGGCAAAGTCGAAGTGCATCGACGATGACCGTTCACGACTACCCAGCACATCAATGTCGATCGGGACAGTCCTGGCGTACTCGTACGCTTGGGCGCCCTCGGCGAGCTCCACTCCGATCGACACCCGCCACGCGGCGACGTTGGTGGGTCCGAAATGCTGTCGCATCCCGTTGCGCTCACCCACCCGCTCCGCTAACTTCGCCGCTTCGTCGAGATGCGCGTGCGCGTCCTCCGCGCGTCGCTCTCGTGCTGCGGTCCGGGCTTGCTGAAGATGCATCATGCCGACCAGCTCTGCGGGCAGCGTGTCCGCAGCCGACAGGTGCACCGCTGGTGTCAGATTGTCGATCCCTTCCGACAGCACGGTGTGCGCCCTGGTCCGTGCTCCCATGCTCGTGAGCTCGCAAGCCCAGTACCAGCAAGCGAACCCGACGAGGGCCGGATCGTCGTGTTGCCGCGCGAGGTCGTAACCGCGTCGTGCGGCGGTGACCGCCAAGTCGATGTTGCCAGCACGGCTGGATACCACTCCGGCGACGAAGCACGCGGTCACAGCGGTGGTGAACGCCTGGTCCCGCTCGGCCGACACCACGGCCAAGGCGCTGGCCTGTGACTCCGCGAGCAGACCACCCACCTCGTGACCCGCCAGAGCGTAGTCGGCTTGGCTGCAATTCTCATTGGCCCGCTCAGCCAAGCTCGCCAACTCCTCCAGTGGGCGCGGCGTCAGATCTGGTACATCCATCGGCCCAAAGTCGTTGAGCGCCAATCGGATACTCGGCAGCGCCACCAACGCATCAGCCGACGCCCGGTCGGGCGGGAGATAGGGTTGGCCAGTCAAATCCGCCACTGAGCAACCCAGAGCGTTGGCCAGGTCCTCGATCAGGCCGCGCCGGTTGAAACCACGCTGGCCCCGTTCCAACTGGGACAAATACTGCTTAGTCATCTTGGCGAGCCCTGCCACCACCTCCAAGCTCAGCCCGCGACGCCGCCGAATCATCCGGGCACGCGCACCGATCACCGACGCTTCTCCAGCGTCCACCAAGAACCACTCCTCGCCCGAGGTGATCTCCCCGCCGATGCCCCGGGGAGCGACCCCGGGGCGTGAACCTCGGCAAGGAGGTGGCGACAGGCTACGCGCTGCCTGGTGGTGGACACCGCGTGGCGTGGACCTCCGACGGCACGATCACGCCGCTGGCCGCGGATCTGGGCCAGGGTGCGCGTTCGGGCCCTGAGTCGGGACGTGGCCTGGCTCCGCGCCCCATCGAGCGGTACCTCGCCGCGTTGGGTGCGGTGCTCGATTGGTTTGTCACCCAGCGCCGATTTCCGCGTCGGGACGAGCCACGGGATCATCGACTAGTGTTGATTTTCGCTGACCAGCCGCGTAAGCCCGTCTTGACGTATTCCGTGGACTCGTCCTTCGGTACTTTGTGGAGGTGGTATCCGGTGAAGAGGTGACCTTCCCACCCGAGCGATTCATCAGATTTCAGCGGAGGATGGTCGGCCCTCCAGCGTTTGATCTCGCATCGCTCGGCCACGGATGCGGGGCGCGCGCCCTCCAGGCGGTCACTGCCGGATAAACATTCGTACCATCCCATTGGTGTTCCCCCTAGTCTTTAGCGCGATACCGCGCTGCCCCTATTGCGCGCTGTGGCGCGCTGATCGGTTGTTCTTGTCCGACTGCTATCTATGATGTCGGATATTCCAGTGTTGGGCATCCACTCCACGGATCATCGTCCACGTACTTTAGGTGATGTAGCACTGGGGGTTTCTACATCTGGGGGATGTCATGCGCTAAACCCGCTCAGTGGAAAGATGTCGCCGGTTGCCGTGACGGGTCGAGGTTGTTTCCGTTAGCGGGTTTGCTGTAAATCATCCTCAAGATGGAGAAACCCTCTCAGGGCTACCTCGTCTGATGTAGTGAGATCGCATCAGAGGAGGTAGCGGAGGAGATGGCCCGGGGGAGTAATGATCGCGAGCAATCTCGTCTTCATGATCTCAACATTGGTCGTCTTCGCGAACCCCGCGCGCGTGGAGGCGACGGCTGGTCTTGGGGCGCTGGTTACCGTGATCGTCGTGACCTCTCGCGCGGTGCGGGCGGTCAGCGACAACGCCACCACCCGACGGTACCGAATCACTAGGGTTCCGGCGGTAGTGGTCAAATCGGACATTTCCCGGCTACCGGGCTCGCTGAACACGGGTGACCACCGCCATGTTCTCCACGGCGCGGCGCTCAAACCCAACCAGCCAAGTCAGGGAGACGCGCTCTGAACTGCCCTGGGCCGCCTAGGGACCGTCTGGTGTCGGACATACGGGTCGGGCGAGCCATACAACGTCCACAGGGACGGTCTAGTTAATCTATAGTTGATCTCCATCTGTCCGCAGATTGTCCGCAGGACGTCCGCAGACGGCCAACGGCTGTCAACGGCGCCAAACGGTGTATATGCAGTTCAGCAGTAGTGCGGCAGCCATCGGCCCAGGTCAGCGATCTGTGCGTGCAGAACCCGGCTTACCGGCCAGCTCGTCCGCCCCGCAATCCCGGCACCAGCGCCTGGCAGCTCGCCGCTGGGCGGCGGGCTTGAGCCAGGAGCAGCTTGCCGAACGGCTCAGCGTAGACTGCTCGACCGTTACCCGCTGGGAAAGCGGCGAGACCGTGTCGCTACCGCGGGCACCACGATTCCCGCCGACGACATGACCACTATCGCGAAGGAATTTAGTGATCAACTTGCGACTTACAGTTTTTTGACGCTGAACTCTCCCCTAACAAATGCCGAGCAAAAATGAGGCGCAAGTCACGGTAACCTGCAGCCGCAGGATGGGATGATTTACCAAGCAACGGAGGAGATCGGACGTATAGTGAGTGGACCTATCCTGATCCTCATCGGTCCACCGGGCTCCGGAAAGAGCACCGTGGGGCAGTTGGTGGCAAGCAAGCTAGGTGTATCGTTTCGGGACTTCGATAATGACTTACAGGAGGAGTGTGGCCTTCCCGCAGGCGAGCTGGTCGTCAAGCTGGGCCGGGAGCGATTTAGTGAGGTCGAGTGTCGCCTTATCGGTACAGTTCTCGCGAACCATACAGGTGTACTTGCCCTCGGCGGCGGCACGCCGATGAACCCCATGATTCAAGAACAACTGAAACCCTTTCACATCGTGTTCCTCGAAGTGGAACTCAATGAGCTGCTCCGCCGGGAGGGGCTGGTCACCCTACATCCGTGGATACTCCCTAATCCCCGGGCGCATCTTCGACAATTACTCTCTGAGCGGCGTCCGATTTATGAAGCGGTGTCCAGTGCCGTCGTGTCGACGACTGGTCGTTCTGCTGAGGACGTAGCGGCAGAGGTGCTGCTGACGCTGCGCAAGTGATTTCGTGGCCGGGGTGCCTGGCTCGTGGGATGCTCCCCACGTGGGTGCGGACGCGAGAGGAGTGAGATGAGCGAGACCGGCGGGCCGGATCAGGCTGGTGACACCGAGCCGCGGCGGATCCGGGTGGCGACGGCACAACCGTACGACGTCATTGTCGGTCGGTATCTGCGGGCCGAGTTGCTGGATGCGGTGGGCAGCGGCGCCGTGGCGATCGTACACCAGCCGACCTTGGTCGAGTCCGCGGAAGCGCTACGCACTGTGCTGGAGTACCTCGGTTCGCAGGCTTATCGCATCGAGGTGCCCGACGCCGAGGACGGCAAGACGCTGGCGGTGGCGGGATTTTGCTGGGACGTGTTCGGGCAGGTGGGTCTGGACCGCACCGGTACCGTGGTCGGCTTCGGCGGCGGGGCGGTCACCGACCTCGCCGGGTTCGTCGCTGCCAACTGGCTGCGCGGAGTCCGGGTTGTGCACGTGCCCACCACACTGCTGGCGATGGTGGACGCCGCGGTGGGCGGGAAGACCGGAATCAATACCGATGCGGGCAAGAACCTGGTCGGTGCGTTCCATGAGCCCGCAGCGGTGCTGGTGGACCTCGCGACCCTTCCGACGCTGCCGCGTGCCGAGCTCGTTGCCGGAATGGCCGAAGTGATCAAGGCGGGGTTCATCGCCGATCCAGTGATCCTGGAGCGGATCGAGACCGACTCGGACGCCGCGCTGGATCCGTCCGGGCCAGTGCTGGAGGAGCTGGTTGGCCGCGCGATCGAGGTCAAAGCTGACGTGGTGGCCGCTGACCTGCGGGAATCGCATCTGCGCGAGGTACTCAACTACGGGCACACACTGGGCCACGCCTTGGAGCGTCGGGAGGGTTACCGGTGGCGGCACGGCGCTGCGGTGAGCGTCGGCATGGTCTTCGCGGCTGAGTTGGCCCGGCTCGCCGGGCGCTTGGACGACGCCACTGCGCAGCGGCACCGAGCGGTGCTCAGCTCGATCGGCCTGCCTACCGGATACGACGCTGATGCGCTGCCTGAGCTGCTGGAGGGCATGCGCAACGATAAGAAGACCCGGTCAGGAGTGTTGCGCTTCGTGGTGCTCGACGGTCTGGCGAAGCCCGGCCGGCTGGAGGACCCCGACCCCGAGCTGCTCGCCAGGGCCTACGCCGCGGTGGCCGGCGGGACGGAGGACTCGGAGTGAAGGTGCTCGTGCTCAACGGGCCAAACCTGGGCCGGCTCGGGACCCGCGAGCCCGACGTCTATGGCGCGACCACTCACGACGACCTGGTCGTGCTGTGCCAGCGGGTCGGAACCGAGCTGGGACTGGAGGTGGACGTGCGGCAGACCGACTACGAGGGCGTCATGATGAGCTGGCTGCATGAGGCCGCCGACACTGTGACTCCGGTGGTTCTCAACCCCGGGGCGTGGACGCATTACTCGATCGCGGTCCGGGACGCCGCCGCGCAGCTGTCGGCACCGCTGGTGGAGGTACACATCAGCAATGTGCACGCGCGCGAGCCATTCCGGCACCACAGTCACATCTCGGCCATTGCCTCCGGAGTCATTGTCGGCTTGGGCGTCGACGGTTACCCACTCGCCCTGCGCTGGATCGCCGGCCGCGCCAGTACCTGACAACGCTGGTCCCTGACAACACTGGTCCCTGACAACACTGGGCGGCCCCGCTACCGTCGGGTCTATGTCCCACCCTTGGCGCCGCGAGGTGCTCCGCGAGCGGCTGCGCGCGCTGGAACTTGATGCGCTGCTGGTTACCGATCTGCTCAATCTCCGCTATCTCACCGGATTCACCGGTTCCAACGGCGCCTTGCTGGTGCACGCTGACGGGGATGAGGCAAGCGTGTTCTGCACCGATGGCCGCTACCGCACGCAGTCGCAGCACCAGGTGCCCGATCTGCGGCAACTGATTGAAAGGTCATGTCAGCTGCGGCTGGCTAAACAGGCCACCGAGGTGGGGATCGGCCGGTTGGGTTTTGAGAGCCATGTGGTGACCGTCGACGGGCACGCCGCCCTGGCGAAGGTCACCGGCGCAGAGGTGCTGGTCGCCACCTCGCAGCCGGTGGAGATGCTGCGGCTGATCAAGGATGACACTGAGGTCGCCGCGCTGCGTGCGGCTTGCGCGGCTGCCGACACCGCTCTGGCTGGACTGCTCGCCGCGGGCGGGCTACGCCCGGGTCGCACGGAGCGTGAGGTGGCCCGCGACCTGGAGGCCCGGATGGTGGCGGCGGGAGCTGCCGGTCCGTCATTCGAGACCATCGTGGCGACCGGCGTGAATTCCGCGGTACCCCATCACCGCCCGACCGACGCGCAGCTGCGTGTCGGTGATCTCCTGAAGATGGACTTCGGTGCGCTGGTCGAGGGCTACCACTCCGACATGACCCGCACCGTGGTGCTCGGAGCGCCGGCCGGGTGGCAGCGGGAGCTCTACGATCTGGTCGCTGCGGCGCAAGCGGCTGGGCGGGGTGCGCTGCGTGCCGGGGCCGACGTCCGCGATGTAGACGCGGCCGCCCGGGACGTCATCACGCATGCCGGGTATGGCGAGGACTTTGTGCACGGTCTCGGGCATGGCGTCGGCCTGCAGATCCACGAGGCTCCGGCGTTGTCGCAGTTCGGGGTCGGTACACTGGCGGTAGGCATGGCGGTCACCGTCGAGCCGGGTGTCTACCTGACTGGCCGGGGCGGCGTGCGCATCGAGGATACCCTTGTCGTTTCCGACGGCGAGCCAGAACTCCTCACCCTGACCACGAGGGACCTCGTGGTCGTGCCCTGCTGACGAGTAATGACAACGACCGGGAATGAAGGGCTGACGTGGCCACCACCAACGACCTGCAGAACGGGCTCGTGCTGAACCTTGACGGCCAGCTGTGGTCGGTCGTGAAGTTTCAGCACGTCAAACCGGGCAAGGGCGGCGCTTTCGTGCGGACCACCCTGAAGAACGTGCTGTCTGGCAAGGTCGTGGACAAGACGTTCAACGCAGGCACCAAGGTCGACACCGCCACTGTCGACCGGCGCGACATGACCTACTTGTACGCCGACGGCGCCGACTTCGTGTTCATGGACGGCGACACCTTCGACCAGATCACTGTTCCCGGTGCTGTCGTGGGAGATGCGGCGAAATACCTGCTGGACAACCAGACCGTGTTGGTCGCCGTCCACGACGGCACCCCGCTCTACGTCGAGCTGCCCACGTCGGTGGAGTTGGTGATCTCGCACACCGACCCGGGTTTGCAAGGGGACCGGTCGACCGGTGGCACCAAGCCCGCCACGTTGGAGACCGGTGCCGAGATCCAGGTACCGCTGTTCGTCAGCACCGGCGAGAAAGTCAAGGTCGACACCCGGGACGGGCGCTACCTTGGCCGCGTCAGTAGTTGACGTGGGCGCCCGCAGCAAGGCCCGCAAACGCGCCGTCGACATCCTCTTCGAATCCGATTTGCGGGGCCTGGACCCGCTGGTGCTGCTCGCCGAACGGGTTGGGGCTCCGGAGCTGCCCCCGGTCAGCGAATACACGATCTCGTTGGTCCATGGCGTGGTTGAGCACGGAGACGACATCGACCAGTTACTCGCCGACCAAGCCCATGGTTGGGCCTTGGCGCGGATGCCTGCGGTCGATCGGGCGGTGCTCCGGTTGGGTGTATTCGAACTGCTGTTCTCGGATGAGGTGGACGATGCAGTAGCTATCGACGAGGCCATTGAACTGGCCAAGTTACTGTCCACCGATGACTCGCCGCGCTTCGTCAACGGCGTGCTCGGCGCGCTGGCCGCGCTGCCGCGTGGCCTGTGACTTACGCCTCTTCTTTGTCCTTTGCGGGCCGGGCCTCGGGGGGCAGCACACCCCAGCCGATCAGCTGCTCAGTGAGATCACCCGGCGACATGTCGTAGATGATCGCCAGTGAGCGCAGGTCCTCGGTACGGATGGACAGCACCTTGCCGTTGTAGTCACCGCGCTGGCTCTGGATCGTCGCGGCGTAGCGGGCTAGTGGCCCCACCTTGTCCACCGGCAGCTGCTGCAGGCGCTCCAGATTGATGACGATCTTGGTAGCCGGCTCACTGCCGGAGGGTACCCGACCCTCTGGCAGCAGTTCGGGTACGGGGACCCCGTAGAAGTCGGCAAGTTCGGCGAGCTTCTGGACCGTGACCGCCCGGTCGCCGCGCTCGTAGGAGCCGACCACCACAGCTTTCCAGCGGCCCGCCGACTTCTGCTCGACACCGTGCAGCGACAGACCCTGCTGCTGACGGATACCGCGCAGCTTGGACCCTAGTGCCTTGGCATAGTCGCCCATCTGGTCCCTTCTCCTTCTTCAGACCCCAACCAGTCAACGCCTGAGGCGCTACGCGAAAATCGGGATGATACGGAGAGTAATGCTGCGCTGAGTAACCTCCCAGGTCAAGTCATGGGGAGCTCAAGACCGCGCAGAGTCACACACATCACCCGAACGGGGCAGTGAGTGAGGGCCAGCAACTCTTACCCGACTCTCCTGGTACCGTCCGCTCCGGGTCCGGGCGCCGGCCCGGCACCTAACGTCCTTTAAGGCCCGTCCGGTGAGGCGGGGAAGGAGGTCCACCGTGTCGTCCCCCTCTGGGACGGGTGCGGTGGGCGAGGCGGGGTCGCCGCGGCAGCGTGAGCTGCTCTCAGCGGCCGAGGTCGCGCGCATCATCGCCCGGATGGCCCATCAGGTCATCGAACGTACCGCCCCCGAACCGGTGATGCTGATAGGCATCCCTACCCGCGGCGTCCCGCTGGCGCGCCGGCTGGCGGATCGGATCCGTGAGTTCGGTGGGACCCGGCCCAGCGTGGGTATCCTCGACGTCACCCTTTACCGGGACGACTTGCGGCGCCGACCCACTCGCCCGCTGCAGGCCACTGAGCTGCCCGCTCATGGGCTGGACGATGCGCTCGTCGTGCTGGTCGACGACGTGCTGTACTCCGGGCGCACTGTCGCGGCCGCGCTGGACGCGCTGCGCGAGTACGGCCGCCCCCGGGCGGTGCAGCTCGCCGTACTGGTCGACCGCGGCCACCGTGAGCTTCCGATTCGAGCCGACTACGTGGGCAAGAACCTGCCAACCTCCCGGAACGAGGAGGTTGGTGTGCTGCTGATCGAGACGGATGGCACCGATGCCGTCATGATCCGTCGGAGCCAGCGGTGAGGCACCTGCTGACCACTACGGATCTGCCGCGGGAGACCGTCACCGCGCTGCTGGATACCGCCGAGGCGCTCAAGCAGGCGCTGCTGGGTCGGGAGGTACGCAAGCTACCCACACTGCGCGGGCGCACCGTGGTCACCTTGTTTTACGAGAACTCCACCCGCACCCGGGCATCCTTCGAGATCGCGGGCAAGTGGATGAGCGCCGATGTGGTCAACATCTCGGCCAGTGGCTCCTCCGTGGCCAAGGGGGAATCGCTGCGCGACACCGCGCTCACCCTGGCTGCGATGGGCGCGGACTGCGTGGTGATCCGCCACCCCGCGTCGGGTGCGGCGCATCGCCTCGCCAGCTGGGTATCCACGCACGTGATCAACGCTGGCGACGGCACCCACCAGCATCCCACCCAAGCACTGCTGGATGCGGCTACTCTACGTGAACGTTTGGGCACCCTGAATGGGCGGATCGTCACCATCGTAGGCGATGTACTACACAGTAGGGTCGCTCGCTCGAACATCGAGCTCTTGATCACGCTAGGTGCCCGGATCCATCTCGTCGCCCCGCCTACCCTGCTGCCTTGGGGTGTGCAGAACTGGGGTAAGGGTCCGAATCGAGAAGAGCGTGGCTGGCCAGTCACGGTCGGGCATGACCTCGACACCGCGTTACCTGGCACCGACGCGGTCATGATGCTGCGGGTGCAGGCTGAGCGGATGCACGGCGGGTTCTTCCCCTCCGCGCGGGAGTATTCGATCAGCTACGGGCTCACCGAGGCGCGTCTGAGGCTGTTGCCTGAGCACGCTGTAGTGCTGCATCCGGGGCCGATGCTCCGTGGCATGGAGATCGCGCACTCGGTCGTTGACTCGCCTCGGGCCGCAATCGCCGAACAGGTCCGCAACGGGGTGCACGTGCGGATGGCAGTGCTCTATCACCTACTCGCAGCCCAAGAGGAACAGGCATGAGCCGGCCGCTCCGTCTTCGTGGGATCCGGCCTTATGGCGCGGATGATCCGGTGGATCTGCTCCTCCGCGATGGAGTGATCGCCGAGCTGGGCACCGGCCTGGATGGCACCGGCGCTGAGGTGTTCGACGGCGGCGGGCTGATTGCCCTGCCCGGCCTGGTCGACCTGCACGCGCACCTGCGCGAGCCTGGCCGGGAGGACGCCGAGACGATCGCCACCGGCTCGGCGGCCGCGGCGCTGGGCGGCTACACCGCAGTGTTCGCGATGGCCAACACCGACCCGGTGGCCGACACCGCGGTGGTCGTCGAGCACGTGTACCGGCGCGGCTGCGAGATCGGGCTGGTCGACGTGCACCCGGTCGGTGCGGTCACCGCTGGGCTGCGCGGCGAGCGGCTCGCCGAGCTGGGTGCCATGGCTGCGTCCGCCGCCGCGGTGCGGATGTTCTCCGACGACGGCGGGTGTGTACACGACTCGCTGCTGATGCGCCGTGCCCTGGAGTACACCCGAGGGCTGCGAGGCGTGATCGCGCAGCATGCTGAGGATCCCCGACTCACCGCCGGAGCGCAGGCGCATGAAGGGGAAATCGCTGCCCGGCTGGGGCTGGCTGGCTGGCCCGCCGCCGCGGAGGAGTCGATCGTGGCCCGGGACTGCCTGCTGGCCCGGGACGCCGCAGCGGCGCTGCATGTCTGCCATGTGTCCACCGCAGGCACGGTGGAGATACTGCGGTGGGCCAAGGAGCGCGGGATCCGGGTATCCGCCGAAGTGACCCCGCACCACCTGTTGCTCACCGATGAGCGCCTGGCCGGCTACGACCCGGTCAACAAGGTCAACCCGCCGCTACGCACCGCCGCTGACAGCGCGGCGCTACGCGCCGCGCTGGCGGAGGGGATCGTGGACTGCGTGGCCACCGACCATGCTCCGCACGCCGCGCAGGACAAGGACTGCGAATGGTCCGCAGCCCGGCCCGGCGTGCTGGGACTGCAGACCGCGCTGTCCGTGGTGATGGCCACGATGGTGCGCCCCGGCCTGCTGGACTGGCGGGGGGTGGCCCGGGTGATGAGCGAGCGCCCGGCCCGCATCGGTGGGGCGGCCGACCAGGGCCGACCGATCGCGGTGGGGCAGCCGGCGACATTGGTCCTGGTGGACCCGGACGCCACCTGGACGGTGCGCGGGGCTGCACTGGCCAGCCTGGCCGACAACACTCCCTATGAGGGGATGGAGCTGCCCGGCCGGGTGGTGGCCACGCTGCTCCGCGGCGAGATCACCACCGAGGACGGGAAGGTGCAGCGTTGATGGGTACACTGGCCCTGCTGGTACTGGAGGACGGAACCACTGTGCGCGGTGAGATTTACGGCGCGGTGGGTCAGACACTGGGTGAGGCGGTATTCGCCACCGGTATGACCGGTTACCAGGAGACCCTCACCGACCCGTCCTACCGCCGCCAGATCGTGGTGCAGACCGCTCCACATATCGGTAATACCGGCTGGAACGACGAAGACGACGAGTCGCACCGGATCTGGGTTGCCGGTTACGTCGTGCGTGACCCGGCCCGGGTCCCGTCCAACTGGCGGGCGGTCCGATCCCTCGGCGAGGAGCTGTCCCGCCAGAATGTCGTGGGGATTTCCGGCGTGGACACCCGCGCGCTGACTCGCCGACTTCGCGAGCATGGCTCGATGCGGGCCGGGATCTTCTCTGGCGACGCGCTGGCCGAGCCGGCGCAGCTAGTGGAGCGGGTGCTGGCCAGCCCCTCGATGGCCGGCGCGGACCTGGTTGGGGAAGTCACCGTCACTGAGCCCTACCTCGTGCCCGCCACCGCCGAGCGCCGGTTTCGCGTGGTGGCGCTGGACCTGGGAATCAAGTACACTACGCCGCGAATGCTGGCCGCTCGGGGCATTGAAACGCACGTCCTGCCGGCCACCGCCGCGGTGGAGCAGGTACTGGAGCTGTCTCCGGATGGGGTGTTCCTGTCCAACGGTCCGGGCGATCCGGCCACCGCGAACCACGCGGTCTCGCTGACCCGCGCAGTGCTGGCGGCCCGGGTGCCGCTGTTCGGGATCTGCTTCGGCAACCAGATCCTCGGCCGGGCCCTGGGGCGGGGCACCTACAAGATGCGCTACGGGCATCGCGGGCTCAACGTCCCGGTTGTTGAGCACGCCACCGGACGGGTCGCGATCACCTCGCAGAACCACGGTTTCGCGGTGGTGGGGGAGCCCGGGGAGCGCTTCGACTCCGACTTCGGCGCCGCAGTGGTGAGTCACTCCTGTCCCAACGATGGCACCGTCGAGGGCTTGACCTGCCTGGACGTTCCCGCGTTCAGCGTCCAGTACCACCCCGAGGCAGCTGCCGGCCCCCACGATGCCGCGTATCTGTTCGACTGGTTCTGCGAGTTGATGGAGGTGCAGCGATGACACCGATCATCAAGCAGGCCACGATCCGGCGTCTGCGCCGCTTCATCTCCGGGTGGTATACCACCGAGGCGGTTTTGCCAAGGTCGCGGCCGCAACCGAGATCGCGCAACACATGAATGTGGACGTCAACCGCTCCCGGAGCTTTCAGGTGTTCCGGGACGGAGTGCGACGACTCATTGCTGGAGGCACCAGTGCCGCGGAGGGATGATATTCGTCATGTGTTGGTGATTGGCTCTGGGCCGATCGTGATTGGGCAGGCGTGCGAGTTTGATTACTCCGGGACTCAGGCGTGCCGGGTGCTGCGGGAGGAGGGGCTGCGGGTCAGCCTGGTGAATTCCAATCCGGCAACGATCATGACCGATCCAGAATTCGCCGATGCCACCTACATCGAGCCGATCATCCCGGAGTTCGTTGAGAAGGTGATCGCCGCCGAGCACCCGGATGCGTTGCTGGCCACATTGGGCGGGCAGACGGCGCTGAACACCGCCGTCGCCCTGCACGAACGCGGGGTGCTGGCGCGTTACGGCGTCGAGTTGATCGGCGCCGACATCGAGGCCATCCAGCGCGGCGAGGACCGGCTGAAGTTCAAGGACGTCGTCCGCGCGGTGGGTGCCGAAGTACCGCGCAGCGCCGTGTGCGGAACGTTAGACCAGGTCCGCGAGGCTGTCCACGAGCTCGGCCTGCCGGTGGTGATCCGGCCGTCGTACACCATGGGCGGGCTCGGCTCCGGCCTGGCGCACACCCATCAGGAGTGTGAGCGGCTCGCCTCGGCCGGGTTGGCGGCAAGCCCGGTGCACCAGGTGCTCATCGAGGAGAGCGTGCTGGGATGGAAGGAGTACGAGCTCGAGCTGATGCGCGACCACCGGGACAACGTGGTGGTGGTGTGCTCGATCGAGAACATCGACCCGATGGGCGTGCACACCGGGGACTCGGTAACCGTCGCCCCGGTGATGACCCTCACCGACCGCGAGTACCAACACATGCGTGACGTCGGCATCGCGGTGCTGCGGGAAGTCGGGGTGGACACCGGCGGCTGCAACATCCAGTTTGCGGTGCATCCCACCGACGGCCGGCTGGTTGTGATCGAGATGAACCCTCGGGTGTCCCGGTCGAGCGCGCTGGCGTCCAAGGCCACTGGGTTCCCCATCGCCAAGATCGCCGCAAAGCTCGCGATCGGCTACACCCTCGACGAGATCACCAACGACATCACCGGGGAGACCCCGGCCAGCTTCGAACCCACTCTCGACTACGTGGTGGTCAAGGTGCCCCGGTTCGCCTTCGAAAAGTTCCCCGGCGCGGACCCCACCCTCACCACCACCATGAAGTCGGTCGGCGAGGCGATGGCGCTGGGCCGCTCGTTTCCCGAAGCGCTCAATAAAGCGATGCGCTCGATGGAGACTGCCGCCAGCGGGTTCTGGACCAGGCCCGATCCGCCGGACGCCACCGTGGCCTCGGAGCTGTCGGCGCTGCGGGTTCCCCATGACGGCCGGCTTTACATCGCGGAGCGGGCGCTGCGCCTGGGCGCCACAGTCGCGCAGGTCGCCGAGGCGTCGGGGATCGACCCATGGTTCATCGACCAGATCGCCGGCCTGGTCGAGCTGTACCGCGAGCTCGCCGCCGCGCGGGAACTGGACGAGTCGCTGCTACGCCACGCCAAGCGCGCCGGTATCTCTGACCGGCAGCTCGCCGCCGTGCGCGGCGACCTCACCGAGCCCGAAGTCACCGCGCTACGGCACCGTTTTCACGTGCGGCCGGTCTACAAGACCGTGGATACCTGCGCCGCTGAGTTCGCCGCCCGCACCCCGTACCACTACTCCGCCTACGAGAGCGACCCCCAGGCCGAGACGGAGGTCAGCAAGCAACGGGAACGACCCAAAGTGATCATCCTGGGCTCCGGACCGAACCGGATCGGCCAAGGCATCGAGTTCGACCACTCATGTGTGCACGCCGCAATGGCGCTGAGCGACGTCGGTTACGAGACCGTAATGATCAACTGTAACCCGGAAACAGTGTCCACCGATTACGACACCGCCGACCGGCTCTATTTCGAGCCGTTGACCTTTGAAGACGTCATGGACGTGGTGCACGCCGAGCGTGCCTCGGGCACCGTGGCGGGCGTGATCGTGCAGCTGGGCGGGCAGACTCCGCTGGGGCTGGCGCAGCGACTGGCCGACGCGGGCGTCCCGGTGGTTGGCACGTCTCCTGTGGCGATCCACCTCGCTGAGGACCGCGGTTCCTTCGGTGCGGTGCTGGAGCGTGCCGGGTTGCCCGCCCCGGCTTACGGCACCGCCACCTCGTTCGCGGAGGCCCGCAAGATCGCCGACGAGATCGGTTATCCGGTGCTGGTTCGCCCCTCCTACGTACTCGGCGGTCGTGGTATGGAGATCGTCTACGACGAGCAGACCCTCGCCGGCTACATCGCCAGGGCCACCGAGATCACTCCCGAACATCCGGTGCTGGTGGACCGTTTCCTCGACGACGCCATCGAGATCGACGTCGACGCGCTGTGCGACGGCAGCGAGGTCTACCTCGGCGGGATCATGGAGCACATCGAAGAAGCCGGGGTGCACTCCGGGGACTCCGCCTGCGCGCTCCCGCCGATCACGCTGGGGGAGTCTGACCTGGTCGCGGTGCGCACCTCGACCGAGGCGATCGCCCGTGAGATCGGCGTACGGGGCCTGCTCAACGTGCAGTACGCGCTCAAGGACGACGTGCTCTATGTGCTGGAGGCCAACCCGCGGGCCAGCCGCACGGCACCGTTCGTCTCCAAAGCCACTGCGGTGCCACTGGCCAAGGCCGCCGCACGGATCATGCTCGGCGCCAGGATCGCGCAACTGCGCGCGGAGGGCCTGCTGCAGCCGCACGGCGACGGCGGCGATCTGCCGGCCGACGCGCCAGTGGCTGTCAAGGAAGCCGTGCTGCCTTTTCACCGGTTCCGCACCCCCGAGGGTCAGGGGGTGGACTCGCTGCTGGGGCCGGAGATGAAGTCCACCGGCGAGGTGATGGGCATCGACGCTGCGTTCGGCCAGGCCTTCGCCAAGTCGCAGGCCGCAGCCTACGGTTCGCTCCCGATGTCGGGTCGGGTGTTCGTGTCGGTGGCCAACCGGGACAAGCGGGCCATGGTGTTCCCGGCCAAACGGCTGGCCGATCTTGGCTTCGAGGTGCTCGCCACCCGGGGAACCGCCAACACGCTGCGCCGCAACGGCATTCCCTGCACCGTGGTGCGCAAGCACTTTGAAGGCCCGGACAACATCGTTGATCTGATCAACTCCGGGCAAGTCGATATGATCATCAACACTCCCTACGGCAATCATGGCCCCCGGGTGGACGGTTACGAGATCCGCACCGCCGCGGTATCCCGGGACATCCCCTGCGTCACCACCGTGCAGGGCGCGGCCGCAGCCGTGCAGGGTATCGAGGCCCTCATCCGCGGCGACATCACTGTCCGCCCTCTCCAAGCTCTCCACGCCGCGCTCCGTACCCGGCGTTCAGCGGGCTGAGCGGGATTATCCCGGTGCCCGATAATCCCGCTCAGCGGGCTGAATGTGGAGGGTTCGGGGTGCGATTGAGAGCGGCCGTGGCGGGGCGGGGACCGTTGTGTGCCGGGATCGATCCGCATCCGGGACTGCTGCGCGAGTGGGGGGTGGGAGATGACGTGGGGGGGCTTGAGAGGTTCGCGCTGGGCGCGGTCGAGACGTTGGCGCCGGAGGTGGCGCTGGTCAAGCCGCAGTCCGCGTTCTTTGAGCGGTACGGGGCGCGAGGCATCGCGGTGTTGGAGCGGGTGCTGGTGGCGGCCCGGGATGCCGGCGCGCTGGTGCTGCTCGACGTCAAACGGGGTGACATTGGCTCCACCATGGCCGGGTACGCCGCAGCCTATCTGAGCGACGGGGTGCCGCTGGCTGCCGACGCGATCACCGTGTCGCCCTACTTCGGGATCGGCGCGCTCGATCCGGCGCTCGAGCTAGCCGAACGGACCGGGCGGGGAGTCTTCGTGGTGGCGCTGACCTCCAACCCGGAAGGTGCCACCGTACAGGCCGCGGTCACCGACACCGGGAGCACAGTCGCGCAGTCCGTGGTCGACGCCGTCGCTGCCCGCAACGCCGGCCGGCGTCCCGTCGGCGACGTCGGCGTGGTGGTGGGGGCCACGACACCGGCCGGTGCGCTGCGGCTGGAGGCCCTCAACGGTCCGATACTGGTTCCCGGCATAGGGGCGCAGGGCGCTGGCCTGGTTGACTTGCCGCAGGTCTTCGGTACAGCGGCCCGCCATGTCGTGGCGGTCACGTCCCGGGACCTGTTGCGGCATGGGCCCCAACCAGCCTCACTGCGACACGCCGCCCGGCGAACCGCCGACGAGGCAGGGGCGCTGCTCCATCCCCCGTCGGGGCAGGTCGGCGGGGGCACCCCGGGTTAAGCGGCGGGTCGCCCGGGGGATACGGTCGCCGCACCAATCCAGAACATCCCTCAGCACTAGCAATCGACGGAGGAGACCGTGGCCCTTCCCGAGCTGACCGAGGAGCAGCGGGCCGCTGCGTTGGAGAAGGCGGCCGCCGCCCGACGTGCCAGGGCCGAGCTCAAGGAGCGCCTCAAGCGTGGTGGGACCAACCTCAAGGAGGTCCTGGCCAAGTCCGACAGTGACGACATCCTGGGCAAGATGAAGGTCTCGGCTTTGCTCGAGGCTTTGCCTGGCGTCGGCAAGGTCCGCGCTCAGCAGATCATGGAGCGGCTGGAGATCGCCACGAGCCGGCGGTTGCGCGGGCTTGGCGAGCGCCAGCGCAAGGCGTTGCTCAGCGAGTTCGGCGCCGAGTGATCATCGCAGGGTCATCATTGGAGGGTGATCAGCCCAGAGTGACCGCGCTGTGACGGTATGTGAGCCGGGGTCCAGTGAGGTCGCCGGACCCCGGCTCACCGTCGTCTCAGGTCCCTCTGGTGTCGGCAAGTCCAGCGTGGTCGCCGAGGTTGTGCGGCGCTGGCCGCAGCTGTTTGTCAGCATCTCGATGACCACGCGACCGCCTCGTCGCGAGGAACGACCCGACGAGCATTATCACTACGTGGACCGCGCCACCTTCGCTCGCATGATCGAGCACGGCGAGTTCCTCGAGTACGCCGAGTACGCCGACAACTTCTACGGCACTCCCGCCGCGCCGGTACTCCAGGCGCTGGCCGTTGGTCGCTCCGCGTTGCTGGAGATCGAAGTGCACGGTGCCCGGCAGATCCGGGCCGCGATGCCCGACGCGCTGCTGGTGATGCTGGTGCCGCCGTCCTGGGAGGTGCTGTACGGGCGGCTGGCCGCCCGCGGCACGGAGGATCCCGCAGTGCGGGAGCGCCGGTTGCGGGTGGCGCGGGAAGAACTGGACGCGGTCGAGGAATTCGATGCGACAGTAGTCAACGACGACGTGCAGCGGGCCGCGCAGGAGTTGATAGCCTTAATGGTCGGCACGGGCCGGCGGGCACCGCTGCCCCGACCTCATAACATCTGACACTATCTGGAGACAGTGGAGTGAGCATTCCCACCGACCTGGACGCGCTGGGCGCGTCCTCGGTTGCTGCTGCCCCTGAGGGCATCACCAATCCCCCGATTGACGACCTGCTGAGCAGGGTCAGCTCGAAGTACGCCTTGGTAATCTTCGCGGCTAAACGGGCTCGTCAGATCAACGACTATTACGCGCAGCTCGGTGAGGGGTTGCTGGAGTACGTCGGGCCGCTGGTCGAGCCGGGGCCGCGGGAGAAGCCGCTGTCGATCGCGTTGCGCGAGATCCACGCCGGACTACTCGAGCACACCGAGGGCCAGTGAGCCAAGCCGGGCCCGTCCGGCCGGACCCACCCCGGCGGATCGTGCTCGGCATCGGGGGCGGCATCGCCGCCTACAAGGTATGTGAGGTACTCCGCCGTCTCACTGAGAGGGGGCACCAGGTCCGGGTCATTCCCACCGAGACTGCCCTCCGGTTCGTCGGCGCCCCGACGTGGGAGGCGCTGTCCGGCCTACCGGTGCACCGCGACTTGTTCGTCGACGTCGCTGAGGTGCCCCACGTGCGGCTGGGGCAGGCCGCCGATCTGGTCTTGGTCGCCCCTGCCACTGCGGACCTGCTGGCGCGTGCTGCCCACGGCCGGGCCGACGATCTGCTCTGCGCCACCCTGCTCACCGCCCGTTGCCCGGTTCTGCTGGTCCCCGCCATGCACACCGAAATGTGGGAACACCCCGCCACGGTGCACAACGTCGCGGTGCTGTGCTCCCGCGGAACCGTCGTCGCCCGCCCCGCTTCCGGACGCCTGACCGGTGCCGACTCTGGAGTCGGTCGGCTGCCGGAGCCGGCCGAGATCGTCGACCTTGCCACTCTGCTGTTGCGCCGCGCGGACGCCCTGCCGCTCGACCTCACCGGCCGACATGTGGTGATCTCTGCGGGTGGCACTCGCGAACCGCTGGACCCGGTACGCTACCTGGGCAACCGGTCCTCTGGCCGGCAAGGCTACGCGCTGGCCCGTGTTGCGGCGCAGCGCGGTGCCCGGGTGACGCTGGTGGCAGCGCACACCGCTGACCTGGCTGATCCGGCTGGGGTCGAGGTGGTCCAGGTGGGCACCGCGCGTCAGATGCGGGAGGCGGTGCTCACGGCGGCGCCGCACGCCGACGCGGTCGTGATGGCCGCTGCGGTGGCCGACTTCCGGCCGGCTAACCCGTATCTCAGCAAGATCAAGAAGGTCGGGTTCGGCCCAGACCCGGTATCGCTATCGCTCGTTGTCAACCCGGACATCCTGGTCGAGTTGGTCCGCCGCCGCCCGGAAAGTCAGCTTGTGGTCGGCTTCGCGGCCGAGACCGGTGACTGCGAGGGTGACGTGCTCACTCACGGCCGGGCCAAGCTCGCCCGCAAGGGCTGCGACCTGCTGGTGGTCAACGCTGTTGGGGAGGGCGGCGCGTTCGAGGTCGACCACAACACCGGCTGGCTGCTCGGCGACGACGGCATGGAGGCCCACCTGCCCGAGGGTCCCAAGAGCCTGCTCGCCGCGTACGTCTGGGACGCCGTCGCTGCTCGGCTGAAACAGTGATCATTATGTCACAGGGTGACGGCGATCATTATGTCACGTGGTGATGGCGATCATCTGTCACGTAGTGACGGTGATGACGTGTCACGCAGTGAACTGGAACCCACCAGCCGCGCGATGAGCCTCCTGTCCGAACTGGTCATCGCGTTGCTCGCGGAATTCGTCGATGGTCTCGATAACGCAGCGGCGGCCCGCGTCGAACTACCTGACGACCTGGCCACGGTGCTGGGACAGCCGCCACCCGAGCAGCCCACGGGGCTGCCCGCCCTGCTGGATACGGTCCGCCAGGCGGCTGACCACGCGGTCGAGACCGCAGGGCCGCGCTTCTTCGGTTACATCCCCGGTGGCGGACTGTTCGTCTCGGCGCTGGCCGAACTGCTCGCCCAAACCCTCAACCGCTACACCGGCCTTTCTGACATCGCTCCGGGTCTGGTCGCGCTCGAAGACGGCGTGCTGCGCTGGCTGTGCCAGCTGTTCGGTCTGCCACCCGGCGCGGGCGGGCTGCTCACCACCGGTGGCTCGATGGCCACGCTCTCGATGCTGGTAGCAGCGCGGCAGGACCGTCTCGGTGACAGTGTCCCCCTCGGGATTCCTCGTGGGGCGACCGTCGGGTCTGCTCCTGGGACAATCTACGTCTCCGAGCAGACCAACCACTGCGTGCGCAAGGCGGCGCGCATCGCTGGGTTGGCTGCCGCTCAGGTTCGAACGCTGCCGACCACCGCCGAGCTACGCATCGACGTTGACGCCGCCGCAGCGATGATCGCCGCCGACCGAGCTGCTGGTTTGCGCCCGTTTCTCCTGGTAGCCACTGCAGGCACGACCAGCGCTGGGGTCATCGACCCGCTGGTCGAGCTCGCCGCGCTGGCCCGGCGGCACGAGATGTGGTGTCACGTCGATGCCTGCTATGGCGGATTTTTCCAACTCACCGAGCGGGGGCGACAGCGCCTAGCAGGCATCGAGCAGGCGGACTCGATCAGTTTGGACCCGCACAAGAGCCTGTTTCTGCCCTACGGCACCGGAGTACTCCTGGTTCGCAAGATCAGTGCACTTGCCGCCGCACATACCGACGACGCCGACTATCTGCCCGACCTGCATGGCGGCGCGTTGCCAGACTTCGCGCACCTCGGAGCCGAACTTACCCGCGGTAACCGCGGCCTGCGGCTCTGGCTGCCGTTACACCTGCACGGCGTGCAAGCTTTCCGGGCGGCCCTCGACGAGAAACTCGACCTGGCCCACTGGGCCCACACTGAACTTTCCGCAGATGACCGGCTGGAGGTGCCTTACCCCTGCGAGCTGTCGACTGTGCTGTTCCGGCTGCGCGGTAGCAACACCCGCGATGGTGACAACGAGGCCTTCCTGCGCCGAATCAACGCCACTAACCGGGTGTTCCTCTCCGGCACACGCCTGGACGGTCGCCTGACGCTGCGGCTGTGCGTGCTCTCGCACCGTACCCATGCCCGCCATGTGCACGAAGCCGTGTCGATCATCAGAGAATTTGTTGAATCGATTCCGTGACGCCACGGCGGTCCGGGCGCTGCACTGTCCCTGCGGCGAGAAGCGTCGATCCGGGGAGATCGCGGTCCACCCTCGCCGGCATGGCAGCGGGCGGCTCATTGGGCGGCGGCCTGCACGGTGTGCCGCAGCAGCAGGGCGGTGGTCACCGGACCGACACCACCGGGCACCGGAGTCAGCGCCCCAGCACGGGCGGCAACCGCTGTGGCGTCAATGTCGCCGACCAGGCCGCTGTCCGCGGTGGGATTGGTGCCGACGTCGATCGCGATCGCGCCGGGCAGCACGTACTCAGCGGTGATCATCCTCGGCTTGCCGACGGCGGCGACCAGGACATCAGCTGCCCTGGTGATCGCCGCGAGGTCGCGGGTGCGCGAGTGGCAGATCGTCACTGTGGCATTGCGGTTCAGCAGCAAGTGTGCGGCCGGCTTGCCGACCACGTTCGACCGGCCCACCACGGCGACATGCCGGCCTTCCAGGTCGATGTCGTGGTGATCGAGGATGGCCACCACAGCCTCGGCGGTGGCAGGGGCATACGCCGGCAACCCGGAGACCAGGCGTCCAAGACTCAGGGGGTTGGCGCCGTCGACATCCTTGACGGGGTCGATCCCGGCCGCGAGGTCTTCGAGCTTGGCGCCCGGTGGAAGGGGGGTTTGCAGGATGATGCCGTGGACCGTCTCCTGGGCGCTGAGCTTGCCCAGCTCCGTACGGATGACTTCGATGTCGGAATCGGCGCCGAGGTCGACCACCTCGCAGGTGATGCCAACCTTGTCGGCCGCTCGGGAGATGGAGCTGACGTACCAGGCGCTGGATCCGTCGTCGGTGGCGGTCACGACCGCCAATCGGGGCGTGGTACCCGCGGCCCTCAGCGCTGCGGCCTGCTCGGTCACCTGGCCGCGGATCGTGGCCGCGAGTTCCCTACCGGATAGCACACGGGCGCTCATCGGTTGATCGCCTCCCGTACGGCGGTGGTGACCTTCTCCGCCCGCGCCACCAGCTTGTCCACCCCGGCCAGCACATCGAAGAAAGCCAGGCGGGCATCCTCGTCCGTGAGGCCGGCCAGGTTGATCTCCGCGTTCAGTCGGGCGGAGGACGCAGCGGCGCGAGCCAACTCGGCGGCCACCGCAACATCGGTGATGACGTTCCTGTTGCCAATCGGCAACAAGGTCTCGGCAAGCTCGACCAGGCGGGCCGCCGTCGTGATGGTCGCTACCGGCGGTTGTGCCGCCCCATACAGCGCTCGCGCAATCGCCGCCGTACGCGCCGCTTTCTCCGCCGGTGTGGTCCTCGGCAGCTGGTAGGCATCCGAAACGACCGCGAACGCGGCGGCATCGTCCTGCGCCAACCGTACCGCGCGATCCCGTGCCGCCTCGGACTCGGCCAGCACGGCATGGATGGTCTCGGCGTGCTGGGCGTATTTCTCCCCGATGCTGTATCGGGCCACCATCGACAGCAGCGCCGCGGCCTGAGCGGCGGACAACGCTGCCGACGCCCCACCACCCGGAGCCGGTATCCGTGCGGCCAGCTGATCCAGAAAGTCGCCAATCCTGTCATCTCTCATGAAGCGCTCGTCCCTTATCCCTGGTCAGGTCGACCAGCACGACTCTCCCGGGCTCCACGGACTCGTCTCTCCCTGTTAGTAGGTTGGCCCCTGGGCGGATAGAACTACTCAAGCACTCGGGCCTTGCGGAGCTGACGGGGCGTTCTGGTAGACCCGCTGGGTGAGCGTCGGCCGGTCCCGCCGTGGGCAGCGCAGCCCCGCTGTCATGCTGCCGGTTGCGCGGGTGTGCGTAGACACCCCACTAGCCCACCTCGATCACCCCTTCGACTACCTGGTGCCCGCCGAGTTCGACGCGATAGCGGCGCCTGGTGTGCGGGTGCGGGTGCGTTTCGCCGGACGGCTGGTGGACGGGTGGCTGCTGGACCGAGTCGAGCGATCCGATCATCCGGGTCAGCTGGCCCTGCTCGACCGGGTAGTCTCCGCCGAACCAGTGCTCAGCCCGCAGATCGCGGTGCTGGCCCGGGCCGTAGCCGACCGGTGCGCCGGCACCATGAGTGACGTGTTGCGGTTGGCGATGCCACCGCGGCATGCCCGCACCGAGGCCGAGCCGGGCGTTCCTCCTGCGGCCCGCCCACCACGGCCCGAGGGGGGGGGTTGGGGGCGATATCCCCGCGGGGCGGCCTTTCTGGACGCGCTGTACCAGGGTCGAGCGGCGCACGCCTGCTGGCAGGTGCTGCCGGGGGAGGACTGGCCCGCTCGGCTCGCGGAGGCCGCGGTCACCGTCGCCGCTGCCGGGCGGGGGGCGCTGCTGGTGCTGCCCGACCACCGGGATACCGAGCGGGTACACGCCGCGGTGGCTACGCTGGCCGGGCCCGACGCAGTGGTCACCCTCGCCGCCGAATCCGGACCCGCGCAGCGGTACCGCCGGTGGCTGGCGGTGCGGCGGAGCGCGGTGCGCATCGTGGTCGGCACCCGGGCTGCGGCCTTTGCTCCGGTCGCGGACCTGGGTCTAATGGTGCTGTGGGACGATGGCGACGATCTGCACGCCGAGCCGCGGGCCCCTTACCCGCATAGCCGGCTGGTGCTCGGCCAGCGGGCAGTGCTCGAAGGCGGGGCGCTGCTGGTGGCCGGCTACGTCCGCACCGCGGAGACGCAGCGCTGCATCGACATCGGATGGACGCACGAGATCGTCGCTGCCCGGGACGTGGTGCGGGCCGCGGCGCCGCGGGTCACCGCGATCGGGGAGGACGACACGCAGCTGGTTCGGGACCCGGCTGCCCGTGCAGCGCGGCTACCCGCAGTGGCGTTCGAGGCGGCTCGCGCGGCGCTGAGCCGCGATCGGCCGGTGCTGGTGCAGGTGCCACGCCGCGGCTATGTCCCCGCGCTGGCTTGCGGGCAGTGCCGGGCCGCGGCCCGCTGCCGGCGCTGCGCGGGCCCGCTGGCACTGCGCAGCGCCGGTCCGGCCACCTGCCGGTGGTGCGGCACCGTCGAAACCAGCTACCGGTGCCCGACCTGCGGTGGCAGCCGGCTGCGCGCGACGGTGATCGGGGCTCGTCGCACCGCAGAGGAGCTTGGCCGGGCCTTCCCCGGGGTGCCACTGTTTACCTCCGGTGGGGGCAGCGCCAGCGGGAGGGAAGTGCTGCCCGACATCCCGCCGGGACGGTCGCTGGTGGTCGCCACCCCTGGGGCGGAACCGCTGGCCCGATACGGGGCGGCGTTGTTGCTGGATGCCTCCGCGTTGCTGGCCCGTCCCGACCTGCGCGCGGCAGAAGAGGCATTGCGGCGGTGGATGGCCGCGGCGGCGATGGTGGAGCCGGCCACCGACGGTGGCCGGGTGGTGGTCGTCGCAGAGTCGTCGCTCGCTGCGGTGCAGGCCCTTGTCCGATGGGACCCGGCCGGCCACGCCAGAGCCGAGCTGGCCGCGCGCGCTGAGCTCGGCTTTCCGCCCGCGGCGCGGATGGCCGCGCTGGACGGGGCGCCAGCCACTCTGGCGGGTCTCGACCTGCCGCATTGGGTCGAGTTGCTGGGGCCGGTACCTGTCCCGGGGCAGCCCGAGGGTGAGCGGGAGCGGCTGCTAGTCCGGGTCCCACGCGCCCAGGGATCCGCCCTAGCCAACGCACTCGCAGCGGTGCAGGCCGGGCGCAGCGCCCGCAAGCTGCCCGACCCATTGCGGATCGAGCTCGACCCGTTGGAGCTGTCGTGAGCGGTATCGGGTGCCAGGGCAGCCAACGCCACTCACGAGGCATACTGCGCTGGTGCCTGTGCGACCCGTCCGGCTTTTCGGTGATCCGGTGCTGCGCACTCGCGCTACCGAGGTCATTGACTTCGACAAGGAGTTGCGCAATCTGGTCCGCGACCTGCTAGAGACAATGGCCCACAAAGGGGCGGCCGGGCTCGCGGCCCCCCAACTCGGTATCTCACTGCGTGTGTTCGCCTACCATTGCGACGAGGTCACCGGGCACCTGGTCAACCCCATCGTCGAGGTGGTGGGTGAGGAGATGCAGGACGGACCGGAGGGTTGCCTGTCGATCCCGGGGTTATCCTGGGATTGCCGGCGGCACCTGCGGGTCGTCGCCCGCGGGCTGAACCAGCACGGCGAGCCGATCGAGGTGCACGGCACTGAACGCCTAGCCAGGGCGATGGAGCACGAGACCGATCACCTCGACGGCGTGCTGTTCATCGACCGGCTCGACCCCAAGACACGCAAGCAGGCAATGCGGGAGATCCGGCAGGCACGATGGTTCGGTATCCCCGAGCCGGTGGTCAAGCTCAGCCCGCACCCGCTGTTCGGCAAGGTGCGTTGAGCGGTGCGGCTCGTCTTCGCTGGCACGCCTGACGTGGCAGTGCCCTCACTGCAGGCACTGCTGGACTCCGACCGGCACGAGGTCGTCGCGGTGGTGACCCGACCGGACGCGCCGGCCGGACGCGGGCGGCGGCCGACCCGCTCCCCGGTGGGCACGCTAGCTGGCAACGCGGGACTGGAGGTACTCACCCCGCGCCGCCCGTCGGAGCCGGACTTTTTGGCTCGGCTGTCCGCGCTGGCCCCGGATTGCTGTCCGATCGTCGGCTACGGCGCGCTAGTTCCGCGGGCGGCGCTGGACGTCCCCCGGCACGGTTGGGTGAACTTGCACTTCTCGCTGTTGCCCGCCTGGCGTGGTGCGGCTCCGGTGCAGGCCGCGATCCGGCATGGGGACGAGATCACTGGCGCATCCACCTTTGCGTTGGAGGCGGGGCTGGACACCGGTCCGGTGTATGGCACGGTCACCGAGGTGATCCGTGCCGAGGACACCGCGGGGGAGCTGTTGTCCCGGTTGGCTGATGCCGGAGCCGGCCTGCTGGTGGCCACGTTGGACGGGATCGCCGACGGGACTGTGCGTCCGAGAACGCAAAGCGCCGATGGCGTCTCGCACGCGCCGAAGCTCACCGCGCGGGACGCTCACGTGGACTTCAATGCCCCGGCCTTCGCGGTGCACCGCCAGGTGCGCGCGGTCACGCCCGTCCCCGGTGCCTGGACCCGGTTTCGGGGCCAACGCGTGGGTCTCGGGCCGGTGCGCCTCGTCGATGCCCGTAACGTAGATGGCCTGGACCCCGGAGAGCTGCGGGTGACCAAACGGGAGGTGTTTGTGGGCACGGCCACCGGTGCGGTGCGGCTGGGCGAGGTCACCGGGCCCGGCAAGCGGGCGATGCCCGCGCCGGACTGGGCTCGCGGTGCCCGGCCGGGGCCGGGGGAGCGGTTCGAGTGACGGCCTGGGTGGGCAGCGCCAGGGTCGTCCAGGTCATGCTGTGACCGTACCCCGCAAGCCGTCCCGACCGTCCCGCCCCGGACCCCCTCGTCGGCGCTCCGGACCACGCCGCCCGCCGCCAGACGATCCACCTCGGCGGGCCGCGCTGGATGCCCTGGCTGCGGTGCGCGAGCGTGACGCGTACGCCAACCTGGTGCTGCCCAGTCTGTTGCGGCAGCGCGGGATCAACGGTCGGGACGCCGCGCTGGCCACCGAGCTGTGCTACGGAACGTGCCGCGCGCAGGGCCTGCTGGATGCGGTGCTGCAGTCCTGTGCGGACCGTCCGCTCTCCGAGGTAGAGGGTGAGCTGCTGGACGCCCTGCGGCTGGGCAGTTACCAGTTGCTGCGGACCCGGGTGCCGCCGCACGCCGCAGTCGCCACCACCGTGGATCTGGTGCGGGCCAGTCGCGGCAGTGCCGCCGCCGGCTTCGTCAACGCCGTGCTGCGCCGGGTCGGTGAGCAGGATGAGGGCGGCTGGGTGCAGACGGTCGCGCCGGCCGTCGACGACGACCCGGTGGGGTACCTCGCGATGGTGCACTCGCACCCGCGGTGGATCGCGCAGGCCTTCGCCGACGCCCTGGGTGGTGATCTGGACGAGCTGGCGCATGCGTTGGCTACCGATGACGCCCGGCCGCTGGTGCATCTCGCCACGCGCCCCGGCCAAATCAGCGCCGCCGAGCTGGCCGGGTTGACCGGCGGCCGGGTTGCCCCATACTCGCCTTACGGAGTGCACCTGGCCGACGGTGGTGACCCGGGTGAGCTGGCACCGGTGCGCGATCACCTGGCCCAGGTGCAGGACGAGGGCAGCCAGCTCGTCACTCTTGCACTGGCTGGCGTGCCGCTGGAGGGCGCCGATACCCGCTGGCTGGACCTATGCGCCGGTCCTGGAGGTAAGGCAGCCCTGCTGGGTGCTCTGGGAGCCACCCGGGGGGCAAGTCTGGAGGCCGTGGAGAAGGCCGAGCACCGGGCCCGGTTGGTCGGCCAGGCGTGCGCTGGGTTGCCGGTGACGGTGCACGTCGTCGATGGCCGGGACAGTGGGTTGCCGGAACGGGCCTACGACCGGGTGCTGGTGGATGCGCCGTGCACCGGGCTCGGGGCGCTGCGCCGCCGCCCGGAGGCGCGCTGGCGGCGGCGGCCCGACGACCTCGCCGGGCTTCTGCGGCTACAGCGGGAGCTGCTGGTCGCGGCGCTGCGGCTCCTCCGCCCGGGGGGCGTGGTGGCCTACGTGACGTGCTCGCCACACCCGGACGAGACGGTGTGCGTGGTCGCGGACGTGGTGCGACGCACGGGTGCCGAGCAACTCGACGCCAGACCTCAGTTTCCCGGCGTGCCTGCGCTGGGTGAAGGGCCGCACGTGCAGTTGTGGCCGCACCGGCACGGCACCGACGCGATGTTCTGTGCTTTCCTATGCCGCTGAGTAATGTGCCTGGTGATCCAGCCAGGCTTCGGGTCGGACGGTGCACAAGCATCCATGTGATCTGTGTCTGCGTGAATGAGGCGGATGGGGCGAGGGAACGCACGTGCAGCTGAGGCTGACCGGCACGGAGAGCGGGTCATTTCTTGTCTGCTGTTATGAGGTAGTAGTCGATGAGCCCGCGGTGGTATGCCTCCAGCCAGTTGCGGCCCCAGCCGTCTCTGAACTCGGTCTGCCCTATCCAGGCGTCAAAGCCGCGCCAGACATGTTCACCGAGGTTTTCGACACGCACGTCGACAAAACCTGCCTCGAGAAGATCGTCCCGAAAGGAGCCGATCGCCAAGATAACATCAACGCCGCTGTCAATAGTTTCGATCAATTGTCGGAGCTCGTCGATGGCGGACGGGTCGGGCGTGAAGAAGGTCGTGACAGCCAGCCTGCCTGCGGGCCTGAGTACTCGATGGGCTTCGGACGCGAAGGTGGCCAGGTCTTCGAAGTGTTGGGCCGCTTCCACCGAGTAACACTTGTCGAACTTCTCGCCGGCATAAGGAAGCTCCAGCGCTGAGCCTTGTTGCAGGACAAACCGATCGGGCTGGTGCGCGGCCAAATCGGCGTTGATTCTGGTGGCGCGGTCGATCTGGTCCTGGGAGAGATCGAGCCCGTACACGGCGCGTGGATTGAATTCTTGAAGTGCGAGTGCCGTCCCTACCGCGATACCGCACCCGACTTCCAGAGCCACATCGGTCGAATCGATCTCCAAGCGGCGCAGGACGGTGCGGTAGAGGTTGGCCTGACTCTCGGTACGATCGTCGATGCTGATGAGTCCGGGCGTGAAGTGCTGCCAATACCCGAAGTTGATAAAGTTTCCCGAGAAGATTGCCATCGAGCTGAGATCGTTCACCCCATACATCGCGGCTCGTCGCATGGCACCACTACTGTCACCTGACATGATTCGCCTCCTCAGTCTGGTCAGATTTCAATGGCACTCCTGCGCGAGGACGAGGGCCCCAGCCGGGCCGGCCAGTGGGCCGAGCGCGGGCGGGACGATGAAGTCGCCGGCAGCGTGTTCGTCTAGACCGGGGTACCCGGCCAGCACCTCGCAGAGAGTGGTGCGCACCAGCGGGAACAGCCCTGGCAGTCCGGTCACGCTGCCGCCGATCATGATGCGCTGCGGCGCGATCGTGTAGACGATGTTACGTAACCCGGCGGCGAGATAGGCGGCTTCAAGTCGGACGGCCGCCCGCAGCTTGTCACCGTCGAGCTGCTCGGCAGGATGACCCCACCGGGCGGCGATCGCTGCGCCGCTCGCCATCCCCTCCAAGCAGGTGCCGTGAAACGGGCAATGCCCAACGAAGTGATCGCCGGGCTGGCGCGGCACGCTGAGGTGGCCCATCTCGGGGTGCCCTAGCCCATGGATGATCCGGCCCTCAACCACGGCTCCTGCACCGATGCCGGTGCCAACGGTCAGGTACACGAACGTGCCCAGACCACGGGCAGCCCCCCAGCGACCCTCGCCTAGCGCGGCGGCGTTGACGTCGGTGTCGAACCCCACTGGCACACCGAGCGCGCGCCGGACTGGCCCGACCATGTCGACATACGACCAGCCCGGTTTCGGGCTGGTCGTGATGAACCCATACCGCGGATGGGATCGGCGCAGTTCTAGCGGACCGAACGACGCGATGCCGATCGCGGCCAGCGGCCCACCGGACGACACCTCCTGCTGGAAGAAAGCAAGTATCTGAGTCAGCGTCTCGGCTGGTTTCCCGGTGGGGATCCGGGTCTGGGCTACAATGTGATCAGGATCGGACCCGACCAGGCAGCGGACCTTCGTCCCGCCTACCTCGACCGCCCCCGACCGCACCGGCTTCACCTGCCGGGGCCTCCCCATCTGTCCACGCAATGACGGCACAGCCGCCGTCGACCGCCAGCGTCAGGATATCGTCGGGTCAGGCGCCAGCAGCGCTGATCACGATGCTTGGTCGTCCTTCGCCGGGGTGGTGGGCCGTGGTAAAGCCACACCGTCGCACGGCGCAGAGGGCGGATCGAGGGCACTATCAAGGGTGGTGTCGCGGACCGCAGTCGTCGGCGCGGGGCCAGCGCGGCGGACGAGGAGGCTCGATATGCCCGACGGGCCGTTCGGTTCCGGGTTTAACCCGCTCGAGGATCTCGTGAGCCGGCTGGTTGGCGGCCTTGAGCAGTCTCTTGGCGGGTTGACCAGTCCGGGCACCTCGACACAGCGGCTGGACCGCTACGGCCGTGACCTCACGGCCGCTGCCCGCGCGGGCCGCCTCGACCCGGTCATCGGGCGGGAGGACGAGATCGAGCAGGTCCTGGAGGTGCTGTCCCGGCGGACCAAGAACAACCCGGTGCTGATCGGGGACCCCGGCGTCGGCAAGACAGCGATCGTCGAGGGCATCGCCCAGCGGATGGCCGAGGGCGCAGTCCCAGAGCACATGCGCAACCGACGGCTGATCGCGCTCGACCTGGCCGGGATGGTGGCCGGCACCAAGTACCGGGGCGAGTTCGAGGAACGGCTCACGGCAGTGATCGACGAGGTGACCGCCGCTTCCCGGACGGTTGTGCTGTTTCTCGACGAGCTGCACACGGTGATCGGTGCAGGCGCGGCCGAGGGTGGTGGGATGGACGCTGGCAGCATGCTCAAGCCGGCGCTGGCCCGTGGTGACTTGCAGATGGTTGGGGCCACCACGGTCGACGAATACCGTCGGCACATTGAGCGGGACCCGGCGCTGGAACGACGGTTCCAACCCATCCTGGTCACCGAGCCGAGCGTCGAGGACACCGTCGCCATCGTGCGCGGTCTGCGCAAGCGCTACGAGTTGCACCACCGAGTCCGCATCACCGACGAGGCCGCTGACGCCGCCGCCCGGCTCTCCGACCGCTACCTCACCGACCGGTTCCTCCCCGATAAGGCGATCGACCTGATCGACCGGGCCAGCGCGCGGGCTCGGAGGCGAGCGCAGACCCCGAGCGAGGACACCCGAGCTCTCGAGCAGCGCGTCGAGCAGCTCACCCGAGCTAAGGACATCGCGGTTGACGCCGAAGACTACGAGCGGGCCGAGGCGCTGAGCCGGGCACTCGACCTAGCGATCGTGGAGCTGGAGACCGCACACGCCAGCCCCACGCGCCCGCCCGAGGTCAGTGCCGCCGACGTCGCGGACGTCGTCGCCCGCAGCACCGGCATCCCGGTTGCGCAGCTCACCGAGGTGGAGCGGCACCGGCTGCTCCACCTCGAGGAACAGCTGAGGCAACGGGTGGTGGGGCAGGACGAGGCGGTCGAGACCGTCGCGGACGCGGTCCGGGCCAGCCGCGCCGGTCTCAACCACCCAGACCGGCCAGTTGGGTCGTTCCTGTTCCTCGGCCCCACGGGGGTGGGCAAGACCGAGTTAGCCCGGGCGCTGGCGCAGATCTTGTTCGGGTCGGAGGAGCGGCTTGTCCGCATCGACATGAGCGAATTCCAAGACAAGTACACCGTGTCGCGGCTCATCGGCGCCCCACCCGGCTACGTCGGCCACGAAGAGGCCGGCCAGCTCACCGAGGCCGTCCGCCGCACTCCGTACACCGTGCTTCTGCTGGATGAGATCGAAAAGGCGCATGCCGACGTCTTGAACCTCCTGCTGCAGGTCTTCGATGCCGGCCGGCTCACTGACTCCCGGGGCCGGACCGTGAACTTCGCCAACACTGTAGTCATCATGACCAGCAACCTCGGTGGCGAGGCGCTGCTGGCCGCGACCAGTGCCGGACGATCAGTCGAGGAGGTGCGGGAACCACTGATGACCAGGGTACGGAGGCACTTCCGGCCGGAGTTCCTCAATCGCATCGACGAGATCGTCCTGTTCCGGGGCCTGGATCGGCCGCGGCTTCGCACGATCACCAAGCTGCTCCTGGAGCAGACTCGGCAGCGGCTGCGCGCGCGGGCCATCACCCTGCGTCTCGACGACCAGGCCATCGACTGGATCGTCGACCGTGGCTACCAGCCCGAGTTCGGGGCTCGACCGCTGCGCCGAGTCATCGGCCGTGAACTGGACCGGAAACTGTCCCGCATGCTCCTCGCCGGCGACCTCAGAGATGGCCAGGACGTCCGCGGTAGCGTCGCCGAGGACCGGCTGGAGTTCACCGTCACCGAGCCGCGTCACGCGTGAAGCAGCACCCGCACGGGTAGCAACTCATGGGCCAGGGTTCTATGAGCTTGGCTGCGGTGTTCCCTCCGGCCAGACACAAGGCGAAACTGAGACGACGTCTCTCGAGCGAAGCAGATCTTGCGTCGCCGACCCCGGGAATCTACCGGCTGCCGGTAACCATGCGGTACCGAGGGCTTGTGACCGACTCGCTCGCCTCTGCCTGCCGCACGGGCTGACCAGGCGCGCTACCGTGCATACTGTGTCACGCCAGCTGATGATCGCGCCGTCCCTGCTGTCTGCCGACTTCGCCCGGCTCGCCGACGAGGCCAACGCGGTCCCGGGCGCCGACTGGTTGCATGTCGACGTCATGGACGGGCATTTTGTGCCCAATCTCACCCTGGGTCTTCCCGTGGTGCAGAGCCTGATGAAGTATACCGACATCCCAGTGGACTGCCACCTCATGATCGATAATCCGGATCGATGGGCGATCGGGTACGCCGAAGCGGGCAGCTACAACGTCACCGTGCACGCCGAGGCCGCGCAGGACCCGGTGAAGCTGGCCAAGAATCTGCGCGCGGCCGGGGCCAGAGCCGGCCTGTCGGTCAAACCTAAGACCCCGCTGGAACCCTGGGTGGAGGTACTGCGGCATTACGACACGTTGCTGGTGATGAGTGTGGAGCCCGGCTTCGGGGGGCAGTCCTTTATCCCCGAGGTGCTGGACAAGGTGCGCACCGCGCGGCGGTTGGTGGACACCGGGCACCTCACCGTGCTGGTGGAGATCGATGGGGGGATCAACGCCGATACCATCGAGGCCGCCGCGGAGGCCGGGGTGGACTGTTTCGTCGCCGGCTCGGCGGTGTACGGGGCTGAGGACCCAGCGCTGGCCGTGGAGTCGCTACGGGACCAGGCCCGGGCGTGTGGCAGTTGGTGAGGCGCACCGCCCGGGAGGGCTGAGCCGTGTTTACCGGCATCGTTGAGGAACTTGGGAAGCTGCTCGGCCGGGATGAGCGACCCGACGCAGCACGATTCGCTGTGCGTGGACCGCTGACGAGTTCCGACGCGCGGCGAGGCGACTCGATCGCGGTCAACGGGGTGTGCCTGACCGTGGTCGACGTCGATGGTGAGGTGTTCACCGCTGACGTGATCGGCGAGACGCTGCATCGCTCCAGCCTGGGCTCGGCCCGGACCGGGGACCGGCTGAACCTCGAGCGAGCGGCGAAGCTCGGGCACCGGCTGGGTGGGCACCTGGTGCAGGGTCACGTCGATGGCACGGGGACCCTGCTGTCCCGCATCGCGCCGCAGGAAGCAGCCCCGTGGGAGCTGGTTCGGATAGGGATGCCCGCCGGGCTGGCCCGTTACGTGGTGGAGAAGGGGTCCATCACCGTGGACGGGGTATCGCTCACCGTGATCGAGGTGGGCACTGATGACTTCTCCGTGGGGCTTATCCCGACCACCCAGCGGCTGACCACGCTGGGCCTGCGACGCCCCGGCGAGCTGGTGAACCTCGAGGTCGATGTGATCGCGAAATATGTCGAGCGGTTGGCCTGCCCACACCTTATCCCCAGCAACGGCGAGCTACGGGATGATCGAGCTACGGGATGATGCTGGGGGATGATGCGGGGGAGGAGGACGCGATGACCCAGGGCGCGTTTGCCGGCATCGATCGGGCAATCGCCGACGTGGCGGCCGGGCGCCCGGTGATCGTGGTGGACGACGAGGAACGGGAGAATGAAGGAGACTTGATCTTCGCCGCGGCCCGGGCCACTCCCGAGCTGGTGGCGTTCACGGTCCGGTACACCTCGGGGTACATCTGCGTGCCGCTGACTGGGGAGGACTGCGACCGGTTGGACCTGCCGCCGATGTTCCACACCAACCAGGACAAACGAGGCACCGCCTACACCGTGACGGTGGACGCCCGCGAGGGTGTGACGACTGGGATCTCAGCGGCGGACCGGGCTCGTACCATCCGGCTGCTGGCCGACCCGGACGCCAAGTCGGTCGACTTCGCCCGCCCGGGTCATGTCGTGCCGCTGCGGGCCAAAGAGGGCGGGGTGCTGCGCCGCCCCGGGCACACCGAGGCCGCGGTAGACCTGGCCCGGCTGGCCGGACTGCCACCGGCTGGGGCGCTATGCGAGATCGTCTCGGCCAAGGATCCCGGCGAGATGGCCCGTCGCGACGAGCTGGAGGTCTTCGCCGCCGAGCACAACCTGACGCTGATCACCATCGCTGATCTCATCGCCTACCGGCGGCGGTTCGAAAAGCAGGTGGAGCGGGTCGCGGAGGCCCGAATCCCAACCGCGTACGGGGAGTTCACTGCGATCGGGTTTGACTCGCTACTCGATGGAGTCGAGCACATCGCCCTGGTGGCGGGAGAGATCGGGGATGGGGCCGACGTGCTGGTGCGGGTGCACTCGGAATGCCTCACCGGGGACGTGTTCGGCTCGCTGCGCTGCGACTGCGGCCCGCAACTGGACGCGGCACTGGCCGCCGTCGCTGCCGAGGGCCGCGGGGTGGTGCTCTACGTACGGGGTCATGAGGGCCGCGGCATTGGGCTGATGCACAAGCTGCAGGCTTATCAGCTGCAGGACGCTGGCGCTGACACCGTGGACGCTAACCTGGCCCTGGGCATGCCCGCCGACGCCCGGGACTACGGCACCGGCGCGCAGATCCTGGTGGATCTGGGAGTGCGCTCGATGCGGTTGCTCACCAACAACCCGGCCAAGCGGGCTGGTCTGGAAGGTTATGGCCTGACGATCACCGGGAGGGTCCCGCTGCCCATCCGTCCAAACCCGGAGAACCTGCGCTACTTGCGCACCAAGCGCGACCGGATGGGTCACGATCTCGACGGCCTGGACACCACTGCCGCGATCCCTTCCGGCGTGGTCTTTATCGAGCGGGCGCGGCCATGAGCGGGACCGGTCAGCCGGCGCTGGAGGTGCCAAGCTGCGCGGAGCTGCGGCTGGGCATCGCCGCGACACGCTGGCACCCACGCATCACCACGGCACTCCTGGACCGGGCGAGTGCCGCTGCTGCCGAGGCCGGGATCGCCGAACCGACGGTGGTGCGGGTGCCGGGCGCTGTCGAGCTTCCCGTGGTCTGCCAGGAACTGGCCCGGCAGCACGACGCCGTGCTCGCGCTCGGGGTGGTGATCCGCGGTGACACCCCGCATTTCGACTACGTCTGCGACGCGGTCACCGCCGGGCTCACCCGGGTCGCGCTGGACGAGGGAATCGCGATCGGCAACGGTGTGCTCACCTGCGATACCGAGGAGCAGGCCCTGGACCGCTGTGGGCTGCCCTCCTCCGCGGAGGACAAGGGCTTCCAGGCCTGCGTCGCCGCGTTGCAGACGGCCCTGGTGCTGCGCGGGCTGCGTCAGGCCCGGCGGGACGTGACATGACCACCACAGTGTTCGAGGCCCGGCCTCGCCGGGCTCGTCGTATCGCGATCGCCGCCGCAGTGTTGTTGGTCGCGGTTTTCGCGGTTGTCGCGGCCCTGCTGCGGCGCACGCCAACCGGTGTCTACTTCCGGCTCTCTGACCAGGTAGCCATGATGCTGCTGGGGCTATTGCTTGCCGGTGCAGCTCTGCTGTTCGCCCGGCCCCGGGTGCGGGCTGGCGCCGAGGGCGTGGAGGTGCGCAACCTGCTAGGGACCCGCACGCTGCCCTGGGAGCTGGTGTTCCGGGTGTCCTTTCCCGACGGCGCCCCGTGGGCTCGCCTTGAGCTTCCCGACGATGAGTACATCGCGGTGATGGCAATCCAGGCCGCCGACGGCCGATGGGCAGTGCAAGCCATCCGCGCTCTACGCGCGGTGCATGCCGAGCACACCGCGCCGCGCGAGACCCCGAGTCAGGATCTGTAAACCACTCGACAATTCCGTCGCGAGCGTGCTGGGCCGGCTGGGAGGAGAGGATGGCTGGGAGCCGGGCCGTCGGCGCAAGTGGCCGCCGCACTGTGCACGGTGGACCGCAGGCTGTGTACGCCGTCGCAGCTCAACCGGTTCACGGCTGCGCACCTACTGCGGGTCGCGCCGATACTGCCTACGATGACGGGGTGTTGCGGATCACCCGCCCTGCCGGGGCCCTGGTGCTGACCAGCGAGGTCAACCTCAGCAACCGGGGTGCGCTGCGCACCGCGCTGATCGAGCAGGCGCAGCGCTGCGGCAGCGACGACCTGGTTGTCGAAGTGGCGGCACTGCGGTACTGGGATGCCTGCTCGATCAGGCCGCTCGCCGAGCGTGCGATGCGGTCGCCGCCGGGGGCCTCGCTGGTGCTGATGGGTTCCGGTCCGGCGCTGCGCCGGTTGATCCAGCTGTGCCGGCTGCACGAACTACCGCGGCTGAGCATCGGTGCGGCGGCGGAGGCACGGTGAACACCTTCACCCACCAGGCACTGCGGTACTCCTCCCCGGATGAGTTGGTGGCGACGCTGGTGCCGCTCGCGCGGATCGCGATCCGCCGCGGGGAGCCGGTAGTGATCGTGCTGCCCGCGCCGCTGCCGGACCGACTGGCCGATCACCTGGGCCGCGACGGCGCGGCCGTGGAATTCACCGACTACGCCGACACCTACCGCTCTCCCGCATACACGCTGGCCCAGTTGGTCCGCACCCTGCGTGACCACGCTACGAACGGTTGCCGGCCTACGGTGGTGGGCAGCCCGCTGATCGGCCTGCGGGCCGGTGCTGAGGTATTACCGTGGCTACACATTGAGTCAGTGTTCAACACCGCGCTCGCCGACATACCCGCCCACATGGTCTGCTCCTATCCCTCCGATCGGCTTACCGCCACCGTCGAGACTTGGGTCAACCAGACCCACCCGGAGCTGGTCCGGGCCGGTGGCGATCCGGTGCCCAGCGCCGATTACCTCCCGCCGCCGCAGTTTCTGGCGGCGTATCCTGCGCCTCCGGCCGCGCCGCTCGGTCCGCCGTCTTTCGAGCTGCGCTTCGGCGCTGAGCCGTTAGGCCCGATCCGCCGGATGCTCGCCACGCGGGCCGCCGATGCCGGCCTGTCCACCGACCGGGCGCAAGACCTGATCCTCGCGGTCAGCGAAGCGATGACGAACAGCGTGGAGCATGGCGCCGGGACAGGCGTGCTGCGCGGGTGGCTCAACGGCCAGTTGACCATCGAAGTGCACGACGCCGGCACCTTCCTCGATGACTACTGGGGTCTGCTCCCGCCGGCGCCGACCGCGCTGCGGGGCCGTGGGCTGTGGCTGATCCGTCAGTTGTGCGACCGGGCCCACATCTGGTCGGACTCCACCGGCACCACCGTCCGACTCACCACGTGACTGGTGCGCCAGAGGGGCCTCACCGATGTCATGCACCAGATAGACCCGCTCGGGTCACGAAACGGACTGATGTGAACATCACCTCGAGGGTGGGAGCGCTCGCTTGGCGGCCGGTCCCAGGAACATGGTCAGCTGGCCGACGGCGCTGGGGCGCATGCCCGAGGGGAACCAGTCGCGCAGGGTGGATTGAGCGCTCACTCGCACGTCGGTCCGGGCCGGCCGCGCCATCCCATAGCTGCTGGGTCGTACCGACCACACCGTGCGGTGCGGGCCGAGTTGGACCAGCGCGAGGAACTTCGGTACCAGCAGGGGCACCGCGAGCCGACGGGCGGTGGGGGTGGCTTCGACGCACCAGCCGCCGCCGGTCGCGATCATCGGGACCCGGTTGGCTGGCTGACCGTCGAAGTTGGCGAGCGTTTTGGGCAACGCCCAGTTGGTGCGCCCGCCGACTATGCTGGCCGGGGAGTGGATCAGTGCTCCGAGGGTGGCAATCGGCGTGGCGCCGGCCGAGACCTCTTCCGGCACGACCGCCTCGATCGCAGAGCGAGCGCGGTCAGCCGGTCGATCGGTCCAGAACAACGTTCGAGCAGTCACCCGCCATGGTGCCGCTGGGGCACTGGCGGGGAGGGTGGCCACATCCTCGCTGCGCAACGCCGTCTCCGGCGTCCCTGACAGCCGAACGAAGTCACTGGTCACAGGGGGAACTCCTGGTGATGACGGGCGGATACCACCCCTGCACCGGCTACAGACAGGCCCCTGGAAACTGATCATGCATCGAAACTGAGCTCTGCACCGCCAGGCGAATCCCAGGGACCCTGAACCTCGTCATAGGCCTCGATTAACTCCCCCAGTGGAGTACCTGTGGGTGCCGAGCGCACAGGTCAAGTCCGGCGGTGCGCTGGTGCTTTGGCTTCAAGCAGAGAAAGCTTCCCGGAGCGATTCATTCCACAAGGGATCTGAGGGACTTGGTTAGCCTGGTTACCCACAAGAGCCGCAGCAGCCACAACCAGGACCACTACAACTAGAGCAGCATCCACATCCATCCGCCATGGCGGCCTCCTTCCGATAGAGCACACAACAACCACAGAAAATTATATTCATATGCACATGTGAAAGACATCCCCAGTCTGGGTGAGTTTCACGGCAGACCTCGACTTTCGTTAACAACGGCAAACATAAGATGGCGCACGACGAGCCCTGCACGTGCATATGCGAGGGATCTCGCACGTTACGCACGCTTACCAGTGACCCGTTGGTGAGCCACGCGGGGTAGATCGCTTGCCGATCCCGGTCAAGGCATCCCGGGCAGGGTTTCCACCGTCAAGTCCGGGCCGATGACTCGCAAGCGAGCCGGAGCGGCTGCCAGCACTGACCAATCCCGAGCTCGGGCGCAGGTCGCCACCTGCGCAGCGGCCACATCCGGAGTCAGGTCGCGACCCCGAGACCGACTCGATCGCACCAGCGGCATCCAGGGGCCCTGAGCCGTTCGACGTCCTCGACCGGCATACCACACCGCAAGCCCACCCTGCCCATACCGAGGCGAAGTGCGTGACCGCTGCGGTGGCCCGGTCTGTTTCCCACCACTGGCACACACCTCTTCCTGTCCTGCCACCATGGCACCCGTTCGACTTCCGTGGCAACGGACACCGGCACTCGGAGCCAGCGGGCCGGTTCGCCTAAGACCTAGCGGACTAGTTGTCATAATGTCCATTATCGGATCGATGAACCGGAGCAATCCACCACGGTGCCTTTTTGGTACCATGGTGGGTGTGGCGCTCAACATCAAGGACCCAGAGACTGAACGGCTCGCTACCGAGGTGGCAGCGCTAGCAGGCGAGACGAAGACCTCGGCGGTGCGGGTCGCCCTGCGAGAGCGGCTCGACCGGCTCCGCGCGTCGGCCGAGGATCCGGTGGACCGGCTGCACCGCTTCCTGGTGGATGAGGCGTGGCCGCAGGTTCCCGTGGAGCTGCGTGGTGGTCTGACCAAGCGTGAGCGCGAGGTCATCCTCGGCTACGGCCCGGAGGGTGTGTGATCGTCGATAGTTCGGCGCTGGTGGCGATCCTGCTGGCTGAGCCGGGTCACCAGGTGCTCGTGGACCATGTGGCACGAGCGCCCGTCATCGGTATCGGTGCGCCGACACTCGTGGAGACCGGCATCGTGCTCACGACCCAACTTGGCGTCGCAGGCAGGTCACTGCTGGCGCGGCTGCTCCATGAAATCGGTGCTGAGACGATCCCGTGTACGGCTGCGCACTGGCCCGTCGCGGTCGACGCATTCACGCGTTACGGCAAGCGACACCACCCGGCTGGCCTCAACTTCGGAGACTGCCTGACCTACGCGACCTGCCGGCTCGCTGGACGCCCGCTGCTGTGCGTCGGCGGCGACTTCCCACAGACGGATCTCGACCTGGTGAATCCACCAGAGCGCTTTCCTGCGCGATGACGTGAACGAAGCGCTGCGCCGGTGTGCTCGTTGAGCCGCTGTGAAGGTCTGCGGAGGAGGAAGAGCGAAAGGCATGGGCAGGCGAGGATGAGTTACTGGCTCGGAATCGACGTGGGTACCACCCTCATCACCGCAGCCATCTGCCACACGCAAGCCGGGCACTGTGCGCGGCTTGAGGTGGTACCACTGGGTGCCCGGTCTGCTGCCGTGCGCTCGATGGTCTACTTGGGGTCCGACGGTGAGGTCGTCGTCGGGGAGGCAGCTGAGCGCCGCGCCGCTGCCGACCCCGACCGAGTGGTCCGCGAGTTCACCCGGCGCATCAGCGACGAGGTTCCGGTGATGATCGACGGGGTCCGGTACTCGGCGGCGGGATTGACCGCAGTGGTGGTCAGCTGGGTGATCGACCGGGTCGCGCAGCTCGAGGGCGCGGCGGCCCAGGGCATCACCGTCACGCATCCAGCCGGCTGGGGCGCGAACACGATCCGGGCTGTGGCGGATGCGCTGCGCGCGGCCGATCTGCCAGAGGTCATCTTCTGCACCGGGCCGCAGGCGGCGGCAGTGAGCTATTCGGTCCGGGAGCGGGTTGATGTCGGCAGCCTCATCGCGGTCTACGACCTCGGTGGCGGTAAGTTCGAGGCGGCTGTGCTGCGCAAGACCGGTGCCAGCACCTTCTCCGTGCTCGGTACGCCAGAAGAGATCGAGCGATTGGGCGGCGCAGTGTTCGATGACGTGGTGTTCGGGCACGTCATCAGGGCAGTGCCCGCCTTGTGCGAGCTGGACCCAGAGGACACCGACAGGCTGCGGCGTAGCTTCGCGCTCTGCCGGCGGGAATGCACTGAGGCTAAAGAGGCTCTCTCGGTTCATACCGAGGTGACGATCCCGGTGCTGTTTCCCGAGGTTCAGACCCAGGTCAGCTTGACCCGGGCCGAGTTCGAGGACATGATCCGCCCGCAGATAGCCGAAACCGTCGACGCGCTGCTTCGCGCGCTGCGGTCTGCTGGTCTCGGTCCAGCGGACCTCGACGCGGTGCTGCTGGTCGGCGGATCTTCGCGGGTGCCGCTCATCGCGCAGCTTCTCTCGTCCGAACTCGGTCGCCCAGTCGGGGTAGACCCAGATTCCCAAGCCGCAATCGCACTCGGTGGCGCCTTGTCCGGGCTTCCAGCCGGCGTAGCTCACCCTGCCGGTATCGACACCACCACCGCGGACGGCATGCTGGACACCCCGGTCCGCGCACCGGTCGGGATGACCAGCATCGCCGGGTTCGAGGTTCCCGAACTGGCGCAGAGCGAGTCGCACGACCCGCCGTGGCTGACCGACACCCCGCTGGATGACGAAGCCCCCGAAGCTCCATGGCACCGGGCCAGATCACGACGGCTTACGCGGTTCGCGGCAGCGGGGTTCCTGGCCCTCGTGGTTGCCGGGGGTGCGGCGTCAGTGCCGTTCATCATGGCCGCACACCGTGGACCTACTCCCGCGCCCGCAGCGGCGACCCCTGCGCCCCGTGTCCGGGTGCCCGCGACTCCAGCGCCCCAGATCTCGGTGCCCCAGACGCCAGAGGTCCAGGCGCCGATGGCCACTATGGCTGCCATCCCGCCACCGAAGAACACTGAAAGCGGCACCCAAGACTCCACGGGGGCTGACCCCACGACATCCGCTGAGCCGATCAAACCCATTGACGGCAGCGCCAGGTCAAAGGCTGTCGCGCCGCGCGCCGGGAGCCGCGCCGCGCGCCGGCCCAGCCCTCCTGCCTCCACGACGCCACCTCCGCCGCCGTCACCGAAGCGTGTCCCTGAGTGGGTGGAAACAGTGCGCAGCTGATGGGTCATTGTTGGTGTCGGGGTCCAGCCGCCCTCCCCTCCGCCGACCTCTGCCGTTATTTTTGCACTGGTTGGACCTGCTATACCCGCTGAGAGCGAGACAAAGGGGGAGAGGCTACGACCCCAGCTCAGCACTACCTCCTGTAGTTTGTCCCGCTCTCGGTACTGTAGCGTTGATGGACAGAAGACGGCTCTATTCCGATGCCTTGGGAGGATCGCTGCTCTCATTGGAGCTCTGGTTGCAGGCGGAGTACTGAAACCCGGGAAAATGTCGCCGTCGACGAATGTGGTGACCCCTATCCCCACGGTGACCCAGGTGCCCGAATCGGCGACGAATCCCATCTACGCTGCTAACCGGGCGTCGATCGATCTCGCGTACCCCGGTGATAGGTTCGGCTGCTGGTTGCAGTTGATTGTGCAAATCGACGATCAGACAGCGCAGCCTAACAGCAACCGCTTCATGATGAGAAATGTGCTGGTTGGCCCTCAAGAATACGCAATTACGGGCTCGATCTCCTGCGCTGTGGCAGGAGTGTGCGCCGCCACTGGTTCCGGCATTATTGACGTCGTCAATAATCAATCCTACCTCGTCTCGTGGCTGAATACCGCCGTCGGCCGCTGTCAAGTCACGCTCCAGCAATGGCCCTGAGCTGGGCGTTCCGCCCTTCCTGCACTCGCGACTGACGGATTTGCCCGAGGTCGGGGTCCAGATCCCGACATTGATGGACTGCGGCCCTCGACCCAAAGTAAAGCGGGTCTGCGGTGGCTGGGCGGGCGGGTCAGCTGCGATCGCGGGCAGCACGTCGGTATGGTCGGGAATCACCGGCGCGTGCTGGACTGGGTGCCGCGGGTGGTGGCGCGGCACCCAGTCCTGGTTGGAAAGGGTGGGCATGACCGTGGCTTTCCCAGCTCGGGACGGTGGCGGCCCGGAGCGGGTCGCCGGTAGCCATCGTCAGGCTGGCCAGCTGCCACCGGTTCCCCTAGGGCGAGGGCGCCCACGCCGAGGGTGGCGGTATGGAAAAATTGCTTCCGTTTCCCGTCGTCCAACGTATGGAATCGGTGGAGACACCAAAGATCGCCCCAGCGGATTTTGCTGCGTTCGAGCTGGCCAATATAATTTGCACTGGCCTCCACAATTTCCGGTTGTGGTGCTCATAGATCCAGGCGTTGACCAGCTCGGCGAGTTCTTGCCGGGACGAGCACTCGTCCGAGTAGGTGGGTGAGGCGGTACGTTCCCGCGCTGCCCAAAGCTGATCATTCGCCGTCGCCAAAACCACGCCTCCCTTCCAGTGGTGCGGGTCTACTCAGCACCGTGGTGAGCACTCAGCATACCTCCGTTTCATGCCCCGTGATGTACCATTCGTCTCGCCCATTGATACGGTGAAGAATAAACCGACCAATGGCCTGGGCCGGCGGCAGGCGCTCCTTCGCCGTCCGTGACAGCAGGAGTGCCGCGCAGCGGTACGTTCCGGATCGAAGCGTCCAGCACAGTGACGGTGTGCGCCAGTGTGAGGTGTCCGTCGAGCCGCCGGGCGCTGGCCGCAATCTGCATCAGGCATCCGGGGTTGGCGGTGACCAGGACTGATGCGCCGGTGGCGAGCACGTTGCGGGTTTTGCGGTCCCCTAGTTCGGTAGCCGGCTCGGGGTGGAGCAGGTTGTAGATTCCCGCCGAACCACAGCACAGATCGGCTTCGGCGATCTCGACCAGCGTCAGCCCGGGAATAGCCCGCAGCAGCTCCCGAGGCTGGGACCGGACACCCTGAGCGTGCCCGAGATGGCAGGCGTCGTGGTAGGCGATTGCGAGGTCCAGCGGGTGACGCGGTGCCACCGGCCCGAGCTCGACGAGCAACTCGGAGACATCACGGGTGCGCTCGACGAAAATCTGCGCGCGTGCGGCGTAGTCAGGATCGTCGCGCAGCAGGTGTGCATATTCCTTCATCGCCGAACCGCAGCCCGCGGCGTTGACCACGACGTGATCTACCCCGGCAGCCTCGAAACGCTTGATCAGCGCCCGAGCGAAGGAGATCGCCTCGTCCTCGCGACCTGTGTGCTGGGACAGCGCTCCGCAGCAGCCCTGCCCGCGGGGAATCACGACGTCACAGCCCTCAGCGGAGAGCACCCGCGCAGTGGCGGCGTTGACCTCTGGGAACAACGCGTCCTGCACGCAGCCGGTGAGCATCCCCACCACCGCACGGCACCGCCCCGAGGCGGGTATCCGCTCCGGCAGTGGCTGCCGCCGGGTCAGCGTCGGGACTAGCGACTCCATCACCCGCAGCATCGGGGGTAACCGGTTCAGCAGCCCGGTTCGCCGCAGCCACCGGTCCAGCCCACTGCGCTGGTACAGCGCCAACGGCCCGCGCAATGCCCGCAATCGCCTCGGGTAGGGGAACAACCAGAAGATCACCTCGCGGAGCAACCGCTCCCGCCTGCACCGCTCATAACGGCGCTCCACCTGAGCGCGGGTGTCGGCGATCAGCGTGCCGTAGCGCACGCCGGATGGGCAGGCAGTCACGCAGGCCATACACCCCAGGCATGCGTCGAAGTGGCCCACCATCGATGCGGACAGCGGCTCACCCTCCAAGCCGGTCTTCATCAGGTGGATGCGGCCGCGTGGCGAATCCATCTCCTCCCCCCACAGCACGTAGGTGGGGCAGGAAGGCAGGCAGAACCCACAGTGCACACAGTCCTTGACCAGTTCGAGCTGGGGCGGATGGTGATCATCAAAAGCACCCGGTCTGCGGTCGCTCATCAGATTCCTCCCACGAACCGGCCTGGTGCCAGCCGGTGCTCCGGGTCGAACTGGTCCTTGAGCCGGCGCATCAACGCCAGCGCGGGCACCGGTCCCCACACATCAAGACCAGCCTTACGGTGCGATGGTGCACAGCGCAGCACCGCGCTGCCGCCGTTTCGGGTGGCGATCCTGCGCAGCTGTGCCAGCTGGGCGCCCAGCCGGTCGCCGTCGTCCAGACCCGCGGTGAGTACTCCGGCCCCGGCCGAGCCACGCAGCACGCCAGGGGCGGTGGCCAGCAACTCGGCCAGCCCTGTGGGCTCGCAGCTGACCGTCGCGGCGGGTCCCTGCGGTGGGTGCGGAGGGCGACCCCACCAGCCCGGTGGCTGCTCGGTCACCGTGGCCAGCGCCCCAGCCGCCGCACCGAGCAGGTCCGCGACGGCCTCGGCGCGGGCACCGATGCCCCCGGTGACGCCCTCGACGGCGACCCCGACGGTCACCCGATCGCCCGGCGCGCCGCGGTCCACGTCGAGAGCTACCGGTTCGTGCTGCGAGGCCCGGACCGCAGCGATGGCGGCCGCGGCGCGCTCGGCGTCAGGGGCCGGCACGGTGATCCAACGGCTCGCCTCGGGCAGTGGATGCAGCCGGAACACCGCCTCGGTGATCACGCCCAGGGTGCCCAACGAGCCGGTGTAGAGCTTGCCTAGGTCATAACCGGCGACGTTTTTCACCACCGTTCCCCCAGAGCGGGTGACGGTGCCATCGGCGAGGACCACGGTGATGCCGATGAGCAGGTCACGCACCGAGCCGTACCGGTAGCGCAGTGGGCCCGACGCAGCGGTGGCGATCGTGCCCCCGACAGTGCCCCCCACACCCCCGACAGTGCCCCCAACCACAGTGCCCCCAACCACAGTGCCCCCAACCACAGTGCCCCCGATGAGGGTGCCGGCGCTGTCCAGCGCCAGTCGCTGCCGGTGCAGCGCCAATGCATTCTGAAGGTCGATCATCCGCAGCCCGGCCTGCACGGTGACGACCAGGTCGCCAGCGACATGCGCGAGCACCGCGTCCATCCGGCTGATGTTCACGATCAGGTCCACGTCGGTTGGTGGGAGGCCCCAGTTCAGCCGGGTACCGGTGCCTCGGGCGACCACCCGCAGCCCCAGCCTGGCCGCTGCGCGCAGCACCGCCGAGACCTCTTCGGTGCTGCCCGGCCACGCCACCCAGCGCGCTGGCACCCCATCCACCGTGTCGTCGACGGTGGCTTCGGCCACATCACCGCAGGCTGCCCGCAACCCGCCGAGGGTGGAGGTAACCATCAGAACTGCTCGGCCAGGCCCGCGACTTGCAGCGGGTGGGCGCCCTTGTGCTTGCCCGGCACTTCCCCGCACAGCCGAGGAGTGGGGAACACCTTGCCGGGGTTGCACACCCCGACGGGATCGAAGGCGCAGCGCAACCGCTGCATGGTGTCCAGATCGTCGTCGGTGAACATCCGCGGCAGGTATTGCGCCTTGTCCATCCCCACGCCGTGCTCGCCGGTGATCGAGCCGCCGTAGGCGATGCACAAGTCGAGGATCGCGCCCGAGATCTCCTCCGCGGCCTGCGCCTCGCCGGGTTTGGTCTCGTCGAACAGGACCAGCGGGTGCAGGTTGCCGTCGCCGGCGTGAAACACGTTGGCCACCCGCACCCCGGTACCGGCCGATAGGTCCGCGATGCAGCGCAGCACCTCGGGCAGCACTGTTCGGGGAATCACCCCGTCCTGCACGATGTAATCAGGGCTGATCCGGCCTACCGCGGCAAATGTGGACTTGCGGCCCTTCCAGAACAAGGCGCGCTCGGCAGCGTCCCGGGCCACTCGGATCTCGAAGGCACCCGCATCGGTGCAGTGTCGGTGCACCGCGGCGAAGGTGTGCTCCACCTCGGCAACCGGGCCGTCCAGCTCCACGATGAGCACCGCACCGGCGCCCTCGGGGTAACCGCAGGCCACTGCGGCCTCGGCCGCCTCGATCGCCAGCGCGTCCATCATCTCGATGGCCGCTGGAGTGACGCCGTCGGCGATGATCTTTGACACCGCGACACCCGCCTCGTCCACCCTGGGGAAGGCGGCAAGTAGGCAGCGCACTGACTCCGACTCCCGCAGCAGCCGCACCACGATCTTGGTAGCGATTCCGAGGGTGCCCTCACTGCCGACAAATGCGCCGAGCAAGTCGTACCCGGGTACATCACGGGTCGTCCCGCCCAGCCATACCAGCTCGCCGTTCGGGGTGACGACCTCAACGCCGAGCACGTGGTGAGTGGTGAACCCGTACTTGAGGCAGTGCGCCCCGCCGGAGTTTTCCGCGACGTTGCCACCCACCGAGCAGATCTGCTGGCTGGACGGATCAGGCGCGAAGTACCAACCCTGCGGCGAGGCGGCTTTGGTCACGTCAAGATTGATCACCCCAGGCTCGACGATCGCGCGCTCGTTGGCGGGGTCGATCTCCAGAATCCGGCGCATCCGGGAGGTCACGATCAACACACCGTCGGCATGCGGCAGCGCGCCGCCGGACAGCCCGGTACCCGAACCGCGGGCCACAAAAGGCACCCCCGCGGCGGCGCAGGCCCGGACCACCGCAGCGGTCTGCTCGGCAGATTCCGGCAGCACCACCAGGCCCGGCACCACGCGGTGCTGTGCCAGTCCGTCACATTCATAGGTGCGTAGCCGTTGTCGGTCGGTGATCACGGCCGCAGGTCCGAGCCGGGCGGTGAACTCTGCGGCTAGCAACCGCAACTCGGCGCTCTCGTGCGTCATCGCCTACTCCCCTAGTTCGGGCTACCTTGTCGGTTCTCGGCCAGTGTCGCAGCTCGACACGGACGCAGTCAGAGGTTGGGAACTCCCCGCGCCAAGACATCCCATCGGCCGGGCCGAGTTGGGCCAGTTGATCGAGGAGGGCTTAGCGGTCTTCGCCATGATCGGTCATCGCAACCTCCTCCCAGTCCGCACCGTGACCGTCGGCGCCTGCCACTCCTGGCTCTGATAGCGTCAGCGGCGCTGGGAGCCCTGTTCGTCGGCACGCCCGACCCCGCGGCGTTTCCAGGAGCACCCCTTTCATTGACGACGCCGCCGTTTGGCACCCCACCTAGCCTCGCTATCAGTCACAACCATAGGAAGGAAGATAGGACAATGGGACGTGCGCTCAATCGCTGGAAAGACATCGGGGCGGCCCGGCAGCGGGGAGACACTGCCGCATTCTGGGCTGGTCTCATGTCGTCCATCGGCTGGGCAATTGTTGCGCTCATCGCGCTGACGGCACTTGTCGTGTTCGTCATCCGCGCCGTCTGAACCCGAACCGGGCGCCGGTCCACGAGATCGCTCGACTCGTTGGACTGGGCGCAGCCGAGCCGGCCGATGACCAAGATCGGCCGCGGGTGGTCCTTGCCGATCCGGAGGGCAACGAGCTCTGCATATTTCCGCCGTCCTTGCCACCGGCACGGCATGCCGTACGGCCCGGCAGAATAGCGGCGTGGTCTTGATCCGGCACCCATTCCTGGACGGGCCCTTCCCCCGCGCGTTCGCCCACCGCGGTTGGCATCTTGGCGAGCTGGCTGGCATGGAGAACTCGCTGGCCGCCTTCCGCTACGCAGCCACCGAGGGCTACCGCTACCTGGAGACCGACGTCCGGGCCACCCGGGACGGCGTGGTCGTGGTTATTCATGATGCGACGCTGGACCGCACCACCGACGGGTCCGGCAAAGTCGAGAAGTTGGACTGGGCGCGGGTAAGAACCGCGCGGGTAGGTGGTCGTGAGCCGGTCTGCCAGCTGGCCGACCTGCTCGAAGAGCTCCCAAAGGCCCTGCTTAACATCGACGTCAAGGCGGACTCGGCGGTCGCACCGGTGCTGGAGCTGTTGCGTCGTACCAGCGGGTGGCACCGGGTGTGCCTTGCGTCGTTCTCCGAAGCGCGGTTGCAGCGGTTGCGCAGGGCCGCCGGACCTGCGCTGCTGACCTCGATGGGCCCTGCATCGGCGGCAGCGCTGCGGCTGCGATCAGCGTCGCCGTCTCTGCCCAAGATCAGGGGGCCGGGAGTAGCACCGATCCGTGGCGAGTTGGCGCAACTGCCGGTGCGCATGTGCGGCATCCCAGTGATCGACCGAGCGCTGCTGCGCCACGCGCATCACCGTGGTCTGGAAGTGCACGTGTGGACGGTGAACCAGCCCGCAGAGATGCACGCCCTCCTCGATCTCGGCGTCGACGGTGTGATCACCGATCGGCCCGACGTGCTGCGCGACGTGCTGCGCGCCCGGCGGGCCTGGCCCGAGACGGACACCCAGGCCCAGTAGAGTACGTCGCGGTGACGGAGGGCGGTGCGGGTGAGCGAGCCGGCAGTCCACCCCGCCCCGGGTGCCCAGTTGGATGAGACTAGGCGCCGCCGCGATCAACGCGCCTGGTGCTGGTATGACTGGGCGAACTCAGCGTTCCCCACCTCGGTCATCACCGTGTTTGGATCGCTCTACCTCACCACGGTGGCGAAGAACGACGCACTAGCCGCCGGCCAGGCTTGTCCAACCCGCAACGCCTTGGTCGGATGCAACATCACGGCGTTCGGACTGCAATTCCCGGCCGGTTCGCTGTTCGACTACCTGCTAGCGTCCTCCACACTGCTGCAGGTACTGGTGCTGCCGCTGGCCGGCGCTATTGCCGACCGCACCCAGCGCAAGCGGCGGATGCTCGGGCTCTTCGCGTTCATCGGAGCGGGCGCCACCGCGCTGCTCGCGCTGGTGAGCGGAACCAACTGGCGGCTCGGCGTCGTGCTGTTCATCGTGGCGGTCACCGGCTACCACGCGTCGGTGGTCGTGTACTACTCGGTGCTCCCGGAGATCGCGACGGCCGACGAGCGTGACCGGCTGTCCTCCCGCGGCTGGGCTTTCGGTTATCTGGGTGGCGGCATCGCGCTAGCCCTGAATCTGGCGACCTATCTTGGACGCGATGCGCTGGGGTTATCCGAGTCAGCGGCGGTACGGGTCTGCTTTGTCACCGCCGCTCTGTGGTGGGCCGCCTTCACCCTCATCCCGTTGTCTCGGATGCGCAGCTATCAGCCTCCGCAGGGCAGCGAGCGGGGTCTGGCGGTGCTCACCGGCGGTTTCCGCCAGCTGTCCGGCACGCTGCGTAACGTCCGGAGTTACCCGTTAACGCTGTGCTTCCTGGCTGCCTACCTGATCTACACCGACGGAATCAGCACGGTGTCCAACACCGCCGTCCAGTACGGCGATCTTGAATTGGGGTTGGCGAGCAGCACACTGATCAGCACGGTCCTGATGGTGCAGTTCGTGGCGTTCGTCGGCGCGCTACTGCACGGTTGGGTAGCCGGCCGGTTCGGTACCAAGCGTACGATCATGGGCAGTTTGTTGATGTGGACGGGCGTGATCGCGGTCGCCTACTTTATCCAGGCGCACCATGAGCTCCAGTTCTACGCGGTGGCCGTCGGCATCGGGCTGGTGCTGGGCGGCACCAACGCACTGTCCCGGTCGCTGTTCAGCCAGTTGGTGCCGGCGGGCGAGGAAGCGGAGTACTTCTCGGTCTACAAGATTGGCGAGCGGGCCACCTCCGCCGTAGGACCGCTGCTGTTCGGGGCCGTCGGGGCAGCCACCGGCTCGTTCCGTCCGGCTATCGTGTCCCTGGTGGCGTTCTTCCTCCTCGGCTTCGTGCTGATATCGCTGGTTCCGGTACGCCGGGCGATCCGAGCGGCGGGCAATCCCGAGCCGGCAATCGTCTAGAGGTACGTCCGTCGGACGGGACAACGGTTACACCCGAACGGGTGGTGTAAGGCACCTCTCCGTGAGGTAACACATCACATTGCCACTTCGATTCACCCTGTGTGGGGGTGCTTGTCTGTTGAGCGGTGAAAGTAGTGCCGTTCCCGGACCATCAGCGGTCCGGGAACGGTGAGACCTTCTTCGGCGTTACATCCGGTGAGCTGGAGCCGGGGACCTATGGTCCCTGGCCCGAAGAGAGGAGATGCCATGGCCGACCGCGTTCTTCGTGGCAGCCGGCTCGGAACAGTCAGTTACGAGACCGACCGGGACCATGATCTTGCTCCTCGCCGATCGGTGGTTTACGCCTGTCCCAAAGGCCACGACTTCACCGTGTCGTTCGCTGACGATGCCGACACGCCGATGAACTGGGAGTGCCGGCTGCACGGCAACGAATCCAGGCTTTTTGACGGTGGTGCGCCGGAGCCGAAGAAGATCAAGCCGCCGCGCACGCACTGGGACATGCTGCTGGAACGTCGCAGCATTCCCGAGCTCGAAGAGCTGCTCGACGAGCGGCTGACCGAGCTGCGCGGTCGTCGCACTCGCTCTGCCTGAGAGGAGCCCGGGCCTGGTAGGAACCCGGAGACTGTCATTGTCCATCACCAACGCGTGCGTCTCCGTCCCGCCGATCCGCCATCGACGTCCTTCTTCGCCGGCACGCGTCCCCGCCGGTCCGCTGTGCTAGCTCTGCTGTGCACAAGGGCTGCTGCCACTCCCCCCATGCCCAGCGCCACCAGTATCCACTCCGGCACGGGGCCGAGCCGGGTGGCCAGTGTAGTACCGGAACGCAAGGGGACTCGCGCCACCAGCGCGTCCGGCGTGAACAGGTTGGTGTGCTGCTCGACGGTCCCGTCCGGGGCGATCACCGCGCTGACTCCGCTGGTGGCAGCCACCAGCACGGTCCGCCCGTGCTCCACCGCCCGGACCCGGGCGATTGCCTGCTGTTGATAGGTCATCTCGGTGAAGCCGAAGGTAGCGTTGTTTGTGGGCACGGCGAGCAGCTGGGCTCCGGAGCGCACACTTTGGCGCACCAGATCGTCGAACACCACTTCGTAGCACGTGGCTACCCCGACCCTGACCGGCCCGAGGTCCACCGCGCCGTCACCGCTCCCCGGCACGAAATTGCTCGCGCGGTCGACGTAGGAGCTGAACAGCCGGAAGAAATCCCGGTAGGGCACGTACTCACCGAAAGGCTGCACCCGGCGCTTGTCGTGTCGCTCACCCGGCCCAGTGCGTGGATCCCACACAATCATGGTGTTGGTGTAGTGCCCGTCATCGGTGCGCAGAACGGCACCGACCAGAATGGGCACGCCGATCGCACGGGCCGCCCGATTGATCACCGCCCGGGCATCCGGGTTACGCAGCGGATCGATGTCGGAGGAGTTCTCCGGCCAGATCACTAGGGCTGGCCGGGGGTACCGGCCAGCTGCGACGTCGGCCGCCAGCTTCATGGTGCGCGCGACGTGGTTGTCCAACACGGCGCGGCGCTGAGCGTTGAAGTCCAGCCCAGCCCGGGGCACGTTGCCCTGAACCAGAGCGACGACTGCCTGGCCATCAATTGCGGTCGTCCCGACCAGAGGAGCCGCGGCAACCCCCGAGACCACCGGGGCTACCGCGAGCAGGGCAGGCACGGCAAACCACACCGGCCGATCTCTCAGTTGTGGATATCCCCGCACGACCCGGCGTAGCAGCTCCCCGACGCTGAACCCGGTCAGCACCACGGTGGCGGTAAGCAGCGGAGCCCCGCCGATCGCCGCCACCGGCAGGAATATCCCGGTCGGCTGGCCGAACGCCACCCTCCCCCAGGGGAAACCGCCGAAGGGCACCCGGGCAATCACCGCCTCGGCCGCCACCCACACCCCCGCTGCCCACACCGGCGCTGCGGGCATTCGGGACACCAGGGCGACTCCAGCCCCGGCCAACGCCAGCATCAGCGCCTCGACGGTGGCCAGCGCCAACCACGGCAGCGGGCCTACTAATTCTCCTACCCACGACAGCAGCGACACGAAGAAGCCGAGCCCGAAGGCGAACCCGTAACCGAACCCGGCGCGGACCGGCCGCCCGTGCAGCACCGCCCACAACACCGCGAAAGCCATCGGCGCGAGCCACCACAATTCCCGCGGCGGGGCGCCGACGTACAGCAGCACGCCGGTACTGGCGGCGGTACCCACTCGTACCAGGGTCCAGCCACGCCTGCGCGTGCGGGGCGGCTCCGGGACGGGCCGGTCGTCCACAGTCACCGTCGGCGCAGCCACGCCAGTCAGCCTACGATCCCTCGGTGCGGCTCCACGGTCGGCCGGCGACGAGCGGGATAGGGACTTCTCGGCAAGCCGCCCCGGGAGAGGGCTTAAGCGGCAAGGCACGACACCGGGTGCCGCGGCTCACGCCGCCGTGGCGGGATTGGAGCTCAGATCAGGTCGGCCTACTTCGGTTCACGAGAGCGCCGTGCTGCTCGAAGAGAGTCCGACCGCGGTGCACCGTACGAAGGCACGAGGGCGAATCGCCCCCGCCGAACTCGGCGCCATCCCAGATGGCGTAGGACGCCGGGGCGCCGGGGACCAGTGAGCCAGCGAGCGAGTCAGTGGTGGCGGCAGCCCGGTACCCGCCGTAGGTGTGCGCCGCAAGTGCCTCCATCACGCCGATTTCCGAGCCGGGGCTGCGGTGCCCCACCGCAGCGCGCACCGTGCCCCACGGGTCGACTGGCGTGACTGGCACGTCGGAACCGAACGCCAGCACCACACCGGCCGCCTCGAGCAGCGCGAAGGGGTTCATCGCGGCGGCTCGAGGTACCCCCAGCCGCCGCGCGTACATCCCCTCCGCCCCGCCCCAGGCAGCGTCGAAGGCCGGCTGCACGCTGGCCACCACACCCCAGGCCGCCAACCGGCGGGCCTGGTCGAGATCCACCATTTCCAGGTGTTCGAGCCGATGTCTGCACTGTCGCAGCGCGGTGGCGCCGACCGCGGCCTCCGCAGCCTCGAAGCCGGCTACCACCGAATCGGCTGCGGCATCCCCGATCACGTGGAACCCAGCCTGGGTGCCGGCTAGGGTGCAGGCTCGGACGTGGGCCGAGATTTGCTGCGCGTCGAGGTAGGACGTGCCGCGGGTGCCGGGGGCGTCGGCGTAGGGCATGCGTAGCGCGGCGGTCCGCGAGCCGAGCGCCCCGTCACAGAACAGGTCACCCGCCAACCCGTGCGCGCCGGTGGCGGCGAGCAGTTCCCGGGCTTGTTCAGGCGTGCTGACCGCCTGGCCCCAGTAACCGATGACTTCGACGCCGTGGTCAGCTGCCAGCAGGTCGGCAAGATCGTCAACTCCCGAAACCTCCGGGCCTGCGCACTCGTGCACCACAGCAATCCCGTGGGCAGCCGCCCCGGTCAGGAAGGCCCGTTGGGCAGCGCGCCGCTGGCCGGGCGTGATCGACTCCCGGGCGGCCCGGCGGGCATAGTGGTGTGCCTCACGGGTTAATGGTCCCTCGGCCGTCCACCCGGGCGCGCCGATCGCCTCTGCGGCCCGCTCCAGGAGCGCGGAGGACACCGCGGCGCTGTGCCCGTCGATCCGGGACAGGTATACCGGCGCGCCACCCGACGCCCGGTCCACTTCAGCGCGGGTCGGTGGGCGGCGCTCCGGCCACGACGTCTCATCCCACCCCTGCCCCCACAACACGGTGCCTGGGCGGGCCTGCTGCGTGACCTGCCCTAGGCACTGCGCGAGAGTGGTGCAGGCGGTGAGATCAAGCCCGGTGGCGAGCAGGCCCGCGGACGTAGCATGCACGTGCGCGTCTACGAAGGCCGGAGTGACCAGCGCGCCACGCAATTCGAGCACTTCGTCCGCGCCGCCGAAGCAAACCCGGCCGGTGCTGTCGTCCCCTGCCCAGGCCACTGTCCCGTTTACGACGGCCAGCGCGGTGGCCCCGGCGACCGACGGGATGTGCCCGCCCAGCAGCAACGTGGTGCTCATGGCTCGGCAGTATTCCCGATTCCCGCTGATCCGGGTCACCTCGTCGATCGGTTCCCCCGTCGTCGATCGGTTCCCCCGCCCGAACTCCGGAACTGTGGACATGGGGAGTAAATCGTGAGGAGGACGGCAGGAGGATCCCGATCACCAACTGCACCCCCACCCAAAATACCCAGGTGGCTGCCCTGATGGTCTGCAGAATCGCGCTCAGCGAAGCTCGCCGCTCGCGGAGCGGGGCGCCGGCTCGTCGACGACCTCGCCCTCGACCACGGCGCCTGGCGCAAAGCGCACCGCAGCGCGCCGTGCTGCTGAGCGCAGTATCCGGCGTCGGATCAGTGCGCGGGTGGGCGCCAGGAGAAGCAGTAGGCCCAGGACATCGGACACGAAGCCCGGCACGACGATCAGCACTCCGGCTGCGGCGATCAGCATGCCGTCGAGCAGTTCTCGGTGCGGAAGTTTGCGGGTGCGTAGTGCCTCGACGAACGCTCCCAGCGTGCGGGCACTCTCACGCCGCAGCAAGGCCACCCCGAACAGCGACGCGAGAACCAACAGCCCGATGGTGGCCAGGACCCCGATCACGCGCCCCACAGCGACGAGCACCGTCAACTCGACGATGGCGGCGGCGAGTAGGACCAGCAGGACTGGCATGGCGCGGCGCTCCCTCGGATCTGGTAGGTCCTCGAATCGGATGGATGCAGTGCGGTGCACACTCCCTTTGCCGTGCTAACGCCCGAAGCGGCAACTTCACTCCCGAGTGCACTCACTGCGCCGAGTTCGACAGCAGAGCTGTCGAAGCCTGCCCGAGCAGCTCCACTGTCGAACTCGGCGATCGTCAATCTCACCATCGCGGCCTGGAGGCGTTCCGCTCCCGGCCTGGAGGCGTAAGGGATATGGGGTGTCTGATTTCCCCGGTATGTCGCCATGTGGGGGCAGAGCAGGGGGTCTGGGTGCATCCAACAAGGCTGCCAGGTGAAATCGAGGTAACCCATCTGGACGTGGGGCCTTGCCCCATCGAACAGGCCACCTTTATCGTGATGTGACTCACGTGCATAGCCAACCAGGGTCGGGAGGTGTGCGGCGTGTCCGGGGCACCAGCCGGGACCGCCACCGCCGCGGAACTGTTCGAGCGGCGGGTACTACCCCTTTATCACCTAGCTGACGATGCCTCGGTGATCGCCACCGCATGCCACGCCATGGCCGTTCGCTTCCACCGTGGCGGCACCCTTGTCGTCTTCGGCAACGGGACAGCCAGCACGGACGCGCAGCACGTTGCGGTCGAGTTTGTCCACCCGGTGATCATGGGCAAGCGTGCGTTGCCGGCGATCTCGCTGACCGCTGATGTCGCGACGGTGACCGGTATTGCCGGCGCGGAGGGCTTCGACGAGATCTTCGCCCACCAACTGCGCCACCTCGCCTCCGCCTCGGACATCGCGCTGGGCATCTCCCCCGATGGCAACTGCAGCAATGTGCTGCGCGGGTTGAACGCCGCCCGGGAGCTGGGCATGCTCACGATCGCGCTCGTCGGCAGCGACGGCGGCCGCATCGCGTCGCTGCAGGCCGCTGAGCACATCGTGATAGCCCACTCCGACGACCCGCGAGTGATCAAAGAAGTCCACGTCACCGCATACCACGTGCTGTGGGAACTGGTTCACGTGTTCTTTCAGCATCCGGACCTGCTGGAGCCGAGGGCCGTCGCATGACCGTTCCGGAATGTCATGGCGAGGTGTGCATCACGTGCTCGGATCAGGCCATCGCGGTCCGCGTCGTCGAGTTGCTCCCTGACGGCTTGGCCGTGGTGGACACCGGGTCCGGGAGGGAAGAAGTGAGCGTTGCGTTGGTCACGGCGGGAGTTGGAGACGAGATCCTTGTCCATGCCAGGGAAGCGATCGCAGTCCTCGGGCGGCCAGAATGAATCCTAGAACCAACGGCCACAGCAGCACGGGACCAGCGGCCCGGTCGGCTGCCGAATCCCGGTCCGATGATCTGGCGTCGCTGTACCCGTTCCTGTACGCCCACCCTGACAACGTCGGCCATGACACTCCTGAAGTGGGAAATCTCGAGACGGTCTTGGCCGAGGTGCGCCGTTCCACGGTGGACAAAGCGCACCAGATCGTGGCGCTCCGGCGGGAGGTCCTGGCTCGCGATAGTCAGCGGCTGGCCGCGTGCGCCTCGGCAATGGCGGCGGCGTTCGCCACCGGCGGGCGATTGTTCGCTATTGGCAACGGGGGGAGCTGCACCGACGCAGCCGACCTCGCTAGCCTGTTCCTGCACCCGGGTCCGGGGCGGCGGGCACTGCCCGCCTTCGCGCTCACCGGTGACATCGCGGTGCTGACGGCGCTCTCGAACGACGTCTCATTTGATGTCGTCTTCGCCCGCCAGATCGCAGCTTTCGGGCGGCGCGGTGACGTCGTCGTCGGGTTGTCCACCTCGGGTAATTCCACCAACCTCGTACGCGGCTTCGAGGAGGCGGGTAGGCGTGGCCTACTCACCATCGGTCTGGCGGGCTATGAGGGCGGCGCAATGGCCGAGTTGGGCAGCATCGACCATCTGTTCGTGGTTCCTTCTGACTCTGTGCACCGGATCCAGGAGGCACAGACCACGATTTACCACACGCTGTGGGAGCTCACGCTTGACGAGCTGATCAGCAGAAGTCGACATCCGGAACGAGAGAGCGGCCGGAGGTCGCTCGTGGAGTAGGGGATCATGACAAGACCAACTGCACAAGCCACTCCCACCAAGGAAGAAGAAAGCCCGATCCATATTCTGTGGATCAACTGTGGGCTGTCCTGCGATGGTGACTCGGTAGCCCTGACTGCGGCGACCCAGCCCAGCATCGAGGAGATCGCACTGGGGGCTCTTCCGGGACTGCCCAAGATCGCGGTGCACTGGCCGCTGATCGATTACGAATGCGGTCCCGAACAGGGCGCGGACAACTTTATCGAGTGGTTCTGGAAGGCCGACCGGGGCGAGTTGGAACCGTTCGTGCTTGTCCTCGAGGGTTCCATCCCGAACGAGTCGATCAACGGTGAGGGATACTTCACCGGTTTCGGGAGGCACCCCGACACCAACCAGCCGGTCACCATCAACGAGTGGATCGACCGATTGGCTCCCAAGGCGACGATCGTGCTCGCGGTCGGCACCTGCGCCACCTACGGCGGTATTCACGGCATGGCGGGGAACCCGACCGGTGCTATGGGTGTGCCCGACTATCTAGGCTGGGACTGGAAGTCCAAGGCCGGGATTCCGATCGTCTGCGTACCCGGTTGCCCGGTTCACCCGGACAACTGTTCCGAGACGATCCTCTACCTGCTTTACCAGGCCGCCGGTCTAGCGCCGATGATTCCACTGGATGAGCACCTGCGCCCGCAGTGGCTGTACGGCAAGACGGTGCATGAGGGTTGTGACCGGGCCGGCTACTACGAGCAGGGCGAATTCGCCAAGAGCTACGACTCACCGAAGTGCTTGGTGAAGATCGGCTGTTGGGGTCCGGTCGTGAAGTGCAACGTGCCCAAGCGGGGTTGGATCAACGGTGTGGGAGGCTGCCCGAACGTGGGTGGCATTTGTATCGGCTGCACCATGCCCGGCTTCCCGGACAAGTTTATGCCCTTCATGGACGCGCCTCCGGGCTCTCTGGTGTCAGGGACCGCGAGTCTGGCCTACGGCTCGGTCATCCGGTCGCTGCGCAATATCACGCTCAAGAAGACTGACAGTGAGCCCAAGTGGCGCAAGAAGGGTAACCAACTGCTCACCGGCTACAAGCCCTCCTGGTGACCGCTGATCGGCTGAGAAAGGCATCTGGACGATGACAACCACCGCACCAAGGCACGGCAGTGCAGGCGCTGCAAGGGGACAACTCACCGAGATGGTGTGGGATCCGGTCACCCGGATCGTCGGCAGTCTCGGTATTTACACGAAGATCGATTTCGCGGCGGGAAGAGTTGCCGAGTGTCACAGCACTTCCTCGGTCTTCCGCGGGTACTCCATTTTCATGAAGGGCAAGGATCCTCGCGACGCACACTTCATTACCAGTCGTATCTGTGGTATCTGCGGGGACAACCACGCCACCTGTTCGGTATATAACCAGAACATGGCATACGGTGTCGCTCCACCACATCTCGGTGAATGGTGCATCAACCTCGGCGAAGCCGCCGAGTACATGTTCGACCACAACATCTTCCAGGAGAACCTGGTCGGGGTCGACTACTGCGAGAAAATGGTTGCCGAGACCAATCCCGGCGTGCTCGATTTGGCCAACCGCACTCCGGCGCCGAACGCCGAAGCTCACGGGTATAAGTACATCGGCGACATCATGCGGGCACTCAACCCGCTAGCGGGGGAGTTCTACCGCGAGGCGCTGCAGACATCCAGGTACACGCGAGAGATGTTCTGCCTGATGGAGGGCCGGCACGTACATCCCTCCACGCTGTACCCAGGCGGCATCGGCTGTGTCGCCACCCATCAATTGTTCACCGACTACTACACCCGCCTCATGCGCTATGTGGAGTTCATGAAGCGGGTCGTGCCGCTGCACGACGACCTGTTCAACTTCTTCTACGACGCGATACCTGGTTACGAGGAGGTCGGTAGGCGTCGAGTGCTGCTGGGTTGCTGGGGCAGCCTCAACGACCCGGAGCACTGCGACTTCAACTACAAGAACATGACCAACTGGGGTCGCAAGATGTTCGTCACCCCCGGTGTGGTAGTAGACGGCAAGCTCGTCACCAACGACCTGGTGAAGATCAACCTGGGATTGCGGATCCTGCTCGGCTCCTCGTACTACGAGGACTGGGACGGTCAGGAGATCTTCGTCGACAGGGACCCGCTGGGTAACCCGGTCGATCGGAAGCACCCGTGGAACCAGCACACCATTCCGCGGCCGGCCAAGCGCGACTTCTCCGGCGCTTACAGCTGGACCATGTCGCCACGGTGGTTCGACGGCAAGGACTACCTCGCCCTGGACACCGGCGGTGGACCGATCGCCCGGTTGTGGCCAACGGCTCTGTCCGGACTGGTGGACACCGGCACCGTCAAGGCCACCGGCAAGAGCGTCATCATTAACCTGCCGAGGACGATGACGAAGCCCGAAGTCACGTTCGAGTGGAATATCCCGTACGACAAGGCTGGCAAGCCGCTGTCCAACGCGATCGAGCGCAACCGGGCTCGGACCTACTTCCAGGCCTACTCCGCCGCCCTTGCGCTGCATTTCGTGGAGAAGGCCCTGGCCGAGGTGCGTGCTGGCCGCACCAAGACCTGGGAGCCGTTCAAGGTGCCCAAGGAAGCGATCAGCTGCGGGTTCACCGAGGCGGTCCGGGGCGTGCTGTCGCACCACATGGTGATCCGGGACGGGAAGATTGCCAATTACCACCCGTACCCGCCCACCCCGTGGAACGGCAGCGTCCGCGATATCTACGGAACGCCGGGCCCCTACGAGGACGCCGTGCAGAACACGCCGATCTTCGAGGAGAACCCACCGGCGAACTTCAAGGGCATCGACATCATGCGAGCGGTGCGTAGCTTCGACCCGTGCCTGCCCTGTGGTGTGCACATGTATCTGGGAGAAGGCAAGGAATTGCAGCGACTGCACACGCCACACGCGTTCAGCACGACTGGCGGCTGAATCGTGCCCACTAGTAACACATCGGATATCCAGGCGGTTGGGGAACGGGTCGAGGCGCTGCTCGCGGAGTTCGCCTCGACCTCCGACCCCGTGATCGCCGGGCGAGCCGAGGAGCTGGTCGGTCTGCTCGTCGAGTTCTATGGTGCGGGCCTGGCTCGCATCGTAGAGTTGCTCGATGAGCAGGCCATCACTCCGCTGCTCGCCGACAAGGCGGTGGCGGGCTTGCTCGTGCTGCACGATCTGCACCCGCAGAGCACCGAGCAGCGCGTCCTCGCCGCACTGGAGCGGGTCCGGCCCTACCTCGGCTCGCACTCCGGCGACGTCGAGTACCTCGGGCTGGACACTGATGGCACCGTGCGGTTGCGGTTGGCGGGCAGCTGTGACGGCTGCCCGTCCTCCGCGCTCACGGTGAAGATGGCCATCGAGAAAGGGATTGAGGACGTCGCTCCGGAGGTCACCAAGGTCGAGGTGGAGGGGGTGGCGCCCGATCCGGCTTCGCGGCTCATCGCGGGACCGACGGCTGAGGGACACACCCTGCTCCCGCTGCACCAGGTGAGCCGGCAGCCGGAGCCACCGGCTGCGACCTGGGTACAGGTCGAGGGAATCGCGGATCTCGGTCAGGGGCAGGTGGTTCCCATGCTGGTCGCCGATACCGCGGCGGTAGTGTGCAACGTGGCAGGCAGCTTGTATGCCTACACCGATCGCTGCCCCCTGTGCGGCTCTGGACTGACCGGCGCGGAGCTGCGGGGAGCCTTACTAGCCTGTCCCGGCTGCGGGCAGCGTTATGACGTGGTGCGGGCTGGCCGCGGATTTGGGGGCAGCGACGAGGCGGCCGGGGTGCACCTCGACCCGCTGCCGCTGCTGGCTGAGAATGGCGGGGTCCGGATTGCGGTCCCCGCTCAGGCGGTGTCGTGAAAGGGGGGCTGCGGCGCTTCGTCGGGGGCGCCGCTCCCTCATCGCCTCCGACCGAACAGGTCGAGCGGTGCGAGATGTGTGCTGAGCCGATCAGCGAGTGGCATGGGCACGTGGTCGACGTCGAGAACCGCGGTCTGATGTGCACCTGCCGTCCCTGCGCCCTGCTGTTCACCGCGGAAGGTGCCGGTGGCGGGCGGTACAAGGCAGTTCCCGAACGCTACCGATACGCCGCTGACGTGCCGCTCGCGGAGGCGACGTGGGACTCGATCGGGATTCCGGTGGCGACCGCGTTCTTCTTCACCAACAGCGCGCTGGGGCGCACCGTCGCTTTCTACCCGAGCCCGGCGGGGGCCACCGAATCGTTGTTGTCCTTGGAAGCCTGGACCGACCTGCTCGCCGCGATTCCAGCACTGGCCGACCTACGCTCCGATGTCGAGGCATTGCTGGTGTATAAGGGAGACAGTGGGTTCGAGTGCTTTGCGGTCCCGATCGACGCCTGCTATCAGCTGGTCGGTCTGGTCCGCATGTACTGGCAGGGCTTCGACGGCGGTGAGGAGGCCTGGACGGAGATCCATAAGTTCTTCGCCGGCCTGCGAGAGCGCAGTGAGCAGGTGGCGGCCACCAATGACTGAATTATCCTTCGCCTGCCTGGACGTGCAGCCCGAGCGTTACGCGGTGGCGCCGACGTTGCTGTTCCGGCTACGAATCGACGCGGCTGCCGCACAGCGGGTACGAGCCATCGCGCTGCGTTGCCAGATCAGGATCGAACCAGCGCGCCGGGGGTACGGCGGGGAGGAGGCCGAGCGGCTGCTTGAGCTTTTTGGCGAACGCGGACGCTGGGGTGACACGCTGAAGCCATTCCAGTTCGCCAACACTTCGACAGTGGTCGCCAGCTTCACTGGCAGCATCGAAGTCGACGTGGCCGTGCCGTGCAGCTACGACATGGAGGTCACCGCAGGTCGGTACTTCCACGCGCTCGAGGATGGGGAGATTCCCTTTATTCTGTTGTTCAGCGGAACCATATTCGGAGATGGCGAGCAGGGTATGTGGATCGAACAGGTGCCCTGGCACGCCGAGTGTCGATACCGGATGCCAGTAGAGATATGGCGCGAAATGATGGACATTCACTTCCCCAGCAGTGGGTGGCTGCGGTTGCGCCGCGACACAATCGACGCGCTCGCCGAGTTCCGTGCCGCCCGTGCCTTGCCCACTTGGGACGACGCCATTATCGCCATGCTGGATAAGGCCCGGGAACGGGCTGCGGAGGGGAGATCATGACCGCCCCGATGGACATCGCCCGGGCGGTGGCCGACGCCGTCCTCTACGAGGGTTACCTGTTGTATCCCTATCGGGCGTCGGCACGCAAGAATCAAGTCCGTTGGCAGTGGGGGGTGCTCGTGCCCCCCGTCTACGCCGCTGCCGGGCACGGTGAACACGCCACCTCGCACAGCGAATGCTTGCTGGAGCCCGGCACTGAGCCGGTACTGCACATCCGCTTGCGGTTCCTGCAATTGCAGCACCGCAGCGGTGGAGACGGGCCGGTGCCCGAGTTCGACGAAGCGGTGGAGCACGAAATCGACTCGGTGCTGTCAGTGTCCGAACTCCTGGACACTGAGCAGGTAGTTCCGGTCATCGTCCCTGGTGGCACCGAAACCACCGACGGCATCACCCGGCAGCGCTGGCCGCTGAACGGCGAGCTTCGGCTGTCTGCGCGACTGATGGAGGGCCCTTACGGCGTACTGCAGCTCACCGTCGAGGTCGTCAACACCGCGCAGTGGGCTGATCCGGAGGCCGCTCGTCACCTGGCGCTGCGACACTCTCTGATCGCCGCGCACACCGTGCTCGCGGTGACCGACGGGGAGTTCATCTCCTTGATCGACCCACCGGAATGGGCCAAACCCGCCGCCGAGGGCTGCCGCAACGAACGCACCTGGCCGGTGATGGTCGGCGAAGCGGGGCGCCGCGATGTGCTCCTGATCTCACCGATCATCCTCTACGACTACCCGATGATTGCGCCGGAGAGCCCCGGCGAGTTGTTCGATGGCACCGAGATCGACGAGATTCTCACGCTGCGCACTATGACGCTCACCGATGAAGAGAAGGCTGAGGCGCGGGCCACTGATGAGCGGGCCCGTAAGCTGATGGACCGTGTCGACTCGATGCCCCCCGAGATGCTCGACAAGTTGCACGGCGCGATCCGCTATCTTGGTGAGAATCCCGGCACCCGGAAGGAGCCGGACCCGATCGAGACGATCACCACTCCCGGCACACCGTGGTGGGATCCCGGTGCGGACGCCTCGGTAGACCCGGAGACCGACAGCGTGTTCATCGCTGGAGTCGAGGTAGCCAAGGGTAGCCGGGTGCTCCTCACGCCAGGGTTGCGCCGAACGGACGCCCAGGACATGTTCCTCGCCGGGCGTACCGCCACCGTCGCTGCGGTGTTGCTCGACGTCGACGGCAACACCCACGTTGCGGTCACCCTCGACGATGATCCAGGCGCTGAGATCTCGGCCGCGCACGGCCGGTTCCGCTACTTCTCTCCCGACGAGCTCGCGCCGCTGGGAGCCCAGTGATGACCACAATGGTGGCCGGTATCGGCAACATCTTCCTCGGCGACGACGCGTTCGGCGTCGAGCTGGCGCGCCGGCTCACCGCCGAGACGCTGCCGGACGGGGTGCGGGTTGCTGATTACGGGATCCGTGGGATGCACCTGGCTTATGACCTCCTCGACATGGCCCCGGACACCACAATCTTGCTCGACACCGTGGCACGCGGCGGCGAGCCGGGGACGATCTATGTGCTCGAGATCCAGTCTGGCGACGTGCCGGGCATCGAGCCCTCAGCTGTCGACGCGCACGGGATGGCTCCCGACGCGGTACTCGCGCTGCTGGACAACCTCGGCGGCAGCGCGGGGCGGACCCTGCTGGTCGGCTGTGAGCCGGCTAGCACCGAGGAAGGTATCGGATTGTCCACAACCGTCGCGGCAGCCGTCGACAGGGCTGTCGGGGTGGTTCTGGATCTGCTCACCGACAAGGAAGGAAGTGAAGAGAATGTTCCGTCTGCTGCGTCGGCTGCTGTTCTGGGGGTCGGTGATCGGCCTAGCCAGTGTAGCGGTACAGGTGTCTAAGGACGTGGCTCGCTACAAGCAAATAAGCGAGATGTAATCCGACTCCCACCACGGAGGTAGCAGCCCATGTGCCTCGGCATCCCGGGCGAAGTGATCGAAATCCTGCCCGACCAGCCCGATCTGGCTAGGGTCGATGTCAGTGGGGTCAAGCGCGCGATCAACATCGGTTTGTTGACCGATGACCCGCCTGTTCCCGGCGACTGGATTCTGATTCACGTCGGTTTCGCGCTATCCAAGATCGACGAACAGGAGGCCAAGGCAGCGATGGACTTCCTGATAAGTATCGGGCAGGCCTACGAGGATGAGATCGCCGCTCTGCTCGAGTCGCGGATTGACGAAAGGCAGTGAGCGGTATGCGATTCGTCGATGAGTACCGGGACGCCGAGAGGGCTCGCGCGCTGGCGGCTAAAATCGCGAGTTTGTGCGAACCTGGGCGGCGTTACAAGTTCATGGAAGTCTGCGGCGGGCACACGCACACCATCTACAAGCACGGGCTGGAGGACTACCTTCCGGAGTCGATCAGCCTGGTTCACGGGCCGGGGTGCCCGGTGTGTGTGATCCCGATGGGCCGGGTGGACGACGCGATCGCGCTGGCCGAACAGCCGGATGTGATCATGACGTCCTTCGGCGACATGATGCGGGTGCCCGGCGGGCGCGGGTCGTTCTTCGACTCCTCGGCCGCCGGCACCGACATCCGCATGGTCTATTCCCCGCTCGACGCGCTGAAGATCGCCCGGCAGAACCCGGACAAGCATGTTATCTTCATGGCGATCGGGATGGAGACCACCGCGCCGTCCACCGCGATGACCGTGCTGCGGGCGGCGGCCGAGGGCATCGAGAATTTCTCGATCTTCTGCAACCACGTCATGATCGTTCCGGCGATCAAGGCCATCCTCGACTCCCCCGACCTGCGGCTGGACGGGTTCATCGGCCCCGGCCACGTCTCGACCGTTATCGGCTGCCGGCCGTATGAGTTCATCCCCGCCGAGTACGGCAAGCCGATAGTCACGGCGGGGTTCGAGCCGCTGGACATCTTGCAGTCGGTGTACATGCTGCTGGAGCAGCTGGCGCAAGGGCGCTGCGAGGTGGAGAACCAGTACGGCCGAGTGGTGCCGTGGGACGGCAACACGGTGGCGCTGCGGGCGGTGAGCGAGGTGATGGAGCTGCGTCCCTACTTCGAGTGGCGTGGGCTCGGCTTCATTTCGCACTCTGCGCTGCAGGTCCGCGAGCGCTACGCGGCCTTTGATGCGGAGCGGCACTTCACGCTGCCCGGCGTGCGGGTCGCGGACCCGAAGGCCTGCCAATGCGGCGAGGTGCTCAAGGGTGTGCTCAAACCTTGGGAATGCAAAGTGTTCGGCACCGCGTGCACGCCCGAGATGCCGATCGGCACCTGCATGGTTTCCTCCGAAGGAGCCTGTGCGGCGTATTACAACTTCGGCCGGTTCAGCCGCCAGCGGGTCCGGGAAGTCAGTATCGAGGCGAGCAGGGCATGACGCATCAGGACACCGCCCAGCAGCAGCGGGCTGACTGGGCGGAGGCGGCTGTTGCCGAGCATGACACGGGGCACGACGCGGGATATCCCCCGCATGCCGCAGCCGGGACTGAGCACTCCAGCCGGGAGCAGCTGGTGCTGGAACGCATCGACCGGGCCCGGCGGGCCCGGCCCCGGGTGCGCGAGAAGCTCATCACCCTCGCGCACGGCGCCGGTGGCAAAGCCAGCCAGTCGCTGATCGAGGCGATCTTCCTGAACGCCTTCCGCAACCCACTGCTGGAGCCGCTCGAGGATGCCGCGACGCTGACCGCCGGTGATACGCGGCTGGCCTTCACCACCGACTCTTACGTGGTGTCACCACTGTTCTTCCCGGGTGGTGACATCGGGGACCTCGCTGTCAACGGCACGGTCAACGACCTGGCCGTCTCCGGGGCGCGGCCGGCCCATCTGTCCGCCGGGTTCATCCTGGAGGAGGGGTTCCCGGTCGAGGACCTACGTCGGATTGTGGCGTCAATGGCTAAGGCCGCCGCAGCGGCGGGTGTCTCGATTGTCACCGGCGACACCAAGGTGGTGCAGCGGGGCAAGGCAGACGGGTGCTTCATCACCACGGCTGGGGTCGGGTTGGTCACCGACGGCCTGACTCTGGGCGTAGCTACCGCGCGCCCCGGCGACGCGGTGATCGTCTCCGGCCCGGTGGGCGACCACGGCATCACTGTCATGCTGGCGCGCGGCGAGTTGGACATCGACGCCGATCTGGTCTCCGACACCGCGCCGGTGCATGAGCTGGTGCGAGGGCTACTCGACGCGGTGGGACCGGACGTCCGGGCGATGCGCGACGCCACCCGTGGCGGAGTCGCGACGATCCTCAACGAGGTGGCCAAGGCCGCAGGCGTGGCCGTGGCGATCGATGAGGACGCCGTCCCGGTGCGGGCGGAAGTCCGTGGCGCCTGCGAATTGCTGGGCATCGACCCCCTCTATGTCGCCTGTGAGGGACGCATCGTCGCGATTGTCGACCCCGGTGCGGCCGACGCCGCGGTGGCGGCGTTGCAGGCGCATCCGCTCGGCGCCGGGGCCACCGTGGTCGGCCACGTCGCCGAGGACCCGCCTGGACTAGTCCTGCTGAAGACCGGGTTCGGCGGCACCCGGATCATTGATCTGCTGGTCGGCGACCCGCTACCGCGGATCTGCTGAACACCTCGCAGGGGAGGTTCGCTGAACCGAAAAGAGTTGATCACCGCGATCGAGGCCGACTGGCCCGAACCTGGTGAGATTGTCTACATCGAACGCCGGGGCGACAGTTATGGGTTGCGACGTCTCGGCGCCGATGGGGTCTTCCCCGCGCCAGCGCCCGGTGAGTCGTTGCCCGACGCCTGGATCTACTACGGCGGGTGGCAGGCACAGCATCGCAACGACGTGTCGGCGTTCTTTGATGACCTGTTCGCCGAGATGGACGCAGCAGCCGGGGGTCATGATCGTTGCCGTTGGTCGGCGGATGATCCCTGGCCGCACGCGCACTGAATCACGGCACTAAGTCGAGGTGCGATGGTCTACCGCATCCACGCGTCAGACCGGACGGCGTTCAAGCGCTGCCGCCGAGAGTGGGACCTGAGTTCGCGCAACCGGCAGAACTTCGAGCCGATCCCCCGTCCAGGGAGGCCGATCGACCTGACTCAGGCACTACGTGATGCGCTTGCGGTGTACTACTTCCCCGGGATGTGGGAGTGGGACAGGTCCATCGTGCAGCCCCTGGTGCATCAGGCTCTGGACCGTTCGGTACGCGGCCAGGCGGAGACTCATGACCAGGCCCGACAGGAGACGCTGGACCGGGGGCATGCGCTGCTCGACGCCTATGCCGCATGGGCACCGACGGTGGACCACTTCACTCCGTTGCGCGTCGACACCGACTTCGAGGTGAACATTCCTAACCCGGCAACGCCCGGCACCAATCTCATGACCCCAGCCGGTGACGAAATCCGGTATTGCGACCGTGTTGACCTGCTCGCCATCGACTCCGACGACGCCTACTGGGTGGTCCAGCACCGACTGGTCACCGGCTCCTGGGCAGATCACGACGCACTCCAGCTGGATGAGCGGACGATCGCGTGGTCCTGGGCGTGGCCACAGTTCTACCTGGGGATGAAGGTCGCGGGCACGGTGTACAACGAGGTCCGTGCCGACGCCGGCAAGCTGGACGCGACAATCCCGCAACCGGCAGGACCCCCGCAGGTGGTGCATCACCGCCGGATGTATGCCCGCAGCGGCCCCGTCTCTGGTGAACGGTTGCAGGCTGAGGGCACCGACGCATTCCGCCGCACCCGGGTCCGGCGCGGCCAGGCCGAATTGGCGGCGGCCGGCGTGGACCTCGCCGCTGAGGCCAGCACCGCCACCAGTACGGACCTCGATATCTATCCGAGTCCCGCACCAGAAGTTTGCGTGCGCTGCGCCTATCGTCCTCCCTGCCTGATACTGAATCAGGGTGGTGAGGTCAGCACCGAACTGTCGAGGTCTTACCGGCACCGCGCGCCAGAGCCCATCCAGGAAGGGCGGCTCGGTGGTGTGACCTGGTCAATGAACCGCGGTGCCGCACCGCCCCGATGGCCGCGCTAATCATGACAGGGCCAATACTGGCAGGCTCCGTTGATCGAGTGCTCTGTATTCCTTCAGTCATCTCGTCACCAAACATAATAGCCTCGAGGCCCGACTGTAAAAAGTCGGTTAGGACTGGCCGGTCTCCCGGTCGGAGTGACCGGCAGATCTGCGTGAGCACCTGTCCA
>Ga0213881_10000106_pt1 | contig 67017 bp, 66 predicted proteins | sample BarmaccoBMER_R08_FD_160104 | JGI IMG/M metagenome (GOLD analysis project Ga0213881, IMG submission 160104) | Barbacenia macrantha exposed rock microbial communities from rupestrian grasslands, the National Park of Serra do Cipo, Brazil - ER_R08 ...
AAGGACGGGGGGGGGGGACGGGGGGGGGGGGGGGGGGGGGGGGGGGGGGGGGGGGGGGGGGGGGGGGGAAGGGGGGGGGGGGGGAAGGGGGGGGGGGGGTGGTAACGGCGGAGGCGGTAACGGCGGAGGCGGGCCGGGCGGTTTCGGCGGCAACAACGCCGTGCCGGGTCTCCTGCCTGCTACCGCACCCGCTGTGAAGCCCACCGCGGCCGGGACCCGGCGCACCAGCACCACCGCCGGGCGTCGCGGGTAACCGGCTGAGTCGCCGGTAACTGGCTGGAAAGCTGGCGGCGTACCTCGGCCGCCACCCGGGCACCGTCGGCCCGGCCCGCCACGCGGGGCGTCACCGCCTTCATGACCGGGCCGATGCCACCGGGACCGGCCGCCCCGGTCTCCGCGATCGCGGCGGATACCAACGTGGTCAGTTCGTCGTCGGAAAGCTGGGCGGGTAGGTATCCGGCCAGCACGTCGCCCTCGGCGCGCTCGGCCGCGGCCTGGTCGGTGCGCCCGGCCACGCTGAAGGCATCCGCCGCTTCCCGGCGCTTCTTGGCCTCCCGGGTCAGCACACGGACGATCTCGTCATCGGTCAGATCGCGGGCCGAGGCGCCTGAGACCTCTTCGTTGGTGATCGACGTCAGCGCCATCCGCAGCGTGCGCATCCGCACCTGGTCACGCGACCGCATCGCGTCATTCAGGTCCGCGCGCAGCCGGTCCTTGAGTTCTGCCACCAGGTCATCTTACGGACCTGCCACTACGGCAGGCATGGCACCATGGGGAGGTGCGAACCAGAACTCTCATCGGCTTGACTGCCGCCGCGGGCGCGGCGGCCGGCGGCTACGCGGCATTGATCGAACGGAACTGGTTCGTCCTTCGCCGTTACGAAGTCCCCGTCCTGCCGTCCGGGGCGGCGCCGGTCCGCGTGCTGCACATCTCCGACACGCACTTCACGCCTCGCCGGGGAAAGATGATGTCCTGGATACGGACGCTCGACGCGCTCGATCCGCACCTGGTCGTGAACACGGGCGACAGCATCGCGCACCCCCAGGCCGTTCCGTCTTTCCTCAACGCGCTGGGCCCGCTGCTCGATCGTCCTGGCGTGTTCGTCCTGGGCTCGAACGATCTGTTTTCTCCCCGGCCACGGAACCCAGCGCGCTACCTCTACCGGAAGAACCACGGCAAGGATGAACGGGGAGCGCCGACCCTGCCCTGGGAGAAGCTGCGCGACGGGATGACCGAGGCCGGGTGGCTCGACCTGGACAACCTGCGCGGACGGCTGCGAGCTGGCGGGCTTGATATCGCGCTGGCCGGCGTGCACGATTCGCACATCGCGCGAGACCGGTACGCCGATGTGGCCGGCCGCGCCGACCCGGCGGCCGACCTGCGGATCGGCGTCATGCACTCGCCCGAGCCCCGGCTGCTCGACCGGTTTGCCGCCGATGGCTACGACCTGCTGCTGGCCGGGCATACGCACGGCGGCCAGTTGTGCCTGCCCTGGTACGGGACTCTGGTCACGAACTGCGGCCTGGACCGGGGACTAGCCCGGGGCCTGCACCGCTACCCCAAACCCGGTTACTCCGCCCCGGATGGCGGCGCCGGAGATGGGGTTGCGGCCGTGAGCGGGAACGATGACGGCCGCGTTTGGCTGCACGTATCGGCCGGCCTCGGCACATCTCCATGGGCACCAGCCCGCTTCGCCTGCCGCCCCGAAGCCACCCTCCTGACCCTCACCCCCCGCTAACCCCACCTAGCCCGGCGCCGCGCCTTCCCCGTCCGGCCACGCCCCACCTTCGCACCCACCTTCCCCGTCCGGCCCCGCCCCACCTTCGCACCCGCCGAGCCGCCCGACATTTCCGGATATGTCCGGTGTCGCGTAGCTATTCAGGTAGCGTCAGCGACCCAAATTTGGATCCCTGTTCGGATGGATGTGGCAGCGACCCGGTTGTAACCGGGTCGCTGCCACATTCATCCGGGCGCGACCTGATGCAGGCGGGATAAGAATGGCGAGATGTTTACCTGGGCTCCCTGGACAGGACCTGCCGGGCTGGTACAAGCCCATGACGCTTGGTGAATAGCCAGTGCCCTCTCCAGACGCCGTGCGGCGTGTCAATGGCGCCACACTTGGCACAGGAGTCTCGCTCCGCACCTATTTAAAGAGCAGCTTCAGTGCCTCGCTAACGCTACAGCTGTTCGTGTGGCGAAGCGCCCCACAAACGCGACATTTCGCACTCAAACCGGCGTTCCACCACACAAAGACATGCGTAGCCTTACAGGTAGTCCTACAGGTCGCGGCGGCGGACGGCGGGGATGTGCCCGAGCGGTTCCATGTTTCCGCTAGACTGTCGGAGGTCCGTTTGGCACAGCTCGCTCTGCGGGTGTGCGGACGGCGGGGTGTAGCGCAGCTTGGCAGCGCGCTTCGTTCGGGACGAAGAGGCCGCCGGTTCAAATCCGGCCACCCCGACCCAGCCAGTCTTCGCGTTCCGACGTGAGACGAGGTCTCATGTTCCGCCGTATCGCAACCGTAGCGGGTGCCGCCGTAGTCAGTGGTGCCATGATCGCGCTGACTACGCTGCCCGCCGTCGCGGCGCCCGACAACGTGCACACGTTCGCGATTCCCGGTGTCCACGGCATCAGCGCGTGGGGCAACTACCTCCGCACGGGACCGACAGTACGGATCACTGTGTGCGTCAAGGACACGGCTCACGACGTCTACGGTGGCGCGGCTGCTGGCGTGGCGTACGACGCCAGGCACCATCAGGCGGTGACGGCGATCACCATCGGCTACGGGCACACCGGCTGCCAGACGATGACCAGTAGATACACCGCTCATCTCGTCGTCGACACCCTCTCCGGATGGCGCGACGGCAAGGTGCGGCAAGCCGGCCCCGCCAGGCAGGTGTACTGAGCGCCGCCAACCAGACCCCATCCAGCGGGCGGGCCCGACGGTGATTTTCCCAAAATGTTAACGAAAGGCGGTAAACCATCCCGGCTTTACCAAACCTGAAGGCTGATGAGCGGCGAAAACGCCACAATCCACAGGCGCGCCTTGTTACGCTTTGGCCCTCTATTTACCAACGGAGGGATAGGACTTCAATGCTGCGTCGGATTTCCACCATTTTGGCGTCTATGGCCGTTCTTGCCCTTTGCGCGCTGCCCGCGTCGGCGTCCACTGCGTCCACCTCGGCCGCCCACGCCGCTACGCACAACTTCACGGTGCCCACGATCAAGCACCACAATGTGGTCACCGCGTGGGGCAAGTACACGAAGATCAACTCGGCTCGCGTGAGGGTACAGATCTGCGTCAAGCAGACCGGACCTGCGTTCGCGGTGGGAGCGATCGCCGTGGTGTCGAAGGCCAACGGCAGCAGCAAGAACATCGCGGCGGTCATCATTCAGGGCCACCGCGGCAGCGAAGCGTGCGGCGTGATGACGTTCATCTTCTACACGGCTCACCTGAAGGTGCACACCTTCATCGGCCAGGGTGGCAAGATCATCGCTACCGGAGCGGTCAAGAAGATCTACTAACCCCCCGCAAGCTGAGCCAGACCTGACTCGCTGAGACCGCAATCCGCTGGGCTCTTCCGGCTGGGCCATGTGCCCCCGGGAGAGCCCATCGGCGTTTTGGGAAACTTGTGAACAATTAGCTCGTTGCGGCGTCCACGATGCTAGCGTTCCGTCTCGCCCGATGATGAGCTAACCGAAACGGGGTTCCCCATGTTCCGTGTGCTGTCCGTTGCTGCCTCCGCTATCGCCTTGCTGGGCATGACCGCACTGTCCGCGTCAGCCGCCCCCGCCAGCCATGTGAAGCCGAAGGTGCACAACTTCTCCATTCCTGGCACCACCGGGATCAGCGCCTGGGGCAACTACTCACGCTCGGGTAGCAGCGTCCATATCACGGTGTGCCTCAAGGAGACGTCACCGAAGGTGATTACGGCGGTCGCCGGCGGCACCGCGTTCGGCCAGAACCCCACCCACCACCAGAGTGTCGACGCGACCGTCATCGGGCGCGACAAGCAGGCGTGCCGCTCCATCACGACGAAGGACACGGCGGAACTCTGGGTCAGCGCGATATCCAGCACCGCCGACGGCCACATGCACATTGGCAAAGTCAAGAGGGTCTACTGACCGCCCGGGCTACCCGGCGGTCAGCTGACCGCGCGCACCGCTGGCACCGCCGACCAGACCGGTCCGCAGAGTCGGCGCGGGAATTGGCACCGGCGCGCGCCGCTCCCGCGTCGGCTTGGCGTCCGCCAACCGCAGCGCCAGAGCGGGACACATCTCCACCGCTTGCTGAGCGTCCTTCTCAAGCCATTCGGGAACCGGGATGTTGAGCATGACCGGATAGCCCTGGGCGTCGAGATGGATGACTTCCGGAACCAGATGTGCGCACAGGCCGTGACCCCGGCACCGGGTCCAATCCACGACGAGCCGCTTCTGCGCCTGTACCTCCGGTCCGTCGGGCAGCGGCAGAACGCCGCGGACCGGACGGCCGCAGGAGGAGTGGAAGACGTGGGCGGCGAGGTCCTCGGTGAACACATCGAGAGCCGACAGCACGAACCTGGTCACGCCGTCCGGGTGGGCGCACGCGCCGCGCCCGGTCACCGCCGCGGCTGAGCGCCGCGCCACGTCGAGCGCATCGATGCCGCCCGACCCATCGACAAGCGCGGCGAGAGCCCGGGCGATGGCCGGTAGCCCCAGCTTGCACGGACCGCACTGACCGGCGGATTCTCCGGCCAGGTAGCTGGCGATACGCGACACCTCGCCCAGCGGACAGGTGCCGTCGCCGAGCGGCAGCACGATCCCGGAGCCAAGCGTGCCGCCGACCGCCTCGAGTCCTGCCCGGGATACCGGAACGGCATAAGCCGTCTCGGCCGGCAGCCACATGCCGTGGTAGCCGCCAACGAGAACGCCATCACCGGCCGGAGCCAGGCAGATGTCCAGGACAGCGGCCAGCGGCGTGCCCGTCGGCACCTCGACCACGGCCGGCTGCCCAGCCGAGCCGCCCACGCTGAGCAGGACCGTGCCCGGCTCCTCGACGGTACCCACCGCGGCGAACCGTTCCGGGCCGAGCAGCGCCAGCACCGCTAGCTGCGCGAACGTCGACGCATTGGACAGCAGCGTCGGCAGGTCATCGACACCGGAGTCGCTGGCGAGAACCTTCCGTCCGGGCGGCACCGGGCGCTTGCCGTTGATGCCTCGGACGAGAGCACCGGATTCCCCGGAGATGAACCGTTCTGGTACCTGGACCACGCGGGCAAGCTTGCGCAGACCGGGCTCGGCCGCGATGGCCGCCTCTACCGACCTGTTGGCCAGCTCGTTCCCGGCGACGCCGACGATGATCTCCTCGGCGCCGATGGCCTCGGCGGCCAGGGCCGCACCGGAGAGGACGAGGTACGGCGACCGGATCATCAGCATCTTGTCCTTGACGCTGCCGGGTTCACCCTCGGTTCCGTTGACCACCACGATCGTGGGACAGTCCATCGCCTCGGCGCTGTCCAGCACCGCCTTGACCTTGCGTGCGAAAGGGAACGCCGCACCGCCTTGGCCGCGCAGGTCCACCTGCTCGGCCAGGGCGATCAGATCAGCGCCGGACAATCGGGGCAACGGGCCGAAGACATCGCGGTGCGAGTCCAGATCCAGCCTCGGCATGCGGTCAAGACCGGCGGTCAATCTGGCCGCGCCGATACGCATGATGGTAGGCGCGTCTAGCTGCCCGGACTGGCTTAGCGCCACGTGCCACCCCCACGCTGATTCCGATCGCGATCCCGCGGTTCATCGGCAGGCGGTCGCCGCCTGCGCCCGGACTGAGCTGGCGCCTGACCATGCCGCGGCGCCCGGCCCGACGGCGCCTGTGGTACGGGGCCGCTCCCACCGCGTGGCTGCGGACTCGCATCCGCGCGCGGGATGGGACCAGTGGCGGTTCGAGGGATCTCCGGGGGGAGCCCTCCGCCCGGCAAAGGTCGAGGGGAGTCCGGGGGGACCCCTCCCCCCGGCAGGAGTCTGGGCATCGGGCCTGTGGCCCGGGGCATGGGACCGGTCGCGTTCCGCAGCATCGTCCCCGGTCCGAGCGCGGGAACCGGACCGGTTCCGGATCGCGGCGGGGGGCCACTGGGCAACGGCGCCGTGGGCATGGGGCCGGTTCCCGGCCGGGCCATCGGGCCGGTTCCACCCCGGGGAATCGGACCCGTGTCGAACCGCTGCGCGGGCCTGGGGCCGGTACCGGAACTCGGCGTGGGCCCGGTCGGCATCGTGGGCATGGGCCCGCTTCCCAGGCGAGGAATCGGCCCAGAAACCGGCCCGGAGACCGGGCCAGAATTCCGGCCCGGATTCAGGCCCGCGTCCGCCCGGGGCATGGGACCCGTCGGATTGCGGGGCGCGCCCTCGTAACGTGGTGGCCCGACATATCCCGGCTCGTACAGCGGCTGCCGGGTCTCCTGCGGCGCTGAACTGGCCTGGGCCTCCGGCCACGGCGGCGCGGGGAGGCTGGCCACCGCCCGGTATGGATATGTCTCCCCGTACGGCTCCGCATACGGCTCGTTTCCATATGGCGGCGCGCCCAGCGGAGTGAAACCGCCGTCTCCGTATCCGCCGTAGGAAGAGCCGGACGGCAATTGCATGGCGGTCATCCCGGCACCGGTGCCGACACCAACGCCAGCGCCGACCGGCAGCATTTGAACCGTCCCGCCGAGCTGCGCCTGAGCCATGGTCAGCGTCGCGGCGCGCAGCGGGGACGAACCCGACCCCGCTGGACTGGCGGTCGGCGAAGTGCTCAGGCTTTCCTTCGGCCGCAGCGACGTCGCCAGGAACCGGATGGCGACCGCTAGCGCGGTCAGCGCGATCGCGAACCCATAGCTCCAGTCAACGTACGGCTTTCCGGCACGCCCGCCGAGCAGGCCGTGCAGCACGCCGAACACGAAGGCCACATAGGAGCCGTAATGAATGGCTCGCCACCGCCAGGCCTTTCCGTGCCCAGTGAATCGCTTACGGATAATGCTCGTAACGACCAGCAGCACAATGAGATCCGCCGCAATAGTGCCAAGCCCGATATAGAAGGTGCGGTATGGCGAAAGGAAAGGAATAAACCCGTCGATGACGTGCGATCGCTGGGCGAGGATCTCCGTCGTGATGTGAATGACGAGGAAAGCGAGCGTCCCGAATGATACGGCGCGGTGCACCGACTGTGCCATCACCCGGTGCCCGGGCTTCATGAAGATCCGGTCCGTCGCCACCAGCCCGACGGCCACCGAGGTGGTCAGGCCGATGAGGGCGAACACTCCCGCGTAGTACAGCATGAAGCGCTGTGTCGCGGCATCGATGACGTGCCCTTCGCTGGTCAGGCCGAGCACGAGCACGATCACGACCACACCAGTAGCCAAGACGGCCATGATCTTCGACCGGTGCTCGCCCGCCGGTCCCAGAGCCCCCGACCGGGCGCTCTGGCGACCGCGTGTACGATCGCTGGTCGCTACCACGTTTACCTCCTCAGACTCGCGTTGGCGAGAAGGCCAATTGCGGCGGGCCCGCAACCCCGGCTGTGGCTATCTCTGTGGTGCTCGTGAGTGGTGTGACTCTATCAGGGTGGATAACACTTTTGCAGCAAATTGGTAAATGGTCGGTTTTGACCGCAGCACACCATGCCGGACGGTATATAGATAGCCGCCCGGTTAGTTCATGGCATCAATCGCGTCGGCCAGAACGAGCCGTTCGCATAGCGGACACGGGGCTACCGGTCGCTGACCATCAAGTGCTCGCAGGTCAGCAGTGATGTAGCGATCGCCAGGCTTGTCCTCCTCTGCGCTACCCGCCTCCACTGCCTGTTATACCGGCCGGCGCGCCGGGAGATCAGCGAAACCGGCAATCACGCAGGTTACGGAAGTCTTCCGTGCCGATCCGCCCGATCGCCCCAACACCCTCAAAACACCCCATAAGTCTGTAAAGATGGATATATCTCTCATACCGCCGTGGGTGGCCGGGACAGCCCCGAGGCGTGACCCGCCACGATGGTTCCAGGGCGTGGAAACTAAGAGCCCTGCGGAGGAAAAGGAGTCGAAAACCGGCACCTAATCTTCCGCAGGGCTCCGAAGTTCCACGAGCAAGCGCCCGCTTCAAGGGGATGAACTCGATATATGGGAGATTTAGGGCAAGTCGCTAACGGTTTGGTGATCTTCGAGACGCCGGGCAGCTGGCACGGAGCGCGCGGCGGCCGCTGATCCTGGCCGGGCGGCATAGCCGACCGGGCGTTAAGTTGGAGCGCGAAGATCTGGGCGATGCCGGGTGCCCTCGTTAGCATGGATGGCGCCATCGATGTCGCTGCGGCCAGGACATTCCGGGCGTCCACCAGCATGCAGCATGGATGGCGCCATCCATCTCGCTGGGGAACCCCTGACCCTGAAGCGTCAATCTCTGTATGCGGGCAATGCGCTCGGGAGGTACTCGACCGTGACCGGGAGATGGTCGGAAGCCGCTTCGGCCTGTGACGACACGTATACCTCGTGACCGCGCAGCGCCGGTATGACCTCGGCGGTCACCCGGATCGCGTCGATGCGACGCCGGATCCCGCGCACACCATAAATATCGGAGGGATGATGCCCGGCCGTTGGCTGCCACGGCGCGCCGAGTGCCGCCGCCGCGTCGTGCAGGCCTCCGGACCACAGCACGTCACCGGCGCTCCGGTCGGCCCGGTGCCGTCGGACCCCCGTGTCGTCATACTCCCAGTCGCACTGATGGATCAGATCCCCGAACCACGGCACGTCGGCGTACGGATCGGACGGCTCGTAAAGCCGCCACGCGCCGTCGACCAGGACGCGGTCCGCGCATTCGCTGTTCCAGTCCGCCCCGATCAGCGCCGGCGCCGCGCCAGCGGGCCTGGCGATGGCCGCGACCAGCCGTTCGTTCTGCGCCGTCCGCAACCGCCGGCCGAACGGGGTCGCATGGAACGAGGCATGCCGCACCAGGGTGCCACCCACGTCCAGCGTGACCTGCACCAGACCATGCCAGAAATCCGCGCCGCCATGGCGGCGAAGCGAATCAGGCAGCGGCTCGATGCCATCCCGCCACATCAGCCCCACGTGGTAACCGTGCCCGCCGAACGCCACCGCCGCCGGCCCACGACAGGGCACGTCACAATGCATGCCTACGTCACCGGCCAGCCGCCGCAACCGCGCTGCCGCGGTTTCCTGATCCGGCGCCAGCACCTCCTGCACCGCGAGCACGTCCGCTTCCAGCGATCCGATCACCGAGACGATCGCCGTGTAGTGATCGTCTTCATACGACGCGAAGTCAAGCAGGTTGTACGTGCTGAACAGCACCGAACTGGCCGATGTGCGCCGCATAACCCGTCACGTCCCCGCTGGGAACGCATACCTGGCCGGCGCCTGGGCCGGGCCGCCACCGAACCGATAGCTGACCGCGATCTCCTGATGCGGCGCCAGCACCAGCGCCGCCGGATCTCCGCGCAGCCGCGAGCCGTTCACAGAGACCACCGTCGTCCCCCCGCGCAGTCCGCCCAGGCGTCCATCCGCCAGCATGACCTGCCACTCATCGAAGAACTGCCCGAGCGTGAACACCGGCGCGTAGGCGTCCGACGACACGTGAATGATCCCCGACCCGTCGGAGGTGACCAGCGGGGCGACCACGCCACCGCGCCGGTCGACGCCGATCCCGGCCGGAACCGGCACCGCACGGCCGTTGACCAGCACGTCGAGGTGGACGGCGTACCGCGTCACCACCCCGGCGGACGCGAGCGAAAGCCCGGCCGCACGCACCCCGGTGCCGACCGCCGCCGGCGCCGGCCAGGGCGGCGCGCCCCGGGCCTCGACCCCGGCCGGCTTGCGCGCTCCGGTGATCGCGATCAGCAGCAGCACCGTCGCCACCGCCGAGATCCCCACGCTGCCGCCGAACTCAGCGGAGAGGTATCGGTTCCGGGGGGGACGACCCCCCCGTGCCCCCCCGAAACTTCGCGGCGTCACCCCTCGGCAAGTTCCGCCGCGACCAGCTCGGCGATCTGGGCGGTGTTCAGCGCCGCGCCCTTGCGCAGGTTGTCGCCGCACACGAAGAAGTCCAGCGCATGCGGGTCATCGAGCGATTGACGCACCCGCCCGACCCAGGACGGATCGGTGCCGACCACGTCGGCGGGCGTGGGGAACTCACCGGCGGCCGGATCGTCCGCCACCACCACACCGGGCGCGGCCCGCAGGACCTCCCAGGCGACGGACGGCGTCACCTCCTGCTCGAAGACCGCGTGTACCGCCACCGAATGCGTGGTCACCACCGGCACCCGGACGCACGTAGCCGACACGCGCAGCGAAGGCAGTCCGAGGATCTTCCGCGACTCATTGCGGATCTTCAGCTCCTCCGACGACCATCCGTCCGCCTTGAGCGACCCGGCCCACGGCACGACGTTCATCGCCAGCGGTGCGGGGAACGGCCCGAGGTCGCCGACCACCGCGCGCACATCACCGGCCCGCTGGCCGAGCGTCCTGGTCCCGGCCACCTTGTCCAGCTGGGCATACAGCGTGTCGATGCCGACCTGTCCCGCGCCAGAGGCCGCTTGGTACGAGGCGACTACAAGCTCTTTTAGCACGAACGTACGGTGGAGCACCCCCACGGCAACGATCATCGACAGCGTTGTGCAGTTCGCGTTGGCGATGATTCCCTTGGGGCGGCGGCTGAGCTCACCGGGGTTGATCTCCGGGACCACCAGCGGCACGTCGGGGTCCATCCGGAACGCGCCGGAGTTGTCCACCGCCACCGCGCCGCGGGCGGCCGCGATCGGCGCCCAAGTCGCGGACACCTCGTCCGGCACGTCGAACATGGCCACGTCGATGCCGTCGAAGACGTCCTCGGACAGCGGCAGGACCTCGGTCTGCGCGCCACGGATGGCGAGCTTGCGCCCCGCTGAGCGCGGCGAGGCGACCAGCCTGATCTCGCCCCAGATGTCGGCCCGGCTGGACAGCAGGTCAAGCATCACGGTGCCCACCGCGCCGGTCGCTCCGACGACGGCCAGCGAAGGCTTCCTCATCGTCCAGTCCCCCCGTACACGACCGCCTCCACCTGGTCGGCGTCGAGTTCGAATGCCCGGTGCGCCGCGGTCACCGCCTGGTCCACATCCGTGGTGTCCACGATCACCGAGATCCTGATCTCGGATGTGGAGATCATCTCGATGTTGACCCCGGCCGCGGCCAGCGCGCCGAAGAACTTCGCGCTCACCCCAGGGTTGGACCGCATGCCCGCCCCGATCAGCGAGATCTTACCGATCCCGTCGTCGTACTGGAGCGACTCGAACCCCACCTCGGGCTGGAGCCGGCGCAGCGTCTCGGTGGCCCGCTGGCCATCGTCGCGGGGCAGCGTGAACGAGATGTCGGTGCGTCCGGTGGCCACCGCGGACACGTTCTGCACGATCATGTCGATGTTGATGCCCGCGTCCGCGATCGCGCCGAAGATCCTGGCCGCCTCGCCGATCCGGTCGGGCACCCCGACGACGGTGATCTTGGCCTCGCTCCGGTCGTGCGCCACCCCCGAGATGATCGCCTGCTCCATCCCGGCTTCCTCCATCAGTATTGAATTGGCCTGGGCCTCCGGCCGCAGTATTGAATTGGCCTGGGCCTCCGGCCGCGGCGCGTGCCCGGTCACCCAGGTCCCTTCCCGGTCGCTGTACGACGATCGCACGTGGATCGGAACCCCGTAACGCCGTGCGTATTCCACGCAGCGCAGCATCAGGACCTTCGCCCCGCACGCCGCCATCTCCAGCATTTCCTCGTAGCTGATACGCGGTATCCGCCGCGCGGTCCGCACGATGCGCGGGTCGGCGGTGAACACACCGTCCACGTCGGTGTATATCTCGCACACGTCGGCGCCGAGCGCCGCCGCCAGCGCCACCGCGGTGGTGTCCGAGCCGCCGCGGCCAAGCGTGGTGACGTCCTTGGTCGTCTGCGATACGCCCTGGAAGCCGGCCACGATCGGGATCGAGCCCTCGGTCAGCGCGGTGGAGATCCGGCCCGGCGTCACGTCGATGATCCGTGCCCGGCCGTGGGCCGAGTCGGTGATCACACCGGCCTGCGATCCGGTGAAGGATCTCGCCTCGCTGCCCAGGCTGGCGATCGCCATGGCCAGCAGCGCCATGGAGATGCGCTCGCCCGCGGTCAGCAGCATGTCAAGCTCGCGGCCCGGCGGCAGCGGCGTGACCTGATTGGCCAGGTCGATGAGCTCGTCGGTGGAGTCGCCCATCGCGGACACCACCACGGCCACATCGTGGCCGGCTTTTCGCGTGCTAACGATCCGTCGTGCGACGCGCTTTATCCCGTCCGCGTCAGCGACCGAGGATCCACCGTATTTCTGCACGACAAGGGCCACGTGCGCTGAGTCTAGCCGGTTACTGGACGGTGCGCTCCTCGGTAACGTCCAGGCTGGCGTGCGCGACCACCGCGTGCAGCGCCCGCAGAGCGGCGCCGCCGTGCGTGCCCCAATGATTGAAGTAGCTGTACTGCCACCACCACAGGGCCTCCAGCGACCGGCCGGCCTGGTAGTGCTTCAGGCCGTGGATGAGGTCGGCGGCCACCGCGGCGATATCGTCGGAAATCCGGAACGGCAGGCAGGAAGTGTCCTTGTAGGGGTCAAACACCTCCGCGTATTCGTCCCAGGCGGCCAGGCGCCTGGCCAGCCCGGCGCGGAGGGCGTCCAGGTCCGGGTCCTCGCCGACCTCGGGCTCCCAGTTCGTGGGCAGGATCACGTCGGCGCTGGCGCCGAGTTGCGCACCGGCCAGCAGGATCTGGGACACCTCAAGCAGCAGCAGCGGAACCGCCACGTCGCCACCCTCGCCGCCGGCCAGTGTCACCACACCCTCGACGAAGTTCTTCGCGTTGGCGGCGACCCGATCGGCCAGCGGCTGCCACTGTTCTGTCGATTCAGACATCGAGCAGCCGCCTTCCCTCGAACGCGCGGCCCAGCGTGACCTCGTCCGCGTATTCGAGGTCGCCGCCAACCGGCAGCCCGCTGGCGGGCCTGGTCACTCGCAGGCCCATCGGCTTCACCAGGCGGGCGAGGTAGGCGGCGGTCGCCTCGCCCTCCAGGTTGGGGTCGGTGGCCAGAATCAGCTCGGTGACCGCGCCGTCGGCGAGCCGCGCCATCAGCTCCCTGATCCGCAGTTCGTCCGGGCCGATCCCGTCGATCGGGCTGATCGCGCCCCCGAGCACGTGGTACCGGCCACGGAACTCACGGATCTTCTCCACCGCTGCCACGTCCTTGGGCTCCTCCACCACGCAGATCACCGCGGTATCGCGGCGCGGGTCGAGGCAGATCCGGCACTCCTCGGCTTCGGCCACGTTCCCGCAGGTCCGGCAGAACCGGACCCGCTCGGTGACCTCGAGGAGCGCGTCGGCCAGTCGCTTCACGTCGGCGTGATCGGCGGCGAGCAGGTAAAAGGCGATCCGCTGCGCACCCTTCGGGCCGACCCCGGGCAGCCGCCCGAGCTCGTCGATGAGATTCTGGATCACCCCTTCGTACATGGCTATGGTTCAGGCTCGTCCTGGATCATGCCGGGCATGCTGAGGCCCGGGATGCCGCCGGAGAGCGCCGCGGTGAACGGGCCCATCTTCTGCTCCTGCAAATCGGCCGCGGACCGCGTGGCGGCCCGGACGGCCGCGAGCACGAGATCGGCGATGGTGCGTACCGTCTCGGCCGGGTCCTCGGCGTCCACCACGTCCGGCGAGATGTCCAGGTCGAGCAGCTCGCCCTGGCCGTTGACCGTGGCCGTGACCAGTCCGCCCCCGGCCGTCCCGGTCACCTCGGCGTCGGCCAGCTGCTGCTGCGCGTCCATCATCTGCTGCTGCATCTGCTGTGCGGCCGCGAGGATCTGCTGCATGTCCATCTGTGGTTCCACGTCGCCTCCTGCTCCCAGCCTAACGTCTGCCGCTATCCCTCGATCTCACTGATGATCTGGGCTCCGAGTTCCTGCCGGACCAGGTTTATGCCGGTCAGTTCCGGTGGCCCAGGCGGCAGCGGATCGTCGTCGGGCTCGTCGTCGGCGTAGGAGTCCTGCGGTGGCGGCGGGCCATCGGTGCGCGGAGCGGGATCCCGCCGCACCGGCGGAGGCGGCGCGCTGGCGGGCGCTGGACTGCCCTGCACCGGGGCCGCACTGGGCGGTGGCGGACCGCTGGGCGTGTCCCCGCCGGTCATTCCTCTTACGGTGACGTTCAAGCCGAAGCCGTCGCTCAGTACCCGCTTGAGATCCTCGTCACAGCCGCTGGTGGTGAAGCCCTTCAGGTCGCCGTCGCGGGTGAAGCGCAACGTGAGGATGCCGTCCTCGAGCGAATGGACGCTCGCGTTGGACAAGATCATCCACGCCACGCGCCGCTTCTGCTTGACCGCGTCCAGCACGGCGGGCCACTGCGCGCGCAACCCGTCCACCCCTGAGCCGCCAGCGGGCACAGGGGCCGGAGAGGCCGGAGAGGCCGGAGAGGCCGGAGAGGCCGCGGCTGTGTCTGCCCGGGGGGGCGACCCCCCGGGACCCGCAGTCTCTGTCTGGGGGAAGCCATCCCCCAGACCCCCTGGCGAGGGGACCCATCCCCCCGGGCTCCCCTTGGGTGGGGAGGGTGGGGTGACGGAGGGTGTTACCACCGTCCGTTCGTGGTAAATGCCTTGTTCCAGCCGCTCGAGGCGGGTCAGCAGCGAGACTTCATCAGCCGACGCGGCCGGCAGCAGCACCTGAGCGCACATCAGCTCGAGCAGCAGCCTGGGCGAGGTGGCGCCGCGCATCTGATCCAGCCCGGTGCTGACGATCTCCGCCGCGCGGGTCAGCCCCGCCTGCCCGAACTTGCCGGCCTGGGCGGCCATCCGCTCAGCCCGGTCCGGCGGCAGGTCAAGCAGCCCGGTGTTCACCGCATCGGGCACCGCCGCCAGCACGATGAGATCACGCAGCCGGTCCAGCAGGTCAGCGGCGAACCTGCGCGGCTCGTGGCCGCCCTCGATCACGCGGTTCACGACGCTGAACACCGCAGCGCCATCGCCGGTCGCGAACGCCTCGGCGATCTCGTCCAGCAAACTGTCGTCGGTGTAGCCGAGCAGCGAGACCGCTTGCGCATACGTGAGGCCGGCCTCGCCGCTGCCCGCCAGCAACTGGTCGAGCACCGAGAGGGTGTCACGGGCCGAACCCGCCCCGGCCCGGATCACCAGCGGCAGCACGGCATCCTCGACCAGTACGCCCTCCTTGACCAGGATCTCCTGCATCAGCTCCCGCAGCACCGAGGGCGGAACCAGCCGGAACGGGTAGTGATGCGTGCGCGACCGGATGGTCGGGATGACCTTCTCCGGCTCGGTGGTGGCGAAGATGAACTTCAGGTGCGGCGGCGGTTCCTCAACCAGCTTCAGCAGGGCGTTGAAGCCCTGCTGGGTGACCATGTGCGCCTCGTCGATGATGTAGATCTTGAAACGCCCGGACACCGGCGTGTAGAAGGCGCGTTCTCTCAGCTCGCGCGCGTCGTCAACGCCGCCATGCGAGGCCGCGTCGATCTCGATCACGTCGATGCTGCCCGGCCCGGACGGAGCCAGCGCGACACAGGAGTCGCAGACCCCGCACGGCTCGGGAGTGGGTCCGTTGACGCAGTTCAGCGACCGCGCGAGGATCCGGGCGCTGGAAGTCTTGCCGCAACCGCGCGGTCCGCTGAACAGGTACGCATGGTTGATCCGGCCGGTACGCAGCGCCTGCATCAGCGGGCCGGTGACGTGATCCTGCCCCTTCACCTCGGCGAACGTGGCTGGCCGGTACTTGCGGTAAAGGGCGAGGCTCGTCACGTTCTGGTTCTGGTTCTGGTTCTGGGAAGCGGAGCCTTCGGAGCCGGCTGATGCCATGAGCTCATCCTCCCCGGACAGTGCCGTGAAAACACTGGGACCCCCCGCACACCCGTCAGAGCCCGCGTACCCTTGCTGCCTTCCGGCCCTGGGGGGGTTGGCGGGATTAACGCCGTGCGGGGGGTCAGGGGCCTAGTCTAGCCAGCCTTGCGGGTGCTATCGACGCCGGCGCGCGAGCGGTTGATTGCCGGTAAGATATCCGGCGGAGGATTCGCCTAGTGGCCTAGGGCGCACGCTTGGAAAGCGTGTTGGGGAAACCCTCGCGAGTTCGAATCTCGCATCCTCCGCGAGGCGGCTCATGCTGCTTGCTGGCCCGCGGCCAGCCGCGCCGGTGCCCGTAGTATCTGCCCGGGGGTACGAACCCCCGGACCCCCACGACCCCTGGCTGAGGTTTCAGCCTTGCTGCGCCATGACCGCAGCATCCGCCCGGACGGCTGCGGCTGCGGCTGCGGCTGCGGAACGGGCATAACGGGCAGTTGTTGTGGTGGATTCGGGCCTTGCGGTGGTTTTGGGGTACCCCGATGCACCAAAGTAACCGCAAGGCCCGAATCAACCGCACGAGCACGGCGGAGGCCATGCCGCAGGTAGGCCGTCCAACCCATTCACTGCCTGATATGCCCGTTTGCGGGAGCATGATCCAGTGCCGGCGTTGGGCCGCGGGGAGCTGGCCGTTGACCGCGGACGGTGGTTCGGGGATTTTACGTATATGCCCCTTATGGAGCCATGCGCCTCATGAGACCACGGAGCATCGGGTTCGGTATCGCCGTGGGCTTCGTGGCCGTGCTGGGCTTCGCGTCCCCGGCCCGGGCGAGCATCGGGGTCGGGGTGCAGGCCGATCCGGTCCGGCTCGGCGTCACGGCGCATCCCGGCGGCAGCTATAGCCTTCCGTCCCTGTTCGTGGTCAACACCGGCACCGAGCCGGAGGCGATAAGCGTCCAGGTCAAGCGGCTGTCGAGCGGACCGGGACAGGCGATACCGGCATCCTGGATCCGGATCGGAAGCATCGGCGAGCAGATCCAGCCTCGTCAGCAGGTGCTCATTCCGCTCCAGCTCAGCACCCCCGGCGACGCCAGGCCGGGCAGCTACCGCAGCGACATCGTGGTCACCGGGTCCAGCGCCGCCGCTGGATCCGCCGCGGGCGGCGTGCGCTTCGGCGCGGCGGCGGCGACCGGGCTCGAGTTCAAGATCGTGCCAGGCGCGACTTCGTCGGGCTGGCTCGGGCTGCCGGCCTGGAAGTGGTGGCTGAGCGCCCTGGTGGTGCTGCTCGCGCTGGTGGTCTTCGGCATCCGGCACACCGGGCTGCGGGTGCGGATCGAAACCAAGTCGACTGGAGGACGGTATGGGGCGTAGCGCCCTGATCGTGGTCGCGGCCGTACTGGTCATCTTGTTCCTGTTCACCAGGGGGTCCAACGGGAGCGGTAACCAGGACGGGTCGTCATCGTCAAGCAGCTCGCAGGTCACCGGGCACCTCAGCGTCGTGCCGACCATCCGGTCGATCACGGTGTCGCCGGGTTCGGTGACCTTCCACGACTGCACCGGCGGCAACGGCGCCACCAACTCGACACAGCAGGCGCTGGGTTATCCCAACGGAAGCTGCACGGTGGGCGCGCAGCAAGTAGGCCAGAGCTTCCCGATCACGATCAGCTACACCGGCCTGCCCGGGACGGTCGAGGTCAACGCCTCGAACGCGGCACCCGCCGACGGCGGCACCGGATGGAGCCTGTGCAGTCCGCCGGGCCAGGGCCAGCCAAACTGCACCGGTGGACTGGGGCTGCCCGGTAAGGATCAGTACACCGTCTCGAACTTCGGTCAGGCGGTGGCCAACGCGAACCTCCTCACCGACAGCGCCGCGTGCGACAAGGAGTTCGACCAGGGCCCCGGCGGCGGCTGCTCGGCGTCACCGGCGGAATTCCAGAGCGAGACCCAGCACGAAGGCCTCACGCTGACCGGCCCGAACACCTGGGACGACCACTCGACGTCGTGGACCATGACCATCACCTGGACAGCGGTAGGGGCCCAGTCTTTATCTGGGGGCCAACCCCAGACCCCGGTCGGCTACGCATCCCGCCGTCAAGTGTCAGCCGGCCCGGAGACCCTCCGGCATCGGCTGATGTCGGTCAGGGCGCGCGCGGGGTGGGCTGGTGGCTGGCAGGGGACCGGCTACCTGCGCGGGGCGGGCTTCGCCGATGGCTTCGCTGATGGCTTGGCGGAGGGCTTGAGGGCGGGCTTGGGCGGGTGGGTTTTCTGGGCGGCGGCCTTCTTGGCGGCGCTGGCGGCGTTCGCGTTGGCGGTCGCGGCCTGCTGGGCCAGTTGCGGGGTCATCCAGATGAGCATGGGCTTCAGGGCGTTGCGCCATACCGAGCCGGTGTGACCGCCGGGAATGATATCCAGCGGCACGTTCACCTGCCGGATACTGAGCAGTTGCTGGAAGCGCTGCGCGGCCACTACGTCGCCCCTGTCGCTGGACCCGGCCGCGAACCAGAACTGGGGTGGGAAGACGCCGACCGGCATCTGGGTGACATAGTCCTGCGGCGAATTCCTGACGGCCAGCGCCGGGTTGCCCTTGAACACGTAGACCTTCACCGGCCGGGCGCCGGGCTTGTTGCCGAGCGGCACCTGGCTGGCGACCGGCGCGAAGTAGCCGCTCAGGATGCCCGCGTATCCGTAGCCTCCCGGGACGTTCAGCGCGATGTTGGCGGCGCAGTATCCGCCCTCGGAGTAGCCGGCGATGCCCCAGGCGCGGCCGGGCGGCTGAATGCGGGGCACCAGGTGTGCGATCTCAACCGGAACTTCCTTGGCGACGAACGTCATGTCCTGGATGCCGCCGGGGTTGTTCAGGCACTGGAGGGAGTAGCGCTCGCCTCCGTCGGTGTCGGGCATGACCAGCACCGCCGGTTGCGCCTGGTGGGCGGCGAGCAGGCCCAGGAACGTGGGGATGACGTTCAGCACGTTTACCCAGGCCGACGGCGAGCCCGGCGAGCCGTGCAGAAGCTCTATGACCGGGAACCGGTAGTGCGCGTACGCCTTCTGGAAGTACTGCGGCGGAAGGTAGACGTACACGTCCCGGGTGATATGGGTCTGCGGACCGGTGACCGTGGTATGGAACTGGACGCCCACCACGGCGTCCTCGGCGGCATTGGTGTCGCGGTTCAGGTCCTGCTGGAGATGCTTGCTGGCGTCGAGGCCGCCCGACGAGTACTTCGGGAAACCGGTGGTTCCCTGACCGCTGACGTCATTGATCATCGCCCCCCAGCTCTGGTAATAGTCGTAGTACTTGTTGACCGCTGCGATCCCGAACACCATTGCGGGAATGAACGCCAGGCAGGCGGCAAACACCCGGAACACGGCCTGCTTGGCCGTTGCGACCCAGAACAGCAGCCCCGCGAATGCCACGATGAGAATCAGGAAAAACCCGGTTCCCTGCGGCTCAAACACTCAACGCTCCTATCCGCTGTCTGGTCGCCGGATCGCTGCTTCGGTCGTGGCGGGTCCTCGGCAGAGACGGACCACACCACTAACGCACAGCAACTGATTCAGGTTCCAGTGAACGCGCGCCAGAACGCAGCGCCGCCCCCGTCGAGCGGTTCGGGCCTAGTCTATGCGGTGGAGGTGGGATTTGAACCCACGGAGGGGTTGCCCCCTCACACGCTTTCGAGGCGTGCGCCCTCGGCCACTAGGCGACTCCACCGTGGGCGATCCTACCTGATCCTGCGGGCGGCGAAGAAGTCTCGCAGCAGTGTGCCGCATTCGGCGGCGAGCACGCCGCCAATGACCTCCGGGCGGTGGTTCAGCCGGGAGTCCCGCACCACATCCCACAGCGAGCCGACCGCACCAGCCTTCGGATCCTCCGCGCCGTAGACCAGCCGGTCCAGCCGGGCGGCCGTCACGGCTCCCGCGCACATCGTGCAGGGCTCGAGCGTGACGACCAGGGTGAGGCCGTCCAGCCGCCAGGTCGCCTGGCGGGGCGCCGCCGCGGCCCGGATCGCGACGATCTCGGCATGCGCGGTCGGATCGCCGTCCGTCTCACGGCGGTTGTGCCCGCGCGCGACGACCGCTCCCGCCTGGTCGATGATGACCGCGCCCACCGGCACATCGTCACCGGATCGGGCGGCCTCGGCCAGCGCCAGCCGCATCGCGGGCTCGAACGCGGCCGCATACCCGCATCCTGCACCGCTCATCGCAATAACGGCCCGAGCGCCACGTCGAGGGCGCGCTCCACCGCGTCGCCGAACCTGAGCCGGTCCGCGATGCCGGCCACCGCGTCCTCCGGGTACAGGTCGAGGTCGGCCGACATCGCGCCGAGTTCCATCTCGTCGAGTCCCAGATCGGCGAAGATCGACATGTCCCCGGCAGGCAGCACCTGGTCGAGTTCGTCGTCCGACGGCACCGGTATGTCCAGCGCCTCGAGCACCTCGCGCGCCAGCGGATAGTCCACCGCCGCGGTGAGGTCGGACAGGAACAGCGAGACGTCCTCGCCGAACACGCGGATCGCGAGGAAGAAGTCATCCCCCACGCCCGCGAAGCCGATCGTGCCGCCGATACTCGGCTGCCGCCGCAGCGCGTTCACGAACGCGTCCAGATCGGTCGTCACGGCGGCAGGCAGCGCATCCGCTTCCCACCGGTCCTCTTCCCGATAGACGATGATGGCGAAGTCCGTCTCATTCGCGTCCGTCATCGTCATCCCACCAGCATGCCCTGCACGGAGGAATGTTGTCAGATAGCCGGCACCCGTGACGGCAGAATCGCCGGAACGACGTGCCCAGACATGGGAATCCGGCTCAGCGTGGCATACTGAAGCGCACGCGCGGGCATACTCAGGCCGACCAAGGCGCGCTAACATGGGGTCTGAGATGAAGGCAGATAACTCTGGGCAACCAGGGAGGCGACGTGAATCTTAAGACGGTCCTTGGGTGGGTCGCGCTCGCCTTCGTCGTCTGGTGGATAGTTACGGCGCCTACGAGCGCCGCGCACATCGTCCACAACGTCGGCAACTTCCTCTCGACGGCGGCGCATGGCTTCTCCAGTTTCGTCTCGTCGATTTAACTACTGAGGGTGCGATGAGGCTGGTCCCGAGCAGTGACACGGTACCGACCTCGGTCAACAAGTACCTCCTGCCCCACGAGCGTCAGGTAATCACGGTCCGCCAGCATCCCGCCGTACTCATCCGGCCCATCGCCGAGACCCTCGTCGGCCTGGCGCTGGCGGGCTGGCTGAGCAACTCGGTCGCCCACGGCAACAACACGGTTATCCTGGTCATCTGGCTACTGTGGGCGGTACTGCTGATCCGGCTGGCCGGCAAGGCCTTCGAGTGGTCGGTGAACTACTTCGTCGTCACGTCGCAGCGGATGCTGCTGGCGACCGGCATCGTGACCCGCAAGGTGAACATGATGCCGCTGGGCAAGGTCACGGACATGAGCTTCCAGCGATCCACGCTGGGTCGCATCCTGGGCTACGGCGAGTTCATCCTCGAGTCGGCCGGCCAGGACCAGGCGCTGCGCGTCGTCGACCACCTGCCCTATCCCGAGCAGCTGTACCTCGAGGTGTGCGGGCTGATCTTCAAGGGCAAGGACGACGAAGACTAGGCCGGACGCCGGGGAGTTAAGGGCCGATAAGGCCGTCACTAGGACGATCCCGACCGCGGCGAGCAGCAGCCCGAACTGCTGTAGCGCGCGCATCCGCTCGCGCAGCACCAGCCTGGCCAGCAGCACGGTGGCTCCCGGATACAGCGACGTGAGCACCACCGCGAGCCCGAACGCTCCGGCGCGGGTGGCCAGGATGTAGCAGACGTTCGCGGTCGCGTCCACCACGCCGGAGAGCAGCGCGATGGCCAGCAGCCTGCGGTTGACCTCGCCGCGCCACAGCGGCCGGATCCTGGCGACGGAGATCACCGCCAGTGCCAGCGCGCTCCCGGTGACTCGCTGCACGACGACCGGCCATAGCACAGCGGAGTGACCCGCGTTTTTCAAAAAGAGGAAGAACATCCCGAACGACATTCCTGCGACCACCCCATACGCGAGACCGCGCAGCGTGGCTGACGGCCCAGGTCCAGCCGCTCCCGCCGGGTCGGCTGGCCGGTTATCCGCATCGCCGTTCTGAACGCTGACCAGGACTATCGCTGTCAGGCAGGCCGCGGCCCCTGCGATTACCGAGGGCCCTGGGCGCATACCGCCGGCGATCGCGACGGCGACCGGCAGCACCGTGGACACGAGCGCCGATATCGGCGCGACCACGCTCATTGGCGCTCGAGCGAACCCGGCGTAGAACGCGGCGAGGCCAACCGCTCCGGCGACTCCGCCCGCCGCGGCCCACGCCACTCCCGGCCAGGTGCCGAGCGAGGTGGCCGAGAAGATCCCGCGCCCGAAGGTAGCGCCCGCCAGCGCGGCGGCAAGCACCACGAGTGCGCCGGCCGGCATCGTCACCGCCATGACGGCCAGCGCGCTGGCCCGGCGCGACGCGACCCCGCCGAAGAAGTCGGCGGTGCCGTACAGCACGGCGGCGGCAAGCGCGAGAATGAGCATGACAGACTCCGTCGGCGGTCGGAATATTGCATTACACGGTTCATTATAATGACCGAATGGGTGGACCATGACCGAAGTACCGTTGCTGGCTGGTGCCATGGCCCGGACCATGCAGGCGTTGCGGGCCGAACGTGGCTGGTCGCTGGATCAGCTCGCGGCCCGCTCCGGGGTGAGCAAGGGCGTGCTGGTCGCTCTGGAGCAGGGCCGCTCCAACCCGAACCTCGCTACGCTGGCTCGGATCGGCGACGCGTTCGGCGTCCCGGTGACGCTGCTCGTCGACGTCGGCTCGGAGCCGGCCGTCCTGATCGGCGATGCCTCACGGGTCCTGTGGCAGGGCCCGTCCGGTGGGACGGGGACCATCCTCGGCGCCACCGATCCGCCGTGGGGCGCCGAGCTGTGGCGCTGGGAGCTACAGCCGGGCGAGTCGTTCGGCGGCGAGGCGCACGTTCCCGGCACCCGCGAGATGGTGTGCGTGGAATCCGGCACGCTGACGGTGACCGTCGCGGGCGAACGGCACGAGATCGGCCCCGGCCGGAGCGCTCGCTTCGCCGGCGGACTACCGCACCGTTACAACAACACTGCCGGTGAACTGGTCCGGTTCACCATGGTGGTGGTGATACCCCCGGCCCGGGACTTAGGGCTAACCCGATGGGGCCTATCTGGGTGAGGCCGACGGCGGCCTGGCTGTGGTGCAGCAGCCAGTCCCGCGCGGCGACCGCGGAGCCGCGGGCACCGGCCATATCCAGGTCCGGAACCAAGGCGATCACGGCCACGTTGGCCTGCTCCTCACGCAGTTGCGTGTTCTCGCGCACCTGCGCCAGGAACCAGCCGCGGAAGTGGGGCGCTGCCTCAACCACGCCGCCGCCCAGGAAATAGGCATCTGGATCAAGGAAGTTCGAGGCGATGGTGAACAGCCGCCCGAGCGCGATCGCCTGCTGCCGGAAGATCGCCAGCGCGAGCGGGTCGCCGTCCTCGCCGTAGCCGCGCACCAGCTTCGCCGCCTTGCCCAGCGGATGCCTGGCCAGCTCATGACCGGGATACCTGGTCAGCCAGTACGGCAGCAGGTTGTTCTGGATCCCGGTAAGCGAGGCCACGCTCTCCACGTCGGCCAGCTGGCCGCAGTTGCAGCTGGGGGTGGGCTGTCCGTCGTCGAGCAGGCCCTCCATGGGGATCGTGACGTGCCCGAGTTCGCCGGCCATCCCGGCCGCGCCCTTGATCACCTGGCCGGCCTCGATGAGTCCCCCGCCCAGTCCGGTACCGACGATGGCGGACACCGAGCCGTGCACGGCCGAGTCGGCGCCGTACCGGATGTGATGCGCGTACAGCGCCGCCGCGTTGCCGTCGTTGTTGTAGACGACCGGCAGCCCCACGCGCTGGGCGAGAGCGCCGCGGATGTCGTACCCACGCCAGGGCGGATCGCCGAAGTTCGTCGCTCCCTTGGACGAGATGACGCCGTCGGCGCTGGCCGGGCCCGGCGTGTCCAGGCCGATGGCGCGCACCTTGGACAGCGGGACCCCGGCGAGATCGAGGACGTGATCGATGGAGCCGACCAGCGCCTCGATGGCCCGGTCCGGGCCTTCCTTGACAAAGCTCGGCACCTCGGCCATCTGCTCCAGCAGGAACCGGCCGTCGGAGTCCAGCACGGTCCCGTTGTTGGAGGTGCCGCCGTTGTCAATGCCAACAACCACCCACTCCGGCATGGCCCCTCCTCGCGCGCGCCCTGAGCCACGCATAGTGTACGGGAAACGGGCGCGCGGCGAGGAGGATTTGCTCTTGTCGCAGACCTATTGAGCTGGTACGCGGTCCCAGAACCGTAGCTCGCCGCACCTGGCGATGAAATCTTCAGGCGAACGCTCGTCGAGGGCGATGAAGCCGCCGTCCATCAGCGGGGCGACGCCGCTGGCTTCGAACAGCGGCCCGGCATCGCCGGTGAAGCCGATGAACTTGCAGTGCGCGTAGGCGTCGGTGACGAAATCGCGGGCGGCAGGCATCGCGGCCAGCTCGGTGGCGCCGTCCTTTGAGGTCAGGACGACCACCGCGTCATACAGCACCGACGGGCCGCCGTCGATCTTCTGGTCAGCGGGCAGTCGTGCGCCGTTGCCGACGTCGATGCCCCCGACGGTAGGCGCGACGAGCTCCACGTTGACGTGCTCGCGCTGGGCCGCCGATCGTAGCTGCTCGAGGACCGCCGCATCGATCCCGTTCGTGACCAGAACTCCGATCTTCCGCCCGGCGAAGCTGTCCGGGCCATTGCGCAGGATGCTGAGCGCCGGGGAGGCGGGCAGGTCAGCGACCGGCTCGCGGGCCGGAGTGAGCGGCGCGGGCAGCTCGGTAAGGCCGAGACCACCGGCGACCGCGCGCGCCAGGTCTTCGTGCACGTTGCGCAGCCCAGCCACCATCCGGGTCCGGATCTCCACCCGGTCGCACTTGCTCAGCTCGAAGACGAACGCGTCGATCAGGTGCCGCTGCTCGACCTCGGTCTGGCTGATGAAGAACTGCCGGGCCTGACTGTAGTGGTCCGCGAAGCTCTCCGGCCGTAGCCGCCGTTTCGGGCCTGAGTCGTTGCTGAGATCCCCGCCTGGATGACTGCTGAACCCCGCGGCCGGGTCCTCCCGCGGACCGCCTTCCTGTGCGCCCCACGAGTTCGGCTCATAATTCGCCCGGGTCCGCGGGCCGTACATGGCCATGAAGCCGTCCTGCTGGAAGTTCGCGAACGGGCACTTCGGCGCGTTGATCGGCAGGTGGGTGAAGTTCGTGCTGTTGAACCGGTTGAGCTGAGTGTCCAGATAGGAGAAGTTCCGGCCCTGAAGCAGCGGGTCGTTGGTGAAATCGATGCCCGGCACGACGTTGCCGGTGTGAAAGGCCACCTGTTCGGTATCGGCGAAGAAGTTCTGCGGCATCCGGTCGAGCACGAGCCGCCCCACCCGCCGGACCGGGACCTCCTCCTCCGGGATGATCTTGGTTGGGTCGAGGATGTCGAAGCCGAACCGGTCGGCGAACTCGTCGTCGAACAGCTGGAGCCCGAGTTCCCACTCGGGGAAGCTGCCTTCGCTGATGGCCTGCCAGAGATCACGCCGGTGGAAGTCCGGATCCGCGCCGTTGATCTTGAGCGCTTCGTTCCACACCACCGACTGCATGCCCTGGCTCGGCTTCCAGTGGAACTTGACGAAGGTCGACCGTCCCGCCGCGGTGACCAGACGGAACGTGTGGACCCCGAAGCCTTCCATGAACCGGAACGAGCGCGGAATGGCCCGATCGGACATGATCCACATCAGCATGTGCGTCGACTCCGGCATCAGCGACACGAAGTCCCAGAAGTTGTCATGGGCGGTCTGCGCCTGCGGGAACTCCCGGTCGGGCTCCTGCTTGGCCGCGTGGACCACGTCGGGGAACTTCATCGCGTCCTGGATAAAGAACACCGGGATGTTGTTGCCGACCAGATCCCAGTTGCCCTCTCGGGTGTAGAACTTCGTCGCGAAGCCCCGGACATCGCGGGCCAGGTCAGATGACCCCTTGTTGCCGGCCACCGTGGAGAACCGGACGAACACCGGAGTGCGCAGACCGGCCTCGGAGAACAGGTCGGCCCGGGTGAGATCGGCCAGCGGCTCGTAGTTCTCGAAGTAGCCGTGGGCTCCGTAACCGCGAGCGTGCACCACGCGCTCCGGGATCCGCTCGTGATCGAAGTGGGTGATCTTCTCGCGGAAGTGGAAATCCTCCAGCGCGTCGGGCCCGCGTTCGCCCACGCGCAGCGTATTCTGGTCATCGCTGACCACCGCGCCCTGCTGGGTGGTCAGCGGAGGTACGCCGTCACCGGCCACCTGATGCGTCTCGCCCCCGTGGCCTCGCTCAATCTGCTGGTCACCGTAGTCCACCCGCTGCCGGAGTGGCTCATTCTCCGTCGTCATGTTACTGCCTCACTTCTGTCCACGTCTGCCCGCGTCGGCTCGAATCTTCGGCCGCTACCCAGCCGACCCGGACGTTATGCCGGACGATGCGGCGGAAACGACGCGTGGAGGTGAAACCACCGCCGTTCGCTGTAATGTGTTTTCTTTTCATTGGAGATACCAACGGATCGTTAAGCTGGCGATGTGATGGCTGGTGACGACACCCGGCCGGCGCGGCTGATGGCCAAGCCGAGCTGGCTGATCAGCGAGACATCGCGGCACGCCCACCGGCTGCTGACCGAGAAGCTGGCCAGCGTGAACTCGCGCGGTTACCACTACCGGCTGCTGGCCGCCCTGGAGGAGTTCGGGCCGGACAGCCAGGCGCGGCTCGGTCGCCACACCGGCATGGACCGCAGCGACGTGGTCGCGGCGGTCAACGAACTCGCCGACCGGGGCTTCGCCGAACGGTCACCCGACCCCGCCGACGGGCGGCGCAACGTCATCACGATCACCCCGGCCGGCCTCGCCCAGCTGGAGCGGCTCGACAGCGTGCTGACCGACGTCCAGGGCGAGTTGCTGGCCCCGCTCTCCCCTGCCGAACGCGAGCAGCTGGCCCGGCTCCTGACCCGCGTACTGGAGCATCACGCCGATGACTGAGGTGGGCTCAGCGTGCCTCGATCCAGCCGTACCGCATACGCCCGGTCAGCCGCACGCCGAGGATAGGCGGCGCGCCCGGCTGGGCGCTCTCGCCGATCTTGACGTCGGTGTAGCGCACAGCCAGGGATTCGGCGTCGACGAAAATGCCCGGCTTGGTCACCAGTACCAGGGAGCCGCCGCGCATGTGCAGGTCGATGCGCAGCGTGTCGTACATGATCATCGCGTCGGTGAAGTCCAGCATCACGTCACACCACGACGAGCGCAGGTACAGGCGCCGGGGGACCGCCCACCGGCCGCCGCGGCGGATCGAGCCACCCCGCTGATCGATCCTCAGCACGTCTTCGTAGCGGCCCGCGACTCCTCGGACGACCGGGGGGTCTGGCGGGGCCGGCCGGGCCGGCGGGGCCGGCTGGCCTGGCGGGGCCACCAGGTCGGCGGTCAGCGCGGCGAGATCACCGAACGTGCGGGCGGACAGGGCGGCTTCCAGGCGCTCCTCGAACTCCTCGGCGGTGAGCCGGCCGTCCCCGGCAGCGGCGCGGAGCACGTCCATGACCTGGTCCCGGTCCGCGTCGGAAGCGCGCAAGCTACTCCAGGCAACGCGCTCGGAAGACTCACCGCCCGGCGGATAACCTGACGGCACATCCCCTCCTGTTCCGCTGGCAGCTCGGCAACCGCATGCCGGCGCGAGCCGACAGACCTACATTAACCCCGCGGTTGCCGGTTAGCGGCGTCCCCCGGGCTCGCCGTAGTCGAACGGCAGGGCCTGTAGCTCAGCCACGGGGATCTGGGTCAGGACGTATTGCCAGTCGCCGGGCGGGAGCAGGTTCTGCGGGTCCATCAGGGCCGGGTAGGGGTTCACGCCGCCGTGGGCCGCCTCGTAGGGCCGTGGGTCCTCCGCCATGGTGACCATGGCACCGCCCATATCGGTGAGGATCAACCCGTACTTCTGCATCGCCCGCGCGATGGTCCGCGCCGCCGGGCTGTACAGCGTGTTCACGTCGAACGAGGGATTCAGCCGGAAGCGCTGCCCTTCGCAGGGGATGTTACTGCCGGTGGCGTTCCCGTCGTCGCGGCTGGCGGGCCAGGAGAAGCAGTTCGCCTGAGGGTTAGGGATGATCAGGTTGATCGCGTGGTCGATATTGCCGCGCTGCAACTCGGAGATCCGGATGGTGAACGCGCCGAGCGGCAGTCCAGAAGCCGACGCACCCAGCGGGTTCTTGAAGATCCCGGGGTTTGCGGAGTAGTGCTTTATCTCGCCGCCCCAGCACGCCGACCAGTGGCCGCTGGCGTCCTTCTGCGCGCGCCAGAAGTCCCAGTAGGTGTCGGTGGACGGCTGGTAGATGGTGGTCGATTCGTCGGTGCCCTTCGACACGATCAGGTTCGCGGGCGTGGGCACCGCGGCCAGCGAGGGGGCGATCACCGACGCGAGCTGCGGCATGTTCAGGCAGTTGGAGTAGGTCCAGCGCTGCACGCGGGTATTCCGCCCGACGTAGAAGACGGGCGTCGAGAACGTGTCGGTGTTGACGCCCCAGATGCCTGCGTGAGTCTGCTGCTCTTGCTGGATGTAGGCCACGAGGGCCGCGGAGTCCGGGGCCAGTCGCACGTTGGCCGGCAGCGGCGTGTTCCACGGACCGGTCCGCGCGAACCCGTTGTCCGGCCTGGCGTGCCGCCGCACGTCCTGGCCGCCCTGGCCGGCCAGGGCGGAACCGGAGCAGACGGTCAGCGCGAGCGAGACGGCCGCTGTGACGGATACCCACCTTGCGCGTGCACGCATCTCTCCCCGCCCCTTCCTCGCGGCTACGCGAAGCTGGCCGGAGCGTACCCCGTGCGGCGGCCTCGCGGCCCGGGCCATCGCTGGCCGGCTTCGCCGCGCCGTCGCGTGCCTGGTGACCGCACCCGATAGGTCCGGTGCGCGGCGGGCCGGGATGTAACTTTCAAGGCCATGGCGCCCGCCGGGCCGCCGGAAACGCATCATGATCCGGCCGGCGACCGGCCGGATCATGATGCGTTTCGATGGCTACACCCAGACGCTGTTTATCAGCTGACCGGAGTGAGCTCGAAGCCGACGTTCTGCCCCGAGCTGTTGATGGTCGCGTCGCCGACGATCACGCCGTTGCTGTTGATGCCGTTGGCGATCGTCAGCGTCACGCCGGAGCCGGCCGGGATCAGCGTGTTCAGGTTGACCGAGTGCCCGCTGGCGAAGGCGAACGCGTCGCCGTTGCCGTCCCCGCCGACGATCACACCGCTGTCGTTGACCGCCTTGGCCTCGGCGTCGTTATTGGTTTCACCGGGTACGTTGAGGTCGGTCACCTTGCCGTTGACGAACTCCACGGCGTGCTCGTTGAAGTCGGTCGCGCTGATGGAGAAGCCAACGGCCAGGCCGTTGTTGTTGACGGCGAGCGCCTGGGTCGTAGAGCTGCCGGGCAGTCCGCCGAGGCTGGTGATCTTGCCGTTCTGCCATTTCGCGGCGACTTCGTTGTCGGCGCTGTTCACCGCGCTGCCGACGATGAGGTTGTTGTTGTTGACCGCGATCGGGTTGGAGTTCGTGCTGCCGAACGATCCGCCGCCACCGGGAAGGCCGGGAAGCTTGGTGACCGTGCTGCCCTGGACGGTGAATCCGTCGCCGATGCTCCCGTCGGTGAGCGCGACAACGATCAGACCGTGATCATTGATCCCGTTCGCGACCGTGTCGCTGCCGGTGAAGCCGACGGCCTTGTCGATCGCCGGCTGGAGGTCGGTCGGCGTCGTCCCGCCCGGCCATTCGATGGCCTGCGTCGGATTGTCGACCGAGTTGGCGGTGAAGCTGCCCACTACGTCACCGTTGTTGTTCATCATCTCGGGGAACGATCCGAACTGGGTTGCCTCATCGGAGGGCGCGCCGAGGAATGTCGCGGCGCTGGCCCGGGCGGGCAGCACGAAGCCCGTCTGTACCCCGGCCTGCTCGCCGGTGCCGAAGATCTCGCCGCTGTTGTTGATGCCGAACACGTCCGCGCCGGGGACCGTGCTGGCGTTGATCAAGGTGAGCTTGTAGGCGGTGGCGATTCCGCTGGTGGTGGCCGCGTGCGCGGGAGCGCCAAGCGCCATACCGGCCGTCACCGCCGCTGCGAGAGCCAGGGCGCCGACGGCAAGACGCCGGCGACTTGGATTCGTCATGGATGCTCTTTCCTTTCGGTAGCCCGGTCTCGGTAGCTATGACCTATCTACTAAGACACTTAGTACTACGAAAGTTAGGAGCAACCGGTTCGGCTGCGACAGTGCGATCTGTATCACACGCGTATGCGATACTACGTAGTAGAAAGGACATGCGGATGCGGCGTTTCGGCGAACTGGAAGCGGTGATCATGGACCTGCTGTGGCAGCGGGGCACTCCGGCGCTGGTGAGGGACGTGGTCGAGGACCTCCAGCGAGACCGCACGCTGGCCTACACCACCGTGATGACCGTGATGGAGAACCTGCACCGCAAGGGCTGGCTTCGCCGGGAACGGGACGGCCGCGCCTGGCGGTACGAGCCCACCGGCTCCCGGTCCGGGTACACCGCCGCGCTGATGAACGAGGCACTGAGCACCAGTGCGGACCGCCGCAGCGCGCTGACCCATTTCGTCCTGCAGATGAACCCGCGCGACGCGGCGGCACTGCGCGAGGCCCTCGACCTGCTCAGCCAGCCGCCGGACGACACCGCACCGCACCGCCGCCTGCCGGAGGACGCCGGCCAGTGACAATCGCCGCCATCCTGATCGCGTACGCGGCCCTCGCCGGCACACTGGGCGGCGGACTGCTGCGCCGCGGGCCGTGGGCAGCCCGCGCGCCGCTGCCCGGCATCATCATCTGGCTCGCCGCCGCCTGGTCGGTGATCGCCGCCGGCGTGCTGGCCAGCCTGTCCCTGGCGGTCGACTCGACCGCCATCGGCGGCCAGCTCAGCCGCGTGATCGGCGCCTGCGTGATCAGGCTCCGGTCCGCCTACGCTACGCCGGGCGGTCGCTCGGTGGCCTGGCCGAGCCTCGCCGTCACCGCCATCATCCTGGTCTGGGCCGCCGCGGCCGTCGCCCGTTACCTCGGCACAGACCGCCGGCTCGCGCTCCGGCATGCCGAGACGGCGCGCCTGGTCGGGCGCAGGGATCCCGCGCTCGGGGCGGTTCTCCTCGATCACGCGGTCCCAGCCGCGTACTGCGTGGCGAGCCGGCCCCCCACGGTCGTCGTAACCAGCGGCGCCCTCCGCGCTCTCGACGCCACCCAGCTAGCCGCCGTCCTCGCGCACGAGCACGCGCATCTTCGAGCCCATCATCAACTGCTGCGAGCCATAGCCAGGATCGCTCGCCGCACGGCCCCGTTCCTGCCGCTGCTCCGCCATGCCGACGAGCAGATAACAAGGCTGATCGAGCTGCACGCCGACGACGCGGCCTCCCGGGTAAGCGGCCCCGCCCCGCTAGCGGCCGCGCTGGCCATCCTGGCCAGCGCCACTCCGCCGGATCAGTCGTCCGGCGTGGCAGGCATGTACGACGTGCCGGGCGTGCCGGGCGTCTCCGGCATGCCGGGCGTGTCCGGCGAGCCCGGCGAGCCCGGCTTGCCCGGCGAGCCCGGCGTGCCTGGCCTGTCGGCGACGAGCGCAGACGTGCTCCAGCGGATACGCCGCCTACTCAGCCCGGTCGCTCCGGTCAGCCCGCTCCGCCGCCGCCTGCTCGGCGCCGCCGCCCTTACCCTGGCCGTCGGCCCGATCCTGCTATCCCTGCTCCCCGCGATCGTCGCCCTCGCGCTCGGCAAAGTCCCCGCGCATTAACCAGCCGCTCTCGCGTATACATCGACTTGCTATGCTTTGTAATGCTAGGTGTCAAGGGCGGTCAGCGCGGAGGCGGAAAGGTGAAGCGGTCAGCGGCGGATGCGGCGATTTCCGTGCGCTGTTCACCGGTGGCGCTTCCCGGAAACCTGAGCCGGCAGTTCATGTACCGGCTGTACGCGTACAAGCTTCGCAGGCAGCTGGCCGGCAGCCGACTTCCCAGGCACGTTGGCATCATCATGGACGGTAACCGGCGTTGGGCTCGTCGGCAGGGCCTGGCCGATCCCAGCCTCGGTCATAAGTACGGGGCCGATCACGTCGAGAACGTGCTGAACTGGTGCGAGAAGGCCGGTATCAGGCACGTCACCGTGTTCGTCTGTTCCACCGACAACCTCGCCAACCGCGGGGACGCCGAGGTCGCGTTTCTGATGCGGGTAATCGAGGAGGTCGTCGCCAGCAAGCTCAGCCGCGACCCCACCTGGCAGGTGCACATCGCCGGCGATCTCGACACCGTTCCGGACACGACGGCACAGGCGCTGAAGCGAGCCGTCGAGGCAAGCCGCGGCCGCACCACGGGCGCGCATGTCACGCTGGCGGTCGGCTACGGCGGCAGGAAGGAGGTCATCGATGCCTTCCGCGCTCTGCTGTACGAGCATGCCGAGAAGGGCACCACGCTAGCGGAACTGGCGGAGACGATCACCCCTGGCGACGTCGCACGCCATCTCTACACCGCGGGCCAGCCCGATCCCGACCTGGTCATCCGCACCAGCGGCGAGATGCGGCTGTCGAACTTCCTGCTGTGGCAGAGCGCTTACTCCGAACTGTACTTCTGCGAGGCCTACTGGCCCGCCTTCCGGGAGATCGACTTCCTCCGCGCCCTCCGGAGCTTCGCCGCCAGGCAACGCCGCTACGGCCGCTAAAGGCGCAAGGGTCGCTAGGGTTGCTGCGGCCGCTACGGCCGCTGACCTGGCGAATGCCGTCGTGCTTGGCGTCAGCTAAGTGGTCGCGACCAATAGCAGGCCGACGACCTGCCGCAGTTCAAGCTGACGGATATGGTCCCAGGCCGCGGCGACGTCAGGCGGAAGCTCCCGCGTTCTGCTGACGGCCGCGATGAGGTCCCCGGCGGTGTGCGCTCCCCGCTCGGCGACCGCCCAGACGGCCACGACCTTGAGTGCCCGCAGCGTGGCCGACGAGAGAGCGGGCAGCGGCCCGGTGCTCGCGTCCGGGGTGTCAGGCGTGTTAGGGGTGTCAGGGGCGCCAGGGGTGCCAGGGGGCATGCCGTCCGCTGGGGATGCGGCGTCCGGTGCGAGTTCGCCGATCACCTGCCGGACTGCGGCGACGAGTCCCGGGCCGCCATTGCCCAGGTCCGTCAGGCACTCATCCGGCGTGGCGGCGACTTCCTCGACGTAGGCGAACCCAGACCGGTCCAGCAAATTGAAGAACCGGCCGTTGCCAGACAGGCGCCGCAGCGGCCCGGCGAGCACCTGTAGCGGAGTGCAGCCGTCCGGGACGGGATGCAGTTCCCAGCCTGGTTCGGCCCCTGCTATGAGCAGCCACCTCAGCTCCGCCGCCAGCGGGCTCGCGCCCACCACGTGCATCGACTGGCCAGGCCGTACGCGGAAGACCTGCGCCTTTCCGGATGCTCCCGACCTCAGCGACGCCGGGCACGACAGCGGCTGCCGGGGTGAGGAAAACTCCCTGGCCAGGCTCTGCAACGCAGCAAGGATAGAATCGCTTTCCCACGGCCGCGGCAGCGAGCCATCCGGCTCATCCGCCAGCGGCCAGCCCGCGCCGGCCATCGCCGAATGCGCCTGCCCGCCAGGGACAAACCGATCCTCATGCACTATGCGTCGTCACGTCCTCGAGATCCATCCTTTCCACCTCCTGCGTTGATGGACGGATCGGGTCGGATGTCCGGGTCATTCCAGAGCTGGGCGACATACACTGGCAATGCTCTGGCGACGCGCACGATTCAGGTCAGCCCGGGGTGCGCTGGGCCCGAACGAGCCATTAAGTAAATTTCATTTCATGAAATTTTCGCGAGACTCTTCATATTCTTTCTGCGACCAGCGATAGGAGCTGCTGGTAATGCAGATGGTAGATCGAAGATTATTTTTATGACAATAAGCAATTATTACACTTACATCACGAAATGTTTCGGAACGGCAGTTACTGTACCTAGTCTGTGGGATTCCGAAAAGGGGCATAGATATCTGACCTGCGGGTATGTCAACCAGGTTTCTGTCGTGCTGGCTGAATTGAGGGCTTATGGCCGCACGAATGCCGTACCTGACTTCTTGTCTGCCTGACAGGGGATTCATGCTACAGGCGTTCGTCGGCAACGACGATTGCACAAGTTGCCGACCGGCGTAAGCAAGGTATCTTTGGCTCGCCTCGCGGCGCGCAGCGAGTTATTTCTTCGCCCATGTAGCGGCAGGGTTGGGTCCATTCGTTGTTCTGCTTGGCCAAGACGGCGCCGACGAGGCGGATGATGGCATCACGACTGGGAAGGTGCCGACGTCCGTATGGCGGTGGACCTCCTTTGTTCAGCCGCTCCTGTGTTATCGCTCGGCCAGGTGCGCCGGGTGGGAAAGCCGCCATCCGGCACCAGTTGCTAGCCGCCCGGACATCAGATATTCCGCCGCGCAGCAAGGCCCGGTACCGTGAGGATCAGCGGTCACCGTCCCACCTCCTGCGTCCAGCCGGGCGGTCCGTCGGACAAGACATATGCTATGTAGTTCATATGAATAAGGCAATATATGAACGCTCTGCCCGCTGGAAGCGGTGACGCGAGCCTGATCGACGGGGCCGCCGCGAGCCTGATCGCCGACGCCATGTTCGCCTTGTCCGCGCCGAGCCGGGTGCAGATCCTGGGTAGCCTGCTCAACGGGCCGCTGGCAGTCGGGGACATCACCGAGCTGCTGGGCATGGAACAGTCGGCTGTCTCCCATCAGCTGCGGGTGCTGCGCGAGACCGGCTTGGTTGACGCCGAACGGCACGGCAAGCGTCGTGTCTACGCAATCGCCGGTGAGGCGGTACGCGAGCTGCTGACCGCGGCGCGGCACCTGGCCGGGCTGCGGGAGCCTGGCGACGATCCACGGCGGGGAAAGGCGGCCGGGACCGTGGGGAGCTAGGTCATGCGGGCACGCCTTCAGCAGCACCACGCGGCCAGCACCAGTTCCGCGCCGGCTCCGGTGACCACCGTGGCGTTCGGCCCGGTGGCGGATCGCCGGAACGCCGCGGACCGGGCGCACCGCGGTGACCTGAGGGGAGCCCTCGGCGTCGTCTCCGCCCTCGACACCGGGCCGCGGCGCAGCATCCGCCGCCACCTGGCCACGTTCGTCGCGGTACTGGGACCGGGCATCGTCGTGATGGTCGCCGACAACGACGCGGGCGGCATCTCGACATACGCACAAGCCGGACAGGACTACGGCATGAGGTTCGCGTGGCTGCTGCTACTGCTGGTGCCAGTCCTCTTCTTTCACCAGGAGATGGTCGCCCGGCTCGGGGCGGTCACCGGCGCCGGGCACGCCCGGCTGATCACCGAGCGATTCGGGCGCCGCTGGGGAGCGTTCGCACTGGCGGATCTGCTGGCGCTGAGCGTGCTGACGCTCGTCGCCGACTTTACCGGCGTGGCGATGTCACTGGGGTACTTCGGCGTAAGCAGGCCGATAGCGGTTCCCGCGGCGGCGGTGTTCCTGATCGGGGTGGCCGCCGCCGGAAGCTTCCGCGGCTGGGAGCGGGCAATGTACCTGCTCGTGTGCGCGAGCCTGGTGGCGGTGCCGCTGGTACTGGCCGCCCGCGCGCACCGGCCGGTGGTACCGGGGCTGCAGGCGCAGGCCGCGGCGGGAACGGCGCACGGGGGTGCCCTCTTCCTGGCCGTGGCGATGGTGGGCGCGACGGTCGCGCCCTGGCAGCTGTTCTTCCAGCAGTCCAATGTGGTGGACAAGCGGATCACGACCCGGTTCCTAGGCTATGAACGCGCCGACACCGCCCTCGGCACGGTCATGTTCGCCATTGGCGCCCTCGGCGTCCTGGTCGCCTGCGACTTTGCTTTCGGGTCAACGGCACTGCACGGAGTGTTCACCAGTGGCGCCGCTACAGCAGCCGGCCTGCGCGCCCGGGCGGGCAGCGCCGCCGGAGCACTGTTCGCGATCGCGCTCGGAGTCGGCTCGGTCCTCGGCGCGAGCGCGGTGACCCTCGCCACGTCCTACGCCGTCGGGGATTACTTCGGCCTGCGGCACTCGCTGCACCGCCGCTGGCGCGACGCGAAGGCATTTCACCGCACCTATGCCGCCGCGGTGCTGGTCGCGGCCACCGTGGTACTCATCCCGAGGGCACCGCTGGCCCTGCTGACCACCGCGGTCCAGGCGCTGGCCGGGATCCTGCTGCCCAGCGCGACCATTTTCCTGCTGTTGCTATGCAACGACCGCGAGGTTCTCGGGCCACTGGTCAATTCGCGTTGGCTGAACGTGATCGCCGCAGCCGTGACCGGCGGCCTGCTCGCGCTGTCCGCGCTGCTCATCGTGACCACGGCGGTTCCTCGCATCCGCGCCACGCCAACGGTGATCGGGCTGGCGAGCGCGATCGCCGCCCTGGTCGCGTGCGGGAGCCTGAGCGCCATCCGCAAGGCGCCGCGGGCCTCACCCGCCGCGGCAGGCACACGGACCTGGACGATGCCGCCGATCGAGTCGCTCAAGCCGCCGCAGCGCTCGGCCTTGCGAACGCTTGGCCTGATAGCGCTCCGCTGCTACCTGCTGGCTGCGATCGCCGTCCTGGTCGCGCGGGTGGTCCAGATCATGCTGGGCTCCGGTTAGCTGTCAGCTGTTAGCGCCGGGCGCTTATCGACCCTGACGTGCCCGGGTCGCGCTGGGGCCAATTGGAAGACGCCCGCCGTCGTGGACCGGCGGGGCGCTCGGCTTGCTTTTGTGGTCAGGGCTCGTCGATGACCTTCACTTTCCAGTCGCACTCGGAGTTGACCGCCAGGTAGTGCCTACCCGCGTCGTTGTACGCCCAGGTGGATCCGCTCTTGCCCATGGACAGTTCGTTGACGGTGACGCCGTTGATGTCGGCCTCACCGTCCTCGAAGACCTGGAAGTTTCCTGCCTGGCCGAACGACGCACAGCTAAAGGTGTAAGTGAGCTTCCAGGTGTCGGTGACCGTGAACCGGGGTGTATTCCGAATACCCGACCCGGTGAACGTAGCGACCGTGCGTGGCTTCGCCTTCTTCGGCGGCGCTGAGTGCGATGTGCCTGGTGCTGGTCCCGCAGGCGACGAGGGTACGGATGTCGTCGCCGCGGCGGCCGCTGCCGCTGGCGTCTGCTTGTGGCCGCTGTTGATCGCGCTGCCGATAATGGCCAGCACCACAACTGCGCCGATAGCGGCGAGCACTCCAGGGCGCCGGTACCACGGGCCGCGCGGACGTCGTCGCGGCCGGCCAGGCGGTGGTCCCGGTGGCGGGTACATCGGCTGGCCGTAAGGTGACGGGCTCTGCTGGTATACGTAAGGTGATGGGCCCTGCTGGTATAGCGGCTGGCCGTACGGTCCGGCCTGCTGTGGCGGGTACGGCTGGCCTTGCGGGGGCCAGGCCTGGGGCGGCCCCTGCTGGCCGTGCGGTGGCCATGTCTGGCGCGGCCCCTGCTGGTGTTGCGGATAGGCGGGCTGGCCCGGTTCCCGCGGCGGCTGGTAGGTCATGGAATCCTCCCCCCTGACGCGGCTCGGTCGGCCGCGTCCGGCGATCCCAAGCGAAGCGCAGTAACCGTTGTCGGCACGGAGATTTCGGCTGATATGTCACCGGAGAGTGACAAGGTTGTACCCATTCACCCCGTGACCTTGGGGCCATTTTGTGACAGGGAACGTGTGACAACCAAGGCCGGCTCGGCCGCAACCCGGTCGCCATCGAAGCCGCGCACGTGCGGTGGCACAGCCGGAGGAACAAGCCTGACCAGCGGCAGATGAGCGCGTTTCCGCGGAGACGCCCCGCGCAATTGCGTGAGGCGTTTCCGCGGAAGCGCTTTGTGAAGCAGCGCACAAGACGCTTCCGCGGAAGCGCTATGCGCAACGGCTTGAGCCGATCGCGCGCTACTGCGCCGACACCCTGCCTCTACCGGCAACTTCGACGTCGTCTTGTGCGTCCTGGCCCAGGCGCTGCTCACCGCGTTCCGCAGCCGACCGGCCCGGCTACGCTACCGCCCCCGGCGCCCTCCAGTGGTGCTTCCCCGGCACCGCCGGGACCATCCACCCGCGTCAACGACACCACCACCGTCGCCCTCAGGCGCCGGGCCTGGTCACCCGTCCTGGGCCAGTCCGGCCTGCGCGTCGGTATCACCGTCCCCTGGTGGCAGAACCGCGGCCTCCGGTTCCGGTTCAGCTAGGCCGGAGGGCAGATTCGCTGCGCGGGAATCCCCGCTAACGGGACAACCAGCCACCTACGGCAGCGCCGGAACCCGGAACGCCGCTTCGCCTGTGCCGCAGGCTGACCCGTAAGTCACACTCGTATGCGCTAATTAGCTTGCTTACCATTAGCGGGTAATTTCTCGCGTCCGTATACTGTATTCTTTGGTGCGGGCGCGCGTCCTGACAGGATCCTTGCCTTCATGGCTGGCGGAGCTTCGTCCCGATCATTCACCGGATGGCCATATTAGGCTGCTTGACAAGGTTACTACTGTATGCGAGTCTCACATAAAGTAGCCGTCCGGCCGGAGTGTAAAAGCTTTGTCTGCAGGTTCTCGATAAAATTCTATGAGGTGAGAGTTTGTCTCGCTTGCCCGCTGTCAGGCTGGCACTTTTTGCAGCGCTGGGCGCAGCTGTCGCCTTCCTTTCTCCCGTGGCAGCTCAGGCGGCCACCACGGCACCCGCCGCGATCACTCACGCGTCGACCGCCAGCTCAGACGGCTTCCTTAGCTGGGATTTTTCCAGCTTCACCTATTCGAGCCTGTCGGGCTGCCAGGACGAGGGAGCTTATCTCATCGGGGTGCCCGGGACTCGCATCCTGGATTACCAATGTGTGCTCAACGATCCCGACGCGGGGGTTTATAATCTGTGGGTCCTCGTAAATAGCGATCCCTGTCCCACCTGTATAATTGGGCGTTCGGAAACTACCGCAATTTCAGGTGCGCTGCCGGGACAGGGGCTTCACCTGCGGTAGGGCCCGCGGTATCGGCAAAGCCGGATGGGTGCTGATCGAGAGCGCAATTCCGGTCAGCTAACGACATGAATGCCAATTCATGCCGCCAGGACGACATGGGTGTGACATCCATGCTCGCGGTCAGGAAACTTCTCGTTGAGGTCCCGTACCTCCGCATCCAGCTGGCCGACTGGATAAGGGGACAGGATGTCGGTCATCCTCGTCCGGAGTCTCTGCAGGGCCTCGGTTTCAGTGTCGACCAGTACATCGCGGTGGTCTTGATATAGCGCGTTGGCCAGGCGGAATACCTCTTCGGCCCGGCTCTTGGACACCTCAGGTGCAGAAGCCACGGTTGTACTCGCAGACCCCGCGGAGTGATCGTCAGCCACGCATCGTCCTTGTCTCGGGTGTTCATCAAACTGGTAGGTGCTCGGAGCATGCCTCGCGAAGCGCGGCGTACAGCTCGTCGAGGTCGGTCGTGGTGACTGAGTACAGAGTCCCTTTACCGGCAACCCGGAACGCCTCATAGAGCCGCTTGCCGCATACCTGCAGCACGACGACCTGGAACTCCAGGCAGGGGGAGCTGAGCTCGACGAGCGTGTCCGGGCCCCATAGCGCGGCCATGTCGCGGATCTCGGGCCGATTCGCGGCGCTACCGGCCGGACGATCTCCCACTGCTATCCCGGCCAGGAATGACCGTCGTCACCGCAAGAAGATTCCATGCCAAGACGCTACGAGCAGGTACCGGCGAGCCTCAACGAGGTTGCGAAAAGTTGCCAGAAGAAAGCTCCTGCAACGTCCTGACGATGAGCCCGCGAGCCTGCCCTCCATAGACCGCCGCCGATTGAAGATGCTCGTACATCTTGGTGTAGAGGGCGATCTCCCTCGGCCTGGTCACCTCGATGCTGGCCGTCGGCGTCTCCAGCGCAACGAGCGCGTCATCGAAAATCCAGAAGCCAGCGGAGGGGACCGCCGTTCTTTCCGTCATCATGGGAATGATCCCCACCGAGATGTTCGGCAGCGACATCACAGCGAGCAGGCGATCCAGCTGACCTGCCTGGGTAGCAGCATCGCCGAACCAGGTGCGCAGGGCCTGTTCCTCCAAGATCGCGGAGAACTGCTTTCTTCCCTGATACAGCACACGCTGCCGTTCCATACGTATCTCAACAGCCGCCTCGAGGTCATCCGGGGTGTCGAGGAACTTTATCCAGAACGACAGCATCGCCGCGGCATAATCGGCTGTCTGGAACAGGCCGGGAATCACATTGTGCTCGTATACCCGGAACGTGGCTGTCTTCTGGTAGAGCTGTAGCGTGTGCGGGCCTACAACGCGCTTCATCCCAGCCCGTGACTGGCGCTTGAATTCGAGATAAGCAGAGGCCACCGTACGGGCGGTCGCGATCAGATCCTCGGCCTGATCTTGAGCATCGCATGCTCGGCACCAATCATAGATGTCTTGATCCGAGGGAGCCTTCGTCCCGTGTTCCAGCTTGCTGACGCGGGTGAAGTGCTGCCCAGTCGCGGCAGCCAGGGCTCGAGCCGACAGCCCCGCATCCAGGCGCATCTCCCTGAGCCGGGCACCGAGATCCTCTTGTGCCTGCTTAACCGAGCTAGACGGGCTGATAGTCACGATGCGGTATTGCGAGGTCCCACACGGCCGCAAACGAGTTCCGGCACAGCTCCACGTCTGCCGCGTCACGAGACGCCAGCATCCCAGCGTTAAGGCCGTTTCCTGTGTACAGCAAGAAGACGGCAAGCTGGTCATCGAACAGGTAGAAATCGTTTCCTGGTATCGCGACCGAGGAGACCAGCCTGCGCGGCACCCAGCGGATATCCTCACCAGCATCCACCATCGCGTGTGCGATGCTATAGGACCAGCGCTGATAGTCGCTGAGCGGTTCGGAAACGATACGAGCCCGCCGTACCGACTTACCCGCACCCCCCGTTTCTCGTAGCGTCACGCACCATCCCTGGAGCCACTCCAGGTCATCAGACTCCCCAGCCGCCCACTTTGCCATATGCGGAAGCTCCACCACCGTCCCGTAGGAGTCCCGGGTTTCTAGATGAACAATCGTTCGCTCGAAACCGGTAAGCAGCTCGTTGAAGTCGTCATCCGATACCGGCGTCACGGTCTCCCTGCCCGAAGAAATGGAGCATGCGGTCCAGGATTTCGACGACGGTTTCCCCTTCAGGGATGTCCATCTGGGAAAGCGCCTCGGGATCTGTCACGACCCATCCCTGGACCATCCAGCTTCCGCGGTCGGTCCGGTAGACGGTCGGTGAGCCGGTCGGGTTCGAGTCAGGATCCTTACCGATCAGGGTCAACCGCATGGCCCGCTCCAGTGATAGTTGCGAGAAGTTGCCATGCTGGATTCTTCCCTGGACGTCCATTTGTCGTCAAGCGGCATGGGCTGCTGGAACCGGCGCGGCTGCACGGTAACCACCCGGCTGTTTGAGATGATGAACGCTGCCAGTGACGGGAGGTGGGAACGACGGGAGTCGACCGGTCCGCGACATTGCTCTACGGCATCGGCGAGGCGGCCCGGTACCTGGCTGTACCCTCTTCCACCCTGACGACGTGGGCGTACGGTTACGAGCGGCACCACCCGGGTGGCGGCATGGTTAGGGCTGAGCCGGTCATCACCGTCACCCGTCCGATACGCCGCCACGATCCGGCTATACCGTTCATCGGTCTTGCCGAGGCGTACGCACTGGCCGCGTTCCGGCACGCTGGCGTTCCCATGCAGCGGATCCGGCCAGCGATCGACGCGCTGGAACGCCTTCTCGGTCTCAGCCAGCCGCTGGCGAGCCAGCGGCTGTACACCGACGGCGCCGAGGTGCTCTATGACTACGCGCAGCACGCCGGGGGCACCCCGGAAGGTGAGGTCGCCCGCGAGCTGGTCGTCGTCCGGAACAACCAGCGGGTGTTCGCCGAGGCGGTCGAGCTGTACCTGAGCCGGGTTGACTTCTCCGCCGATGGCTACGCCCGGCTGATCCGCCTGCCCCAGTACCGGGTAGCGGAGGTCACGGTCGATCCGGATCACGCCTTCGGCAGGCCCCGTTTCGCCCGCGGCGGCGCATCACTGGACGATGTGATCGACCTGTTCCGGGCCGGCGAACCCGTCGATGTCGTCGCTGAGGAGTTCGGCCTTACCCGAGACGAGGTCGAGGACGCTATCCGTGCCTCCACCCGAGAAGCCGCCTAGAATGTTCATCGACCGCAGCCTTGGCCGGATAGCCGTGCTGCGGCTGCTCCATGCTGACGGGTGGGACGTGATCACGCTGTCCGAGCACTACGGGATGTGCTTCCTGATCATCAAGGCGACCTGACGTCAGTTGAGGGCCGGACCGTTGTGCCGTAGAACCGTGCGACACCGGGCAGCACAGGCCGGTCACGATCACTGTGACCAGGGACTTCTTGTGCACTCCAGAGCCCGAGAACCAGACATCCGCGACCATAACGGACGCTGGATGTACAGTTCGCAAATCGAAAACTACCTGGCGGAGGATCGGGGATTTGAACCCCGGAGGGTGTTGCCACCCAACCGCATTAGCAGTGCGGCGCCATAGACCGGACTAGGCGAATCCTCCCGCCGCGCCAAGCAGCGCGTGCTGCCATAGCGTACCGGTATCGGCGAGGCCCGGCAAAGCGTCCCGTTACCGAGCCTCGACGATCTCGTAGTCGCCGTGATGGTAGGCCTCGCGCATCTGCCGCTTGGAGAACTTTCCCACGCTGGTCTTGGGAATTTCCGCGATGAAGCACCAGCGTTCCGGGACCTGCCACCGCGGGACGTGCCCGGACAGGAACTCCCGCAGTTTCTCCGCCGACACGTCGGCGCCCGGCCGGAGCACGACCGCGGCCAGCGGCCGCTCACCCCACTTCTCGTCGGCGATCCCGATCACCGCGGACTCTGCGACGTCGGGGTGGGACATCAGGATGTTCTCCAGCATCATGGAGGAGATCCATTCACCGCCGGACTTGATGACGTCCTTGGCCCGGTCGGTGAGCTGGATGAAGCCACGCTCGTCCATCGTTCCCACGTCCCCGGTGCGTAGCCAGCCGTCGTGGAACTTGCCCGGGTCGTCGTCCTTGTAATACGAACCGGTGACCCAAGGGCCCCGTACCTCGATCTCGCCCACGGCCTCGCCGTCGCTGGGCAGTACCGCGCCGCCGTCGCCCACCAGGCGGCCTTCCAGGGTACAGATCAGCCTGCCCTGGCCTTCCCGGTAGCGCCAGGCCTCTTCCTCGGTCACGCCAGGCGGCGGGTTCGCCACGCTGCCCAGCGGGGACGTCTCGGTCATCCCCCACGCCTGCAGGATGCGCACGCCCAGTTCAGACTGGAACGCGGCCTGCAGCGAGCGCGGCACCGCGGAACCGCCGGCGATCACCAGGCGCAGCGAAGACAGGTCGCCACCGGCTTCCCGGATGTGCGCGAGCACGCCCAGCCAGATCGTCGGCACGCCGCCGGCCACCGTGACCCGCTCGGATTCGATCAGCTTGACCAGCGGACCGGGCTGCAGGTAGCGATCGGGCATGACCAGATCCGCCCCGGCCAGCAGGCCGGCATATGCGAGCCCCCAGGCATTGGCATGAAACATGGGTACGACGGGAAGCACCGAGTCCCGTTCGTTCAGCCCGAAAGCATTGCCCAGACAAGGGCCCAGCGAGTGCAGGTAGGTCGAGCGGTGGCTGTACGCCACGCCCTTGGAACGACCTGTGGTGCCGCTGGTGTAGCACATGGCGGCGGCAGCGCGCTCGTCGACCTCGGGCCACGCGAAGCTCTCGCTCTCGGCCGCGAGGAGGTCTTCGTATGAGTGGACGGTGACGCCGGGGAAGTCGGCGCCGACCGCGGGGTCGCCGGTCACGATGACGTGCTTGATGCCATGCATGTGCGGGAGCACCTCGGCGAACCTTGCCGCCAGCGAGGAGTCCACGATCACCGCGTAGTCCTCCGCATGTCCGGCGATGTAGCCGATTTCGGCGGGATCGAGCCGGATGTTGAGCGTGTGCAGGACCGCGCCCATCGAGGGCACGGTGAGGTAGGCCTCAAGGTGCTCGGCGTTGTTCCACATGAACGTGGCGACGCGCTGATCAGCGTCGACACCAAGTCCGCGGAGCGCGTTCGCCAGCCTGGCCGCGCGCCGACCCGCCTCCTCGTAGCTGCGCCGCCGCGTGCCGTCGCCGGTGAACGTGACGACCTCGCGATTGCCGAAGACCGTCGTTCCGTACCGCATGATCGAAGCCACGGTCAGCGGAATATCCATCATCGTGCTGCGCACGGGTTCCTCCTCGCCCTGTTATCGCGATACTGGCACGAATCGGACATGAACAAAAGATCACTGGATCGCTGTCGTCTGCTAACGGGTCGCCGTCGTCTTCGGCGCCGAGTTCGGCGTCGATGCGCAGCTTGGCCACCGCCCGGGACACCGTGCTCTTCACCGTCCCCAAACTGATGCCGAGCGCCGCGGCGATCTCCGGTTCGGACATGTCCTCGAAATACCTGAGCATGACCGCCACCCGCATCCGGTCCGGTAGCCGGTCCAGGGCACGGCGTACCATCTCGGCCAGGTCGCTGTCATACGCGTGGTCGGCCACGACCTGGTCGGGAAGCTCGTCGGTAGGAAACTCCTCCAGCTTGCGGCGCCGCCACCAGGAGATGTGAGTGTTCACCATTGCCCGCCGGACGTAATTGTCCAGGGCGGCTGGATCGTGGATCTTCCCCCAGGCAAGGTAGGTCTTGGCCAGCACGGCTTGGACCAGGTCTTCGGCGTCAGCGCGGTTTCCGGTGAGCATCAACGCCATGCGCAGCAGCGCGGAGCCGCGCGCTGTGACGTAGTCACAGAATTCGGCATCATCCGCAGGCTGTGACTTTCCGTGATCGCCACCGACGCTCATGGTGACTACCTTACTTAAGGTAGATCACGTGACTACTTTCTGTTCCGAATCGCTGGTCGCGTGGCGCGTTCACCGACCTAGCCCCAGGGATGTATCTCTGTTCCCCTACGCAACAAGGTGCCAGAATCACTTGACGTAGCCGCCCGGGCAAAGCAGGGTCATACTCGGAGGCGGCATGCAATCCCACCTGAGGCAAGTGCGAAATTCCACAGATTTCCCCCGTTGGTGTGACGATGTCATGACATCGACCAGTCCCGTCCGTTTCGTCCGTAGGTCAGTGCTCAAGGCGGCCGTGCTCGGCTCGCGATCAGCGACCTCCGGGTGGCGGGCCGACAGCGCGGATGGCGCGGATGGCGACGGCCTGGAACCGGACCAGCCCGGGATTGGTTTGCGCTACACGGTCCTCGGCAAGATCCTCGACGTCAGCCCGCATATCCTGGTGCTGGAAACCGATGCCGGAGAGCAGCGGTTCCCGTTGGCCCCGACAGCCGTCGCGTGGCGAGGCGGCCCGGTGGCGCCGGCCGCGCTCCGCCATGGCGATCACGCAATTGTGCGCCGTCTAGCTCCTGACTCCCCGGTGGTGGAACGGATATGGGCTGAAGCTGGCCGCGTGACCGGGACGATCATCGAACGGGACGGCCCGGCCACCCTGCTGGTGGATGAGGGACCGGCCAAGGGCCGCCGGATCGTGATCATCGCCGCCGGCGCCTCCGGGCGGATCCAGGTCCGCTTCCCCCGGCTCGAGCCGGGTTACCTGATCGACGTGATCGGATTGCGGCACGACGGCTTCTTGCAGGCGCTTATCCCGGCCACTGCCCAGCCGCCCTATCACGCCGGGCATCCGCCGACCCCGCCACTGGTCGGCGGGCATGTTCCCGACCCGATCAGCGGCACGGCCGTCTGGCATGAGCCGGGAGAGGAGCCAGCCGGCCTGCTCGGGCTCGCCTATCCGGCGCTGGATCCGGAGACGAGTTGTGAGCGGGTCGCGCCGACGCCAGCTACCTGCTCGGGAGACTTGCACGCGGTGGACCCGCACGCCACGGGTCCCGGTTGCGTGCGCCTGCCTTACCTTTCCGTGGGCAGCATGCTGCGCCTCAGAAATGACTGCGCCGGGCGCGGCCGCCTGCTCCCGGTAACAGGATGCGGGGCAACCGCCAGGCTGTTCTGCGACCGCTGCGTGAGCTGCGGAACCTCACGGAAGGGCCGGATCGCCGATCTGACCATGGCTGCATTCGTTGAGCTCGGCGGAGATCTGGAAGCCGGCTGCTTCAACGCCGCGATGACGATCGGCGGGTGACCAGGTCGGTGTCGCAATCTGTGCTGATCGTGCGGGAGCTACAGGTGCCACTGCTCGCCGTCATGCTGATCGGCGGGTGCGCGGGCAAGGCATGGCGGGTGATCCGGGACCGAAGTTTCGCCGCCGCGTTCGGGCCGGCCGGCCTGTTCCCGTGGCGGCTGCGCCATCCGATCATGATCGCGATGTGCGCGACCGAATTCGGCCTCGGACTGGCGCTGATCGCCACGACGGGGGGTCCCGGAGCCGGTCTGCCGGCCACCGCCGCGCGGGCTGGAACGGCGATGTTCTTCCTGGTCGCGATCGGCACGTTGTACGAGGTGCGGCAGCGGCGGCCGGGAGCGGGCTGCGGCTGTTTCGGTGACTTCAGCGACACACCTATCGGGCTGCGTACCATCGGCCGGGCGTGCCTACTGTGCGTGTCAGCGCTCGCGGCGATCGGCGCTCCGCCGTTGCGGATGGCGTCCTCATTCAGGGAGGCCGCGTTCTGGGTTTGCGTGCTGGCCCTGGAACTGACGCTGATCGCGGGGCTGTCGCCGGAGGTCGCCGAGATCGGGGTCCGGCTGGGCTACTCCGAGCCCTGTGAGCTGCGCAGGCTGCCAGTCACGCGGACGCTGACCGCGCTGCGGGGCAGCTCGCAGTGGCGCAGGTACGCCGACCGGTTGATCGCGGACACGCCGACGGATATCTGGCGGGAGGGATGCTGGCGGTTCGTCGTGTTCGAGGGCGTCTCGCACGGTCGGCCGGTAGACATCGTGTTCGCCGTCTACCTGCAGGCACGCAGACCACCGATCCGGGCGGCGATCCTGGACGGCGCCACCGACGAGGTCCTCTCACCGTCCGGGATCCGCTAAAGGGCAGGTCCGCCAGCTTCCTTCCACGGTCCGCTATTGCCGTATAAGTAAATCTAGCGATAACCCTAGAATCCCATAGACTCCGATAGCACACGTAGTTCACGCACGCCGCTGCCTTCACCAGGCCAGGGGCGCGGTGTCAGAGGCATAGTGGCTGGCCCGGCCTTACCGAAGAGATGGTCGCTCAACGGTCTTAACTGTCGGAAATGTCCGAACAACTGTTCGGTAAGGCGAGCAGGAGCGCCGACGCGGAGCGCGTGGCGGGCGTCCCCGCGGCGCCCGCGCTGGCGCGAGCGGGGGCGGGCGCCGGCGCGGGGCACGGACGGGCGGTCACACCGGCTGCGAGCGCAGGAATTTGCCGAAGTGCGGCACGGTGAACGCGATCAGCCCGCGCTCGGAACTGTAGATGAGCCCCTTCTTGATCAGCCCGTCTCGCGCGGGAGACAAGCTCGACGGCTTGCGTCCCAGTTCGTCCGCCACCACCGAGGTCGGCACGGGTTCGTCGCCGGTGGCGGCCATCGCCCGCATGTACTCGCGCTCGGCCGGTGTGGCTCGCTCATACCGGCTGCCGAAGAATCCGACCGCCAGCTCGCTTTCCGCCTCGGGCGCCGCCACCTTGACGTCCTTCTCCGTCACCGGGCTGGTGGCCGCGACATCCCAGGTGACCTTGCCGTAGGCCTGGACGAAATAGGGGTATCCGTCGGCCTGTTCGTACAGCGCGTCCAGCGCCTCAGCGGTGAAGGCCACGTTCTCCCGCTCGGCCGGCGCGATCAGCGCCATGTCCGCGGCGTCCCGCTCCAGTTTGTCGATCCGGGCGTAGCGGAACAGCCTTTCCGAATAGCTCTTGCTCGCCGACAGCACCGAAGGCAGATGTGGCAGCCCCGCGCCCACCACGATCAGCGGCCCGCCCGACTGGGACAACTCGTGACAAGCGGCGCATAGCGCGGAAACGTCCGGGGTGGGCACGTCCTGCATCTCGTCGACGAACAGCGCGATCCCGACGCCGAGATCGGCGGCGACCGAGGCGGCCTCGGCGAACAACTCGGTGAGGTCGACCTCCATATCACCGGAGTCCGCGCGGCCCCGCTGGGCGGGCACATCGATGCCCAGCGCGGTGGTGACCGACGAACCCTTTGGCGCCTTAGGGTCGCGGAGCGCGAACGCTTTCAGCACGCCGAGGAAGTACTCGATCCGGTCGGGCGCCCGGTGCCGTGGCGCGATCTCCCGCACCGCCATGTGCAGCGCGGCGGCCATCGGCCGCCGGAGCGACTGATCGGGCCGCGCCTCGATCTTGCCGGTGCCCCACAGCCGCTGCAGCGCCATCGACCGGAACGTGTTCAGCAGCACGGTCTTGCCTACGCCGCGCAACCCGGTCAGGACCATCGACCGCTCGGGCCGTCCGCGGGCCACCCGCTCGAGCACCACCTCGAACTGGGCGATCTCGCGGTCGCGCCCGGTGAGTTCGGGCGGCCGCTGCCCGGCACCAGGGGCGTAGGGGTTGCGCACCGGATCCATGAATCGGACTCTATGGCCGCCTCTAGCTCAGATCCTAGATTTGCCTAGAAACCGCAATCGGCGTGTCGCGCACGGCTTTCAGCACCCGACGTCGCAGACCCGTCAGCGCTCGTCCTGATCACCGGTCCGGGCATTGAGCCGGGCAAGGTACGCGTTATACGCCGCCAGGTGCTCCTCATCGTCGACGCTCTCTGCCGCTCCGATGCGCGCTCGCGCGACGGGCGCCTGCTGCACCCGGGTGGCGAAGTTGGCCCGGCGAGCGGACTCGAGCCAGCCCAGCCCCCCGTCGGCCTGCCGTGCCCGGCTCCACGCGAAGAACACCGTCAGCATCAGCGCGAACATCAGGCCGGCGCCGCCGACCCACATGATCGCTCCTCCGATGTGCACGTCGTCGACCGGGCTCGGCGCCCAGGCGGGCCTGCCGGCGGCCGTCGACGGGAACGGATTGCCACCCTCCGAGCCCAGGACGAGCCCGGTGAACGCGTCGACCGGCATGGCCAGGAACAGCAGGAACAGCCTGGTCGGGTACGAGACCCGCCAGCGGATCGGTTCCCTTCCGACCAGCGGCAGGAAGTACAGGTAACCGGCGACCAGGTAGAGAACGTGTTCGGCCTCATGCACCGCGTCGTTCGTGATGGCCAGGTTCATGAAGCTGGTCAGGTGCGTTCCCACGATCGTGCCTACGTACAGCACCACGCCGAAGGCCGGGAACGTCAGCCCCGACACCACCCGCGACCGCATCGCCCGTTTGGCCCAGGTATGCACCGGGTTCCGGCTGGCGTGCAAGAGCAGCGTGCCCGGCTGCCCCACCACCAGCAGCGGCGGCGCCACCATGAGCAGCAGCAGATGCTGGATCATGTGATCCCAGAACAGCACGTCGTCGTAGCTGCCGATGCCGCTCTCGGTCGCCAGCACGATGACGACCAGCCCGCCACCGAACAGCGCCGTTCGCCACCACGGCCACGGCCGCACCGGATGCCGCCGCCAGACCCGGTAGACACCCCACAGGTACAGGACAGCCGCGACCACCACGAATGTCGTGACAATGGGCGCGAACTGCCATCTGGCGAAAACCTGAGCCAGGCTGATGGGGGGTAGTCCCATGCCGCAAAGACTACTCCCTGTCGTAGATCACAGACACTTCCATTGGAACGGCTGTGGTGCTTCCTCCAGCACCTCCAACCACGCCGACAGTAGCCATCGCGTAACAATCGGGAAAATATGCACCATAGCGTGCTTATGAGTGGACGCGGGACGCTGCGTCTTAGTAAGTTCTTTTGCGCCACCGGGTGAGCTATCGCCCGTGGTTGGGGCTCTCGGTACTGAACCTTGTCGTGTCACTGGCGTTGCGGGCTGGTGCGCTGTTCCCTGCTGGGCACATCACATTCGAGGGAGATGCTCGCATGTCACTAAAGCTCAAGCCCCTGGCCGCGCTCGCGATTGCGGGCGCTGCGGTTAGCGCTGTCGCACTTGCTGGACCCGCCGCGCATGCGGCCACACAGAGATGCGGAGATTACTGCGTCACGATGGCCGCGCGGAGCCTCGGGCCCAACGAGGAGATCGCGGTGTCTGGCACCGGAGGCGTGCTGATGGAGCCCGGGTTCAACCCCAAGGAGGACTTCATCGGCCTGCCGGTGGGCACTGTCGCCCAGCTGGCCCAGGCGGGTAAGATCCCGAGTTCGCTGGCGGCCACCTACGGCCAGGAGGTCGTGTACGAGCTGGCCTACGCGCCCGCGGGCGCGCTGACCGGCAATTGCCTGGGCATTTCCTCGCCGGCCGCCGGAGCGGCCGTCAAGCTCCAGGATTGCGGAGCGCCCACCATTGGCAACCAGCCCACCCCGGCATGGGAGGCCCAGAAGGGCACGTTGTGGATCGGTGTCTACCGTGACCACAGCGGGAACTTCGAGCCGTTCGTGAACGTGGCGGCGAGCGCTCACGCGGCGGTGGTGCTTACGGCCAAGGCCGCGGGCGGCCCGGTGACGATCAACTACATGTCCATCGCGTCCGGTTCTGTCGCGTCCAGCCAGATGTGGGAGAGCCTGATCGGGGTCTTCGGTCAGGCGCAGCCGTGGCCGACCCCGGAGGGCACCGAGCCGCTCTACCCGGGCCGCTAGCTAGCGGAGGGCGTGGGATTCGAACCCACGAGCAAGGTCACCCCTGCTAGCAGTTTTCAAGACTGCCGCCATCGGCCACTAGGCGAGCCCTCCTCGTCCGGGGATCCGCGTAGCGGATTCCCGGACGAGAACCAGAGTACGGCAACGGTAATGCCGGCTGGGAGACTATCCGTCGCGGCCAGGCGAACCCGTCACCGACGATCGCGGCTAGCTCCAGGTACGCCTCGGCGGTGGCGGTGGCGAGCAGTTCGAGTTCCACCTCCGCGCCTTCTTCCAGGTGCGAGTCGTACGGGATCCGGGTCACCGCACGGCACCGCGCCGCGAAGTGCTGTTCGAGCCGGTCCAGGTCCACCGTGCTCTTGCTCTTGGGCCGGATGGCCGACAAGACGACAACACCGTTGCGTACCAGGTCGCCGTACTCGTGCGCGTCCAGCCAGTCCAGCGTCGCGCTCGCACTGCGCGCCCCATCCACCGAAGGCGAGCTGACCAGCACGATCTGATCGGCCAGCCGCAGCACGCCCGCCATCGCCGAATGCAACAGGCCGGTTCCGCAGTCGGTGATGCAGATCGAATAAAAGTGCTCGAGGACGCGGGCCGCGTCACAGTAGTCCTCGGAGTTGAACGCTGTCGATACGGCGGGGTCGCGGTCGGACGCGAGCACCTCGAGCCGGCTCGACGCCTGCGAGGTGAACGCGCGGACGTCGGCGTAGCGGTGGACCTGGGACCGCTCGTTCAGCAGGTCGCGGACCGTTGCCGCGGTCTCCAGCCGTACCTTGTCCGACAGCGTGCCGCGATCCGGGTTCGCGTCGACCGCGATGACCCGGTCACCGCGGAATGTCGCGAGCGTCGCCCCCAGCCCCACTACCGTGGTGGTCTTGCCCACACCGCCCTTGAGGCTGAGTACGGCGACGCGGTGGTGGCCGCCCGCGACCGGCGTCTTCACCCGGTTTACCAGGTCGCGACGGCGCATGTCGGCGGCGGACTCGCCGATCCGCAACAGCCCGCCCGTGGCCCGGTAAACGACGTGCCGCCAGCCCGAGCCGGGCACGGGCCGCGTGCCGTGCAGCAAGAACTCCACGGTCAGGCTGTCCGAGGTCTGGAACCCGGGCTCCCGCTCCAGCCCCAGCCCCGGCTGCGGCTCCGGCCCCGGCCGGGGGCCGGCTGGCGGTGCTGAATTGGCCTGGGCCTCCGGCCACGGCGCCAGCGGAGGAGGCGGCGCAGCCCGCGGATGGGGCCACGCGCTGTATCTCGGTTCACTCCCGTATCCGGCCGCGTATCCATGGTCAACCGGGTAACCCGCATCCCGCGGCAGCGGGGCATACCCGGGCCCGTACGGATACTCGTACTCCCTGGATTCCGGCACGGGCGGCGCGCCCGCCGCAGGGCCCGGATCCGCTACCTGGGCCGCGCGGCGCTCGAGATGCGGGAACGACATGAATCCCGTCGGATGAACCGAGGAGAACGGGTTCATGCCGCCGGGCGCGGCCACGTAGTCCGAGCCTGAGTAGTCCGGTGTCATGCGGTCGCCGACCGTCTCGTCCGGCAGGCAGGTTTCGCCCGGCGCGACGGCGTCGGGGTCTTGGTCATTGATCATGAAGGTCAGTCCCTCTGAACCCGATCCGGCTGTATACGTGAAAGCCTAAACGGAGCACCGGCCAAATATCCATACCTAGAGCTACCAATCGATCTCACTTCGTAGTCACCATAGGGAGCTGCAGACCCAATGCACGCCATTGTCATCACCGAACCGGGCGGTCCGGAAGTCCTGAGCTGGCAGGAGGTGCCCGACCCGGAACCCGGTCCGGACGACGTCCTGATCGAGATCGCGGCGACGGCCGTGAACCGGGCCGATCTGTCCCAGCGCCAGGGCTTCTATCCGCCGCCGCCCGGCGCACCGCCGTACCCCGGCCTGGAGTGCTCCGGCACGGTGGTCGCGACCGGCACGAACGTCACCCAGCACAGACCCGGCGATGTGGTGTGCGCCCTGCTGTCGGGCGGCGGCTACGCCGAAAGGGTCGCGGTCCCCCAGGGCCAGGTTCTTCCGGTCCCGGAGAACGTCTCGCTTACCCACGCCGCCGCGCTGCCCGAGGTCATCTGCACGGTGTACTCGAACGTCTTCCAGATCGCCCACCTGGGCAAGGGCGAACTCTTCCTCGTCCACGGGGGCAGCAGCGGAATCGGCACGATGGCGATCCAGCTCGGCAAGGCGGTGGGCGCCCGGGTGGCGTGTACCGCGGGATCGGCCGAGAAGCTGGCCAGGTGCCGCGAGCTTGGCGCCGACATCACCATTGACTACAAGACCGAGGACTTCGTCACAGCCGTTCGCGAGGCGGGTGGCGCCGACGTGATCCTGGACATCATGGGCGCGAGCTACCTGGGACGCAATGTCGAGGCCCTTGCCGTCAACGGCCGCCTGTCCATCATCGGCCTGCAGGGCGGCGCCAGGGCCGAGCTCGACCTGCGCACGATGCACTCCAAGCGCGCGCTCCTGTCCGCGACCACGCTGCGCGCCAGGCCTGCCGCTGAGAAGGCGGCCATAGTTCAGGCGGTCCACGACAATGTATGGCCGCTCATCGCCGCGGGCCAGGTCAAGCCCGTGATCGACGCTGAGCTTCCGATGCGGGAGGCGGCCCAGGCCCACCGGCGGTTGGCGGCGAGCGACCATGTCGGCAAGATCCTCCTGCTGGCGCCAAATAGGCTAGGGGGATGAGCGAGAACAGCAATGGCATGAACAGCGGATCGCAGGAGCACCCGCAGGTCCTTGTGCTCGGCCCCGACGGCATGGCGGTGGCCGACGAGGAATCCGGGGAAGGCGCCGGGGGCGAGCGTTCGGTTGCCGAGATGGTCGAACAGCCCGCGAAGGTCATGCGTATCGGCAGCATGATCAGGCAGCTGCTCGAGGAGGTCAGGGCGGCCCCGCTGGACGAGAAGAGCCGGGCCAGGTTGAAGGAGATCCACACCAGCTCGATCAAGGAGCTGGAGGACGGTCTTGCGCCTGAATTGGTCGAGGAGCTGGAGCGGCTGTCGCTGCCATTCACCGAGAATGAACTGCCGAGTGAAGCCGAGTTGCGGATCGCCCAGGCGCAGCTGGTCGGCTGGCTGGAAGGGCTCTTCCACGGCATCCAGACGATGTTGTTCGCGCAGCAGATGGCCGCCCGGGCCCAGCTCGAGCAGATGCGCCGCGCGCTGCCGCCAGGCATGGTCCCCCCGGAGGCTCAGCAGCAGACACGTCCCGGCTCGGGCCCCTACCTCTGATTAAACCCGTCCGAAACGAAGCCGTCCCAGCCACGCCGCCGCTTCGGCGAATTCAGCGTCAGACGTCCCGGGACGGACCTGTGTCCGTCCCCCGTCGCAGCGTGCGTAGCTGCCGAGGAAGCGCACGTCGGCACATACCCGGCGGAGTCCCATCAACGCTTCGCCCACTCGCGCGTCATCGACGTGACCTTCGCAATCGACGTAGAAGTAGTACTGGCCCAGCCGGTCACCGGTCGGACGGGACTGGATCGTGGTCAGGTTTATGCCACGGACCGCGAACTCGGTCAGGATCTCCAGCAGCGCGCCTGGGCGATCGTCGGCCAGGAACGCGGCCAGCGAGGTCCGGTCCGTTCCGGTGGGCGCGGGCAGTGGGCCGGTTGGCGCCACGACCACGAACCGGGTGACCGCGTTGGGACGGTCGTGTACCTCGCTGGCCAGGATCTCGAGCCCGTACCGGTCCGCGGCGAACGCCCCGGCCAGGGCGGCGTCGAGCTGACCGTCCCCCACCTGGCGAGCGGCCTCGGCGTTGGAGGCGGCCGGGATCCATTCGCCGTCCGGGAGGTTGGCGGCCAGCCAGCCGCGGCATTGCGGCATAGCCTGCGGATGCCCGCCCACCGTCTTGATGTCGCTGAGTGCGGCACCTGGGCGGACCAGCAGGGCGAACGCGACCGGGATCTGCAGCTCGGCGGCTATTGCCAGGTCGCCGCCGCCGGTGGCGAGTTCGTCCACGGTTGCGGTGACGATTCCCTCGACCGAGCTCTCGATCGCTACGACGGCCCGGTCCGCGGCACCCTCCCGGACCGCGGTGAGCGCTGACTGGATCGTCGGGCAGGCCAGCGCGTCGGCATCGGCATCGACGGCCCGCAACGCGGCCTCGGTGAACGTCCCCTCAGGACCCAGGTAGGCATAGCGCATACAACATTTTTACCCCCGGGGGGACGACCCCCCCGGTGACCCCCCCGCGAGCAGGGGGCTGCCCGCCCCCTGCAACCCCGGGCCCGGGATCCGGGAAACCGCCGGACCCCGGGACAAGCCGGTGTTCTCCGTGGCCGGCAGTCCTTGCCCCAGCCGGGCAGACCGGACCGCCTGCTCCTCCTCGGGGGAGAGCGGCTGCGTCGGACTGCCTTGCTTTACGATCTTCGCGTAGGTGCGGGTCTCCGACCGGCCGTTGATCGAGCTGAGCACGACGCCGTCTCCAATCGCGTTGAGCAACGCGACCGAGAAGGATAGCTGGCCGGACATCTCGCTCAGTGCGTCATAGCGAACTACCGCGAGGTCACGCAGCGCCAGCGGGTCAACCGTCCCGCGCGACCCGGCGCTGCCCTCGATCAGCGCCGTGCACTCCTTCACCGCCCTGGTGGCCCGCCGATGCGCGATCACCCCCATCAGGACGCCGATCGCTCCCACGAACGGCCCGATCACTGCCAACGCTACCGGTGTCACTCAACGCACTATAGTCATCACGCAGGAGAATCACCACGAGCCACACGGTCACGCCGGCCAGTACTACCGGCGCCACACCGTTCCGGAACACCGGCTGAATCCAGTGGAGCCCGTGCGGCAGCGTCACGTCCGCTGTCCGGGCTGGCAGGTAAGCAAACCCAAGCGCGACGGTGCGCGCGAGCACCAGCCAGTCCACGTTCGACGCCGGAACCAGCGCCAGCACAGCCCACCCCAGGGCGTCATACCACGGCAGCACATAGGGCCACGCGAACAGCCAGCCGAGGAAAAAGGCTAGCGGCACATACACCGGCGGATTCTCCCCGAGCACCTGCGGCAAGCCGCGGACCAGCAGGATGACGAGCAGCACCGCGAGAACGATCGCGCCGTACTTGACGATGTCGCTCGCGGTGCTGTAGCCGGCCGCGTGTTGTAGTCCGGCCCGGATCACCCGCCACGGCGACCCGATTGACACCATGTCGCTGGCCCGCGACGTGGTCTTGAGCATCGCGCTGCCGCCGATCGCCACCGCCGCGCCCGCGGTCACCACGAAGCCGACCGCCATCGAGGCCAGCAATGCCCCGAGCCGCTGCCGGTTCGCATGCAACTTGAGCCACAGGCCTATGACGAACGCGAGCCCGACCAGCGCGGCCGTCACCTTGATGCCGAAGCCGAGTCCCACCAGCACCCCAGCCAGCAGCGCGCGGACGGGCGTTGGCTCAGCCGGGCGCCCGGGCCCCGTCCACGGGCCGTACAGCAGCGCGACCGCGGCCACGCACAAGGCGATCTGCTGAACATCTACGTGCGCGCCGGCCACCAGCACCTGAAGCAGCAGCGGATTGGCCGCCCAGAGCAACGCCGCCCGCAGCTGGCGGTCCGCGCGGCCGCTCGTCATCCGGTGCAGCAGCAAGGCGGTGACGGCGAACGCCGCGAGGTTGAACAGATCCAGCACGAACACCGTCAGCCGGGCCGACGTTCGCCCCGCCAACGACGCGAGCGCCTGGATCCCGCTGGCCAGCGGTCCGTACACCGACGGCTGTTTGAACCAGTCCTGGACCGCCCCAGCCACCGCGTCGCCGTGTGCGGCAAGCTGGGCCGGGGTGGTCAGGTAGGGATTGTGGCCGGTCACCACCATGCGCCCGTATGCCGCGTAGCTGAGCGGATCCGATGAGCCGAATGGCGGCAGCAAGGTCAGCACGACCGCTGCCGCCAGTCCGGCCAGCAGGATGGCTCTGGCCGGAACCAGCCAGCCCTCGTGGATCGCCCGCAGCGTCAGCGCAAGCCCGGCCGCCCCGGCAGCCAGGCCGAGCGCCGTCAATCCGATCGCGAGGTAAGGCGGCAAATGCAGGTCAAACGCCCACGGCGGCTGTCCGCCCCGCCCCGGCAGCACCGGCTCCATCACCGAGGCCCCGCTAGCCGCGACCACCACCGTGCACAAGACGCTGAGCCCAACGATCGCCAGCCCCACCGGCCCGCAGCGAGCGCCAGCAGGGCTCTTAACTGCCGAAACGCTATTTCCTCCCACCTGAGTCCCCGCGGCGAGCGCCAGCGAGCTTCGCGGTCGCCCAGCCGCGGAGGGCCTTCATGGCCCTCCCGGCCGGGCGAATCAAACGGCGAGAAGCGTCGCGGGCCGGGGGGGTCCGGGGGGGTTGGTGTTTACCCCCCCGGAAAAACACAGCGACAACGTCGATGAGCTGGCGGGCGCGATGAAGCTGGGCTTTCAGGTCGGTGCCAGTGGCCCGGTGGGCCAGGTCTACTTCGACCTCGGTGATCCGCATCCCTTTGCGGAGCAGGTCGATGGTCATCGCGGTTTCCACCCCAAAGCCGTGCGCGAGCGGCCGCGCGGCCTCGAAGGCGGCCCTGGTCAGGCAGCGCTGGCCGTTCAGCGGTTGCCTGGGCTGCCAGCCGGTGGCGCGCCGGATGCCGGCCCCGGAAAAGCCGACCACCAGGCCGTGACCGCCGAGCTTGACCGTGGTCGTGAACACCGCGATCGTCATGTCCGCCGTGCCCGCCAGCACCGGCTCGATCAACGGCCCCGCGCGGCCGGCCGTCTCGCCGAGATCCGCGTCGAGGAACAGCAGATGTCGCTGGCCATGTCCATCCCGCTGTTCCAGCAGGCGGGCCGCCTCGGCGCCGGTCTCCATGGCGGCGCCCTTGCCCCGGCTCCTGGCGTGGCGCATGACCGCCGCGCCCGCCTTCTCCGCGCGAACCGCCGTATCGTCGCGAGACCCGTCGTCGACCACAACGACGAAGGCGACGCCGGGCAGCCCGATCGCCGCCGAAACCGTGGCCTGAATGCGGTCCGCCTCGTTCCGCGCCGGGATGACGACCGCTACTTCACCCGCCTGTGGCATGGGCTTGATCCTAGGCGGGATCAGTTGCTTCTACACACGCCTCAGTTGCGCGGCACTACGGTCTGCGCCGGTTCGACGTCATCCACCAGGGTGAATACCGAGTCGAGGCCGGTCACCTGCAAGATCTTCCGCACCGCCGGCTTGGGCCTGGCGATTTCCAGCTCGCCGCCACGCTCGCGTGCGCGTCGCAGGCACGAGAGCAGCACATTCATGCCAGTTGAGTCGCAGAACTCGACTCCAGACATGTCAACCACAATCCTGGCGGGCTTGCCGTCGGCGATCAGCGCCGCGAGCTCGCCATGCAGCCGCGGAGCGGTATAGAGGTCGATTTCTCCGGAAATGGTCACGATCGTGTGATCATCGTGAGACCGACTCGAGACATTTAGCTCCACGTGCGGAACCTTACCGTGCCACGCGGAAAGAAGCCAGACCGCTACGCTCAGTGCAAGAAAAGTTCACAGTTCGTTAGCGGGGGGAGCCGTCCCCCCGCACCCCCGCGGGCTAGCTGGTCGCGAGCAGATGGCCTGGTTCCGGCAGGCGGCTGCGCGGTACCGGTGAGCTCCACTCATCCGGCAGCACCGCTGGATCTCGCGCGATTGGGCAGCACATGCTGCGTGGCCCGCCGCGGGCGCCGCCAAGCTCGCTGGCCGGCACCCGGATCACTTCGACACCGCACTCCTGGAGCCTGGCGTTGGTGGTGACGTTTCGTTCGTGCGAGACCACCAGCCGAGGCCCGAGCGCGAGCACGTTGCCCGCGTCGTCCCATTGCCCTCGGCTGGCCACCGGATCGAGATCCGTCTCCACCAGGCGGAGCCGGTCCACCCCGATGGCGTCGGCCATCGCGCCGAGAAAGGCCTGCAGGTGTGATACGCGCAGCCCGTCACCTCGCGGCGTGATGGCGCGCGCGGTCAGGGAATACGCGGTCGCGGGCCGCATCAGCACCGTATCGACGTCCAGCATCGTGCAGATGGTGTCGAGCCTGGTCGTCCGCTGCCTGCAATTCAGTCCTACGGCCAGCACGGTGTGCGCCAGCCCTGCGTCGAAAACCCGGCGGGCCAGCCGTTCCACTCCGGGCGGTGCGGTCTGCCCGCTGCAGCCGACCGCGATCACGCCGGGCGCGGCGAGCACGACATCGCCGCCGTCCAGCGGCTCCAGGTCGGCCGAGTACAGCATCTTGGTGCCCGCGAACAACGGATGATGCCTGTAGATCACCTCAGCGAGCAGCGCTTCCCGGCGTCTGCCGCGCGCCACCGGGCTGGCGACGGCGACCCGGTCACCAATCCAGACACTCAAGTCGCGGACGAACACCAGGTTAGGCAGCGGATCGATAATGAAATCCGTTGGTCCGAGCAACTGGTAGACGGCTCCTCGGCCGGCCCGGAACTCACCGGCCGCCAGACCACAGATCAGCACTTCGGCGAGCGTCTCGGGATCGAGCCCGTCCAGATGGTGCCGCACCTGCCCGGCAAGTTCGTCGCCGAGCACCGCCGAACCGAGCGCGGCGGCGATGGCCTGCTGCCTGGCCGACCCGTACTCCAGCACGTCCTGTAGTAGCTCGGTGAGATAGAGGACCTGCACCCCGTGGTCGCGCAGCACCGCGGCCAAGCCATCGTGCTCCTGCCGCGCCCGCTCCGCCCATGGGATTCCCGCGAAGAGCAGGCGGCCGGCGTCGCGCGGAGCCACTCGTTTCAGTTCGGCGCCCGGTCGATGGATGATAACGCTACGTAGCCGACCGACCTCGCTGTCCGCTCCCTGGAATCGTGACACCTGAATCCCCCGAACTGTCTGTCCTCTACCGGGTGGAAGCCATCCCCCGGAGTCCCCCTGGCTCCGCTAGCCGGTGGCCGTGCCCGCTGGGACGAAAAACTGAGCGGTCTTGGGGCACGAAACCTCCGCCCAGACGGTTGTGCCCTCGTCGTCGTAGCGAGTCCCCCAGTGCCGAGACAGCCGGGACACGATCCGCAAGCCGCGGCCGCCGGTCGTGGACTGGCTCAGCTGTCCGACCTCGGGAAGGGTTGGTCCACCGCCGTCCTTTACCGAGATCCGCACCGCTCCACTGCCCAGTTGCCACGCGACCCGGATCGTCGCACCCGGCAGCGGCCGCGCATGACGCAGCGCATTGCTGAACAGTTCGCTGATGACCACGGCGGCGTCGCTGATAGCTGCCTCATAAATCCCCGCCGCCACCAGGTCCGACACCAAGCGACGCCGTGCAACACTGGCACTTGAGGCCGCGAATGGAAGCAGTAGGACGCTCGACTTACTCACCTCCCTGCCAGCCCTGAAACCCCTGCCAGCCCTAGAGTGCCTGCCGGTCTCAGCCTTGCCAGGGCTGGGACCCGCTACGAGCGGAAATGCCCCGTGCACGTGCCACGGAAACACGCGAACCGGGTAGATATCTGAACGGTAACGGAGACTTCGGCAAACTCCTGGTGGCATCGGTCGCTGCCATGGGCACGGTAACGTCTCCACGTGAACGTTGTGAGCCGCGCATGAGGGAGCGAGCACGTCAGCAAGGCGGCCCAGGCACACTGACCGATGACCTGGCGGTATCTGACTCGTCCGCCCAGGACACCGCCGCCGAGGCAGCGTCGGGCGAGTCGCTGGCTGAGCTTGCCGCCAAGTACAAGCTCCGGCCGAGCGCCGCCCGCCCTGGCGTTTTCGCGTACGCCGCGCAACTCTGGGAGCGACGCCACTTCATCATGGGCTTCGCGACAGCCCGCAACGTCGCTATGTACACCGAGGCCCGGCTCGGTCAGCTCTGGCAGGTCCTGACCCCGCTGCTGAACGCGGCGGTCTACTACCTGATCTTCGGCAAGATCCTGGACACCAGCCGTGGCGTGCCCAACTTCATCGCGTTCCTGATCACCGGCATCTTCATCTGGAACTTCACCCAGCGCTCGTTCATCACCGCGTCCCGGGTGATGCCGGACAGCCTGCCGCTGATCCGGGCGCTGCCGTTCCCGCGCGGGTGCCTGCCGATCGGCTATGTGCTCATCGAGTTGCAGCAGCTAGCCATGTCGATGATCATCCTGATCGCCATCGTGCTCGGCACCCGCGAGCCGCTGACCTGGTACTGGCTTCTCGCCATCCCCGCCCTGGCGCTGCAGGCGGTGTTCAACACGGGCATGGCCCTGTTCCTCGCCAGGCTGGGCGCCGGCGCGGACGACTTCGGCCAGCTCATGCCGTTCCTGGTCCGGACCTGGATGTACGCATCCGGCGTGATGTTCAGCATCCAGACGGTGTCCTCGCTGCGCAACCACCCGACCCTCACGTACCTGCTCCAGATCAATCCCGCCGCGGTCTACATCAGCCTGGTGCGCAACGCCATCCTCAGCTCACAGCGGGCGGCCTGGCCCGGCAGCAAGCCGTACAACGCGGACCTGTGCCACCTGTACCACACTGCGACCAAGGGCAAGGCGCTCCTTGACAGCGCGTACTGCCACGGCGCGGTCTCGATGAACGGCCTGTGGCTGTGGGGAGCCGGCTGGGCGGTGCTCGCCATGGTGGTCGGTTTCGTATTCTTCTGGCAGGCGGAAACGAGGTACGGACGTGGCTGAGCTTGCTGTGACAACAACAGCCGACCAGTCCTCCCAGATGTCCAAGCCGACCGTGGTGGTCGACGACCTGCACGTGGTGTACCGGGTCTATGGCGCGGGCGGCGACAAGGGGACGGCGGCAACCGCGCTGATGCGCGTGCTGAAGCGCCAGCGACGTCCGTCGGTCCGCGAGGTCCACGCCATCCGGGGCGTCTCGTTCGTCGTGTACCACGGTGACGCGATCGGCATCATCGGCAGGAACGGGTCCGGGAAGTCGACGCTGCTACAGGCCATCGCGGGCCTGCTTCCGCCGGAACAGGGCTGCGTCTACACCAGTGGCCAGGCGGCGCTGCTGGGTGTGAACGCGGCGCTGCTCGACGACCTCACTGGCGAGCGCAACGTGGTACTTGGCTGTCTCGCCATGGGCATGACCCCGCAGGAGACCAAGGACCGCTTCCAGTCCATCGTTGACTTCTCCGGGGTCGGCAACTTCATCGACTATCCGATGCGGACATACTCCACCGGAATGGCGCAGCGGCTGCGGTTCTCCATCGCGTCCGCCAAGAGCCACGAGATCCTGATGATCGACGAAGCGCTGGCCACCGGAGACGCGAACTTCCGCGCCAAGAGCCACGAACGGATCATGCAGCTACGCCGCGAGGCAGGCACGGTCTTCCTGGTCGCCCACAACCTCGCCGAGATCGAAGCCAGCTGCAACCGCGTCATCTGGCTGGAAAAAGGAAAAATCATGATGCAGGGCACCGACGTCCCCGGCATCGTCGACGAATACCTGAAAGCCACCGGCGGCGAACCCCGCAAGCGCGACAAGCCCCCCACAACCGACCACACCGCCCAATCCTGACAATTCACCACATTAACCCCATCGTCCGCCGAGGCGAGCCTCCCCAGCAGCGACCCACCGCCCACACCGTCCCCCCCGGTCACAGATACCCCACCAGATCTGCCCACGTCGCGGAAGATTAGAGCCCCCCGGAAAAAAGGCGCCGCTTTCCGGCACCCTTGCCTCCACGAGACCCCAAACTTCCACGCCTCACCCCTCACCAACCCGGACACATCCCGAAATGTCGGGCGCAGACCGAGCGACGGTACGGTGGCCGCACGCAAAAGGGACGAGGGCGGAGGCACAAGCCGGCAGGAGACGCAGACACAAGCCGGCAGGAGACGCAGACACAAGCCGGCGGGGGGGCGGAGACCCAGGCCGACAGGGGGGCGGAGCTGCATTGGCGCGGCGGGAAGCAGCCGCTGAAACAGCAGCCCCATCGGCCTCGCTGCCGGGGTAACCGGCATCGCGACGACAGATGCCGCGCGACCGCGAGGGCACGCGACGAACAGGGGCGCCAAACAGCAGCGCCGCAGACGCAAAGCAGCGCAGACGGCACGCGACCGCGAGGGCACGCGACGGACAGGGGCGCCGCGGACGGAAAGCGCGCGGACGGAAAGCGACCGCGAGGGCAGGCGACGGACAGGGGGCGCCGAACAGTAGCGCCGCAGACGCAAAGCAGCGCAGACGGAAAGCGCGCGGACGGAAAGCAGCGCAGACGGCACGCGACCGCGAGGGCAGGCGACGGACAGGGGGCGCCGAACAGTAGCGCCGCAGACGCAAAGCGGCACGGGCGGCACGCGACCGCGGGGAACGGGGATCGGGCCGCGGAAAGCGGCGCGGCGACGAGGGCCGTGCGCTGGAGCGGCCGGCTCGGCGGGGGTGCGCCCGGCCAGGCGGGGTGCGGCCGGCTCGGCGGGGCTAGGTGGGAGGTGTGGGGGCGGGGGACTTCGGGGGTGCGGGAGGCGTCAGGGCGGTGGCGAGGGGCGGGTTTGCCGCTGGCGTGGGGGAAGCGGGGTGCAGGCGCAGGCGCATCGTGGTGCCGATATTGGGGCGGGACCGGGCGGTGACTTCGCCGTTCTGGGCGCGGGCCAGGCGGCGGACGATGAACAGGCCTATGCCTACGCCGCCGAAGCGGCGGCGGTCGCCGGTCTCGCCCTGGACGAACCGGTCGAATATGCGCTCTAGGTCGCTGTCCGGTATGCCGATGCCTTCGTCCTCGACCGTGATCTCGATCCAGCCGCCCACGACACGGGCCCTCAGATGTACTGTTCCGCCGTCTGGCGAGTACTTGAAGGCGTTCTCCATCAGCTGGCCGATGATGATGTCGGTGGCCATCGTGTCGCCGAACGCCAGTGGCAGGTCGTCCGGAATGTCGGCCACGACCGTGTGCTTGTCCGACAGCGGCCGGAACGAATTCGCCGCACCGCGCAGCACCGCGGCCAGGTCGAATGGCCCGTTGCTTATGGGCAGCTGATCCGCCCCGGCCCGGGAGCCGAGCAGCAGCTGCTCGACCAGCCGGCCCAGCGAGCCGGCCCGCTCGGCGATGGTCCGCACCGCGGCGCGCCGGTCCTCGTCGCCAAGCTGATCCCACCGGCTGGCCAGCGTGCTGGCAAAGCCCTGCACCACCGTGATGGGTGTGCGCAGCTCGTGGCTGGTGGTGGCCAGGAACAGGTCCTTCGCCTCCTCGAGCTCCTTGGCGGCGGTGATGTCGCGGAAGTCGATGACCAGCTCGGCACCGGTCCCGGAAGCGTGTCCGGAGAGGGCGGTGCACAAGACGTCGAGCCACCGTCCGTTCGGGAGTTTGTGGGTCAGGGTCGCGCCAGGTTCGGGCAGCGGGAACGAGGGCGGCTTGCCGATCGTCTCGTCGGCCGACAGGCCGGTGATCCGGTGCGCGGCCGGATTCCACTGCCGGACCAGCCCGCCGGAATCGAGCACGGCTATGCCGTCGGCGCTGCCGTCGATGACCGCCCGCTCATGCGCGCGCTGCCTGAGCACCTCTTCGAAGGCCATGGCGTTGGTCAGCGCTACCCCGGCGTGGCCGGCCAGCAGCTCGAGCAACTCCAGCTCGACGTGGCTGAGCTTGCGCCGGCTGAACAGCGCGTACAGCGCGCCGTACGGCCTGCCGCCGACGTGCGACAGGCTCAGCGCGATCGTGTGCAGCCCGGGCAGCGCCGACCAGATCAGGTCATCGAAGCCGCCCGATTCCGCGGTGGCCATCATGACGGTTTTGCCCGACGCCATCAGCTCGCCGACCAGGCTCGAGGACAGCGCCGCGGTGCGCCCGCGCAGCCGGGGCGGCAATCCGGCCGTGCTCACCAGCCGGAGCATGTCGTCCTCGATCAGCACGAACCCGCCGGCGTCCGCGCCGGTCAGCTCGCGCAGGCTGGCCGCAATCCGGTCCAGCACCGACTCCAGGTCGAGCTGGGCGTTCATGTCGGCCACGACGTCGCCCAGCCGGCGCACCACCCGGGCTCGTTCGGCCATGTAGTGCCGTGCCACGTCGTCCTCGCCGACCTCGTGGCAGACGTTCACCCAGCCGGTCACCTCGCCCAGCGGGTCGATCAGCGCGCTGGTGTCGATCCGCACGTCGATCAGCGTGCTGTCCTTGCGCACCCGGCGGGTGGCGAACGAAATCTGCCCGCCGCCGCGGACGCGTTCCAGCACCGCGTTGTGCTCGGCCTTCAGTTCCTCGGGGATGATGTGCGGCTCGAAACCGACCACCTCGGCGGCCGTCCATCCGAACATCCGCTCCGCGGCCGGATTCCACAGCATCACCGTCCGGTCGGTCCCGAACGCCACGATCGCGTCGGCTGCGCACTCAATAACGGTGCGCGCCGTGGCATCGGCGAGCCTGTTCACACGCAACATCGTGCCACCTTAAGAGCTAACGGGAGCCAGCAGAACCCCGGGATTCAGCAAGCCGGCCGGGTCGAGGCCGGACTTAATGGCACGCATCGCCGCAATCTCGGCGGGCGTCCTGGACAGGTGCAGCGCACCGGCCTTGGCCCGGCCGATGCCGTGCTCGGCGGAAATCGTGCCGCCGTGCGCGGCGGCCAGCGCGAACACCGCCTCGTCCACCGCGTCATCGTCCGGATCGGGACCAAGCACGTTCACATGCAGGTTCCCCGCGCCAATGTGGCCGAACACGATCGCCTGAGCACCGGCATCCGTGACCACCTCGTCCAGATCGGCCCGGAACGCCGCGATCCGGGCCGGCGGGAAGGCCAGGTCAAGCTTGTGCGGGATGCCCGCGGCGCTGATCGACTCGGTGTGGCGCTCCCGGTAGGCCCACAAGGCCGCCCGTGCCTGGCTGTCCACCGCTACCGAGGCATCGGTGAGGAAGGGAAGGCTCGCCAGCCGTTCGTGATAATCGCCTGAGCCGGTGATGTCCGCGAGCAGAAAGGCCGGGTAGTCAGCGGCCAGCGGCGCGGGCAGCCCGGTATGCCGGCGCACCAGCGTCAGGCCGGCCGCCTCGAAGTACTCGGCGGCGCGGACAGCCGGCACCAGAGAACGGACCTCAGCCAGCAGCGCGGAAGCAGCACCGATGTCCGGCACGCCAGCCAGGACCGTCAGCGACACTGGTTCCGCCCGGTGCAACCGCAGGCGCGCCGCGGTGACGATACCCAGCGTCCCTTCGCTGCCGGCCAGTAGCTGGGTCAGCTCGTAGCCGGAGTTGTCCGAGTGAATGCCGCCGAGGCGGCTGATGACGCTGCCGTCGGCGAGCACCGCCTCGACGCCGAGCAACTGGGCGCGGGTGTGGCCGTAGCGGACGGTCAGGATGCCGCCGGCGTTGGTGGCGATCGTGCCGCCCACCGTGGCGGAATCCCGCGAGGCCAGATCGACGCCGTATTCCAGGCCAGCGTTCGCGGCGTGCTCGCGGAGCGCGGCGATGGTAACACCCGCGCCCGCTGTAACCTGAGATGCCAGAGTGTCCACTGGGTCAAGACGGCGAAGCCGCCGGAGAGAGATGACGACGCCCTGGGCATTGGCCGCATCCCCGGCCGGGACGCCTCCGCCGACCAGGCCGGTGTTGCCGCCCTGCGGAACCACCGGGACGCCACGGTTCGCGCAGACGCCGATGACCGCGGCCACCTGTCCGGTGTCACGAGGGCGTACCACGCACCGCGCGACGCCCTGGAAACGGCGCGTCCAGTCCGCTGTGTACCCAGCAGTAACATCTGGACTGGTCAGCACGTTGTCCGCGCCCGCGACCGCCGTGAGCTCATCGATCAAGTCACGCATGAGTACTCACTTTATGGACTGGAGGGGCTTATAGTTCTCTCTATCTGGGGGGGACCCCTGGGTAAGAAGAATGAGTAAAGGCGCTCGTTCCGGGCATCGTCACCATATGACGGTGACGGAGAGAGCGCTCGCCCTAGGACCCTAGGACAGGGACCATGGACCAGGCAGAGCCGAGAATGCCTCGGCCACAGCCAGCACAGCCGCGGCCAGTGCCAGGCAAGCGGCAGCAGCGCGACGACCCGTCAACGTCGTCGCAGCGGCGGACCGAGCCGCGGCGGCGTCCGGCCGGTGAGGCCTTCCGGCTCGACCATCCGGTCATCGTCGGCTACAACGGCTCCGCGTCCAGCCGGAACGCGATGGCCTACGCCGCGGGCGTGTCCATGCGGCTGAAGCGGCCGCTGCTCATCTTGTACGTCTGTTCCGCCGGCGTGTACTGCGAGCCGCTGACCGGGCAGGTGATCGGCGTGCAGCGCGACACCGAGGCACTGGAACGATGGCTGCTGGCCGAACTCGACCAGATCACCGGCGGTGCCCAGATCGAAGCCCATGTCCGGACCCGGCGGGGCAGTCCCGCCCGGGAACTCGCCGCGGCCGCCACCGAGTTCAGCGCGGACGCGCTCGTTATCGGGGCTCCCGCACACTTCTGGCGCCGCATCGCCGGCTCGGTCCCCGGCTGGCTAGCGAGACACGCCCGCTGCCCCGTAATAGTCGTCCCCTAGCCGCCGCCGTACCCCCTTGAATGTGAAGTGGGTGCGGCTCCTCCAGAGTGGGCAACATGCCGGTGGTGCCATCGGTGCCGCTCAAACCGATCAGTAGCGCTATTAGAGCGTGCCCGATGGTGCCATCGGTGCCGCTGGCCAGGGAGCAGCACCTG